>LXNJ01000142.1_pt1 | contig 51274 bp, 42 predicted proteins | sample 809081 | NCBI WGS metagenome assembly LXNJ01 (sample SAMN04870510, study PRJNA318959) | sponge metagenome | biome: sponge; feature: marine sponge reef; material: water | host: Petrosia ficiformis | place: Greece: Milos, Mediterranean Sea | collected 2013-05-29 | depth 5-7 m | reverse complement strand
CACCTGGTCCTGAAACGGGTCAGGGTACTCCCGGATCCACAGAAGGCCGTCGGCTCCGCCCTTCATGGCGGAAAAAGCGGGAAGGGTGGGGCGGGCCGGAAGGTCCTCGAGCAGGCGGAGGCGGAACTCCGTCATGACCTCAAGGAAGTTCCTTCCGGCGATGACTATCTGGCCCGGACCTCTACTCTCAAGGTGCAGCCGTGTCGTATCTCTGACCAACCGCACCCAGGCTGTCTCCGCACTCTCTCGGGGCTGCTCGAATGAGACTTCAACGGCGGTCCCAGCCTCGTCGTAGCGCGTGATCGTGATCGAGTCGGTCGTTGCCAGGTAGGCGTAGCGGTCGGTAACGGCAGAGACCGCAGTCCGTCCGAAGATCACGGGTGGCCCGCCGTCCACGTACCCGCCTGCGCCGTCACTCTCCCTCGCCGCCCACTTCTCTTCACCCGGACGGGTGTCCTCGAAGACGACCTCCCCGTCAGAAAGACGAGCGATTTCATAGGCCACCGGCAGCCGGATCTCCATCGGCCCGACGGCCCCGACCCCCGGGAATCCCGACTGCCAGATTTCGTGCAGCACGCTGTTTCCGAACGCTCCGACCAGCTCGATCCTCACATAACCACGCGTTCTGAGCTTGGTCTCGCCGACGTACCTCCCAGAGGCGTCGAGTCGGGTTACTCGGAAGTGGTTTGCGTCCCAGGTGATCAGTCCGTCCGCGTGGCGAGCGATCCCGGCCAGATACTTATACTCGCCGGGACCCTCTCCATTCCTGCCTTGCCGAGTTAGCAGCCGTCCCGCAGCATCCAGGATCAGGACTTCGTACGCCATGGCATCCGCGATAGCGATCCCGTCGCCGAAGAAGACCGCTCCGGAGACCCAGCCCAGCGGGAGAGAATCGTCCGATCCCACCACTAGGCTTGGTTCCGAAGCCATCCGGAACGACTCGTCACCAGGCCACGCGGAGAACAGGTCCAAAGCCGCCGCACGACCCGTGGCCCCCGGGTCCGATGGCTCGTCCACGCAGGCGGCGCAGAGCACCAGACTGGAGACCGCAAGCATCGCTTTCGCCAGCAGTCTCCGTAGGGCGCCCATCACGGTCGTCTAGCGCGACTGTTCGATCAGTTCGAGGAGCTGTTCCTCGTTCGCGTATCCGACGTGCACCCCGAACCGGTAAAAGAATGTCGGAGTTGCGGTGACCCCCAGTGCGTCTCCGAGTCTCATGTCTTCCGCCAGCCTTCGTCCCGCTGCTTCGCCCATAAGGCAGCTCTCGTACGAACCCAAGTCGGCCACGCCGGCATTCTCGGCGAGCGTCTTCCAGTCCCCGCTGTCCCGCCACTCCGTCGACCCGTAGAGCAGCGAATGTAACTGTCGGAAGCGTCCCTGCTCTTCGGCGCAGATCGCCGCGCGCGCGGCGTACTCAGCTCTCGGGTGGATGGCCGTCAGCGGGTAGTGGCGGAATCCGATCGTGACCTCCGGATTGGATTCCATGACAGCCTCCAAGTGCGCGTGGGAATCTCGGCAGAACGGACACTCGTAATCACCGAACTCGATGATCATCGCGGTGCTCGCATCGACCGTGTCCATGCGAGCGCTCGTTGCCGCCAACGCCTGCCAGTGCTCCTCGACGAGCACTGACAGGCGGGCCTGCGCCCTCCAAGCGGCGAGGCGCATTCGGATCGGGCTCTCGGGCAAGAACACGACGGATAGGAGCACCGCCAAGAGTCCGAGGTTCAGGAGATGGCCGAACCAACTCGTTTCCTTCTTGTCCTTGTCCCTTTTTTCCATTTCCCCTGAGATACGGGTCAGCAGGTAGCCCCCCCGACCGCTCCCTTTCCGCAGTCGACCGTGCAATCACCGGCGGGTGTTTCGCACACTCTCATGAGACTCCCGTCGTTGCAGGACAAGTTGTAGTGCTGCTCCGTCATCCAGCATCCCTGAGCAGGACTCTCAGCGGCGACGGGCATCGTAGCCAGCGCCATGACCACCGCCGTCATCAGCAGCTTCCTGATCGACTTCACGTCCAACATCGCATACCTCCTTGGAAAGTGTGGAACCCGCCCCATTCGTGAGCGAGCCGAGTAAGCTAACCCTCATGTCAACCCCACCCTTCAAGGAGCGCTAAGATGAGCGGATGGGGCATTGGCTGACTACATGCCGAGGCCGAATTGAGACCAACTGCGGGATAGAATCGGTATGATTCACGACTTGGACGAGGCGGCGCTCTCGCTGCCTCCGATGTGTACGGAGGACGAAGACTCTCTGCAAAACTGGTTCGGCTACCTCGGCAAACTCAGAGTGAAACTAGGGGTACGCGATGCCTGAGCGGTCCCCCGTGAATGCCGACGGTGGCGTTCGACATGCCCGATGGCGGCGGTGTCCAACAGGCTGGACATCTTCGAAACGTTCCTGGACAGAAGGATGTTTCCCACGGGTTGACTTCCTTGCAAATCTTCTACGGAGACATGCGACAGGCGACGTTGAAGGCCCTAGGGATTGGCTGACGACGATAACATCGACGACTTACCATGGAGAACGGAGGGCGTAGCTTGGGGACCCAAATAGCCTCCCGCCGTATCGCCTTGGGCAGGAATAGGGCATCCTACGCTTCCTGCGATCGATCCTCATGTTCGATCACCTCGGAGATGAAGTCAACGGCGGCGTCGTTGTAAATGGAAGGCGTCCCCGCAGATGGCACTCCGCTTTGTTCGTATTGACGCTCCTGCTCCTGATTTCGGAACACGAACGCTGAGTACCTTCGGTCCTCCTTCACCTCCTGCTCCCGGATCGTGGTCCAAATCCGGTTCAATCCCGTGCCGGGAACCCGCTCCCTTACCCTTCTGGCCATCTCCATTGCTGCATATGGGTAGGCCTCGGTGAGCTTTTCCGGTATTGTCAGTATAACCTTGTTCGCTCCTCTGGAGTGCCGCTGTCCAGAACCAACAAGAGCCTCCGACCTTTCACGCGCGACGTACTGTCCGTGAGGCATGCCCAACCTCGCTCCCAAGGCATCATCTACAGCCAACACCGGCGTATTTCCGTGCCGCGCCACTGCCCGCGTCGTGTCCAAGACCGCGACATGGCTCGCACCGATGCGCCCGATCTCTTTGAGCACATTCCGCCAGTCGTTGTTCGCCCTCTCGATCCTCTCGTCGATGATGCGGGACAGCTCTTCGTGTCGGACTTTCCGGGTCTGTCCCCTGTACCGGTAGTAGATTTCGCCGTCTTTGACCGGCCCCTGGTTCTTCTTCGCAACGACAGGCTTTTGTAAAGACTCCTCGACGCGAAACACGCCAAATGCCTTATTGTCAACCTCGACCACCTGCGCCACTCGAGAAGGTCGCCCCACCTGAACTACCGGGTATAGATGAGCAGCACCCCGCCGGCACCGCGGGTTCCGTAAAGGAGACCTGCCTCAATAGGCGTGATGAACTGTATCCTGCGCACGTCCCGCGGATTGATGTGTTGGAGGAACATGTGAGGATACGAGACGATCGCGTCGTTGACCAGGACAAGGACCATGTTGCAGGAGTTGGGATTGCTGCTACCCGCGCTTCTCAGCATCTCAATACACAATGCTTCCGCTTCCACACCCGTGGGGCCGTCCATTCTGCGTTCAGAGACCAACAGCCCAGGCATGCGGGCCTGCCGCGCCAACCCGGCGAAGTCCAGGACCCGATCTGCAATCGAGTCCACCTGGGCTTCCGTCAGACCCGAAAAACGGGTTCCCGGCGTTGTGAAAACCGGCTCCTTCCTGCGCCCGACGACTACCAGCGGGTCCAGGGCAATGGCTTCGGTGGCCAGCGCAATCTCCAGACCAAGGGCTTCGTTGCTGAAGACGGTCAGGGAATCGACGCGCGGGGCGTACCCCAGCACTATGGTTTCGATGATCTGTTTGCCCGGCGGTACCTCGGTGAAACCGAACACTCCGGTCGAATTCGTCAGCTGGGAGTGCCCGGATCCGACCAATTGAACGTGCGCTCCCTCGATCGGCTCTCTCGTAGCGTAATCGAACACGGAGCCGGTGATGGTCACGGGATGCGAGATGTCCATCGCGAAATCCAGAATGTGTGAACCCGGGTCCGCGACCGGCACGGGCGTCCCGTTGTTGTTGCCGAACGCAACCGTGACCGTGAGTGGCACCGTTGGGTCGAGATTGCAGAGCCGGAACTCACCCGAAGCCTCCGTTCTGACTTCGCGCGTCACCTGCCTCCTCCGCAGGATGCCCGTGCGGGTGCCTAGAGCTCTCACCGTCGCACGCGGCAGCGGGACACCGGTCAGGGCGTCGGTCACAATGCCCCCGACGGAAGTCGGGCCTTCTCCGGGCTCCGCCGAACACCAGGCTGCCAGGATCGTGGACCGGGAAGGGGTGGCAAGCATCACATGCGAAACGGAATCACTGTCCACCAACACCCTGGCCGGTGTCATCGCAACACCCAGCGTTCCCAGACGCTGGTGAAAGAACACCACGGTACGCTCGCCCTCCGGCACACCGTCGATCCTGAAGCGCCCTTGCTCGTTCGACTCGGCGACCAGCGTGGTACCGAGCACGGCCACTCGGGCGTTTGCCAGCGGAGCCGAGACAGTGCTATCGAAGACGGAACCCAGGATGCTGCCGGTCGTCGGCCCGGTGTCCTGGCCTGACACCGAACTCCCGGGCGCACCCACGAAAACGGCGGCCAGAAGGATGCTCATGGCAAGACATCGAGTGTCCTTGCAGAGCCCATTCGCGATCAATATGAACATTGGTGCCCCTGATTCGACCTCCTGGTCAGCCCGATCAACATGCCTTGCCCCTCAGTGCAATGCCAGTTCTTTCCCTGTGGAGGCGGGCGTCTTCGCCGGGACGCGCTCCACAGTCTGGCAAGCCGCAACGAGTGCTCGCACCGTCAGGGTCGGTCCGTACCGGCCGGCACCCGTCCGACCTGATCGGGACGACCGAGCAGATGACGCCTCTCCTCCTCTGACAGGCCGACCTCCACAAGCTCCTCCCCAGCCTCAAGCAGCTCCCTGTCGTTTGCCTTCCGAGCGAGCGTGAGCGATCCGGCTGCCGACGCCGCGCCCAGCAACATGGCTGCGCCAAGCTTGAGCGCTACGAGTCCGGGGCCCCACATCATCAGGGCCGAAGCCAGTCCGCCGAGCGTGATGCCGCCCAGCGCCCCCCAGCTGGCGAATCGCGGCAGTGACAGTTGGTCGAATCGGCGGCGGCCTTCAATCAGGGTCAAAACACCAGAGAAGAGGCTTCCGCCCACGAAGCCGAGGGCAGCAAACGTCAGAGTATTGCCCTGGACGACCGACCACAGCCCGATTTCCGCCGGTACGGCACCTGACGTGCCGATTACCAGTCCGACGACCGCACCAACAGGGGCCCACCCAGCAGCCCAGGTAAGCCCCAGGCCGATTGCCCCGCGAAGGCGCTTTAGTCGCCCCCGGACCGCGTCCCTCAACCTCTCGAATGCCATGACGTGTTCTCCCAACCGACGCTCCCTACGCGACTTTGACGCTTCCCGTTTCGCGTGCGAGCATTTGGGCCTGAACCGGGCAAGGTATTCCGCGATCAGTTTCCGGGAGCCCTCTCGATGTCAATGGCCATTGAAAATGTCACACTTCTGGCCATTGAAAATGTCACACTATGCGGCGTGGCCCGCGGAGGGAGAACCCAGGTGACCCTGGCTCACGCGCCTTGCGGTGGCCCTCTCGGCGTCGACCCCTCGTACCCCTATCCGGACGAATCAATCGGTGCCTGGAGCTACGACTCGCGACCGGGGACCCCGGTGCCGCCGGACACACCGGAACTGATGGGCTATCGCGGCTCCCTTGTCACGGAGCCTCATCCTCCGCGCCGCCCCTGGGTACGGGCGCGGAAGTGTGACCGCTCAGGATGCGCCACCCGTTCGCTTCGTGAACCCAGACGGTCGTCATCGCCCCGCCGTAGGTGAGCGCGAACCCGCCTTCGCCCTGAAGCGTGCTCTCGAACAGGGACCGGACGAGCGCGAGACCCGGCGCCAGCGCCGCGACGTCCGTGTCCGAGTACTCCGTCGTGATCCGCATTCCCGCACCGACACCCTCGAGAGCGGCGCGCACGTCGGCCGCGGACCCGTAGCGCAGCGCCCCGTTCTCGTAGAACCGGAACGCGGGAGACTCGGAGTAAAAACGGGCGGCCGCCGTCGGATCCGGGCCCGATCCAAGCTCGCGAAACGCGTCGAGCGCGCTGGACACGCTGTCGCGGATCGCCGCGGCGTGGGGCTCCGACAGCACGCCGGGGTCCGCGCCGGGCTGGCAGCCGAGACTCGCGCAGAGGGCAAGGCATGCGGCCACCAGCGTCAGGCGACGAAGGCGGTCGACAGAGGCCGTTGCGATCGTCACGGCTGAACCTTCTCCTCCATGATCTGGATCAGGTTGCCGCATGTATCGTCAAAGACCGCGGTCACGACAGTCCCGAGGTCCGTTGGCGGCTGTACGAATCGCACGCCCATTGCCAGGAGACGCTCGTGCTCGGCTTCGACATCGTCGACCGCGAAGGCGGTATAGGGGATCCCGTCCTCCACCAGCGCCTTCCTGAACGGAACGACTGCGGGGTGCCCAGCAGGCTCCAGCACCAACTCCGTCCCCTCCGGCGCTTCCTCGGATACGAGGGTGATCCAGGAGTGCTCTCCCAGAGGGATGTTGTGCTTCACGCGGAAGCCAAGGGTTTCCGTGTAGAAGCGAAGTGCCTTCTGCTGGTCGTCTACGACGACACCGCTCAGGTGAATCCTCATTGGGGGATGCTCTCCTCTGGTGGGTTGGAAATGTTGTTGTCTGTCGAGATCGGCCACCGCTCCCCGATGGCCTTCAGCGGTGCGCCCACGAACCAGTGGAACTTCGACCGCCCCTCGCGTCTCGTGCGAATCAGCCCGGCGGCTTCCAGGACGTCCAGGTGTTGCGAGATCGCCTGGCGCGAGGAGTTGATGCCGTGCTTCATCGTGAGCCGTGAGCACAGTTCGAAGAGGGACTGACCTGAGCGGTCGACGAGCTCATCCAGGATGGCTCGCCTGGTTCGATCAGCGATCGCGCGGTAAATGTCCACATGGTAGTCCAGGGCAAGTATTCGCTTGCATGTCATGGTTTCCATGATGGGCAAGCATGGGCTTGCGTGTCAACGGTGTGCTCTACAAGGTTCGCGACATGGCGCTCAGACCTTCGTCAGGCCGATAGCCAGGCTGAGCGCGCCGCGCTCCGGGACCACCTCGTCGAGCCTGACCTCGCACCCCAGTTCGGCGCCCATCTCCACCACCGCCTCCCTGAGCGGGCCGCCTTCCCGGACCAGCCCCCCGACCAGCGCGACGGGCGGGGCCCCCTCCCACCCCCGCGTCCCCTCCAGCACGGCTACCAGGTGGGCGCGGACTTCCCCGAGCGCGCGGTGAATCACCCGCGCGGCGACCGTGTCGCCCAGACGGGCCAGACGCGCGACTTCCACCGACAGCGCCGCGACCTCGGCCTTGGTGGCACGCGCCGTCCACGCCGGCAGTCCCTTCGCATTCGCCACGCCTGTCAGCGACAGCAGCGCCCCGCCGAGATCGGTCGGCGGCTCCCGGCCGTCCGCGCTGCGGACCACCGCGCGCAGCCCGTCGAGACCGATACCGTAACCGCTCCCCTCGTCGCCCAGCAGCGCGCCCCACCCCCCCACGGTCACCGCCCTGCCCCGGGGGTCGACCGCGCGCACCACCGAACCCGTGCCCAGCACGAGCAGCACCCCCGCCCCCTCCCCGAACGCCGCCGCGTGCGCGGCCTCGACATCGGAACCGACGGCGACCACATCCGCCAGCCGCCCCGCCCGGAGCCCGGCCTCCACCGCCGCGCGAGCGGCCTCGTTGCCCGCGCCGGCCAGACCCGCCCACAAGCCTTGCGCGGGAAGCTCCGCGCCCGCGTGGGCGGCTGCGGCCGCAGCCGCGCGCACGAGGGTCGCCAGCGCCTGCACCGCGCCTTCCGGGTCACGCGGATCAATCAGCCCGGGTCCCCCGTCGGCGGCGCCCAGCTCGTGGCCGGCACCGTCGCCGACCACCGCCCGGGAGCGCGTCCCGCCCCCGTCGACGCCGATCCAGCAGGGGGCGGAGCGCGCGGCGCGCGAGGCCGGAGAGGTCGCCGTCACGCGCGCGCCGCCGTCACTCACGCCTCCGGAACAGCGCGCCCACGGCCATCGTCACCACCAGCCCGATGAAGACGAACCATGGCCACGCCACCGCGTCCCGGGCGGTGGCCCAGATCGCCACGACCGTGCCCACGCCCGCGGTCATGCCGACGATCGCCCCGGTCTGGCTCACGCGGCGGGTGAGAACCCCGAGCGCGAAAGCGCCGAGCAGGCCGCCGTACGCCATCGAGGCCGCGGCCAGCGCCACCTCCACCGCCGGCGAGCCCTCCGACAGCGAGATGAACACGATGGCGCCCGCGATCAGGAGCCCGGCCCAGATCAGGGTGAAGACCTTGCCCGCGTTCATGATGGCGCGGTCGTCGTCGGATTGGTCGGCGGGAGCACCGCGCCGCCGCCCCATGAGCGGCCCCCAGAAGTCATACGCGCTCGCCGATGCCAGCGAGTTGATCGACGACGACAGCGACGACATGGCGGCCGCGAAGACCCCCGCGATCAGCAGCCCGCGCACGCCCACGGGCATCTCCGCGATGATGAACCGCGCGAAGATCTCGTCCGAGCGCGCGAAGTCGCGTCCTTCGAAGAACACCCAGAGCCCGAGCCCGACCAGCAGGAAGAGCGCGAACTGCAGGATCACCGCGAAGCCGCTGCCGATCAGCGCCCGCCGGCTCTGCACGACGTTCCGGCAGGTCAGCAGGCGCTGCACGATGAGCTGATCGGTCCCGTGCGAGGCCATCGAGAGGAATCCGCCGCCGATCAGTCCCGCCCAGAAGGTGTACGCCACCGCGGGAGACGCCGAGAAGTCGAAGACCTGCAGTTTGCCGGCCGAATCGGCGCTCGCCAGAATCGCCGGCCAGCCGCCGTCGACGGCGCCCTGCAGGAGCGCGAGCGCAATCAGCCCGCCCGCGACGTAGAGCCCCATCTGCAACGCGTCGACCCACACCACCGCCTTGATGCCGCCGAAGTAGGTGTAGACGAGGGTCGCAGCCGCGATGACGAGAATCGACGCCGGGTACGACCACCCGGTGATGATCGCCAGCGGGATGGCGGTCGCGAAGAGCCGCACCGAGTCGGCCAGCAGCCGCGTCAGCATGAACACCCCCGACGCGTACCGCCGCGCGCCGCCCCCGAACCGGGTCTCCAGCAGAGCATAGGCGGTGGACAGTTCGCCGCGGTAGTAGGCCGGCAGGAGGACCCAGGCCACGACGGTGCGTCCGGCCAGGTAGCCGATGGCCAGCTGCAGAAACGCCAGCGTACCCAGATAGGCGACGCCGGGGATGGAGAGGAACGTGAGAGTGCTGGTCTCGGTCGCGACCACCGAGAGCATCACGGCCCACCAGGGAAGGTTGCGGCTGCCGAGGAAGTAGTCGGTTCCGCCGCGGTTGCCGCGTCCGAGCCAGGCTCCCCAGGCGGTGATCCCGACCATGTACAGGACGAGAACCGCCAGGTCGGGGCCGCCGAAGCTCATGGCTCGCGGGAACCCGGTGGCCGCTCGCGCAACCCGGGCGGCGTGTCCAGGATCGCGCGCGCCACCCGGTCGTGCACACCGCGCCTTAGCGGCACGTGCCGGCTGTTGTCGCGCGTGGGGTTCACCCGGTTGGTGAGCAGGACGACCGCCAGCTCCTGCGTGGGGTCGATCCAGAGCGAGGTTCCCGTGTAGCCCGTGTGGCCGAACGAACGCGCCGAGAAATAGTCGCCGGCCGACGAGCGCGGCGAGGGCGTGTCCCAGCCGAGCGCGCGCGTGGACTCCTCGGACTGCCGCCGCGTGAAGCGGTCCACCGATCCCTGTGCGAAGATCGACACGGGTGTGAAGCGGGGCCGGTTGCAGGGCAGCCCGGACACCTCGTCGGCAGCGCAGGGTGCGGCTACCCCCCGGTCCAGCATCATCTGGGCGAAGACGGCCAAGTCGCGCGCCGAGCTGAAGAGCCCGGCGTGACCCGCAACGCCACCGATCGCGTAGGCGTTCTCGTCGTGAACCACCCCGTGGACGTGGAAGCCGCGGTAGCCCGCGTCGAACTCGGTGGTGGCGACGCGGTCCCACAGCGACGGCGACGGGGTGAAGCCCGTGTCGGCCATCCCGAGCGGGCGCCACACCTCGTCCCGCAGAAACGCGTCCAGCGGCTGCCCCGAGACCGCCTCGACGATGAAGGACGCGGTCATGAGCCCGATGTCCGAGTAGACCGTGGTGTCGCCGGGCGGGTGGTCGAGGGGGAGGGAGCCGATCGCGTCCTCGTAGGCCTCGCGGCCCTGCATCTCGAGGAAGAAGCGCCGAAACGGAGGCAGACCGGCCCGGTGCAGGAGCAGGTCGCGGATCGTGACGCGGGCCTTCGCGGGGTCGCCATCGTCCCACCATGGGAGATGGTCGACGACGAGGTCGTCGAGCGTGATGAGGCCGCGCCGGGCCAGGATCATGACGGCCGAGGTCGTGCCCACCACCTTGGTCAGCGACGCGAGGTCGAAGATCGAGGCCGGTGTGACCGGGGGCGCTTCCGGGTCCCAGTCAAGGCGGCCGTATCCGCGCAGCCACACCAGCTGCCCCCGTCGCACCACGGCCAGAGCCGCGCCGGAGGCGGCCGAGTCGGCGAGCGCGGCGCGGATGAAGGCGCCCAGCGCGGCGAGGGAGTCGGCGCTCATGCCGACCCGCATGGCGTCCACCTCGCGCGGGGAGGCCACGGCGCCGTCCAGGGTGCAGAACGCGTCGGACAGCTCCGCCGCGCCGTCCGGGGGAGGAGGCGCGAGGGCGGTCGCCGGGTGGTGCGTGCAGGGCTCGAACGCGCGGCCGGGTCGCCACTGTCCGGGGCCGCCGGCGGGGCGCTGGCGGCCGTCTTCCCCCGCCGCTTCGTCCCGCTCCGTCCCGGGGATGAAGCCCGCTTCCCGGAGCGGGTCGGGTCGCTCTTCCTCCTCCTCCGCCAACCGTCCGGAAACCGCGCGTTCCAGTCCTTCGCCCACTCCGTGCAGCGGCGGAATCGAGATCGGCAGGCGGCCGGTAACCGGCGCGAGGCCCGCCACGGCCCGGGCGGCGGCGCGCTGCGAAACCTCCCAGCCGCCCCACGCAACCAGGTAGGTGCCGAGTTCGGGGAAGCCCGACAGCAGATAGGGACTGCCGAAGGAAAGCACGGCGGCGCGGCCGTCCATGCGGTCGAGGCGCTCCACGAAGGCTCGGAAGGCCTGCGGCACCCCCACCGACCCGACACCCGAGCGCGGCGGGACGTAGGCCCCCACGATGACTGCATCGGCGGCGCGGGCGGCGTGGAGAAGCGAGTCATAGGTTGCCCAGGGGGTGTCCGGGCCCACGCGGGCAGACGCCATCCGGCCGACATGGCTCCCCAGCGAGGCGTCGAAGGTCCTCCCGGCCAGGAGGGCGCCAGGCCGTGCGTACGTGACGCTCAGCACGCTCGCGCTCCCAGGGAGCGGGAAGACGCGGTCCCCGTCCCGCACGAGCGTGAGCGACGCCGCCGCGGCGCGTTCGGCCACGGCCCGGTGCCCGGCGGTTCCGACGCGCTCGGCGACGGCGGCGGGATCGACCCGGCGTTCGCGGTGCAGCCCCAGGCGGGCCTTCGCCTCCAGGAGGCGGCGGACGGAGGTGTCGACGCGGTCGCGCGTGACGCGGCCGGACTCCACCGCCGCAGTGACGGCGTCGACCGTGACACCGATGCCGTCGGGCGCGAGGATCACGTCGGAGCCGGCTTCGAGGGCCAGCACGGCCGCCTCTCCGGCGCCGTAGCCATCGGTGATGGCGCCCATACGCAGCGCATCGGTGAAGAGGATGCCGCCGAAGCCCATTTCGCCGCGGAGCAGCTCGGTCATGAGCTCGGGTGACATGGTGGCGGGACGATTGTCGCCCAGCACGCCCGGCACCGCCACATGCGCGGTCATCACGGCGTCCACGCCCGCGTCGACCGCCACGCGGAAGGGGAGGAGTTCGACCCGGTCGAGGCGATCCCGGTCGGCCCCGATCACGGGCAGCTCGATGTGTGAATCGGTGCGCGTGTCGCCGTGTCCGGGGAAGTGCTTGGCGGTAGAGAGCGCGCCGCCGGCGCGGGCTCCCCGAATGAAGGCCGCGCCCAGTCGGCCCACGGCCTCCGGATCCTCGCCGAAGGAGCGCACGTTGATGACCGGGTTGTCCGGGTTGCTGTTGACATCGAGCACCGGCGCGAAAAGCCAGTGGACGCCCACGGCCCGGGCCTCGACGGCGGTGATGCGGCCGTATTCGAACGCGAGATCCTCGTCGCCCGCGGCGCCGAACGCCATGGTCGGCGGGAAGCTCGTACCACCGCCCTGGGGCAGGAGCGAAGGGAGCGCGTAGCTGTGGTTGATCCGCATCCCCGGCCCGCCGTTCTCGAAGTCCGAGGTGACCAGGAGCGGCACGCGGGCCCGCGCCTGCAGGCGGTTGAGCTTGGCCGCGTAGGTGTCCGGGACCCCGATCGAAATGGAGACGCCGCCCAGCCCCTCCTCGACCCACCGGAGCAGTTCCTGGAAGTCCGGGTCGGTCTCGGAGGCGTAGCCGCCGGGGATCCACGGGATGACCAGCTGGGCCACAGCCTGACGTAACGTCAGGGTTGCGAGGGTCTCTTCAACCCAGCGGCGGGCGTCGGCGTCGAGTGGGGCGGCGGCGAGTGGCGGCGTTGCGGCGGGCACGGATGGGGCGGAGACCCCGGTTGGCGGCGGGCCCGACAGGGTGCAGGCGGCCAGCGCCAGCCCCAGTGCGGCTACCGGGACACCTCGGTGTCCGGCCCCGGTCAATTCCCTGACGCCTCTTTGCGGGGGATCTGCAGGCCGTGCCCGATCCCGTACCCGGCGATCCCGGTCGGCGCCCGTCCGGTAACCGCGATGCGCCCCAGGATGGCGTCGGCCGCGGCGCGCTCGGCTACCGGCACGCCCGACCACGCGGTGAGATAGGTCCCTACGTCGGGGAACTCGGCCAGGAGGTACGGATTCCCGAAGGCGACCACGATCGACGGCCCCGCGGAGCGCGCCAGCGCCTTGACGAAGGCCATGGCGGGCTCCGGCAGCGCGACCGACCCCGATGCCGTTCTCACGCCGACGTGGAGGGAAACGACCGTCAGCGCCGACGAGCGGGCGCGCGCGAGGATGGCCTCGTAGTCCGCATCGTCCGAGTTCTGGTCCACGTACGTGGTTCCGAGCCGCCGGTACGTCTGCCGGAGGCGGGCGTTGAAGGCGCGCCCCGCGCGGAGATCGTTGGTGCGGCGGTAGGTGACCGAGTACACGCGGGCCGTCGGCGTGCCGAGGAGCGGCATGAGTTCGCGCTCGTCCCTCAGCACGGTGATCGACCGCTCCGCCACCGCCTGCGCCACGGCGGTGTGCGGCTCGACGCCCACGAACTCGGCGACCCGTCCGAGATCGACCTGCCGCCAGCGGTGAAGCCCCACGCGGGCCTTCGCGTTCAAGATGCGGAGCACCGACCGGTCGATGCGCTCCTCGCCGAGCCTGCCGGAGCGCACGGCCGCCATGATCGCCGACCGCGCCGCCGCAAGATCGGGGGGCATCAGGATCACGTCGGCGCCCGCCTCGATGGCGCGGACCGTGGCCTCGCCGCGTCCGAAGCCGCGGTCCACGGCAGCCATGTCCATCGCATCGGTGATGATGAGCCCGTCGAAGCCCATCTCGCCCCGGAGCAGATCGGTCATGACCGCGGGGGCCAGCGTCGCCGGCGTCCGGTCGCCGGTAAGCTCGGGAACCGTGATGTGCGCCGTCATGATCGCGCCGAGATCACTGCCAATGGCGCGGCGGAAGGGCCGCAGCTCGACCGTGTCCATGCGCTCGCGGCCGACGCGGATCACGGGCAGCGCGATGTGCGAGTCCACCCCCGTGTCGCCATGGCCCGGGAAGTGCTTGGCCGTGGCGATCGCGCCCTGATCCTGGATCCCGCGCACGAAGGCGGCACCGAGCGTCGCCACCCGCTCCGGGTCCTCGCCGAACGACCGCACGTTGATGACCGGGTTCTCGGGATTGTTGTTGACGTCCAGGACCGGCGCGAAGGGGACGTGGACCCCGATCGCGAGGGCCTCGCGCGCCGTGACGCGCCCCATTTCGTAGGCGAAGCCTGGATCGCCGGTCGCGCCCACGGCCATGAGCGCGGGAAAGCGCGTGGCACCGCCCAGCGGGATGATGGTGGGGACGTGCACGATGCCGTCGAAGCGAAAGCCGGCGCCGGCTTCGAGGTCGGCGCCGACCAGGAGCGGCAGACTCGAAAGGGACTGGAGCCAGTTCAGCTTGGCCGCGACTTCGGTCGGCGAACCCACCGAGACGATGATGCCCCCGACCTTGTGGTCCTCCACCATCGCGCGCGCCCGCGTAGCCGCGCTCGATCCCCTCGGCGCGAAGTCGCCGAAGAGGAACGGCATCATCATCTGGCCGACCTTCTCCTCGAGGGTCAGCGTCTCGAGCGTGCGCGCGGCCCAGTCGCGGCCGTCGTACCATGCCTCGCGGCGCGCCTCCACGCCGGGTGGCGGCGCGAACGGTTCGGAAGGGGGCAGGGCCTCGGGCGGCGCGGGCGCGGCGGGCGTGACAGTCGTGACGGGCGTGACGGGCCCGGCAGCGGGTTGCGGGGCGCCGCCCTCCGTGCCGCTCGACGACACGCTGCAGGAAGCGAGCGTGAGGGTCACCGTGGCGAACAGGAACGGTGCCGTGCGGGTGAGCGGAGCCGGCGGGCGCCGGTGGCGTCCCGCGAGGGGCGGCGGTGGGGGGGATGGGAGGGAAATGCGTCGTGAGGTCACAGGGTTCGCTCCACGCTCCGTGGGGAACTGGGGGCCCAGGAAAATCTAACGCCCCGGCGTTGCCGTGCAGGATGATCCCGAAATCCCGCGGGTTATGGCACACGTTCCGTCCAACACGTATTGTGGCATTTTCACTCACAACCGGGGCAACGGATGACGACACCAGCCCGCCTGGGCATCTTCGCGCTGACGCTTGCGATCCCGCCCGCCGCGGCCTCGTGTCAGCCGGTGGAGTCCGCCGGCACTCCCGCCGCCGTCCGTCCGGGCATCGAGGTGCTCCTGAGCGATTCGCTCGACCTGGTGAGGGGCCGGCGGGTCGGGCTGATCACCAACCACACCGGCCGCGACCGGGCCGGCGTCCCGAGTATCGACCTGCTGGCGGGTCATCCCGAGGTGGAGCTGGTGGCGCTCTACTCTCCCGAGCACGGTATCCGCGGCAGCGCCGAGGCGGGGGTCAGGGTGTCGGACGGCGTGGACGGACGTACGGGATTGCCCATTCACTCTCTCTACGGGGACACCCGGTCGCCGACCGACGAGATGCTGGAAGGGATCGAGGTGCTTCTCTTCGACATCCAGGATGTGGGTGCCCGCTACTACACGTACCTGTCGACCATGGCGCTGGCCATGGAGGCCGCGGGGGCACGCGGCATTCCCTTCGTCGTTCTGGACCGCCCCAACCCGATCGGCGGCGATCCCGTGCAGGGCAACGTTCTCGACCCTGAATACTCAACCTTTGTGGGCCTTTACCCCATCCCCATGCGGCACGGGCTCACGGCGGGCGAGTTCGCACGGATGGCCGTCGGCGAATTCGGCGTGCGCGTGGAGCTCAGCGTGGCCGTCGCGGACGGATGGCAGCGCACGATGCCTTTCGGGGACACGGGGATCCCGTGGGTCGCGCCCTCGCCCAACATGCCCTCGGTGGAGAGCGCGCTGCACTACCCCGGCACCTGTCTCTTCGAGGGGACGCCCATTTCGGTGGGGCGCGGCACGGATCGGGCCTTCCAGCAGGTGGGCGCCCCGTGGCTCGACAGCGGCCGGCTGGTGGCCCGGCTGCAAGCGCTCGACGTGCCCGGCGTACGTTTTGTGCCGGTGAGCTTTGCTCCGGAGAACCCCGGCGACGGCAAGTTCGCGGGCTCGGAAGTGGCCGGTGTGCGTCTTGAGGCGGACGGCCCCGCGTACGACCCGACGCTTGCGGCGCTGGCGCTTCTGGTGGAGATCAAGGCCATGTCCGGCGACCGCTGGAGCTGGCGCGCCGGCCACTTCGATCGCCTGGCGGGGACCGACGCGCTGCGGAACGCCCTCGACGCCGGCGTGTCCTACAGGGAGTTGGCACAGGGTTGGGGGGATGGATTGGAGGAGTACGTCGGCCGTCGAGCGGCGTACCTCCTGTACCGGTAACGGAGATAGGAATGCAGTTGCGCCAGCGTAACATTCGGACGGCAATCCAGCGGGGTCCGTCGCGGCTCCTGGCTTCGATCCTCATTGCGGCGTTCGCGGCGGGCTGCTCGGAAGACGCGGAACCGGTTGCGCCGCCGCCCGTCGTCCCGCCCGATGCCGACAACCCCGACCGGCAGGTGCTGATCGACCTCTACAACGCGACCGGTGGAGCCGGCTGGGAAAGCAGCGGCAACTGGAACAGCCCGTCGCGGATCGGCAACTGGTACGGGGTGGAGACCGACGCCGCGGGCTTCGTCACCGAGCTGTCCCTGGAGAACAACAACCTGACCGGGACGCTGCCCGCCCAACTGGGCAATCTGGCGGAGTTGCGGAGGCTCGTCCTCAATGGAAACGACCTGTCGGGGCCGATTCCGCGCGAGTTGGGGAACCTCGGCAAGCTCACGATGCTCAACCTGCGCGCGAACAGCCTGGCGGGATCGATTCCTTCGGAGCTTGGCGCACTGGCCATCCTCGACACCCTGGATCTCTTCGACAACGACCTGTCCGGGCCGATTCCGCCGGCGCTCGGCGATCTGACCTCGCTGCAGCGGCTCACTGTGGGGTGGAACGAGCTGACCGGTACGCTGCCGGCCGAGTTGGGGCGCCTGGACAACGCGACCTACATGAACTTCAGCCTGAATCAGCTGACCGGGGGCATCCCGCCGGAACTCGGGGACCTGGAGTCGATCGAGCTGCTGTCGGTTTCCCGGAACAACCTGACCGGAACGATACCGGACGAGCTCGGTGACCTGGCGACCCTGGAGCGTCTGTACCTGTATCGCAACCGGTTGAGCGGCGGGATCCCCGCGGCGCTCGGACGGCTTTCGCGCCTCGACCTCCTCTGGATCCACGAGAACGAGCTCACGGGCCCGATACCGGATGCGTTCGCCAGCCTGACGGCGCTGGCGGTGTTGAGGGCCTACGAGAACCGGCTGAGCGGGGAGATCCCGTCCTTTCTGGGAGGCTTCCCGCTGACGGACCTGCTGCTCCACGAGAACGACTTCAGCGGCCGTCCTCCGGCCGGGATCGGCGGGATTGGCACGCTGGAGCACCTGACGCTGCACGAAAACGAACAGCTCGCCGGGCTGCTTCCGCGGAGCCTGCTGGACCTCGAGTATCTCGCAACGCTGACGTTCCACGACACCGGCCTGTGCCCCCAGGTGGACGACGATTTCCAGGAGTGGCTGCAGACGGTGCCGAACCGCACGGGCGAGGCGTGCGGTCCCGCCCGGCTCGAAAGGCTTGCCCTGGCCGAGTTTCATGAAATGACCGGCGGCGAGTCCTGGGAGGACGGGAGTGGCTGGGGCAGCAATGCGGACGTCGCAAACTGGTATGGCGTCGGGACCGGGGACGGACGGGTCGTCGAACTGTCGCTGGCCGACAACGGACTCGCCGGTCCGCTCGCGCCGGAGGTCGGCAACCTCCGTGCGCTGAGGGTGGTCGATCTTTCAGGAAACGAACTGTCCGGTACGTTTCCCCGTGCGATCGCCGGCTTGTTGGAGTTGACCGAGTTGCGCGTTGGCCGGAACGCGGGGCTGGAGGGTGCGCTGCCCTTCGGGCTTCGGCGGCTCGAACACTTGCGTGCGCTGGACTATGGGGACACCGGCCTGTGCGCGTCCCCTTCCGCGAACTTTCAGGCCTGGCTGGCCGCGATCCCGGAGACGGCGGGCGCGATCTGCGACAACCCCGATGAAGTCACGGTCTCGTTGGCGACGGTCTATCTCACGCAGTCGGTGCAGACGCGGTCGCGGAGCGTGCGCCTGGTGGCCAACCGGGATGCGCTTCTGAGGGCGTTCGTCACCGCCGAGGAGCCGAGGGGGTTCTTCGAGCCCGAGGTGGTCGCCGTGTTCACGGGGCCGTTCGGGAACGAGGTTCACCGCGTGGTGATGACTCGCGATGCCAACCGGATCCCCGCCGAGGCCGACGAGGGCGACCTGAGGCTGTCGTACAACGCGGTGATCCCCGCGGAGATCGTCGTGCCCGGCGTCAGGATGGTCGTCGAGGTCGACCCCGAGGGAACGCTGCCCCTCGCATCCGAGAGCCGAACGCGCTTCCCGGATGCCGGATCCGACTCGCTGGACGTGGTGCGCGTGCCTCCCTTGCGGCTCACGGTCATTCCCGTGGTGGAGGCGGAGGAACCCGACACCTCCGTTGTGGCCTGGACCCGCGGGATGGACCGCGACAGCCCTGAACTGGGGCTTTTGCGGCACGCGTTTCCGTTCGGGGAACTCAACGTGTTCCCCCACGATGTCTACGTTACCTCGCTGGATCTCACGACGGAGTCCGGACAACACGGGCTGCTCAACGAGCTCGACGCGTTGCGGACGTCCGAGGGTGGCACCGGCCACTACTACGGAGTCGCCGCCAGCGTGAACGGGTTCGTCCGCGGATGGGGCCGGCTGCCGGGTTGGGTGGGCATGGGCCAGCCGAGCCCCACCACGCTGGCACACGAGGTGGGTCACAACCTCTCGCTCCGGCACGCTCCGTGCGGCGGTCCCGAGAACGTCGACCCGGCCTTTCCGTACCGCGACGGGAGCATCGGCCAGTGGGGGTACGACTTCCGCAATGGGTCCGTGGTGTCCCCGGACCGCACCAAGGACATCATGACCTATTGCACCAGCAGGCCGTGGCTCAGCGACTTCTACTTCGAGAAGGTCATCGACTACCGGGCCGGGACCGCCGGCGACGTTGCCCCGGCGCCTGTCGCCGCCGTGCAAACACCTGGCGACATGCTCGTGCTGTGGGGAGGCGTGCTCGGGGGTGAACTGCGACTGGACCCGCCGTTTTCGATGCGCACGACGGCGCGCCAGCCTGACGAGCCAGGTCCGTATCGGATCCTGGGCAGCGGGTCCGATGGCCGTTCCCTGTTCTCGCTGGACTTCACGCCGGGAGAGGACGGACACGGGAACGGGCACTTCTTCTTCGCGATCCCCATCGAGCCCGGGTGGGCCGAAACGCTGGAGAGGATCACGCTCGTGGGGCCCGAGGGGGTCGTGGCGATCGACGGCGACGACGAGCGCGCGTTGACGGTGGTAACCGAACGCGGGACCGGACGGATCCGTGCAATCCTGCGGGATTGGGAGGCGCCCCTGCCAGCGGCCCTCGGAGCGCGGAACGCGTTCGAGGTGACGACGACCAGGGCGCTGCGAGACGCCGTGGATATCGGGAGATAGCCGCAGGCCACCCCTCCCGAAAGGGTCCGGGGTCAGCCCCCGGTCACCTCCAGGAACTTCTCGAAGAGGGCGCGCGCGACCGGACCGACGTGTCCATCCCCGATCATCCTGCCATCAACCTTGATCGCTGGCCGCACCTCGGTGGTGGTACCGGTAAAGAAGACCTCGTCGGCGCCGTACAGCTCGCTCAGCGGGATGGCGCGCTCCTCGACCGGAATGCCGAGTTCCCCGGCCAGTTCGATCACGAAGTCGCGGGTCACGCCGTGCAGGATGTAGTTCGATTTGGGCGCCGTCGTGACCACCCCGTCGAGCACCGCGAAAAGGTTGTTGTGGGTGCCTTCAATGGCGATCCCGTCCCTTACCAGGATCGTGTTGCTCACCCCCGCGTCCACCGCGGCCTGCTGCGCCAGCACGTTGGGCAACAGCGCGATCGCCTTGATGTCCGCCCGGGCCCAGCGCTGATCCGCCATGGTGATCGCCCTCGATCCCAGTACCCAGTTCTCCATGGACGGGCGGTGATACTCGTTCGCGAACGCATAGACCGTCGGCTGAACGGGGGGATCGGGGAAGGCGTGGGTGCGGGGCGCGGTGCCACGCGTGACCTGCACGTACACGTACGCGACCGGGACATCGGTCAGACCGTTTCGCGCGAGCAGCTCCAGCTTCACCTCCTCGAGCGCCGCGGCATCGTAGTCGATCGCGATTGCCGCGAGTCCCTTTCGCATGCGCGCCAGGTGGTGCTCCCAGCGGAACAGGCGCCCGCGATAGGCCGGCGTCACCTCGTAGACCCCATCCGCAAAAAGAAAGCCGCGATCATTGACCGAGACCATGGCTTCGTTCTTGGGCAGGTATTCTCCGTTGAGGAAAACGACGCTCATGCGCGGGCGCCTCCTCGCTGGAGCCTGTCGAACTCCTCCAGGAGCTCCGCCTCGCGAATGGGCGGGTCGTCCCCGGCTTCGGCCGCTTCCGCTTCCGATCCGTCACTCCCGGCGCCATCGTCCGCCTCGTCGGCGGCCCGGCCCGAACCGATCCGTTTCGGCGCTTCGCCGGAGCCGGACGGGAGCAGACCCATTTCGGCCTTGAGCGCGGCCAGCCTGTTGTCGACGCCGGCGTCACCCGACCCGGACTCCAACCGCAGGAACTCGGTTTCCAGCGTGTCGCCGGCGAGGGCTTCGGTCACCTCGGCCTGGGCCAGACTGCGCCGCTCCTCCTCTTCGATCTTCTCGGCCATGCGATTGAAGGCTTCGAAGGCCGAGGTATCCGACAGTCCCGACATGGTCTCGTGGATGCGCTTTTGCGCCTGCGCACGCTTCTGCTTGGCGATCAGGAGGTTCCGCTTGCGTTTGGCCTCCTCGATCTTGTCGTTCAGTTGGCGGAGCGAGCCCTTGAGCTTCTCCGTCTCCTGCGCCTGCGCCTGCCAGGTACCCTCCAGGACCGCCGCGCGATCCCCGTGCTCCTGCTGGCGAATGAGGGCCTGCTTGGCGAGATCGTCACGCCCCTCCTTGACGGCCAGCATGGCCCTGTGCTCCCAGTCACGTGCCTGCTTGACCTCGCCCTGCAGCTGGCCCTTGAGCTTGCGCTCGTCGGCGATCGCCGCCGCGACCTCACGCTTGGCCTTGGCCAACTGGTCCCGCATGTCGAGGATGATCTGGTTCAACATCTTTTCCGGGTTCTCGGCCCGGGAAATGAGGTCGTTGATGTTCGACTTGATCATCGTCGAGAACTTGCTGAAGATGCTCATCTCCTACTTGCCCCCTCTCGTGCCTGCCAGGGCCTGAATACGGGATACATGCGACGATGCGGCGATCTGAACGCTCTCCAGCGACGCCCTCAACTCGTCGAAATCGAGATTGCCGAGCTGGAGCGTGTCGCTGAGGATCAGTTCACCCGCTTCGATACCGTAGGCCCCGTGAATCACATCCGTGGCGTTGAGCCTGAGCAGCGTCTCGTAGAGGCCGCCGAGGTCGTGCTGATCTGCGGGCAGGTCCATCACCTTCATGCGCACGAGCAGCAGTGGCTCGGAGTGATGGACGACGATAGGCGCACCGCCGTTGTCGGTGTGGATGAGGAACATTCCGTCGTCCACTTCGTCGAAATCCGCATCCATGCGGATCAGGTAGCTTTCAAGGTCGTCTCGGGTAACCATGACCGTTTCTCTCCAGGGTCGAGCGAAGGTGGCAAGCCGGAACGTAACACAGCCGGCCGTGTCGTACCAACGCCCTACGAGCCTGCCCGTCGGAGCAGTTTCCGGATCGTGCGGCACCCGTCGTCCGCACGGGTCCACACGCCCCTCAGCCGGGCGGTTCGGTCCGTCCGGCGCGCCCCGTTACCTCCTGGCGCGCGGCCAGAAGCGGGGCCAGGTATTGGCCGGTGTAGGAAGCCGGGTCGTCGGCCACCCGTTCGGGCGTACCCTCTACAATAATACGGCCGCCGACCTCTCCTCCTTCGGGACCGAGGTCGATGATCCAGTCAGCGGTCTTGACGACGTGCAGGTTGTGTTCGATGACCACGACCGTGTTGCCGCGTTCCACCAGACGGTGCAGGACCTTCAGGAGAATGCGAACGTCCTCGAAGTGAAGGCCCGTCGTCGGCTCGTCCAGGATGTACATCGTCCGCCCGGTGGCCTTCTTCGAGAGTTCCGAGGACAGCTTGATCCGCTGGGCCTCGCCCCCCGACAGGGTAATCGCGCTCTGGCCGAGCCGGATGTACCCGAGACCGACATCCGCCAGCGTCTGCAGGCGCCGCTTGATCTGGGGGACGGCCGAAAAGAACTCGAGTGCCTCCTGAACCGTCATCTGAAGCACGTCGGCGATGTTGCGGCCCTTGAAATAGATGTCCAGGGTCTCGCGGTTGTAGCGGCGGCCCTTGCAGACGTCGCACGAAACGTACACGTCGGGCAGGAAGTGCATCTCGATCTTCACGAGGCCGTCGCCCTTGCAGGCATCGCAGCGGCCGCCCTTCACGTTGAAGGAGAAACGGCCGGCCTGGTAGCCGCGGATCTGCGCCTCGGGCACGCCGGCGAACAGCTGTCGGATCGGCGTGAACAGGCCGGTATAGGTGGCCGGATTGGAACGGGGCGTACGGCCGATGGGTGACTGGTCCACCTCGATGACCTTGTCGACGCTCGAAAGGCCATCGATACGGTCGTGCGCCCCGGCGATGGACCGGGAGCGGTAGAAATGCCGGGAAAGCGCACGATAGAGCGTGCCGTTGACGAGCGTCGACTTGCCCGAGCCGCTTACGCCGGTGACGGCGATGAAGCAGCCGAGGGGAAAGGCCGCGTCGATTTCCTTCAGGTTGTGCTGCGATGCACCCCTCACGGTGAGACATCGCGCCGGATCGGGTCGGCGGCGGCGTTCAGGCAGAGGAATCTCGAGGTCTCCCCGCAGGTATGCGCCCGTGACCGACTCGGGGTGGGACTCCACGTCCTCCAGCGAACCGGCCGCCACGACTCTGCCACCGGCGAGCCCGGCTCCCGGACCGAGGTCGACGATGAAGTCTGCCGCCCGAATCGTGTCCTCGTCGTGCTCGACGACAAGGACGGAGTTCCCGAGGTCCCGCAGGTCCTTGAGCGTGTCGAGCAGGCGATGGTTGTCGCGCTGGTGCAGCCCGATCGAAGGCTCGTCGAGGATGTACAGGACTCCGACGAGCCGGCTTCCGATCTGCGTGGCCAGACGGATCCGCTGCGACTCGCCTCCCGACAGCGTCGCCGCCGACCGGCTGAGGGACAGGTAGTCAAGCCCGACGTTGCGGAGGAAACCGAGACGCTCCTTGACCTCCTTCAGAATCGGACCCGCCACCTCCGACGACAGGGGTTCCCCGGGCGCCGGTGCGACACCGGATGGCAGGGACTCGCCCGTCACGCGCAGGGTGCGGAGGAATCGCAGGACATCGCCTATCGGCCGGTCCACGACGCTGCTGATCGGGACACCGCCGATTCTCACCGACCTTCCGAAGGGACCCAGTCGCGCGCCCTCGCAGGCGGCGCACGTCTGGCTGGACATGTACTGCTCCAGCTGCGACCGCACATGTTCGGAACTGGTCTCGCGGTAGCGACGGTCGACGTTGGACACCACCCCTTCCCAATAGTCTTCGTAGTGGCCCCGCATCTTGCCGGCATTGTACGGAAAACGGATCTTCATCCTCCCCGAGCCCATCAGAAGCGCATCGCGCGCCTCCCCGGGCAGATCCCGCCAGGGAGTGTCGGGATCGAACTCGTAGGCCGCGGCCAGGCCGGGGATCACCGACCCTCGCAGGTGCCCGGCAGGGTCTCCCCAGGGGATGATCGCGCCTTCCAGGATCGACAGAGACGGGCTTCCCACGAGGAGCGCCCCGTTCACCTCCTTCGTGGTTCCCAGCCCGCCGCAGTCCGTGCACGCGCCGTGGGGCGAGTTGAAGGAAAAGACGCGCGGCTCAAGCTCGGGGAAGCTGGTCCCGCAGTCGGCGCACGCGTAGTGTTCGCTGAAGAGGTGGGACACATCCCGTCCGCCCCGTCGCTCCAACACCTGCACGACACCGTCCGCAGCGCGCAACGCGGTCTCCACCGAGTCCGACAGCCGGGCACGGTCCTCCTGCTTCACCACGAGCCGGTCCACGATGATGGCGATATCGTGGTTCTCGTACCGGTTCAGCCGCGGGATCTCGCGCAGGTCGTACACTCGGCCGTCCACCAGAGCGCGCACGAACCCCTCGCGACGAGCACGGTCGAAGACATCCCTGAACTGGCCCTTGCGCCCCCGCACCAGAGGCGCCAGCACCTGGATACGGGCTCCCTCCTGCATTCTCAGGAGCTGCTTGACGATCTGCGTGGCCGGTTGACGCACGATGGGCAGGTCGCACTGCGGACAGTAGGGGGTCCCGGCACGCGCATAGAGAAGCCTCAGGTAGTCGTAGATCTCGGTCACCGTCCCGACGGTCGAGCGCGGGTTCTTCGACACCGTCTTCTGTTCGATCGAGATGGCCGGAGACAACCCCTCGATCGCGTCCACGTCGGGTTTTTCCATCAGGCCCAGAAACTGCCGCGCGTACGCGGACAGGGACTCGATGTAGCGGCGCTGACCCTCGGCATAGATGGTGTCGAAGGCGAGGGACGACTTGCCCGATCCCGACAGGCCCGTCACCACGACGAGGCGCTCCCGGGGAATCTCGAGGGAGACATTTCGCAGGTTGTGTTCGCGCGCGCCGCGGACGACCAGGTGCACTAGTACCCCCACTCCCTGAAGAACGAGAATCCCCAGATGCGGGCAAGTTCGAGCGAAAGATCACCCAATCCGTGATACCGGTCACGGGTGCATCGGCCCTCGTAGAACCCTTCCAGTGTCACGTCCTTCGGCATGCCGACCTCGACTCGTACGCCACCGCTGCTCACGGGCAGTGTCGGGTCGGCGCAGAACGCCCTCTGGTAGACGCCGGTGAAGAATACATCATCCAGCAGGTACCACCCCACCTCCACCTGAAGCGAGGACGCTCCGAACGCCGCGCTGGCCTGACTCTGCTCTGCTTGCGACACCGAGAGATGGTCCACATCGAGTTCGCGCGCAAGAAGGTACCCGAGCTGGTTGGCCACCTGTCCCCACAGAAGGTTGCGTCCGGCTCCCATCGACGCCGTCACCCCTTCGTCGATGAGCGCCGACGTCGGACGGCCCAAGAGAAGGTAATTGACCAGGTCGGCCTCCGAGAGCGCAATCTGGGAGTCGCTGGAGAGCGTCGGGACGGGCGAAAGCAGCGTGCCCGAGATGTCTGCGGTGATTACCAGCGGCTCGCCTTCTCTCGTGCGCAACCGGTCTTCCGCGGTGATCGAAAGGCCCGGGTTGAAGCCCGGCGTCCCCACGAACTGAAACCCGCCTTCGGTGATCCTGAGGGTGCGGGGGCCCAGGTTGTACGTGCCCCGCACCACTTCCATCCCGCCCTGGAGCGCGAGCTGGTTGCCCTGCCGGTCAAAGGTCAGAGACAGATCGCCGGCCGTCTCCACGTTCAGCTCGCGGGAGCGCAGCCAGTTCCCTCGTCCGATCTCCACGTCGATCAGGACGCGAAGGTTCTGCAGAAACTGATTCCGGGACCGGACGGCGTCGGTGCCGGCGTCCTCGTTTTGCTCGGTGGAACCAATCTGGGCCGTGGCGGCACTGAAAAAGATCGGGTCATAGAGATCGACCACCTGGGCGGCGCGCTGGAACTCCTCGATGAAAACCGTGCCATCGGTAACGGTGATGGCGCCCTCGACAAAGGGAGCGTTGTAGGCTCCGGTCAGCGTGATCGAGTCGCCGCTCATCGCCGCCTCCATGTCCCGGCGATCAATCGCCTGGAACTCGCGAGCCCAGAAGGCGAGGTCGAGCCGCACATCGCTGAACCGCTCCGCGTTGATCCTGCCGCGCACGTCCAGCGTGCCGCCGGACACCACGGATCCGTCCACCTCTACGGTTCCGTCGGTGCTGAGCTGCATACCGATGTCAACGTCCGTGAGACGCACACCGAGAGGCGCCAGGAAACCCGTCCCGTCCGCAAGGCGAAGTGTCCCGGCGGGTTCGAAATCCGACGGCGTCCCACGCAGTCGGACGTTGCCGGTCAGGTGCCCCTGGGTATCCTCCATCCCCTTGATCACACCCAGGACCATTGCGGCCGGAAAGGAGTCGACGACGATGTCGAGATCTACGTCGCGGTCCGGGATCCGGTCCTCCACCGCCACCAGGCGAAGATCCAGCGGCACCGAGCCGTTGACGCGAAGTCTGCGGCCCGCGTGAACCCAGGAATCCAGCTCCAGCGTTAGACTCCCGTCCGCGTAGCGCCCACTCGCGGCCACGGTGTCGAACCCCACGGCCCCGTACGCGACATCGCCGACCCTGAGCGAACCCGTCCACCCGGGATCGGGGCCCGGGCCGCTCGCGCGCAAGTCGGCCGACACGGTGCCCGCGGGCGGTTCCGCCATCTGCAGGAGCCTCCCCACCACCGCCAGATCGAGGTTGGCGACGTCCAGCTCGAAGTCCGAGTCGCCGCCCTCGCGGGCCAGGCGGCCGTCGGCGTACATCCTCAATCCGTCGGTCCCGGGGCGGATGAGGCCGAAATCGTTGACGGTCACAGCGGCATCGTTCCACTCGAAGCTGGCCGGGCCCATGAGGCCCCAGCGCCGGTCCGGCAGTACCAGCGTCAAGCGGTCGAGATCGAGCCGCCCGCCGTCGTCGTCCAGTCGAAGCACGGCCTGGGCCTCGTAGAATTCCGAATCGGAGCGGACCAGGAATGCGTGGAGCCGTCCCCCCGCGCCCAGCGCATACGTTGCCGTGACCCGGGCCGAATCGAGCGCGCGGTCGTCCAGCAGGATGGAGTCGGCCGTGATCGTGCCGTCCAGCAGCAGCTGCGGAGGCGGGCGGGCGGGTGCGCCCGGGGACGGGCGAGGAGCGATCCACGAGGGTGAGACGTTGAGGCCCTCCGCGGTGAAGTCGGCATGCAGCGTGCGGGCCGAATTGACGCCGTATTGCAGTGCCTCGATGGTGGCGGTGGTGCGTGCCGAAAGGTCCCCGATGGCGCCCGCGAGGCGGATTTCGCCGAGCACCCTGCCGTCGAAGCGGATCTCGCGCGCCGACGGGAAGGTGTCCGGATCGACACCGTCGAACTGGATCATCACGTCCTGTTCCACGGTCGTCAACTCGTCCCAGGCGACCAGGTCTTCACCGATGAAGAGGGGGCGAAGCGGATGGATCGAGGGCGACGACAGGGACAGAACCACCCCTTCGCCCTCCACATCGGGCACCAGCCCCAGGCTCCCCCCCCGGCCCCGTACCACGAATCCTCCCGCATCGGCAAAAAGGGACTCCACGTGCAGGAGCCCACCGTCGTCCGCCCAGATGTTTACGCCGACCGAATCAAGCCGCAGCGCTCCGATTGTGGACGGGCCCATCTCGAGCACGAGCGCGCCGTCGAGCGACGCGAAATCCAGGCCCCGACCGTCCAGGCTGGCGGTCCCGGACACGACGGTGGAATCCGGCAGCCCCGCAACCAGCTCCGAGAGCCGCAGAGCTTCGGCCGAGGCGGTCAACCGATACCCGGCAGCCGGATCGCGGACATTGACCACGCCTCGCAGGCCCAGCGCGCCCGCGCTGGTCTGCAAGCTGGCAAGCACATCCAATTCATCCAGGCTCCCCGCCACGGAAACGGTACCGTCCACGTCGCCGCTCAACGGAAAGTCGGGATCGAACTCGCGGACAAGAGAGAGCGACAGAGGAGAAAGCGATGCCTCCAGGTCCACCACCGACACCGCGGTATCGCCAAAGAGCGTGCCCTCGATGCCCACGGCACTGCGGGTGTCGGCATCCAGCGCGTGGTTCACGGCGGCCCTGATCTCGATGCCGCTGCGAAGTTCACCCGTGGCCTCGAGGCTTATCGCTCCGCGACCGGTCCAGGGAATCGCGGGGTAGAAGGCGGCCAGCGCTTCATAGTCGAGGGCGTCGACCTCGAGCGCGACGCCCTCCAGCCCCCAGGATCCCAGGAGCGTCCCGCCTCCGGAAACCACCGCGATGGTGTCGCCTACGTCCTCTCGGAGCATCGCCAGGGTGCCGTCGACCGCGAGACGCCCGGGAACCCCGTCGATGCCGAGATCACCTGCCAGCAGTCCGGAAACCGGCACGCTCACACCGAGCCACTGCTCCACTTCAGCCGTCGTCGCCACCTCCGGCGCCACACGCAGACCACGGAACCGGACGGAGTCACCCAGGGACACCCCCCCGTCGATCGCCACGAGTCCCGACTCGGCCTCCAGGACGACGGAGTCCACATCGATGTGCACTCCGTCGCCGTCGACCTCTATTCGTGCCGCGCCCGAGGCTGTTTCCCGGTCGAACCGCTCTTCGATCCAATGAACATCCACAAGGGCGAGCTGCTCGAACTGGAGATCGAAAACATATGCACCGCCGGAAACACCGCCCTCCCCGTCCGCCGCACCGCCGACGTATGAGAGGCTGCCGCGCCCCACCGACCCCGGCAGCCGGAACCGGTCCGCGGCCAGTGTGATTCCCTCGGCGCCCGTCTCGAGTGCGCCCTGGATCCCGGCCAGCTCCAACCGCCCGGCGCCGACCGGGAACGAGAGGCCCGCGCGCTCCACCTCTGCCGTGAAGGAGCGCTCCCGGCCGGGCCGATAGTCGACCCGTGCCAGTTCCACCTCGATTCGCTCCACGTTCGACTCGCGGCCGGTCTCGTCCCTCAGGGTCACCGTGCCGCCGTGAATCGTCGCACCCCTGACGACCAGGACCGGATCCGCGGGCTGGTCTGGTGCGGACGCATCGGGGGGGTCCTCGTCGGGGCTTCGCCGGCGCAGCAGTTCCGCCAGGTCGATGCGTTCGCCGGGAGCGGGCTCGAGATTGACTACCGGGCCCCATAGCTCGAGGTCGGCAATGGCGGGCGGACCCATGACCAGCTCCGCCACCGAATAGCGCGCGCGCAGCGAGTCGGCGACCAGGACGGGGCGCCCAAGGCTGTCCGTGACTTCCAGATCGACCAGCGTGGCGCCGCCGAGTATGCCTCCGGGCCCCACGGAACCGACGCGAATCGTGCCGTTGATCGCGGGACGCAACTTCTCCAGGGCCCATTCCAGCGCCAGCCCCCGCCCGGTCCCTGTCCGGCTGATCGCGAGGGCGGCGGTCACGCCGACGGCAAACAGGATGCTCGCCGCCAGGATGGTCCGTTTCAGCGCCGCCGCCAGCCACGCCCAACTTCCCTTCCGGGCGCTTCCCTCGGCCTGTGAAGAAGTGGGCATGTCATTCATGGGTCAAAAGGCCTGACCGATGGAGAAGTGGAGCTGGAACCGGCGGAACGAAAAGCGGGGGTCGTCTCCGAACAGCACCCGCGGCCCCATCACCGCAAGGTCCTCCGACACCACCCAATCGATGAACTCCTGCGTTTCGCCGGGTCGCGCGATGTCGATCCGGTCCGATTCCACATCCGCGCCGGCGACGAAGGGACGGACCTGGGATGTAACGACCTGTAGCGGCTCGAGCCCGCGGAAGGAATAGGCGACATCGACCCGGACGGGCCCGAGGCGCGTGTTGTACCGCAGTCCAACGCCCGGAGACACCTCCAGATCGCGGAGATCATAATCCTCCGGCCAGACCTGACCGACATCGACGAAGGCCGCCCCGCCAAGCAATCCGTCCGCGAATTGATGGCGAAGCTCCAGGCTGGCCTCGATGGTCGCCAGCCCGCCGATGGGCCGCACCTGGTAGAAGCCCGACCCTGCCAGCGCAGTTCCGTCGCAGATGAGTTCCAGCACGGCGGTGGGCGGACAGGTCGGGGTACCGTCCGCCGCACGGCGACGCAGCAGTTCCTCCACCGGAATCGACAGACTGCGCGGACCCAGCGTGCTCTGGGCAAACCCCCGCAAACTGTTCGCCCCTCCGCCATAGAATCGTTTCTGGGACGGCACCACGTTCGAAAAGCGATCCTGCCCGCTCAAGCGGTCCTCCAGTCCCCCGGGACTGATCTTGCCCGCTCGCACCCTCAGGGCGAGGACCGTTCGTCGATCGATCGCCCTGTACGCGCTGCCGTCGACGAACGCCCGCACGTAGGAGTAGTCCGATCCGGTGAGCCTGTCGGCGACCTCCAGGTCCACAAGCGCCCGGAAGCCGCTCGTGGGACTGAACAGTTCGTCGGTCGCGTCCCGATTGAGCGACAGCGCCAGGGGGGAGAGCCAATTGGTGCCGGACAGAACCTCGATATCGTCCGGAGAACATGCGAGGAACGTCGCGCAGAGCGTAACCTCCGCCGCGTAGAGGCGGCTCAGCTGGGGGCGGAACCTCACGTTCGCGAAGGAGTTGATGCCCAGCGAGCGCCTGACGGTGAAATCGAGGCCGAATGCATCGCGCACGAAGATGTTCTTGCGTGACTGCCGCTCGGCAAAGAGTCCGGCCAAAAAACTTGCCCTTCGCGAGATGAAGCTGGGCTGGTTGAAGTCGAGTCCGACGAGCCAGTTGACGCGTCCGAAAGCGTCGGTTCCGGCCTGCGAGCACAGGTGCGTCGACTGGAGAGAAGACGCGAGGAGGTTCGAGACCAGGGCCCTGGCCTGCAGAATGCGCCCACCCCCGGCGAAGTTCCGGCTGGCCCAGCGGCCCTCGATGTTAAGGCACTCCGCACTGTTGAGCCCGCCACCGACCCGCACCCGGCGTGCATCGCCCTCGACGACCTCGACGAGGATGGGCATTACCGAATCGGACGCGATGCGCGCACTGTCGGGCCCGACCCGCGCACGAGCCACGATCTCCAGCTCATGGAGGCTGCGCTGCGCCTCCCTCATCCGGCTCTCCCGGTAGAGTTCGCCTTCACGAAACGGGAGCCGATCGAGAATCACGGCCTCGTCCAGGAGTTCGTTCCCGGCCACCTGTATGGGGCCGAATGTCGTGACGGGCCCCAGGTCGACACGGTAGCTCACGGACGCCCAGTCGCTCCCCGCGGGCAGGAAGGTGCCGCGAAAGACCTCCGCACGCGCGAAGCCCGCGTCTCGGAGCCGCCGGGACAGCGTGTCGCGGGCCTCCTGGAGGAGGAGGAAGCTGAGCGGATCGCCCACGTCAACGGGAAACTCCGCCGCGTCGGCCAGCACCGGTGGGAGCGTGTCGCCAACGAGTGCGATCGACCCGATCCGGTATGGCTGCCCCTCATCGATCCGGAACCGGATGATCACGCTGCCGTCGTCGGTCCGGGACAGGTCGGACTCGATGACCACCCCGCGAAAGCCGTGCGCCAGGTAGAGCCACCGGAGCCGCTCGACGTCATCGTCCAGAACGCGGGGACTGAAATAGGACCGGTCCCGCCCCCAGTCGATCCCGAGCGCACAGGTCGTGATGGACAGTATGAACGGACAACTCGAGGATTGCGTGAACACCGCGCGACGCAGTTCAACGTCGGTGAATGCCTGGTTGCCGACGAAGTCGACGTCGGCAATCTCCTCGTCGCCGTTCTGCGCGGTCGCCTCAACCACCAGGCCGGCGTGCCCCAGCACGGCGATGAAAGCGGTCACCACCGTGGCTCCTCGAGCCTGCAGGGCAGCTACCGGCCCTCCGTCGCGCCTTGCCGGGCCGGCACCTCGCCGCTCCCGGTCCTTGGGCGGCTTCGTCCACGGGCTACCAGGGGTCTTGGCCATCTTCATCCTGCCGATCACCTTTTCCACGAACACGCGGAAGGTATCGCCTATCTGCCCGCGATGGAGTACCGCCGACGTCCGGCCGGCTGGAACTCCCCGGCTTCGTTTGAATAAAGATACGCAGTGACCTCCAGGCCCGATGCCAGCACCCGGATCAGGTTGAGCGAGTTCCTTCCCTCCTCGCTCCCGCGCCCGCGGCTGGACGTGGTGGTCCCGGCCAGCACAACGGGCACGCCGCCGCCCGCGGTTTCGGGGCCGGTCCGGCTCCAGCCCAGGTGCGTGCGGTGGATATGCCCCGAGAGAACAAGATCTACCCTCCACTTCCCAAGTTTGTTCAACACCCGATGGGCTCCCCGCATCGGGGCCGCCGAGTCTCCATCGGCCGGCTTGACGAGATTGTGATGGACAACGAGGACCCGAAGTGCCCCTTCCGGAGCCGCGCTGAACGCGTTCGCCGCGAAGTCCAGCTGTTTGCGACGGAGCCGGCCGTTGACGATGGCCGACAGCGGCGCCGAGGAGTTGAGGGCGACAAGACGCACATGCCGCGCACCGTCTCGCGGCTTCACGTCGAGCACCGTGTTCAACTCGGGCGCGATGTTGGCGCGGTAGTTTCGGTACGGCGCAAACAGTCTTTCCCACACACGATACAGGGGGACGTCGTGATTCCCCGCGGTGGCCACCAGCGGGCGCGGCCCCAGGTCATCGAGAAACGCCCTGGCCGCCCTGTATTCGCTGACCTTGGCGCGCTGGGTCAGGTCCCCCGAAACCACAACCGCTTCGGGATCCCGCTCGTCCACGAAACGCAGGAGCGCGTTCCTGACCACCGGCAGGTGCGGTTTTCCGAAATGGACATCCGAGACATGGAGGATAGTCACACGGAAGCTGTGCCCTTCCCTCTCCCGAGTTTCAACATCCAGACGGCACCGAACGCGACCAGGAGCAGGGATATCATCTGCGCCAGGGTGAATACACCGAAGAAGCGGTCGTCCTTGGCCCTGAAGATCTCCACGAAGAAGCGCTCGGCGCCGGCCAGCGCCAGCCACATCATGAACAGCCAGCCGGCACTGTGATTGTTACCGCGCAAGCGCCACAGGAGCAGGAAGATCAGCGTGGAGATGCCGGTCTCGTACAACTGGGTGGGATGCACGGGCAGGACCTCTCCGTACCGTTCGATCATCGCCGGATCGACCGTAATCCCGAACTGGCTGCTTATCACGCTTACGGTGCTGGGCGTCGGGCCATTGGGAAACGCGACGCCAACCCAGGAGTCGGTCGGCCGGCCGTAGTCGTCCCCTACGAGAAAGCAGCCCAAACGCCCGACCGCGTAGGCCAGCGCCAGCGCGGGCGCCGCCGCATCGGCCGTCTTGCCGAGGGGCAGTTCGAGTTTGCGAATCTGCCAGACGACGAGCGCCGCGGCGAGCAGGAATCCGCCGTACCAGACCGCGCCGCCACGGGCGAACAGCACCCCCGTCGGATCGGCGAGCAGGCGCGGATAGTTGAGAAGCGCGTAGTAGATTCTCGCGCCGACGAGACCGCCGATCACCGCCCAGAACACAAGGCTCCACGCGATATCAGGATTGTGCCCCTCCCGCGCCAGGCCGGCCTTGAGCACGTAACCCGCCGTCAGGAACGACAGCATCATCATCACGCCGAAGGTCGTGATCGGCGCGCCGGCGCCGATCGGGAACCACTCGGGAAGGTGAAAGAGATTGGGATACACGGCGCCCTGCCTTGTTACTGGGAATCTCGGCCGGGAGGAATTCCCGGTAGGGGTGTTCGGCCCGCAGCTCCGCCTCGCTTCCCGGGCCGCCAGCGGACCATGCCGGGGATACGCACTCTGGCTGTTGCCTCTTCCAGGCCCGGGCCCACCCCTGCCTGCAACCGAAAAAGACCGGCACGCGCGATCATCGCGCCGTTGTCCATCGACAGTCTGGGAGACCCCGCGAACAGTCGGCCGCGCCGCCCCAGACCCCTCCGGATCCGGGCCCTCAGCGCGCCGTTTGCAGCGACGCCTCCTCCCAGCAGGACGCGGTTGCAGCCCACGGCCGCCGTGGCCGCCAGCGCCTTGCCCGCCAGCACATCGACGGCGGCGGCCTGAAAGGAGGCGGCCAGGTGCGGTCGTTCCCCATCGATGGCGCCGGTCTGTTGCAGGCGCATCACCGTCCGCGCGACGGCCGTCTTCAACCCGGAGAACGAGAAGTCGAAATCTCCCGGCGCGGCCGCCGAGGATCCGTCACCCACACCTGCAATCCTGTCGAGCATGGGGCGTGGAAACGCGTAGCGGCCGGGGTCACCGGATACGGCGGCCGCGGAAACGGCGGGCCCACCCGGGTAGGGCAGCCCGAGGAGCTTGCCCACCTTGTCGAACGCCTCGCCGGCGGCATCGTCCCGCGTCTCGCCCATCAGGTGGTAGCTGCCCCATCCGGGAACCCAGATCAGGAGCGTGTGCCCTCCGGAGACGAGGAGCGCGACAAAGGGCGGTTCTGCATCGGAATCCTCCAGCACCGGTCCGAAAACGTGCCCTTCCATGTGGTGGACCGGGATCATGGGAATGCCGAGCGCGAGCGCCGACGCACGTGTCCAGGTCACTCCGACCAGGAGCGCGCCGATCAGCCCCGGGCCCGCCGCCACCGCGATGGCGCCCAGGTCCCGACGGTCGATGCCGGCTTCGCCAAGGGCAGCCGCCACGACCGGTTCGATCCGCACAAGGTGGTCCCGCGCGGCAAGTTCCGGAACCACCCCACCGTAGATCCGGTGTACGTCCTGCGAGTGCACCACAAGGCTCCGGATGGTCCCGTCGGGGTCCAGGACGGCCGCCGATGTCTCGTCGCACGTGGTCTCGATCCCCAGAATCGGCCTCGTCAAGGCTCCTCCTCACGCCGTACCGATACCGAGTCCGAACCGACAACCCCTTCGATCCACTGCGGGATGCCACTCAGGACGATGGGCACCCGGACATCTTCCGCCTCTTCGAGCAGGCGCAGCAGTTCATCGACGGCCGTGACCACGCGCAATCCGAGCGCGGCCGAATCAATCCGCGCCAGCAGCTCGCCGGCCCCGTACAGTGTGACCGCAACGGTGTCGGGATCCACCACCAGATCGCCACCACCCGGGACTGCGACCTGCATCGTCACGACCCGGCTCTGCTTCGGAGCAACTTCCACGCTCACGGTGGCGGAAACCGGGTTCACCGCCAGTCCTCCAAGGCCTGCGGTATCGAGTGCGACATCGAACCGCCCGGATCCCGTGAGCCGGCTCAGGTCGAAGGGCTCGAGGAATACCGTCTCCAACTCGTCGACGACCGAGGCAGCGCCCCGTACCCGGGTAAAGAGGAGGTTGGCGCGCGGCTCGGACACCATCGCAAGCGAATCGGGCAATGAGCCCCTCAGGCGGACCGAAACGGGGATCTCCTCCTCCTTGTTCCTCTCGAACAGGAGCCGCACGGAGCTGGGCGCAAAGTTCTCGATCGTGACGCTGCTCCTGTCGACGTTGCTCACCCAGTCGGGAATCAGCGTGACGACCGAATCCTCGCTCAGGACCGAATCCACGCGGATCACCATTGCGGGCTGAGACATCGCCACGCGTACCAGCTCACCCTGCGGCCCGCTGACGCTCATCTGCACGGTCTGCGGCAGCGGCGCCTCCTTCAGAAACCAGTCACGGTGAACCTGTTCCACCCTGACCTCCACATCGGGTATGGTCAGGCGGCTGACGCGGTCGTCGGTCAGGCGCATGGTGACCCAAAGCAGCACGGCGAGCGCCAATGCGGCAATCTTGAGCCGCCAGTTGCGAACGATCATCCCCGACAGGGACACGCTTCACCTGGCTCCCGCCAGGCGGCGAACCAGCGCGATGTTCGACTCCGAATCCCACGCGGTCGGCCCGGCAACTTTCTTGTAGATGACGCCGTCTGGACCGATAACGAACGATTCCGGCACGCCCGACGTCTGGTACAGGTGCTGGATGCCCCCCGACGGATCCAGGAGGACGGGAAACGTCAGCGCCAGGTCCCTCGCGAAAGCGACCGGTTCCCCACCGACGTTGCCCGACGAATCCACGCTTCCTGCGGGAGCATCGATGCTGATGGCCGCAATCTCGAAGTCATCGCGCGAAAACCGGTCGTAGAGACGTTGCATGGAGGGCATCTCCTCTCTGCACGGCGCGCACCATGTGGCCCAGACGTTGAGGAGGACGACCTTGCCGCGGAAATCCTCCAGGGTGACCGGGTTCCCCTCGGCATCGGTTACCTCGAAGCCCGGCGCGGGGTATCCGGACACGACCGGCTGGATACGACCACGGGTCAGCCAGGCTGCCAGGATCACTCCCGCTACAAAGACACCGGCCAGGAGGTACGGTGCCCGGTTCCGGACTCTCGCACGGGGTGTTCGGGACATCACGGCTGCTCTCTCTCCCTGACCATTGCCTGCCCTACCGTCAGTCGGACGGCGGCTCCGGCCCCGACCTGCGTGTGCGGGACGGGGTGTTGGGCAAACACGCGGTCCACGTTCAATATGCTGTACCGCATGTCGAATCCCGACACGACCAGGCCCAACGTGTCCAGGACCGCGATCGCTTCCTCTATCCACATCCCGGACAGATCGGGTATGGGCAGGGTTGGCGGTCCCAGGCTCACCTCCAGGCGCACCGCACCCGGCAGCGGCAATTCGGTTCCCGGCACCGGATCGATCTGCAGGACCCGACCTGCCGCGGCTTCTGACTCGACGGTATCCACCTCGACCACGAAGCCGCTTGCCTGAAGGACACGTGTGGCACGGCCACCGAGCAGTCGCGTGACGTCCGGCACCGCCCCGATCTCGGGTCCGAGCGAGAGCGTGATGCGGACACTCGCGCCCGGGAGCGCGGTCGGGCCCGGCAGAGGACTCTGTCCGATGACGGTGCCAGCCGCAATATCGGGGTGATGTACCGAATCGACCCGGGCAACGGTCAGACCCGAATCCTCGAGCAGCGCCAGCGCCGGCCCGACAACACGGCCCGTCACGTCCGGTACGTCCTGGAGGGACGGAGGGGGTGCACCAGGAGGAAACAGCAGCCTGGTCGCCACCAGGTATCCCGATATCAAGCCGATCGCCGCAATCGCGATCACCAGCCGGGAGGACTTTCCCAAGGCCGCGGAGGGCCGCGTCCGCCTTGCCGGCCGTGTCCGCTTTGCCGGCCGTGTCCGCTTTGCCCCCCGTGCCCGTCTGCGACGGATCGAGCTGCCCAGGTCCATCACCGGTCCATCCGTCTGAGGCGTGCCGCAAAGGCACCGTCGAATCCGCTCTCGTGCGGCAGTACCTCAAGGCAGCCGTGCGCGTCCAGAAACCGTTCCGGGGCTCTCCCCGGCTCCACGCGGAAGTCCGGATGCCGTGCTAGAAATCGCTTCACCTGACCCCAGTTCTCCTCTGGCTCAAGGGCACATGTAGCGTAAACCAGGAGCCCGCCGCGGGGAACCGCAGCCGCCGCGCCTCGAAGGATCCGACGCTGAACATCGGTAAGTGCGCGAAGATCCTGCTGGCTCACCCGCCACCGACCGTCGGGGTGTCTCCGCAGCGTCCCGGTCCCGGTGCACGGTACGTCGACAAGCACCGTCCCGGCTTCGCGAACCGGGGGGAAACGGGCGTCCGCCACCACCAGCCACGCTCGGGCAGCCAGGCGGCGTCTGGCTTCCGACACCCTGGCAAGGCGTTGCCGGGAGCGGTCCGCGGCAACCACGCCGGCCGCAATACCGGTCAGTGCCATCGCCTTTCCCCCCGGGGCGGCGCAGAGGTCCGCCACCACCGACCCCGGATCCGGCGACGTGTAGTCCACCACCAGCGATGCCGCCGGGTCCTGGATGACTCCGGGAACGATCCGGAGCGCGTCACCGGGATCAACCCCCCGGCGCAGTCGACACGCCGACGCTCCGTTCGTGACCGACGCCTCCAGGCCCGCCTCGCCAAGGGCGCGCCCGGCTTGCGCCGCATCCATGCCCACCGGACGCAGGTAGACCGCCGGCTCCCTGTTGTTCGCGTCGACCAGTCGGCGCGCCGCCCCCTCCCCGAAGTGCCGGATCCACCTGCGCACCATCCAGCCGGGATGCGATCCCCAGGTCTCGAGGTGCCCCGCAAGGTCCTCCGCCGGATCGGGAAACGCCTGGTGCCCGTAACGCGAGGCGGCCACCTTTCTCAACACCGCGTTCACGAGTCCGGCAGCCCCTCGCTTCCGCGTCCCCTTGACCTGCGCCACCGCCTGCGAAACGGCGGCATAGTCCGGCACCCCGCCCATCTCCAGGATCTGATAGGCGCCCATGCGCAACGCGGTACGCACCTCCGGATCGAGCTCGTTCACGGGACGACCGCAGTGCCGTTCGAGAACGCTGTCGATTCTTCCCCTCAGCCGCACGGTTCCATAGACCAGCGTGCGGATCCAGGCCCGCCTCGGCGAAGCAGGGGCGCCCGATGCCTCCCATGCCAGATCGAGCCGGCGTCCGGATTCGACCCGTTCCAGAATGGATACCGCCAGGAGCCTTTCGGGCGACGGCCCGTGCCCCGATCGCCGCCGTGCGCGGCGCGCGGTCAAGTGCTCTCCCGGTCGAGCATTCCCGCTGCAGGCGACGATGGCACCGCGATCTCGCGCGACTGCATTCGCCCCGCGAGGTAGGCTTCCCTTCCCGCCCGCACGGAGAGCTCCATCGCACGGGCCATGCCGACGGGGTCGTCCGCGGCCGCGATGGCCGTATTCATGAGCACGCCGTCGACGCCCTGTTCCATGGTCACGCACGCGTCGGAAGCCGTACCCACGCCCGCGTCCACGATGATCGGCACCGAAAGACGCCGCTTGATCTCCCGAATGTAGTACGGATTGACCACCCCCAGGCCACTGCCGATCGGGCTGGCCAGGGGCATGACGGCCACGCAGCCCGCGTCTTCGAGCCGCATGGCCGTGATCAGGTCGTCGTTGGTATAGGCCATGACCTTGAAGCCGTCCGCCACCAGTTCGACCGCGGCCTCCAGCGTTGCGGCGGTATCGGGGAGCAGGGTCCGCTCGTCGCCGATGACTTCCAGCTTGACCCAGTCGTTGAGCCCGGCGGCGCGCCCGAGCCGCGCATAGCGCAGGGCATCGGCCACCGTGTAGCATCCTGCGGTGTTCGGCAGGAGGAAGTAGCGCGAGGGGTCGAGGTGGTGGAGGATTCCCTCTTCGCGGCTGCGGTCCAGATCGACCCTCCGCACGGCCACCGTCACCATCTCCGCCCTGCTGGCGCGGATCGCGGCGACCATCTCGCCGTTGCTGCGGTACTTCCCGGTCCCCACAATCAGCCGCGAGGCAAGGCTGTGCCCTCCGATCACGAACGAACTGTCCTTCACCCCCTGCTACCCTCCTCCGACGAAGTGCACGAGTTCAATCCGATCGCCCTCCCCGACCTCCGTGCCCGAGAGCGCGCCACGGGCGAGAATCCGGCGGTTGTGCTCCACCACGACCATGCCCGGATCCAGCTTCAACTGCCGCAACAGCGCTCTGACGCTCATGCCGGCCTCAACCGACCGGGGCCGGCCGTTCAGCGTGATGGACACTTCCCGGCGCCCGCGGCCGACCACGGTCGCCCCGGCTTCCCCGTCGCCATGCCCTGTTGTCGTCACTGTGCCGCCTCCCTGTCCAGCGCCGCCTTGCCGTTCCGCAGACACCGAGCGGCCCGGACTCGCGTCGTCACGGTGCAAAGTGCCTGTCCAGCACCTCAAGGTAGCGACTCACCGCGTCGGGCGGACGGTCCGCCGACCACACACCGCTCAGGACGACCACTCCGTGCGCGCCCTCGTCGAGGACGTTCGGCAGCGTGGCCGGCAAGATTCCCCCGATGGCAAGCACGGGAACGCTGGCCAGCCGCACGGTATCGGCCACCGCCGCGGGCCCCAGGGGCTCACGGCCCGGGTGCGACGGAGTCGCATGGACCGCCCCCAGCACGAGGTAGTCGAGAACATCCGCGGTGAACTCCGAAGCCTGCCGGGGGTCGTGGACCGATCTTCCGACCCGGAACCCCGCTGCGCCCATCCCCGCGCTGCCGGCCACCCGCCGCACGTCGCCGGGCGCGAGCGAATCCTCGCGCAGGTGGACGCCGCCGGCCCCCGCCGCAAGCGCCACGTCAAGGCGGTCGTTGACCACCGCCAACGATCCGGTCGCGCGCGCGCTTTCCGCCAACCATTGCGCCACCTCGAAGAGCCGGGCCGTGTGCACGGTCCGCGCCCGCAGGTGGACCGCGATCGACCGGGCTCCGGCCCGGAGGATCGGGCCGATCCGCTCCCGATAGTCGGCCGCCGCGATGATTCCGTCACCCGCGATGACGTGCAGCCGCGGGAGCTCCGCCCCTGATCGCTCTTGCACTCGTCTACTCGAAGCGATCCCCGACCCGGGGTCCCCTGCCCCGAATCCATGCGGCCGCTTCCATGCGCCGCTTCCCGGGCGGCTGGACCTCCGCAACGCGTATCACCCCGTCTCCCGCCGCAACGACAAGCCCGCGCCTGGGATCGGCCTCCACGACGCACCCCGGGTCGCACGGCCCCTCGGACCCCTGCGCACCGGAAGCACCCCCGCCACTCGGCTCATCGCCGCTCCGGACCCCCGCCCCGGCCACCTCCGGCGCAAAGAGCTTGACCGGCTGAGCGCGCCAGAGAGTCCACGCGCCCGGCACGTCGTCCATGGCCCTCACCAGCCGCGCCACCTCGATCCGGCCGCGCCCCCAGTCGATGCGGGCCGACGACCGGACGACCTTGGGCGCGAAGGTGGCCAGCGCATGGTCCTGGTCCACCTCGTCGACCGGCCCGGCCTCGAGCCGCGCCAGCGTCTCCGCGAGCACGGACGCACCCAGCGCGGAGAGCCGGGCCGAGAGCAGCGCGGACGTATCCGCCGGGCCAATGGGACACTCCGCCCTGGCGAGGATCGGGCCCGCATCCATCTCCTCCACCATGCGCATCACCGTGACGCCGGTTACCGTGTGGCCGCGCGCGATGGCCCAGTTGATCGGCGCCGCTCCCCGCAGGGCCGGCAGAAGCGACGCATGGACGTTGATCGACCCCAGCGGCGGCACATCGAGCACAGCCCGCGAGAGGATCCGTCCGTAGGCGACCAAGACCGAGATGTCGGGGTCAAGCGAGCGGAGCTCCTCCAGGAAGGCGCCGTCCCGAGGATCCTCGGGAGTCAGCACGCGGTGGGCACGAGCCTGCGCATAGCTCGCAACCGGCGACGGAGCGGGCTTCCGTCCCCGCCCCCGTGGACGCTCGGGCCGCGTGACCACGCCGACGATGCCGTGGCCCGCGCGCTCCACCGCTCGCAGCGACGGGATCGTGAAGTCGGGCGTGCCCCAGAAGAGGACGCGCACGCCCGGTCAGCTCCGGTCCCTGTTCTTCCGCCACTTCCTGAGGAGGATTCCTCGCTTCAGCGGCGAAAGCCGGTCGATGAACAACACGCCGTCCAGGTGATCGATCTCGTGCTGCAGCGCCCTCGCCAACAGGCCGTCCGCCTCGATCCGGACGGGCTCGCCACCGGGAGACAGCGCCTCGACAGCGATTTCCAGGGGACGGGCGACCGTCTCTTCCAGCCCGGGAATGCTCAGGCACCCTTCCGTCTCCGTGCCGGTCTCGCGGCTCGACTCGACGATGACGGGATTGACCAGGGCGTGTACGTGCCTTTCCTCACCCTCGTCGGCTACGTCCACCACCAGAATCCGTTGCGAGACGCCCACCTGGGGCGCCGCGAGACCGATCCCCTCCGCGTCGTACATGGTCTCGAACATGTCACGAATCAGGAGCCGGATCTCGTCCGTCACCGTGTCGACGGGGGATGCCTTCTCGCGAAGGATCCTCGCCCCCATGATCTCGATTTCGAGTACCGCCACGTGACCGGCCTACTTCGTGGCGCCCTCGTCCTCGGTCTTGCGCGCGATGTGCGCACGGTCGACCACGAGGCGCGTGTTCTCCCCGCTCCTGATCGTGAGCTCCGTGTCGGTCGCATGCACGATCACCCCGATGATGCCGCCGTTGGTCATCACGCGGTCACCCTTCGACAGCGTCTGCAGCATCTGCCGGTGCCGCTTCCGCTCCTTCTGCTGGGGTCTGATCAGAATGAAGTAGAAGATGGCGATCATCAGAACGATCTGAAAAAGAAACACGGTCATGTTGTTGCCGCCCTCGCGGGGAACCAGCGGGGGCGACGCCATGAGCGTGTGCGCCGAGGCTGCGGCCGTATGCAGTGACAAGTGTCTTCGTCCTCTGAACTGGGGTCAGGAAGCGTCCGGTGCGGCCCTGGAGGCACGGTAGCGCCCGAGCCACGACCGGGACCACGCACTAAAGGTACCCTCGCGGATGCGCAACCGTGAAGCGATGGCCAGCCGAAGCAGGAAGTGAAGGTTGTGAATGGAGACGAGCCGGTGGCCGAGGCGCTCGCCGCAGACCAGCAGGTGACGAATGTAGGCCCGGTCATATCCCCGGCACGCGTAGCAGTCGCATTCGGGATCGATGGGGGACCGGTCCAGACGAAAGCGGGCGCCCTTCAGGTTGATCTGGCCTTCGTCGAGACTCCAGGCGGTTCCGTGGCGCGCGTTGCGGGTCGGAGCGACACAGTCGAACATGTCGCAGCCCCGCGCGATGGCCTCCAGGAGGTCGTCCGGGTAACCCACCCCCATCAGGTATCGGGGGCGGTCGCTCGGCAACAGCGAATCCAGGAGTTCGAGCGTGCGCCACATGTCGCTCTTGGCCTCGCCGACGGACAGACCACCGATCCCGTACCCCGGCCACTCCCCAAGCGCCATCGCCGCCTCGGCCTGCTCGGCGCGCAGGTCGTCGTACACATTCCCCTGCAGGACGGGGAACAGGGCCTGCGACGTTCGCGCCCCCTCCGCGGTGGACTCGAAGCGGGCGCGGCATCGTCCCAGCCAGGCCAGTGTTCGGCGGTTGGCGCGAGCGGCATCCCGCCGCCCGACTCCCCCGGGAGCGCACTCGTCGAAGGCCATCATCACGTCGGCCCCCAGCCGTCGCTGGATGTCGATCACCCGCTCCGGCGAGAAGTGGTGGCTGCTCCCGTCGATGTGGCTGCGGAACATGACCCCGTCCTCCCCGATTTCGCGGGTGGACGCGAGGGAGAAGACCTGGTACCCCCCGGAGTCCGTGAGGATCGGCCCCTTCCAGCGCATGAAGTCGTGCAGTCCGCCAAGAGTTTCCACGACTTCGTCGCCCGGACGCAGGTAGAGGTGGTAGGTGTTGGCCAACAGCATCGTGGCGCCCGCCCCCTGCAGTTCCTCCGGCGATACTCCCTTGACCGTGCCGGCAGTGCCGACGGGCATGAAGACGGGTGTCTCCACCACGCCCCGCGGCAGCACGAGACGGCCGGTCCGGGAGCACCCCTCCACCGCGTCCAGTGCGAAGCGCGTGCCGTCCACGTCCGTCACGGGACCACCGCCATCGCGTCGCCGTAGGAATAGAAGCGGTAGCCGGCCGCGACCGCCTGCCTGTACGCGGCCCGAACCTGGTCGAGCCCCGCGAGGGCCGCCACAAGCATCAGAAGCGTGGAACGGGGAAGGTGGAAGTTCGTGATCAGACAGTCGACCGCCCGAAAACCGTATGGGGGATGGATGAAGAGATCCGTCGACCCCGGGCCCGCGCGCAGTTCCGAAGGACCGTCGGCCACGCTCTCCAGAGCACGCACGACAGTGGTCCCGACCGCCCAGACGCGACCGCCTCGGAGCCGGCAATCGCGGTAGGCGCGGGCCACGGATTCGGGCACGTCGAACCACTCCGCGTCCATGGCGTGACGGGACGGGTCTTCGGCCTCCACGGGACGGAAGGTCGCGGTCCCCACGTGCAGCGTCAGCGATGCCGTCCGGACTCCCCGCGCTTCAAGGTCCGCGAACACCTCCGGCGTGAAGTGGAGCCCCGCCGTGGGTGCCGCCACCGACCCTTCGTGCCGCGCGTATACCGTCTGGTACCGCTCGCGGTCGAGGGGCTCGTCGTCCCGTTCCATGTAGGGCGGCAGGGGAACGCGCCCGAATCTCTCCAGCGCGTCGCGGACCGCGAGCGGCGTCTCCAGCCGAACGATCCGCCGTCCGTCCGGCCAGGCATCGACGATCCGGACACCGAGTTCCGGGCCGACGACCAGCATCCGGCCCGGTTTCAGCTTGCGACCCGGACGAACCAGTGCCTCCCACACATGGTCGTCCTCCCCGCTCGCCGGTCTCAGCAGGAGCACCTCCCCCGCGGCACCCGTCGGCTTCCACCCCAGAAGCCTCGCCGGGAACACGCGCGTGTCGTTGACGACCAGCAGATCCCGGGCGTCCATGAGTCCGGGCAGGTCGCGAAAGCGCATGTGCCGAACCTTGCCCGAGCTCCGACGGAGAACCAGCAGACGCGAATCCGATCTGCGGGCAGCCGGATACCGCGCGATCCGCCCGGGTGGGAGCTCGTAGTCGAAGTCGGAGGTCGCGATCCCTGCGGCGGCGCCGGTCCCGGGCGGCAAGGACGGGGTCATTCAGGTGAACAGCGTCGGCTGTCCCGCCACGGGCCCATCTTCACGGCCCTCACCCTGGTCGGGTACCGGACGTCCGAATCGCCTGAACGCCTTGTCCGTGGCCACACGGCCCCGCGGACCCCGCATCATGAATCCCTCCTGGATCAGGAAGGGTTCGTAGACCTCTTCGATCGTCCCGGAGTCCTCGCCCAGGGCCACGGCCAACGAGTTGAGGCCCACGGGCCCGCCTCCGAAGTTGTCGATGATCGTGAGGAGAATCCGGACGTCCATCCCGTCGAGTCCGTACTCGTCCACGTTGAGCAGCTTCAGGGCATCGCGCACGACCGCCGTGTCGAGCACCCCGTCCGCCCGCACCTGCGCGAAGTCTCGCACCCTCCGCAGCAGCCGGTTGGCCACCCGGGGAGTCCCGCGCGCGCGTTTTGCCAGCTCCCCGGCGCCCGCGCTCGTTGCCTCCAGGTCGAGGATCCTCGCGCTCCTCTCGATGATCCGGGCCAGATCGCGGCTCGAATAGAAGTCCAGCCGCTCGGTGATGCCGAAGCGGGCCCTCATCGGGGCGGTGAGCAGACCGAAGCGGGTCGTCGCCCCGACCAGCGTGAACGGCTCGACCGCCATGGTCATGGTCTGTGCCTTCGGACCCTCCGACAGCCTCACTTCGACCTTGAAGTCCTCCATGGCCGGATACAGGAACTCCTCGATCACCGGACGCAGACGGTGTATCTCGTCGATGAAGAGGATGTCCCCCGCGCGAAGGTTGGTGAGGGCGCCCACCAGGTCGGCAGGCTTCTCGATCACCGGCCCCGACGTGCTGGTGATGTTCACGGCCATTTCCCGCGCCAGCAGCATCGCCAGCGTCGTCTTGCCCAGCCCCGGCGGCCCGTGGAAAAGGATGTGGTCGAGCGGATCGCCGCGTTTCGTGGCGGCTTCGATGGAGATCCGCAAACCCTCCCTGACGGCGTCCTGACCCACGAAATGCTCCAGCCGCTCCGGCCGCAGCGACGCGTCGGCGCGGGTCTCCTGCGGGAGAATCTCAGGGGTCGTCACTTCCGTTCGTCTAGCCATTTCGCAACGCGGTCCCCTCTACCCTCCCGAGCCGGAAGCGCGGCTGGCGAGCACCCGCCGCACGAGCTCTTCCGTCGTATCGGCGCCGTCGCCGCCGGAGGCGTCGCGCACGGCCGTGTCGGCGTCGGCGAAGGAGTATCCGAGACTGATCAGGGCCGCCACCGCCTCCCCTGCCGCGCCGCCGTCCGGCTCGTCCCCCGCCTCCGCCACGGCAATGTCGCGGACCTTGTCGGACAACTCCAGGATCACGCGTTCGGCCGTCTTCTTGCCCAGCCCGCTGACCTGGACGAGGACCTTGGTGTCCTGCTCGGCGATGGCCCTCGCAAGCCTGCCGGCATGGTACGCGCTCATCATGGCGAGAGCCAGCCGGGGGCCGATCTTCTGGACGGTCAGGAGCCGCAGGAAGAGGACGCGTTCACGGGTGTCGAGGAATCCGTACAGGCTGGGCACATCGTCGCGCACGATATATGCGGTGAGGAGTTCCAGTTCGGCGCCCTGGGCCGGAAGGCGATTGAACACCGTTAGTGGAACGTGCACCTCGTACACGACCCCCGCCCCCGTGTCCACCTCGATCCGGTCGACGTCGAGACCGACGAGGCGGCCGCGGATACGGCTGATCAAGAGGCCACCCGGGAAGAGGGCGCGCCCTGCGGGAGCGGCCCCGTGTACGCGTGGCAAAGCGCGGCCGCGATCCCGTCGGCCGCATCGTTCGGCTTCGGGTCCGACCTGAGGCGCAGGTGGCGGCGCACCATGTACGCGACCTGTTCCTTCGTCGCGGACCCCGTGCCGGTCACCGCGCGCTTGATCGCACGAGGCGCGTACTCGGCCACTTCGACGCCGCACCGGGCCGCCGCCACGATGATCGCGCCGCGCGCCTGCCCCAGCGTCATCGCACTCCGCACGTTCTTCCCGTAAAACGCGCTCTCGATCGACACAACGGTAGGACCCAGTCGCGCGATCAGCTCCTCGACGCCCTCGTGGATCTCGAGCAGCCGCACCACAAGGGACGCCCGGGGCGAGGTCCGGATCACCCCGCACTCGAGCAGCTCCGCGCGGCGCCTGGAGTCGACCGCAACCGCCCCGAACCCCGTCACCGCCGTTCCGGGATCGATGCCGAGCAGTACGCAGCCTCCCGGACCGGCGCCGGTGTTCACAGGGCCCGGGACAGCACCGACTCGTCGAGATCGGCGTTCGTATGCACCTGCTGCACGTCGTCGTGGTCGTCCAGCGCCTCCAGGAGCCTCAACAGCTGCTCGCCCGTCCTTCCCCCAACCTCCACCTCGTTCCTTGCGACCATCGCCAGCTGGGCCGAAGCGACCGTGAGTCCCGCGCCGACGAGCGCGCGGCGCACATCGTGCAGCGCACCCGCGTCCGCCGTCACCACGTATTCGCCCGTCTCGCTCGTCACGTCGTCCGCGCCTGCGTCGACGGCGGCCTCGAACACCACGTCCTCGTCGACCTCCACCGCGTCGACGTAGATCATCCCCCTGCGGTCGAACTGCCAGGCCACGGAGCCCGCCGTCCCCAGGTTGCCGCCATTCTTGTCGAGCAGATGGCGAACCTCGGCAACCGTCCGCTTCTGGTTGTCGGTCAGGGTCTCGATATACAGGGCGACGCCGCCCGGACCATAGCCCTCGTACACGATCTCCTCGTAGGTCACACCCTCCAGCTCGCCGGTGCCGCGCTTGATGGCGCGGTCGATGTTCTCCTGGGGCATGTTGGCGGACTTCGCCGCGTCGACGCCGAGCCTGAGTCGCGGGTTGAAGTTGGGGTCCCCGCCTCCCTCCCTCGCCGCCACGGTAAGTTCGCGGATCAGCTTGGTGAACATCTGGCCGCGCTTCTGGTCGTTGACCGCCTTCTTGCGCTTGATCTGCGACCATTTGCTGTGTCCGGCCACAGCTCCCTCCGTAGGAAAATGACCCGGCAACCCGGGGATGCGCGCCAGGCGTCCGATGGGATAATATAGCGAACCGCGACATGGTCCGATCCCGCCGAACAGCCCCTGCATTCACAAGCGGGGTGTCACCTTTTTCGGCCCGGAACGATATAGTATCTGAAAGGGTTCAACAGGTAAGGCCACGGTCCGTCGCCGGCCGCCCCGAAGCCAGCCGGGCGACGGGCCCGAAGCGAACTGCATTGAAGACACCATGATCGAGCACAGACTCCACGCCCTCGCCGCCGTTGTCATCGCGTCCATGCAGACGGGTCTGCTTGCCGCGCAGGATGCGAACGCACCGACCGGAACCATTCTGGGCATGGTGTACGACAGCACCACCAGCTCTCCCCTGGTCGAGGCCCGCGTGGCCGTCATGGGGACGTCCGCGATCGCGAACACCACCGGGAACGGGGAGTTCCGGCTCGACGGCGTCCCGGAGGGCGAGCATACGGTGATGTTCTTTCACCCGAGGCTCGGCACCCTGGGCGTGGCGGGCTCGACCCAGCAGGTCGTCGTCCGGGGCGAGAGCGTGTCCGAGGCCTACCTGGCGATTCCGTCCCGGGAGACCATCCTCAACGCGTGGTGCTCGGCCGAGACCTCTCTGGGCAACACCTCGATCGGCGGGATCGTCACCGACGCCCTGACCTCGGTCCCGCTGCCGGGCGCGCGCGTCGTCGCGCTCGGGGACCGCGTGGGCGTCATGGAGAGGAGACAGGTGGTCGCGGAGGCGCGGACCGAGAATTCCGGCGAATTCAGGTTGTGCGGACTGGACGCGGCCGCGGACTTGTCGGTCACCGCAACCTTCGGCACCAATGCAACGCTCCCCATGGAGATCGTCCGACCGGGTCCGCATGTGGTGGACATGACCATTCACATATCCGATCCCGTCACGATCAACGGCACCGTGATGGACTGGGCGACCCGTGAGCCCCTCGCGGGGGCCCAGGTCCGGCTCGTCGGCACGAACCACGACATGCTGACGGACGCCGAGGGCAGGTTCGGATTCGCCGGCATCCCCCCCGGCAAGCAGACCATCCAGACGGACAACCTGGGCTACGCCACCCGTGTCGACTCCCTGACCGTCTTCAGCAACGAAGCGCTCGGCCTCGAGATTCTGCTGGCCACCGAGGCCATCGTGCTCGAACCCCTCGTCGTGACCGGACGCAGGAGGGATCGACGGATCCTGACGACGCCGGGAACGCGCTTTTCGGGACTGAGCGAGGCGCAGGTGGACTCCATACTGCCACGGCTGTTCGACTTCGCCTCGCTCGCACGCGCGGCGAGGGTGCCGGGCGTGTCCGTTACGGAGACCTACATGGCCAATGGGTTCGGGGACCCGCAAATGGGGGTGTGCATCGAGATGACCCGGGGCCGCGGCGGCAGCAACCCCAACGCCTGCAACATGGTCGAGGTCCGCATCAACGACGGTCCGGTGCCGGACCCTTCGTTCTTCCTCCACGAGCTCAATCCGCAGGACATCAGGAGCATCCAGTTCATCACGCCCCTGGAAGCCGGCCTGCTATACGGTGACAGGGGAAGGAACGGCGTGCTGCTGATCTATACGCGGTAGCGAGCGGGCCGCCAGGCGGCGCGGTCCCGGCCGGGACCCGTCAGTCGTCCTTCTCCTCCGCCTCGGCCACGATCTGCGCAACCCGCGCCGCGGGGACGAAGTCGTAACCGAGCATCTTGCGCCTGTGGTGCCCCCTGCCCTGGGTGATCGAGCGCAACACCGACGCGTACTTGTGGAGCTCCGCCTCGGCCACCTGGGCCTTGATCGCGGTCTTCCCGCCCTCGGGCTCCATGCCCAGCACCCGTGCCGAGCGTCCGTTCAGATCTCCCATGATGTCGCCCAGGTACTCGTCCGGCGCGGTGACCGTGATTTCGAGGATCGGCTCGAGAAGCGCCGGATTCGCCTTCTCGGCAACGGTCCTGAACGCATAGGAACCGGCGACCTTGAAGGCGATGTCGGATGAATCCACCGAGTGGTACGAGCCGTCGTAGCACTCGGCGGCGAAGTCGACCAGGGGATACCCCGCAACCACACCCTTCGCCGCCGCCTCCTGGATCCCGCGGTCGACCGACGGCACGTACTTGGTGGGGATTACGCCGCCCTTGATCGAGTTGACGAATTCGTACCCCTCGCCCCGACCCAGAGGGCGCAGGCGAACCCGGCAGTCGCCGAACTGGCCGCGGCCGCCAGTCTGCTTCTTGAAGCGCCCCTGTCCCTCCGCCGATGTCCTGATCGTCTCCCGATAGGCGATCCGCGGGCGCTCGGTCTCCACCGACACGGAGTACTTCCGCTTCATGCGCTCGAACTGCACGTCGAGGTGAAGCTCACCCATCCCGCGCGCGATGGTCTGCCGCAACTCCGGGTTGAACTCGGCGATGAACGTGGGGTCCTCCTCGCGCAGCTTGCCCAGCGCCTCGCCCAGCTTGTCCTCGTCGGCCCGCGCGGCACCGCGTACCGCGATCGAGATATCCGGACTCGGGAACGCCACCCCCTCGAGGGTCACGGAGTGCGCGGTGCCACAGAGCGTGTCGTTGGTGTGGGTGGACTTGAGCTTGGCGACGACTCCGATGTCGCCCGCGTGCAGCGCCTCGACCTCCACGCGCTCCTTCGCCTGCGGAATGGCCAGGTGATTGATCCGCTCCGTCGCATTGCGCGTCGTGTTCCGCAGCTCGGTGCCGTTCACGATCATCCCCGAGTACACGCGGAAGAGCGACAGCTCCCCGACATGAGGCTCCGCGCTCGTCTTGAATACCAGGGCGCTCACGCCCTCGTCGTCGGCCGCGCGCAGCCGGACCGAGTCCCCGTTGGCCCCCGCGGCCTCGATGTCCCCGCCCTGGCCCGGATGCGGGAGCAGTTCGACCATCTTCTCCGCCAGGGCGCGCACGCCGTAGGACTGCTCGGCCGCCCCGCAAAACACCGGGACCGCCTCGCCCTCGGCCACCGCCACCGCCAACGCCTCGATCTGTTCCTCCGGCGAAATCTCATCACCCTCCAGGTAGCGGTCGAGGAGGTCCTCGTCGGTCGTGGCGAGCGTCTCCATCAGCTCGGTCGTCCACTCCTCGACCTCATCCGCCATATCGTCCGGGACCGGTCCCTCCTCGTACTCGCCCGTCACCGTGCCCGGCCTGTAGAAGCGGGCCTTCCCCGTGAAGAGGTTCACGATGCCCCGAAACCCGTCTCCCGCCCCGATCGGAACCTCCACCGGGATCGCTCCCGGGGCGAGCATTTCCTTCACCTCGTCCAGCACCTTCGCGAAGTTGGCGTGCACCTTGTCCATCATGGACACGAACACCATGCGCGGAAGACCCCGATCCTCGCAGAGCTGCCAGACCATCTCGGTCCCCACCTCCACGCCCGACGTCCCGCTCACCGTGACGACCGCCGCATCGGCCACCCGCGCAGCGGCGGTCGCCTCGCCGATGAAGTCCATGTATCCCGGGGTGTCCAGCAGGTTGATCTTCGTTCCGTTCCACACGGCGTGCGCGACCGTGAGCTGCATGGACATGCCGTGACCCGTCTCCTCGGGCGTCGTCATCGTCAGCGCTGTGCCATCGCCCACGTTCCCCTTGCGGCGCGAGGTTCCGGACGCGAAGCACACCGCGTCTATAAGGGTCGATTTCCCCGACCCGCCGTGTCCAAGCACCACCACGTTGCGGATCTGTTCCGTTCTGAAAGACTTGGCCGCGGCCATGCCACCTCCCGTTGCTGATTGCCTGATTCCGTTCACCCGAAGCCGCACGCCGCCCATGGGCGCGCCGCCATCCTAGGGTGATCGGGCACCTTCGCGATTGGCGAAGGGTTGCAGATTGTAGAAACCGTGCCACGCACGGGTCAAGGAGAGGGCCTCTCGGCAACCGCGCGCCGGACCGCCCCGCCAACCCGGCGCCTCGGCGGTCCCGGCGCCCGTGCGGGCCCGTCCACGGACCGCTAGTTGGCCTTCGTCTGCCTCGACACCCGGTCCAGAAGCTCGCGCTCGTCAGCGGTGAGCGACTCGATGCCCCTGGCCGATATCTTGTCCAGAACCTCATCGACCTTGTCGAGTTCGGCGCGCTCCCTGGCCGCGCGCTGACGAGCCCTCCGCTCTTCGAAGGCGGCCGCGACCCGTCCCGACCCCGCGGCCTCGTCCCGTCCCTGCCGTCCCCACCGGGAAGCCCCCGCCTCCCCTCCAGGCGACGCCCCGCGCGGTGCGGCGCCCCACC
>LXNJ01000141.1_pt1 | contig 51456 bp, 42 predicted proteins | sample 809081 | NCBI WGS metagenome assembly LXNJ01 (sample SAMN04870510, study PRJNA318959) | sponge metagenome | biome: sponge; feature: marine sponge reef; material: water | host: Petrosia ficiformis | place: Greece: Milos, Mediterranean Sea | collected 2013-05-29 | depth 5-7 m | reverse complement strand
CATGAGCAGCAGGACCTGCAGCTGTCCGAGGTCCCCGAGTTCGGACGGGATGGGTCCCGCGAGATCGTTGCCGCTCAGGTCCAGCAGACGCGCCGTGCGCAGGTTGCCCAGCGCGGCCGGGATCGGCCCCGTGAATCCGTTGTCGCTGAGGTCCAGTTGGTCCAGGTAACCGAAGCCGCCGATCAGGCTCGGGATCTTGCCGTCGAAGCCGTTGTCGCGAAGATCCAGTCGCAGGAGGATCTGCAGGCGGCCCAGTTCGGGCGGGATCGACCCCGCGAGCTCGTTTCGCGACAGGACGAGCGACTGGAGCCGGTCGAGTTCGCCGAGTTCCGGCGGCAGCTCTCCCTCGAGCCCGTTGAAGTCGAGGCGGAGATCCGTCACCCGGCCCTCCGCGTCCACGCTCACGCCGTACCACGTGTCCAGCGGGCGGCCGGTGAGCCAGTTGTCGTCGTTGATCCAGCCCTCGCCGCCCGTCGCTTCGTACAGCGTGCGGAGCACGGCATGGTCCGCCGTCAGCAACTCGGGTACGAGGACGTCGAAATCCAGCCGGGCCTGAAGCGCGCGGGGATCGCGGGCCCGGATCGTGACCCGCGCTTCGCCCGGCGCGACCCCCGCGACGGTCACGACGGTGCCGGACAGCGAGGCCGACGCGACGCCGGCGTCGGAGGTCTCGACCGAGAACGTCAGGGCGTCCCCGTCCGGATCCGTGAAGTAGGCCGCCGCGTCCACCGTCAGCGTGTCGCCTGCCGCCAGTTCCTGCGCCGGGATCGTGCTCGTCGGCGTCGGCCGCCGGTTGGGCGATGTCGTGGGCGGGGCCGTCGTTTCGTCGCCGCACGCCGCGGCCGAGAGGATGACGAGCGCCATCAGCCCGGCGAGGCCGGCAAGGCCGTCCCGCGAGTTGCTCCCGCTCAGCCGCCTGCTCAGCCGCCTGCCCAGCTGTCTGCTCAGCTGTCTGCTCACCGGGCGACGTGCGACAACTGGCGTTCGAGATCCTCGATCGCCGATCGCTCGCGGTCGGAACTCTCGATGATGTGGTCCGCGAAGTACTCGATGTTGTCCATCGGAGCCTCGCCGGCCAGCGACTTGATCCCGACGGTGGCGACGCCCCCGAGCGCTTCTGCGATCGTGCGCGCCTCGGCCACGAACTGCTGCGCGATGGTCTGGATCATCCCCTCCGCCTGCGCGATCACGACATCCGCCCGCCCCGACAACTCCTCGAGGCGCCGCGACTCCTCGAGGTCCCGGTTGCAGCGGTCCATGACCGCAAGTCTGGCATCGCAGTCGTTGTAGAACTTGCGGAGAGCCGCCGCGCGAAGGTCGAGCTTCTCGAGGGCTTCCGCGAGCTTCGCTTCAAGCCGGTCCGCGATCGGGCTCTGAGTGCGCGCGAGGTCGCTCCCCGGCTCGCCGCGCAGGCGCTCGCGCCAGTATGCGGCCGAGCGCTGCGCGTCATCCGCCGCCTGGGCGAGTTCCGACCGCGCCCGTCCCCACTCCGAGCCCCTCCCCAGCGTCCGTTCGCGGTGTATCTGGATCCGTTCCCGGAACTCGGTCACCGCAAACTCGTGTACCTGAAGCACCGCCCAGGGTTCCGCCCGCTGATAGGCGGCGATCCCATCTTCGGCCAACTTCAGGATCGCGGACCGTTTCCGTCGCGTGGGATAGGTCTTGCGGAGCCCGTTCAGCACCCAGACCAGCGCCGCGACGCCCAGCACGCCGAACAGCCCCGGTCCGCCGGTGACCACGCCCGCGTAGCACGACCCGACGATGACGAGCGGGACGACCCAGCGCGCCACCGCCGCGGCTTCGTCGGCCCCGGCCCGCGACCGGGCCGCCTCCGCATTGAGTTGGCGAAACGCCTCCCGCGCCTCCTGCTCGAAGCAGCGGCGGGCGACGGCGTCGATCGAGACGTCGATCGAAACGTCGGACGCGCTCAAGAGGCGTCGCCTTCGCCGATCAGCTCGTGGCGCGCGCCGGGGTGCGCACGATGACGCCGGGGACGCCGGCCTCGCGCAGCCGGTTGTTGAAGGCGGCGACGTCCGTGTCGATGATCTGCTGGAGCGTGCCCAGCCACTCGCCGAGTTCGGCCTCGAGTTCGTCGGCGCGGACGGCCGCCACCGCGTTGGGGCGGTCGTAGGTCGACGCGACGTAGCCGTAGAGGTTCGCGATCTCGTTGTCGAGCATGGGCGGGAAGTTGAGCATGTCCTGCCCCGACTCGTTCTTCGTCTGGAAGAGCTCTTCCTCGACATCTGTGAGCTTCTCGCCCGCGGCGTCGGCCATCTCCGTGAAGTCGTCGCCGTAGCCGGCCTCCTCCACCGACTGCGCGATGTCGCTCATCTGGGACCGGATGGAACGCGCGTCGCGCACCGCGTCGTGCGACTGCTGCAGCAGGCCGCGCACGCGGACCATCAGGTCGTGCTGAGCCTGCAGGTCGGCCACCGTGACCTGGTCGGCCACCCGCGGGTCGATGTGGAGGGCCAGCGGCTGCGACTGCGTCGCGTCACCGGCCGTCAGACGCACCTCATAGCGCCCCGGCACCGCGGGCACGCGCCCCGTGAAGCCCCAGATGCGGGCGCCCTGCACGAGGTCGGGTCCTTCGCCCTGAAGGTTCCACACCATGCGGTTGAGTCCGGCGCTCGCCGACAGGCGGCCCGGAGACCAGCTCGACGGACGGCCGATGGCCGCCTTCGCCTCATCGTCCCACGACCCGGGATTCGAGGAGTAGACCCGCACCACCTCGCCGCCCGCATCCACGATCTCGAGGTTCACCGTCTCCTCCATCCCCTCTCCGAGCGCGAAGTAAATCGGCGCCCCGTTGGGGAAGACGCTCTGGGCGCGCACCGCATCCCCCGGCGCGTAGAGGTGCACGTCGGCCGCCAGCGTGGCCGCCGACATCGTGCGCAGCGGCGAAATGTCGTCGAGGATCCAGAACGACCGGCCCTGCGTCCCCATGACGAGATCGCCCTCGTGCACGAGCATGTCCGTGATCGGCGTGACGGGCAGGTTCTGCTGGAAGCGCTGCCAGCTGCCGCCGCCATCGAAACTGATGTAGAGCCCGTACTCCGTGCCGGCGTAGAGGAGACCTTCCCGCTCCGGGTCCTCGCGCACAACGCGCACGAAGTGGCCGGGCTCGATCCCATCGGTGGAGAGACGGGTCCAGCTCTCCCCGTAGTCGTCCGTGCGCCACATGTAGGGCGTGTTGTCCTGCATCCTGTAGCGGTAGACGGCGACGTGCGCCCGCCCCGCGCCGTGCGCCGAGAGGTCGATCATGTTGACGGTCGAGAACTCGGGCAGGTCGCCGGGCGTCACGTCCGCCCAGCTCTCACCGTCGTCGCGCGAGACGTGGATGAGGCCGTCGTCCGAGCCCGCCCACAGGACGCCCGCCTCGTGCGGCGACTCCTCGAACGCGAAGATCGTCCCGTACACCTCCACCCCGGTGTTGTCCCACGTGATGCGTCCGCCCGCGTGCTCCATCTTCGTCGTATCGTTGCGCGTGAGGTCGGGACTGATCGTCTCCCACGAATATCCCGCGTCCCGCGTCCGGTTCACGAACTGCGATGTGTGATAGACGACATCGGGATCGTGGGGCGAGAGCCGAATCGGCGCATTCCACTGGAAGCGGTGCCGCAGCGTCTTCGGGGCCTGTCCCAGTTGAAGCTGCGGATAGAGGAGCATTTGCCGTGCGTCGCCGGTCTCCCGGTCCACCCGGTTGATGCTGCCGCCGTAGCAGCCCGCGTACGTCACGTTCGGGTTGCGCGGGTCGATCGCGATGTGCCCGCTCTCGCAGCCACCGACCGCGGCCCAGTGCTGCGGCGCCTGAACCGCCGGCATCCCGCGGCTCGGCACCATGATCGTGGAGTTGTCCTGCTGCGAGCCGTACACGCGGTAGGGGAACTGATCGTCGACGAACACCCGGTACATCTCCGCCGTGACCTGGTTGTAGTAGGTGGACCAGCTCTCCGCGCCGGTCGTCGTCACCTGCCCGCCGCCGTCGTTCGCCACGACCTGGAAGTCGGGATTCTCGTAGTTGATCCACAGGTCGTGCACGTCCCCGTGCGGGACGCCGTAGCTCTGCCACGTCACGCCCCCGTCGATCGACTTGTTGTAGCCGACGTTGAGGGCGTACACCGTGTTCTCGTCCACCGGATCGGCGTAGATGTGCGTGTAGTACCACGCCCGCTGCTGCAGCCCGCGGTCCTCGTTCACCCGCTGCCAGGAGTCGCCTCCGTCATCGGAGCGATAGACCCCCCCCTGGTCGTTGGGCGCCTCGATGAGGACCCAGACGCGGTCGGGGTTGGCGCGGGAGACGGTGACGGCGGCCTTGCCGACGAGGCCCGTGGGGAGGCCGCCCTCGAGCCGGTCCCACGTGTCGCCGCCGTCCGTCGAGCGGAAGATGCCGGATTCCTCGGAACCGGAGATCGCGGTCCACGGCTTGCGCTCGCCCCGCCACGCCGCCGCGAAGATGATGCGGGGATTCCCGGGATTCAGCGCGAGGTCGACGACGCCCGTGCTGTCGGAGATCGCGAGGATGTGGTCCCACGTGTCGCCGCCGTCCGTCGTGCGGAAGACGCCGCGCTCCGGGTTGGGGCCGAAGGGGTCGCCCATCGCGGCCACGAAGGCGACGTCCGCGTCGCGCGGATGGACCTCGATGCGGCCGATCTGTCCCGCGTTCGGGAGTCCGATGTGGGTCCAGGAATCGCCGCCGTCCGTGCTGCGGTAGATGCCGATTCCCTTGGAGATGTTGCCGCGGATGCAGGCGGAGCCGGTGCCCACGTAGATGACGTTCGCGTCGCTGTCCGCCACGTCGATCGCCCCGATGGAGCCCGTCTCGATGTAGCCGTCGGAGATGTTGAGCCAGTTGAGACCGGCGTCGTCCGTGCGCCACACCCCTCCGCCGGTCGCCCCCATGAAATACGTGAGCGGCTGCTCGGTGATCCCCGCCACGGCCGTGCTTCGCCCACCCCGTGGCGGCCCGATGGAGCGGAAACTGAGTCCCGCCACGTCGGCGGAATCGAACACCACCGCTTCCTGGGCGGCGAGCGCCGTGGGCGCGACGGCGAGGTTCGCCGCAACCAGCACGGCTGCGGCGAGGGTGAGCGTGGTCGGCGTGACGATGGCCAGCTTGCGCATGGGGTTCCAACTCCTGTTCCGGCGACGCGTTGATTCCGGCGACACGTTGCTTCGTTGCTTCCACGTTGCTTCGCTGTTTCGCTGCGGTCGTTGGCGGACCTTGCGGACGCCAGGCCCGGTCGGACCGCGGCCCGCCAACGTAAATGGACAATGCCCGCCGCGACAATCACGAAGGGCGGTGGAGCCTTGAAATAGGCCAGCACGGAGCGCTTGACGCGCATGGTGATCTGGTCCGTCCGATCCGGCTCGACGAGCCTCGCAGCGTCCGTCGAGAGCTCCCCGCTTCTTGACGCAGTGACGCCGTGGTGCAATGGTGCAGGGCATGAGAACCACACTAAACCTCGACGCCGATGTCCACCGCGCCGTGAAGAGTCTCGCGCGCGAGCGCGGCGAAAGCCTGGGGGCAGTTGCTTCGGCGCTGATCCGGCGAGCGTTGCGACCGCGTCGCACGGCGACTTCGCGTGGCTCGGTGTCCCGGATCAGTGGGTTTCCGGTGGTCGATGTGCCCGACGACGCCACTCCGATCACGCCCGAGATGGTGGCCGATGCCTTGGACGAGATCTGATACGCCTCCTGGATGTAAACGTTCTCGTCGCGCTCGCGTGGCCCAGTCACGTCCACCACCGTCGGGCCGACGCCTGGTTTCGCTCAATACAACAGGCGGGTTGGGCCACCTGTCCCGTCACGGAATCGGGCTTCGTGCGGATATCGAGCAATGCAAGGGCGCTCGCCGACGCTCTGATGCCTCAGGAGGCGCGCATTCTGCTTCGCCGAGTACGAGACCTGCCTGGGCACGTGTTTTGGAGCGATGACGTCTCGCCCGCGGCGCCGCGCGAATCGGCCTTCGCGAGAGTGGTGGGCTATCGTCAGTTCACCGACGCGCATCTCCTGACGCTCGCCATGGATCGAGGCGGGTGCCTTGCGACGTTCGACAAGGGCGTGGCGCAACTGATGCCGCCGGACGCCTCGGACGCGGTCGACTTGATTCCCTAGCGGGGAGCCTTTCAGCCGCGCGAGTCGCGCATCAGAGCTGCTTGACTTCCTCCGTGATGCGGGCGAGGGCGTCGGAGGCATCTCCGAAGAACATGCGGTTGTTCCGCAGGTAGAAGAGCGGGTTGTCGATCCCGGCGTACCCCACCGACAGCGAGCGCTTGATGACGATGCACGTCTTCGCCCGGTCCGTCTCGATGATCGGCATGCCACCGATCGGGCTCGAGGGGTCGTCGCGCGCGAGCGGGTTCACCACGTCGTTCGCCCCCACGACCACGGCCACGTCGATGTTCTCCATGTCGGGGTTCACGTCCTCGGGCTCGCAGAGCTGCTCGTAGGGCACGTTCGCCTCGGCGAGGAGGACGTTCATGTGGCCCGGCATCCGCCCCGCCACCGGGTGCACGCAGTAACGCACGGACACGCCGCGCTCCGTCAGCAGGTCGGCCAGTTCGCGCACGCGGTGCTGCGCCTGCGCCACCGCGAGACCGTAGCCGGGGACGAAGATGACCTGTGAGGCGTAACCGAGAACCATGGCGGAGTCCTCGGCATCGATCGGCGTCGCCACCCGGTCGCCGTCTGCGGCGCGCACCGCCGTCGCAGCCCCCGTGCCGAAGGCGCTGAACAGGACGTTCGCCAGCGAGCGGTTCATCGCCCGGCACATGATGCCGGTGAGGATGAGTCCCGACGCGCCGACCAGTGCCCCGGAGATGATGAGCGCGTTGTTCTCCAGCACGAATCCGGCCGAAGCCGCCGCCAGCCCCGAGTAGGAGTTGAGCAGCGCCACCACGACCGGCATGTCCGCGCCCCCGATCGGGATCACGAACAGGACGCCGAGGATGAGGGCCGCCGCGATGAGACCCCAGTAGAAGAGGAGGTTCGACTCGAAGCCGATCAGGTAGACCGCCAGGACCAGGGCGAACGCAAGGAGAAACCCGGCGGAGAACTTCACGAGCGGATTCGAGATCGCGTTGCCGGTCACGAACCCCTGCAGCTTCCCGAACGCGATCATGCTGCCGGAGAAGGTGACGGCGCCGATCAGCGTCCCGGCCATGATCGACACGCCGGAGTCGATGGCGAGCGTCTCCGTGCCGCTCACGCGCAGGTATTCTCCGACCGCGACGAGACCGGACGCGGCCCCCCCGAACCCGTTGAAGACCGCCACCATCTCCGGCATGGCGGTCATCTTCACCGTCCGGGCCATGACGCCGCCGATCAGCCCCCCGATGGCGAGGCCGGCGACGATCCACGTGTATTCCAGGCCGCTCTCGAGCAGCGTCGCGACGACCGCGAGCAGCATGCCGACCGCGGCGAGCCGGTTGCCGCCCGCCGCCGTAGCCGGATGGCTGAGCCGCTTGATGCCGAGGATGAAGAGCACGGCGGACGCCAGGTAGGCGAGCGGAATGATCGTCGAGAATCCTGACATTTCCATCGCTAGCTCGCGTCCTTGCTCTTGAACATCTGGAGCATGCGGTCGGTGACGAGAAAGCCGCCGACGACGTTGATCGTGGCGAGGATCAGCGCCGCCAGCCCGATCCACCGCATGAGCTGCCCGTCGCCGGCGCGTCCGATCACGAGCAGCGCGCCCACGATCGAGATCCCGGAGATCGCGTTCGATCCCGACATCAGCGGAGTGTGCAGCGTGGGCGGCACCTTCGTGATGAGTTCGAAGCCCACGAACATCGCGAGCACGAAGACGTACAGTCCGATCAGCAGCGTTCCTTCCATCAGGCAGGCCTCGTGTGAGGAGTTATGCGCCGAACCGGATCTCTCCCGCATGCGTCACGCAGCAGGGTCCGATCACATCATCGTCCAGGTCCACCACGACCGCGTCCTCTCCGAACATCGGCTTCACAAGCGCGGAGAGGTTGCGGCCGAGCAACTGGCTGGCGTGGTAGGGAAGCGAGCCCGGCACGTTGAGCGGGGCGTGGATCGTCACGCCGCGTTCGACGACCGTCTCTCCGGGCGCCGACAGCGAGCAGTTGCCACCGGCCTCCCCCGCGAGATCGACGATCACCGAGCCCACCTTCATCCGGTCCACCATGTCGTCGGTGATCAGCACGGGCGCCCGGCGTCCCGGCACCAGCGCCGTCGTGATAACGACGTCCGCCCGCGCCACGTGCTGCGCGAGCAGTTCACGCTGCCGCGCCTGCTCCGCCTCCTCGAGTTCCTTCGCGTAACCGCCCTCGGTCTCCGCGTCGGCGGCTGCGCCCCCAGCGCCCTCGGCGCTCCCCGCGCCCTCATCGAGGTCCACGAACTTCGCGCCGAGGCTCTCGACTTCCTCGCGCACCGCGGCGCGGATATCGTAGCCCCAGGTGTCGGCGCCGAGCCGGCGGGCCGTCGCGATCGCCTGCAGCCCGGCGACTCCTGCCCCCAGCACGAGCACGCGCGCCGGGGAGAGCGTCCCCGCCGCCGTCATGAGGAGGGGAAAGATGCGTCCGAGCGAGTTCGCGCCGAGGAGGACGGCCTTGTACCCCGCCAGGTTGCTCTGCGACGAAAGGGCGTCCATCGACTGCGCGCGCGTGATTCTCGGGACCAGTTCCAGCGCCAGCGCCGTCACCCCGCCCGCGGCGAGACGCTCGATCAGCGCCGCGTTCTCGTGCGGACGCAGGAGGCACGCGAGGACCGCACCCTCCCGGAGCCCGTCCGCCTCGGCCTCGGAGGGCGGCGCGACCTTGAACACGACATCGGCCTCGCCCAGAAGCCGGCCGGCATCAGCGACGACCTCCACACCCACATCCTCGTAGGCCGCGTCGGGGAAGCCGGCCGCCCGTCCCGCTCCCGTCTCGATGGCGATCGAAACGTCATCGGAGAGCAGGCGCTTCGCCCCGTCCGGCGTGAGGGCGACCCGCGACTCCCCGTCGGCGGTCTCCCGCGGGACACAGATTCGAACGCTCAAGAGCCACTCCCGTCGTTTCCCATCGTTTCCCATCGTTCACGGTGTTGATCCGGCGCAGGGTTCGGACGCGCGGCCGCGATCCGGGCGCGAATCTTGACCGCCCGACCGCCGCGCGCAACGCACCGCCAGCCGCCGCGCCGGAGCTCGGGCCCTCGTGGGAGGAGTCAAGCGCCCCGGCATCCGCTTAAGCCAATTGAAAATCCGATTTTGAATTGGCTTAAGCGTTCACATAGGTCCCAGATGCCTCACATGGCGCCCTGTTCTGTGGCCCTGCCCCGTGGCCCCGCCCCCTGGCTCCGCCCGGTGGTCCCGTCCGGTGGCCCCCTCCCGTGAGCTCTCCGGTTAGAGCCCTCCCATTGCCAGATGGCGCCGTTACCGCGGGGCCGGCCTGGCGAGACCGTCGTGTGCTCTCGATTGCGCCGAGAGGCCGGCGAGTGCCTATTCTCCCAAAGTCCCAGCCCCAGGAGGACCGCATGTTTCGCCGTTCGTTCACCGCCCATTCCGCGTCGGTCGTCGCGTTGTCGCAGGCCCCCGTGCTGTCGTCGGCGGCCGCGCTGTCGCTTGTTGCCGCCGTGGCGCTCGCCGCCGCTCCGGACGTGGCCGCCCAGGACGCGATTGCGCTCGCCATCGCGCCCATCCCCACGGAAACCGAGCAGGCGACCGCGAAGGTCATCCAGAAGCAGGGGGACGAGTGGGTGACGCTGCGCGAGGGCGCCGGACCGTTCATCTGCATCGCGGATGACCCGGGCGCCGACGGCTTCCACTCCGCCTGCTACCACGAGTCGCTCGAGCCCTACATGGCGCGCGGTCGCGAACTCACGTCGCAGGGCGTCACCGGCCGCGAGAACGTCGAGATGCGGATGGCCGAGATCGAGGCGGGCACGCTGGAGATGCCGAGTTACGCTTTCCTGCACGCGATCTACGCGGGAGAGGGTTGGTCCGGAGACATGGACGCCGTCCTGAGGCATCAAGCCGTCATCTACACGCCATTCGCCACGGCCGAAGATCTGGGCCTACCCACCAGCGCGACGAGGGGCGCGTGGCTGATGGGCGCCGGCACGGCGAACTCGCACGTCATGATCACGCCCTAGGCGATCCCGGAGCGACGGACGAACCGTGGCTGAAATCACACGACACCAGTTGGGCGCGTTGCTCCTGAGCGCGCTCCGCGACAGGGGACTGGGCGCCCGCGACCTGTTCGAGGGTCGCCAGGAACCGCTCTCCTGGTTCTTCCGCGCCGTTGCGTACGACCAGTCGGAACTCGACATCCTCGAGTCCGGCGCGCTGGATGCGCTCCATGCGCCGTCCGCCATGATCGAACTCGTCATCGACGAGATGGCGCTCGGACTCGCCAACATCGGGATCGAAGGCCTCGGCACTTACCTGGCCGCGTCCGCTGTCCCCGGCCACGAAGCGCCCGAACCGCTGGAGGCGCTGAAACTCGATGGCGACGTGATGCTCGGGTACGTCCACATCGACGTCGCGCCTCCCGCCCTCTGGCTGGACGAGCGGGAGTCGAATCCCTCGCGTAACGATGCGCTCGCCACCCGGCTCTCCAGGGTGGCGCAGAAGGTGGGGGCGGTTTCGGACACGGTCGAGGTTCATATCGAGGGCGCCCTCGACCCCGACGGCGGGTGGGCCGATCCGACGGAAAACGTCCGTCCCGCCGGTGTGGCGGTCCACTTCACCTTCGACATCCCGCTCGCCGGCACCGGGAAACGGGAACTCGCCGCGATCTTCGCGCGCGCCGCGGACGGTGCCCGCGACGCGGTGGAGGGGATGCGGTCCGTCTTCCGCGGAGACCACGAATAGCCCCCCGCGGCAAAACCCGCTTCCGCGTACTTCCCGCCGCAGCCGTCGCCGCCGGCCTGTTCACCGCCTGCGATGCCTCCGCTCCGCCCGCCTCGATCGACTGGGTCGAGGGGGACGGACACCGCTCGCGTCTCCTGTCGTTCCGGGGAGAGGCCGAAGGCGGCTTCACCTGGCTGGCGCCGCGGAGAACGGGCATCGAAGCCGTTCCCACCGTGTCGCGGGAGGCCCGGCTAGCGAACCGAACGCTCATTCACGGCGTCGGCGTGGCGCTCGGGGACGTGGACGGCGACGGCTGGGTCGACCTCTACCTCTGCATGCTGGACCGGCCCAACGTCCTCTACCGCAACCTCGGAGGCTGGCGCTTCGAGGACGTGACGGAGCGTTCCGGAGCCGGCCTCGGGGACCGGCTGTCGCGGGGCGCCGTGTTCGCGGATGCGGACGGCGACGGCGATCTGGACCTCTTCGTGGCCGTGCATGGGGGGACGAACGCGCTCCTCCTGAACGACGGGAGCGGGACCTTCCAGGAAGTGGAAGCCGGGTTCGAGGGCGAATGGGGAAGCAGCACGCTTGCGCTCGCCGACATCGACGGGGACGAGGACCTCGACGCGTACTTCGCCAACTACAAGACGGTCCAGGGCGACGACCTCTTCAGCCCGGCGGAGCGCAGGCCGCGCGAGATCGCGGAGCGCATCGGCGACGAGTTCGTGCTCACGCCCCCCTTCGACGAGCATTACCGGCTCGAGGCCGAGGGCGAGGGAGTGCTGCGCTTCGAACTCGCGGATCCCGACGAACTGTACCTGAACGATGGATCGGGCGGCTTCGCGCCGGTCGACCTCGCGGGAGGCGTGTTTCGGGACGCGGATGGCGAGCCGATCTCCGGCGTCCCCCGCGACTGGGGGCTCGTCGCGCGCTTCTTCGACGCGGACGACGACGGTGACGCCGACCTCTTCGTGGCCAACGACCTGGGAAGCGAGGACGGGTTCTGGCTCAACGAGGGCGGCGCCTTCACCGCCGCCTCGGGACTCGTCTTCCGCACCGAGAGCACCTCCTCGATGGGGGTCGACTTCTCCGACATCGATGGAGACGGCGACACGGACTTCGTGACGACGGAGATGCTCTCCGCCGATCCGGTGAGGAGACGGGAGCAGATCGCCCTCGGCGCGGCCGCATGGACGCCCCCCGGCGGGCACGAGACGCGGGTGTCGGCCGACCGCAACACGCTGCAGCTCAACCGGGGCGACGGGACCTGGGCCGAGACGGCGCGGGCCGCGGGGCTCGCCGCCTCGGAATGGACGTGGGGCGCGATGTTCCTCGACGTCGACCTCGACGGGTACGAAGACCTGCTGATCACGAACGGACACGGATGGGACCAGCTCGACGGGGACACGCAGGAGGCGCTCAGGACCCGCCGCATCCAGGTGGACTGGCGCGAGGAACTCGGCGTGTTTCCGCCGCTCCGGCTGCGGAACCTCGCGTTCCGCAATCTCGGCGACGGTACTTTCGCAGACATGACCCGGGCCTGGGGATACGGGGCGGAGCCGGACGTGAGCCACGGGATCGCGGCGGCGGATTTGGACCGTGACGGCGACCGGGACGTCGTGATCACGCGGCTCGACGAGCCGCCTCTCATCCTGCGCAACGATGCCGGGAGGGCGCGGGTCGCCGTGCGCGTGCTCGGTGAGGGCCGCAACACGCAGGCGATCGGCGCGCGCGTCGTGCTCGCCGGCGCGGCCGCGGCGGGTCCGGTCAGGCCGGACCAGATGCGGCAGGTGACCGCGGGCGGCATGTATCTCTCCGGCTCGGACCCGGGGCTCACCTTCGCGATGGGCGACGCCGAGGCCGCCGAGGCGACGATCGTCTGGCCCTCGGGGCGGAGCCGGACCGTCCGCGTGCTCGCGAACCACGCTTACGAAGTGGGGCCGCCCCCGGCGGGCGAAACCGGCGAAACCGGCGAAACCGGCGCCGCCGTCCCGGCGAGCCGCGCGGGGCTCTTCGCGGAGGCGGAGGCGGTCGGGCGGCACGGAGATTCGGCTTTCGATGAGCTGGCCCGGCAACCGCTCGTGCCGTTCGAGCTGTCCCGGGGCGGCCCGGGCGTGGCGTGGGTGGATGCCGATGCGGACGGCGACCCGGACCTGCTCGTCGGGGCGGGGGCGGGAGGCCGCGCCCAGTTCGCCGTCAACGAAGCCGGGAGGCTGGCGGACCCCGTGCCCATCGGCGCCCCAGCCGTCGGCGACCACACGTCCATCATCGCGCTCCCCACATCGGGTCGCCCGGTCATCATCGCGGGCGTCAGCGCCTGGGAAGCGCGCTCGCCCTCCGACCTCGACGCGATTCCGCCCCTCGCCCGCCTGGGTGCTCGCGTTGACGCTGGCTCCGACGCCCGCCCGGCGCCGGCTGTCCCGCCGAGCCCCCATGCGACGGGGCCCCTGGCGGCCGCCGACGTCGACGGGGACGGCGACCTCGACATCTTCGCCGGCGCCCGCGCGACACCCGGCGCCTACCCCATGCCCGCCGACTCGAGGCTGCTCCTGGCCGACGGGGGCGACGGCGCCGACCGGGTCGCCGACTGGGTCCTCGACACGGAAGCCGCCGAGACCCTGCGCCGGATCGGTCTCGTCTCCGGGGCCGTGTTCTCCGATGTGGACGGAGACGGCGATCCCGACCTCATCCTCGCCCTGGAGTGGGGCCCTGTGCGACTGCTGGAGAACGACGGCGGCCGCTTCAGCGACGCGACGGATGCCTGGGGTCTGGGCGCGCACACCGGCCGCTGGAACGGCATCGCGACGGGCGATTTCAACGGAGATGGCCGCCCGGACCTTGTGGTGACGGCATGGGGAACGAACACCGGGCGCTTCGCGAGCGCCGAGCGGCCGGTCGGCGTCGTCGCGTCCGACTTCGACGGGAACGGACTCGTCGATCTCATCGAGTTCGAGACCGGGGCGGACGGCGTCCAGCGGCCCGTGCGCGACTATCTCACGCTCGGCACCACGCTCCCCTTCCTGCGGCGGGCCGCACCGACGTTCGAGGCCTTCGCCCGAAGTTCCGTCGACGACCTCCTCGGGACGGGACGCACGGGACTCTACCGGACGAGCGCCGTGACGCTCCTCCACACGGTGTTTCTCAACGTCGGGGGGCGGTTCGAGGCGCGCCCGCTGCCGGCGGCCGCCCAACTCGCCCCCGCCTTCGGCGTCGTGGTGGCGGACTTCGACCGGGATGGCCGCGAGGATCTCTTTCTCGCGCAGAATTACTTCGCGACGCCGCGGGGCCTGGGACGCCATGACGCGGGGCGCGGAGCCGTGCTGCTCGGCGACGGAGCGGGCGGGTTCAGCGTCCTCGACGCGGCGCGGAGCGGCGTCGAGGTGTACGGGGACGGTCGCGGGGCCGCCGTGGCCGACTTCGATGCCGACGGGCGCTGGGACCTGGCCGTCGGGCAGAACGGCGCCGAGACCGTCATCTTCCGGGGTCGGGGCGGATCGCCGGGGCTGCGGGTCCGGCTGTCCTCGGGCGGTGCGACTCCGGGCGGTGCGACTCCGGGTGTCGCCGGCGCGCGGCTGCGCCCGAGATATGCCGATGGAAGCGAGGGGCCCGCCCGGGAAATCCAGCTGGGGAGCGGATATTGGTCCTTCAACGGGTCCGTGCAGGTGCTGGGGCGTGCGGCGGAGATCCGCGCCCTGACGGTGCGCTGGCCGGACGGCGCCGAAGAAACGTTCCCGCTGGACGCCGGAGCGGTGGAGGCCGGCGCGGGAGCCGGAGCGGTGGAGGTCACCCTGAGAAGAGGCGAAGGCTCATGAAAACCGGAGATGCGGCGGCCGGGATGCGGGGGTGGCGTAGCGCGGCGCTCGCGCTGCTTGCCATTGCGCTGCCGGCCGGCTGCGGAGAGCCGGACGCCGGTCCCGCCGGCCGCCCCGGTTCCCCCGATTCCGCCGGTCCCTCGGCCGGGACGCGCGAGATGGCGGCCCGGCTGCTCGCCCTGGCCGATGCGGCGGATCCGCTGCTCGACGAGCAACTCAACACCGCGCGACTCCGCTACCTCACGAACCTGCCGGCGTCGACCGACGGCGCGGAGATGCTCGTCCGCGCCGCCAACGCCGCGCGGGAACTTCTGAACGCAGGACACACCCAGCCCGCGCTCGAACAGTTCATCTTCGTCGACCAGACGCTGGAAGGGATCCCGGCCGAGCCGTTCCCCGGCTTCCGCCGCTCCATCGAGGAGCTCATCGGGATCGCCTTCCTGCGCCTCGGCGCCGAGCTGGGCTGCCCCGCCTCCGGACCCGCCGCGGGCACCGTCGAGCCGGCCCTGGAGCGCTCCCCGTGCTGGCCCGCCGTGCCCTCGGGTGCTTCAGCCCCGGTCTCAGGCCCGATCTCAGGCCCGGTCTCGGATTCCGCGCGCGCGGCGCTCAACGCGGCGATCGGGTGGCACGGGTCGCTCCTGCAGTTGCGTCCCGACGACCTGCGGGCCCGCTGGGTGTTGAACCTCGCCGCGATGACCGCCGGCACGTGGCCCGACAGTGTCCCGCCCGAGTACAGGCTGGAGGGAACCGTCGTGGGCGGGGCCGGAGCGTTCCCCCGCTTCGAGGACGTGGCCACGCGGGTGGGCCTGGACGCGGTCTCTCTCTCCGGGGGCGCCATCGTCGATGACCTCAACGGCGACGGCCTGCCGGACGTGATGACGTCCTCCCGCGGCCTGCTGCACCCCCTCCGCTACTTCGAGAGCGATGGCGCGGGCGGCTTCGTCGACCGGACGGCCGAAGCGGGGCTCGAGGGCCTCCTGGGCGGGCTCAACCTCGTCCACGCCGACTACGACAACGACGGCGACGCGGACATCTTCGTCCTTCGCGGCGGCTGGCTCGTCCAGCCCCTCCCCAACTCGCTGCTGCGCAACGATGGCGGCGTATTCTCCGACGTCACGCGCGAAGCCGGACTCTATTCCGAGCACCCGACCCAGACCGGCGCGTGGGCCGATTACGACGGCGACGGCTGGCTCGACCTCTTCATCGGCAACGAGTCGAGGGACAGCCTCGCGCACCGTAGCGAACTCTACCGAAACCGCGGGGACGGGACCTTCGAGGAGATCGCCGCGGACGTCGGCATCGAGGTGATGGACTTCGTGAAGGGCGTCACATGGGGGGACTACGACAACGACGGTCGCCCCGACCTGTATCTCTCGATCCTCCACGCCTCCAACCGCCTGTACCGGAATCTCGGCCCTGGCACCGACACCGACGGAGACTGGGCCTTCGAGGAGGTGGCCGGGCGGGCCGGCGTCGTGGAGCCGCTGGCCAGTTTCCCGACCTGGTTCTGGGATTTCGACAACGACGGCTGGCTGGACATCTACGTCGCGGGCTACGCGGCGCAGACCGCCGACCTCGTGCGCGAGATGACCGGCGAGCCGCACTCCGCCGAGCTGCCCCGCCTGTACCGGAACCTGGGGGACGGGACCTTCGCCGACGTCACGGCCGCGCAGGGTCTCGACCGGATCATGTACGCGATGGGATCGAACTACGGCGATCTCGACAGCGACGGCTGGCTCGACTTCCTTGTCGGCACGGGCGACCCCGATCTCCGGCAGTTGATGCCGAACCGGATGTTCCGCAACCTCGGCGACCGTTTCGTGGAGATCACCGGGACGAGCGGGTTCGGGAGCCTGCACAAGGGACACGGCGTCTCCTTCGTGGACATCGACAATGACGGCGACACCGACGTCCACATCCAGCTCGGGGGGGCCAACGAGGGGGACCTCTCCCCGAACGCCCTGTACGAGAACCCGGGGTTCGACCACCGCTGGCTCGCCCTCACCTTGGTGGGCGACCGTGCCAACCGCCCCGGAATCGGCGCCCGCATCACCGTGACCGTCGAAGGGCCGGGTGGGACGGACGGGACGAGACGGATCCACCGCCGGGCCGGCACGGGGGGGAGCTTCGGCTCGAACCCGCTCCGCCAGGAGATCGGGCTGGGCGCGGCGACCCGCATCGAGTCCGTCGAGATCCGCTGGCCGGGCTCGGGTACCGTGGACCGGCTCACCGGCCTCGCCCTCGACCGCGCCTACCGCATCCGTGAGGGGACCGGGATCGCCGAACCGCTGGAGAGACCCCGGATCCGCCTCGGCGGCGCAAGCTCCTAGGGGGACTCCGCCGGGGCCGACGCACTGGCCGACGCAGTGGCCGACGCCGGGGCCGACGCCGGGGCCGACGCAGCGCCGAAGCTCTCCAGAGACAGCACCCGCCGGACCAGGTCCACCTGCCGCTTGACACCCTGTTTGCGGTAAATCTGCTTCAGGTGCCACCGAACGGTTTCTTCCGTCCGCCCCGTCGCCCGCGCGATGTCGCGCACCGTCTGGCCGGCAGCCAGTGCCACGGACAGTTTGCTCTCCACCGGCGTAATGTCCAGGGCCGCCGCCACGTGGGCCGGATCCATCTGCGCCTTGCCGGTCGGATCGACGACGAGGACGACGGCGCCGAGCCCGCGCGTTCTGAAGTGCGGATAGTCATCGCCCACGGGAGTGACGTGCAGAGCCAACCGTTGCGGGAGCATGTCGGGAGAAGAGGAGGACTCTGAGGACGGTGACGTGACCGTCATCGAACCGGCGAAGCCGCGCACCCCCCAGGGCGGCAGGGCGCCGGCCAGCAGACGAGACAGTTGGGCGTTCTCCCTTGGCAGCCGGGCGCACAGGCGCCCATCCCGGTCCGCCAGACCGTCGCCCCTCCGCAGGACCTCCAGGGCCCGGTCGTTTGCCGTCGCGATCCGGCCGGACCGCTCGAGATGGAGGACCCCGATGCGCGGACTGGTCAGGAGGGCGGTCGCGCACGCGCCCGTCACCTCCGCTTCGATCAGCGCCTGGCGCACGATGGCGAACTGGCGAATGTGCGGGTGGAGTTCCCGGAGCAGCCGGATCTGATCGGAAGTCCAGCCTCCGCGCTCGGTGGAATCGCAGAGGCCCCATATGACGCCCAGGTCGTTCGGGGCGTCCAGCCGCATGTAGAGGCCGTTCCGCGCCTTCGTGTCGACCAGCGCCTCGTTGTAGGTGGCCGAGGTCTTCTTCTCCGCGTCGGTGTACAGATCTCCCGTGAACACCAGCCGCCCGGGCTCCAGGCGCGCGATGCGGGGGGCGGCTTCGTCTCCGGCCCAGTAATCGTTGAAGTACCTGGACTCCCAGTCCTTGCGGCGGCGTCCGGCGAGGCAGATCCGGGTAAGGAGGACTGCCGCATGGGTCCCCTGCGTCTCATGGAGCGTCAGGGAGCTGCCGCTCATGCGATTGATCTCGCCGATCAGGCGATCCGCCTCCGGCCACCTCGCTTCGTCGAGCGCGGCTTCATGCAACGACGCCACGATGCGATCGAGCGGATCCGCTGAAAACGCGTTCTGCTTCATTCGGCGATCATACGGTCACGAAAAAGGGCAAAGCAAGTGTCCGCGTGACGAGGTACGGTACCAGCTATGCGATATTGGATTCGCATAGCGTGATAGTCCGGGGACTCACAGCGGGCGGGGGGCGCCGGAGAACGCTTTCCCCCGGTCTTGGGGGGAGGGAGGGGAGGAAAAGACCCGGGGCCCGGCCGGGTTTCTACGGCATCCTGTCGCCGGGGGCCGTTTCGGTTCCGGACGCGTTACCGAGCGCCGCCCGCCGTACAGCACCCCGCCCGTTGCCCGCCCGCGACGATGCCGCCGTTCCGTTGTCCGGCGCCGAGACCGACGCCACCCGCAGCTTGGCCGGATACGGGTGGTGGGGACGACGCCTACTGCGGCTGGCTGTCGCCGCCTCTCAACACGAGCAGGGTGTCGATCGCCGAGGAGAACGTCCCGAAGTCGGCGGCCCCCCGAAGGGCCACGCTGTCACCCAGGATGAAGTAGGGCGTACTCGAGATCCCGGCCTGCGTGACGCTGGTGTAGTCGCGGAGCACGAGCGGGGCCAACGTGCTGTTCCGGACGCAGGAGCCGAACGACTCGCGGTCGATGTCGATCTCCTCCGCGTACCCGACGAACAGTGCATAGGGATCGGCCGCGCCGCTCCACTCGTCCTGGCGCTCGAACAGGATGTCGTGCATGGGCCAGAACTTGCCCGCGGCCCCCGCGCAGTACGCCGCCTCGGTGGACACGAAGGCCTGCGCGTGTCCGGGATTCGCGTAGGCGATCCAAAGGTAGCTGACCTTGCCCTCGGCGATGTAGGCGCTGTCGATCCTCCCCAGCGTCTGCTCGTGGAACTGCCGGCAGTAGGGGCACTGGAAGTCGGAGATCTCCACCACCCGCACGGGAGCTCCTTCTTCGCCCTTGATTCGGTTGCGGTCGGCCCGCTCGCGGGCCACCTGGGCATCGGGCGGCACGATGGAGCGCTCCTGCGTGCTCCCCGCCTCGGCCTCCGCGGCGCAGCCCGCCGCGAGGACGACGAGGCCGGAGAGCAGGGCGGCGACGGGTACGACGAGTACGAGGGGTCCGAAACGGAATCTGGCGTTCAACCCGGTTCTCCCGGTGAGAGGTCGGCGGCGGCCCGATGGAGCGCGTCGAGCGCCTCGTCGAGGTGGCGCTCCTCGGTGTGAACGCTCCCGACGGACAACCGTACAGTATAACGACCGTCCAGTTCCGTGTGCGAGAGAAACGAACGTCCCCCCGCGTTGACCCGGGCGAGAATCTCGCGGTTCAGCCGCTCCTCGCCCGCCGCATCGCCTTCCCGCGGGGCGCGAAAGCAGACGGTGCTGAACGAGACGGGCGCCGCGAGTTCGAACGCGCCGCCCTCGACGAGGCGGGCCGCGGCCGCTTCGGCCATCGCGATGTGCCGGCGCATCGTCTCGGCCAGGCCGTCCGTCCCCACGCACCGGAACAGCACCCACAGCTTCAGCCCGCGGAAGCGGCGGCCGAGCGCCAGCCCGACGTCCATGAGGTTCGTCTCGTCGTCCTCCGATTCGAGGTAGGTCGGCGTCAGCGCGAGCGGAGCCCGGAAGGGGGCTACGTCGCGATACAGGAGCACCGAACAGTCGAGCGAGGTCCCGAGCCACTTGTGGGGGTTGAGGACGATGGAGTCCGCCGCCTCCCAGCCGCGGAAGTGCGCCCGCTGCTCGGGCGCCATGGCCGCCGGCCCCGCGTAGGCGGCATCCACGTGCAGCCAGACGCCGGTTCGTTCGGCGATCGCCGCGACGGCGGGGACGGGGTCGACGCTCGCCGTGGAGGTTGTGCCGATCGTCGCGCACACCATGGCCGGCCGAATCCCGCTCTCGAGGTCGGCGGCGATGGCCGCCTCGAGCGCGTCCGGGCGCATGCGGAACGCGGCGTCGGTCTCGATGCGCCGCACCGAGCGCCGGCCGAGTCCGGCCGCGATGGCCGATTTCTCGACCGAGGAATGGGACTGCTCGGAAGTGTAGACCGCAAGCGGAGGCCCTCCCGGCAGCCCGTCGTCCCGCACTTCGGCGCCCGCGCGCTCCCGGGCCGCGAGCAGGGCCGTGAAGGTGGAGGTCGATGCCGTGTCGAAGATCAGCCCGGAGAAGGTGTCCGGAAGGCCGACGGCCTGCCGCAGCCAGTCGACGGCGGTTCGCTCGACTTCGGTCGCGGCGGGAGAGGTGCGCCACAACATTGCGTTCACGCCGACGGCGGCGACGAGCAGTTCCGCAGCGATGCTCGGCGCCCGCGTCGAACTCGAAAAATAGGCGAGGAAGCCCGGATGATTCCAGTGGGTGAGACCGGAGACGATGTGCTCGTCGAAGTCGGCCAGCACGCGCTCGAAGGGTTCCGGGGCGCGCGGCGGCGCCTTCGCGAGCGCCCGGCGCACGTCGCCCGGCGCGATGTCGGGGAGGACGGGCCGTTCCTCGACGCGCCTCCGGTAGTCGACGGTCCACTCGGAGGCGAGCCCGAGCGCGTCGCGCAACGTCTCCGCGCTCCAGTCCCGGCTCCCGTCCCGCGCGCTCGCGGCGCCTGCGGCGTTGCGGGTGGCTTCGCGGGCGGCCCCGCCGTCCGGTCGATCGATGTGGTCCGGCATGCAAACTCCTGACTCCCTCGGGTCGTCCCTCGAATCTCCCGTCGAATCTGCCCTCGAGTCCCTGTGGCTTCTGCTGGCGGATCTCCGGGGTGCGGTCGAGGAGGAGATCGAGGCCGTCACCACCGACCTCTCCCGCCGCCGTCTGAACCGGCCGATTCCGGCGCTCTCCGGACGCCTGCGGGGAGAAGCGGGGACCGGCTATCGGTACACGTTCCAGATCGCGGGGGGAACATACGACATCCGCGCGGACGACCGCGTGCGCATCCACGCGGGCGGGCGTGACGCGCTCGGGACGGTCCACCGCTTCGACCGCACGCTCGGGCTCCTGCAGGCCGTGAGCCCGGAGTGGCTCGGCGAACGCCTCGACGGCGCCGACCTCGAGTTCGACCCCACGTGGCTGCTGCGCGAACTCTCCACGCGGCTGGCCGAGGTGGGCCAGGATCCGGAGGACTTCTTCCCGGACACCGTGCTCGGGACCTTCGGCCGGCTCCCTCCCCGCCTCGGCCGGGTGACTCCGCGACTCGACTCATCCGATGATCTGAACGCACCGCAGCGCGACGCCCTGGAACGGGTGCTGGGAAGCAGCGCCCAACTGGTTTGGGGTCCGCCCGGCACCGGCAAGTCCCGCCTCGTGGCGCGCGCGGCGCTGGAACTTGCCCTCGAGGGCAGAGTGCTCCTCGCCGCGACGACCAACGGAGCCGTGGACGAGATCGCGCGCCGCCTCGCCGCCATCGCCGACCCGTCGATGCTCGACCGCGACCGGATCATCCGCGTGGGCTTCGACCTGGGCGCTGCGCCCGACACGCGCATCGACCTGGGCGCGGTGCTGGCCCGGCGAATCGAGGGCGGCGCCGGCGGGGTGGACCGCACGCTCGCCGAGCACGAGGGGCGGCTGGGGGCCCGCCCGCCCTCAGGGTCGCGCGGGGCGTCCGGGGCGCGCGGGACGCGCGAGGAAGCCCCCGCCCCCAGTCCCTACGCCCGGGCCGGACGCCTGCTCTCGCTCGCCCGCGCGCGGAGGGACACGGAGTCCGCCCGCAGCCTGGGCCGCGCCATGCTCGAGATCGCGCGCCAGGCGGAACTCGCGCTGGAAGAGGCGGACATCGTCCTCACCACCTTCGCCCGCCTCTCGATCCGGGAGGAACTCCGCGACCTGAGATTCGAATCGCTGCTCATCGACGAGGCGAGCACCGCGCCGCTCCCCTACGTGGCGCTCGCCGCCTCCAGGGTGGCGGGCCCCGCGATCGCCGTCGGCGATTTCCAGCAGCTCCCGCCGGTCGTGTCGAGCACGGCCCCCGCGGCCGCGCGCTGGCTGCGCACGGACCTGTTCCGGGAAGCCGGCGTCGTGCCCGACACAGGGGCCGACGCGGGAGCCGGCGGCGCGCTGCCGTCTCCGAACGACGGGCTGTGCGCGATGCTCGATCTCCAGTACCGGATGGCGCCCGACATCCGCGAACTCGTGAGCGAGTTTTTCTACGGCGGACGGCTCAGGGATGCGCCGGAGGTGGCGGAGCGCGCGACGCGGCGCGCGACGGGGCAGGGGACGGCGCACGCCGCCCTGACCGTATTCGACACGAGCGGTCTCGATCCGCGGGTCGAACGCGTGGACGGCTCGCGGCGAAACCGGGCCCACGCCGAGGCCGTGGCGGACTTCGTGGGCGCGGCGGCCCGCGACGGGATCGACGACATCGCGGTCGTCTCGCCCTACCGCGCCCAGACCCGTCACCTGAACGATCTCATCCGGCGCCGCCTCGGCCGCGCCGCCCCCGCGGGTCTCGAGGTGAGCACGATCCACCGCTTCCAGGGGCGGGAGAAGCGCCTCGTCATCATCGACACGGTGGATGCGCCCCCCGGCCGCAGCTGGTTCCTCGACGAGCGGCGGAACCGGGACTTTCCCCGCCTGCTCAACGTCGCCCTCTCACGGGCGCGCGAGCGTCTCGTCATCGTCGCCACCGTCGCCGGCCTCAGGCGGACCCTGCCTCGCGAAGCTCTCCTGAACCGCCTCCTCGTCCACGTGGAACGATCAGGCTCGCGCATCGCCGCCGCTCCGACCGATCTCTGGCACGGCCGCTGACGGAAGCCGCCGGCCAAAATCCGATTTTCCTCCGCGAATCGCTACGGGAAACGGACATCCCATCAATGAATTTTTGAAAAAAATACGACTGACGGCCGTTCGAGGTTGACGCTCCAAAAAAATCTTTTTAGAATCAGAGCGTGCCAAGGGAGGCGGCACCGACCGACCGGAGGTCGAGGCCGATGACCGCACCGCGAGTTGTCCGACGCGAGATCGCAAACCCGGGACGCGAGTCCCGGGCCGGAGGGAGCGGAGTTCCGGCAACGGAATGAGGCGACCAAAGGAAGAGGGATCGAGCACAGCTGGTCGGACAGACGGTACCAAGCTCGGCGGGGATTCTGGAAGACCGCGCAAGCTACCAGGATCAAGCGGAAGTTGGCTGTAAACAAGCCTCCTCGCTCAGCCCCTGACACCTTCGGGTGGCCAGGGGCTGAGTGCATCTACCCATCCCGCTCGCGATCTCCGGAGTCCCTGGGCGGGTCCCGTCGCAGGGGTCGCGCGGAGGATGTCGGACCCCCCGAGCGACGATGGACGTGCGCCCGGAGAGCGCCCGGAATCCGATCCCCCACACACGCCCCGCCGGATCCGGACCGCCGGCCGGCCGGCCTTTGAAGCCGTCGCGGCGAGGCGCACCACCCCGGACGACTTCTTTCGGTCCCATTTTTTTTGAAAAACGAGTGTCCAAAAACTGTGGAAATATTGTCCAAATATCGTGGATTTTGAAATCGACGGACAGCGCGCCCGCGAGCGGAGTCGCCGAGGAGCGAGTGCTGTCGCATCTTTCGGCCCTTCACGGCTTTCCGCGTCATGTGGAAAACCGGTACGCCGAAAACCAACCGGGCGGTGCGATTGAGAGTCGTGATCCAGCGGGTGAGCGGGGCCCGCGTGCGGGTCGGAGACGAGGTCGTGGGGACGATCGGCCTCGGACTCGTCGTCCTCGTGGGTTTCGCGCCGGACGACTCCGAGGCGGAGATGATCTGGATGGCCGACAAGCTCTGGGGCCTGAGGGTGTTCGCCGACGAGGAGGGCCGCATGAACCGCTCCGCGCGTGATGCCGGGGGGGCGCTGCTCATCGTCTCACAGTTCACGCTGTACGGTGATGCGGCGCGGGGCCGGCGTCCGTCCTTCACGGGCGCCGCGCGACCGGAGGCCGCGAGGACGCTCTACGACCGCTTCGTCGAGTTGTGCCGGGCGCGCGGGGAGGTGGCGGAAGGAGAATTCGGGGCGATGATGGAGGTGGAACTCACGAACGACGGCCCCGTCACCCTCCTGCTGGAGCGGTGAGTTTGGGTCCGCTGCGTCCCCCGCGTCCCCTGCGGATCGGAGTCATCGGCTCGGGAGAGGCGGCGGCGGCGGAGGCGAGCCTGGCCCGCGCGGTGGGAGCGGCCCTCGCCCGCGCCGGAGCCATCGTCGTGTGCGGCGGGATGGGTGGCGTCATGCGGGCGGCGGCCGACGGAGCCTCCTCGGAAGCGGGGACGGTGGTGGGGATCCTGCCCGGCGGCGATCCGCATGCCGCGGCGGACGGGGTCACGATCCCGATCCCGACCGGGCTGGGCGAGGCGCGTAACGTCGTCGTCGCGCGGGCATCGGAGGCGGTGGTCGCGATCGCCGGCGAGTGGGGCACGCTCAGCGAGGCGGCCTTCTGCCGGAAGTTCGGGGTGCCCGTGATCGGCCTCGCGTCTGCGTTGCCCGACGGCGTGGTCGAGGAGATAGCGGACGGCCCGGCGGAAGCGGCCGCCAGGGCGCTCGAACTGGCGGCGGCGCGTCGGGAGCGGCAAGAGCGGCACGGGCGGCGGGAGCGGCAGGGACGACAGGAGGTGGACGGGTGACCGGATTCGTGCTGTTCGGCAGCATTCTCCTCGTGCTCCTGATCACGATCATCTGGGCCGCGATCCGGGCCGGGGAGGACACCGGCGCGTCGCTGGGCGCCGCGGAACGGCGCGACGCGGCCATCGAGGCGCTGCGGGACCTCGAACTGGAGTACCGCACGGGCAAACTTCGCGAGGAAGAGTACGCGACCCTGCGCGCCCGCCTGGAACGTACGGCCATCGACGCCCGCGACGCCGCCGCCCGGAGAGGGACGAGGGGCCCGGCGCCGGAGCCTGCGGAGCCGGCCGCATCCTCCCCATCGTGCCCGGAATGCGCCGCGCCCCTGGCCGGCGGCGAGGCCTTCTGCCCCACCTGCGGAATCGGCCTCCGGCCCGACGCCTGATCGGCCTGATGCGCCCGCCGCGGTCTCAAGCGCGACCGCCGACCGCTCCCTATACTATGGGAGCAGTTCCGAATCAGGGGTTTGTCGTTGTGATCAGTGTAGATACGGTTGCCGTGATCCTCACGGTCGCTCTTGCGGTCGGCGGGGCCTACGTGGGGCTTTCGCGCAATCTGGCGCAACTCGGAGAACGGCTGGCGAAGGTCGAAGGGATCATCGAGGGCTGGCTCAACCCGCCGCCGAATACGACCGGCGACCACTCTCAAGGAGGCATGAAATAGGTTCTCCCGACGATTCCCGCCTGAGTGCCGACATCGCGGAGACCGAAACTCGCCCCGACAGGCGGTTGTCTCGTATCGAGGACCGCCTTGACCGCATCACGGAAATCCTGCCCGGCAGTCCCGGCGCGAGCCCCCTGGAGGAGGGCCCGCGGTAGACGCCCTTCGGGCTTCCATCGCGGTCCCCTGCCTTGAGCGGGAAGGTGCCTTTGATACCCCGTTGAGACGTCGCCCCATCCTGATCCTGGACGGCCGGATGCCACGGTTGGAGCAAAACCGAAGAAATTGCGAAAGGTCGTCCGGCGTGGTATCGTCAACCTCCGCGGCGGCGGGTGATCGACCTCCCGTCATCTGCCCTGCGGGCCCTTCGAGAATCGGGAGAGCGTGAAATGGGTGTGGAGATGGATCGGGAACAGAAGAAGGCGTTGTCCGTGGCCCTCAACCAGATCGAGCGGGCCCACGGCAAGGGAGCCATCATGCGGCTCGGAACCGAAGGGGCGCGGGTGCGGATCCCGGCCATTTCGACGGGGGCGATCAACCTGGACCACAGCACCGGGATCGGCGGCATCCCCAGGTCGCGCGTCACCGAGGTCTTCGGTCCCGAGTCCTCGGGCAAGACCACCCTCACCCTCCATGTCATCGCGAACGCGCAGAAGGATGGGGGCGTGGCGGCGTTCATCGACGCCGAGCACGCGCTCGACGTGGGGTACGCGCAGAAGCTGGGCGTCGATGTCGAAAACCTGCTCGTGTCGCAGCCCGACACGGGCGAGCAGGCGCTCGAGATCGCCGAGGTGCTCGTCCGTTCCGGCGCGCTCGACGTCATCGTGGTGGACTCGGTGGCCGCGCTCGTGCCGCGGGCCGAGATCGAAGGAGAGATGGGCGACTCGCACGTCGGCCTTCAGGCACGGTTGATGTCGCAGGCGCTCCGCAAGCTCACGGGCGCGATCGGGCGCTCCAACACCGCCGTCATCTTCACGAACCAGATTCGCGAGAAGATCGGCGTCATGTACGGGAACCCCGAGACCACGACGGGCGGCCGGGCGCTGAAGTTCTATTCCTCGCTCCGACTCGACATCCGCCGGATCGCCTCTATCAAGGAGGGGAACAACCTGGTGGGGAGCCGGACCCGCGTGAAGATCGTCAAGAACAAGTGCGCGCCGCCGTTCAAGCAGGCCGAGTTCGACATCATGTTCAACCAGGGCGTGAGCCGGGAAGGACTGCTCGTGGACATGGGCGAGAGCATCGGCATCGTGAATCGCGCGGGCGCCTGGTACTCGTACGGCGGCGATGTCCGGCTCGGGCAGGGGCGCGAGAACTCCAAGACCTTCCTGCGCGAGAATCCGGACATCGCGGAAGAGATCGAGGCCCGGATCCGCGACGAACTCGGAATGACGGTCCCGGATTCGGACACGGCCGAAGCCGCGGCGGGAGCGGGCGGGGAAGAGGGCGCGGAAAAGAGTGCGAAAAAGGAAGCGTCGAAGAACTCCCGGCCGCCCTCGAAGCAGGCCCCCCGGCGCTGAGTTTCGGCCTCGGCCGCGACGCACGCGGGGACCCTTCCGTTAGGGACGGCGGCCACAGGCGGCCCTGACAGCTAGCGCCTTGTGAACGAGATCACCGGCCTCGTCCCGGTCAAGCGCCGCTCCGGCTGGACCGAAGTCCAGTTGGACGGCGTTTCCCTCTGCCGGATTCCCGACGAAGACGTCCACCGGCTTCGGCTCGATGTCGGGCTCACGCTCGGATCCGCGGAACTCGACGCGGTCCAGGCTGCGGGCGGTCGCGCCGAAGCGATGTTCGTCGGGCTGCGCTACCTTTCCGTGCGCCCGAGGAGTCGCCGGGAAGTGGAACGCCGGCTGTGGCGAGACCGGATCGACCAGGCCGCGATTCGACACGCACTGGAACGTCTCGCGGCGCTGGGGTATCTCGACGACGCGCAGTTCGCCGCCAGCTTCGCACGGGATCGTATCCGGCTCCGGCCCTGTGGCACCCGTCGCATGCAGTCCGACCTTCTCGCCCGAGGCGTGTCGCGGGAGGATGCGGATCGCGGCATCCGCGAAGCGATGGCGGAGGAGGGCGCGACGGAGGAGGCGCTGCTCGAGCGGGTCGCGGCGGCCCGGGCGCGGAGGCTGGCGGGCGTGGACCCGTCGAAGGCGCGTCGACGGCTGTTCGACTACCTGGCGAGACGCGGGTTCGCCGCGGGCAGCGTTCGCGCCTGGATCGAGGTCAACTGGCAGGCTGAGGCGGATAAACGATGAAGGCGGACGAACTCCGGCGGAGTTTCATCTCCTATTTCGAGCGGCAGGGGCACGAGCATCGGCCCAGCGGCCCGTTGGTCCCCGCGGATGATCCGACGCTCATGTTCACGAATGCCGGGATGGTGCAGTTCAAGGGCATCTTCACGGGAGAGGCGGAACGCCCGAGTCCCCCGCGCGCGGTCACGTCACAGAAATGTCTCCGCGTCAGCGGCAAGCACAACGACCTCGAGGAAGTGGGGCGGACCGCGCGCCACCACACCTTCTTCGAGATGCTCGGGAACTTCTCATTCGGCGACTACTTCAAGCGCGACGCGATCGCCTTCGCCTGGGAGTGGGTGACCGGGGACCTCGGCCTGGAACCCGACCGCCTGTGGGCCACGGTTCACCACGACGACGATGACGCGTTCGACCTCTGGCTGGAACTGACCTCGATCCCGGCATCGCGGATCCGGCGCATGGGGGACAAGGACAACTTCTGGCAGATGGGCGACACGGGTCCGTGCGGCCCCTGCTCCGAGTTGCACTACGACCTGCGCACGGACCGCGACGACCGCATCACCGACGCGCAGTTCGAGGCGGCGGGCGAGGCGGACGCGATCATCGAGTTCTGGAATCTCGTCTTCATGCAGTTCGACCGCGCGCCGGACGGGACGGACACGCCGCTCCCCGCGCCCTCGATCGATACGGGGGCGGGACTCGAGCGGATCGCGGCGCTGCTGCAGGGCGTGGGGACGAACTACCACACGGACCTCTTCCTCCCGATCATCGAAGCGGCGGAGGACGGACTCGGGCTCCCTTATTCGCGAGCGCCCGAAGACTGGGAGGACGGCGTCGCCTTCCGCGTCCTGGCGGATCACGCCCGGGCGGTGGCGTTCCTGCTCGCCGACGGCGTCTTCCCCTCGAACGAGAAGCGGGGATACGTGCTGCGGCGGATCCTGCGCCGGGGGGTCCGGCACTACTGGCTCCTCGGCCGGCGCGACCCGCTCCTCCACGATCTCGTGGGCGTGGTGGCGGATCGCATGTCGGGCACCTTCCCTGAACTGGAGGCGCGCCGGGAGCACCTGCTCTCGACGACGCGGGCGGAGGAGGAACTCTTCCTCTCGACCATCGAGGGCGGCATGCGCGAGATCGACCGCGCCATGCCCGAGAGAGGTTCGGGCACGGTCGTGAGCACGGCTGCGGGCACGCCTGCGGGCACGGTCGAAGGCAGCGTCGCCTTCAAGCTCAAGGACACGTACGGCATCCCCGAGGATCTGACCGGCCTCATCGCGCGCGAACGCGGCTACGACGTCGACTGGGAGGGTTTCAACGAGGCGCTCGAGGCCCAGCGCACCCGCTCGCGCAGCCATCGCGCGGAACCACTCGACGCGGTGGCGACGTTGCCTGCGGGGCTTCGCGGCTCGATCTCGGCGACCGCCTCCCTCGGGCCCCGACCGCAGGAATTCGTGGGTTACGGGGACCTCGAGATCGAGACGGACTGCCGGCGCTGGGCTCGGGACGGGCGCCACGCGTTCCTTCTCGAGCGGAACCCCTTCTACCTGGAGAGCGGAGGGCAGGTCTCCGATACCGGGCGTGTCGTGGGGGACGGCTGGGTGGTCGACATCTCCGCCGTCTGGGGCGCCGACGGGCGGACGGTGGTCGCCGGACCGCTTGCCGAGGGCTCGCTGCCCGAAGCCGACGGCGTGGTCGAGGACTACGTGTGCGCGCAGGTGGATCCGTCGCGGCGAGAGACGGAGCGGAACCACACGGCGACGCACCTGTTGCACGCCGCGCTCCGCAACCGGCTGGGCGAGCATGTGCAGCAGGCCGGATCGCTCGTGGCCCCGGACCGGCTTCGCTTCGACTTCAGCCACAGGGGTCCGCTGACTCCGGAGGAACGGTCGGACATCGAGGCGGAGGTGACGGAGGCGATCCTCGGAAACCGGGACGTCGATGCGTCGCAGCGCGACTATGACGAGGCGATCGCGGCCGGGGCCATGGCCCTGTTCGGAGAGAAGTACGGCGACATCGTGCGCGTGATCGAGGTTCCGGGACTCAGCCTGGAGCTGTGCGGCGGCACGCACGTCCGCACGACGGGCCAGATCGGCACGTTCCGGATCGTGTCCGAGACGGGCGTCGCGGCGGGGATCCGGCGCATCGAAGCGGTGACGGGGCAGGGGGCTTACCGGCGCGAGCTGGAGAGGGACAGACTCCTCGCCGAACTGGCCGCGCGGCTGCGCTGCCAGCCGTCGGACCTGGCGGCGCGCGTGGACCGGATCCTCGAACAACACGAGGCCCTCGCAGAAGAAGTGCGGGGCCGGAGAGGCGATGCCGCGGAGCGCCAACTGGAGACGCTGCTCGCTCGCTCGGGAGCGACAGGCGCGCCGGGCGCGGGAGACGTCGCGGACGCGGGGAACGCGAACAGCGCCCGTTTCGTGTCGGGGCGCCTGGAAGTGCCGGCGGGGACGGACCTCGGGGCGCTCGGCGATCGCCTGCGCGGCGGGATGGGGTCGGGCGCCGCCGTCGTTCACGTCGTGTTCCCGGACGAGGACCGCCACGCGTTCATCTCCGTCGTTTCGGACGACCTCATCCGGCTGGGCGTGAAGGCCGGAGACCTCGTCCGCGTTTCGAGCCGGGCAACGGGTTCCGGCGGAGGCGGGAGCGCGCGTTTCGCGCAGGGGGGCGTGGGCGATCCGTCGCGGACCGAAGACGGGCTCGGGGCGGCCCGGGCCTGGGCGTCCGAGCGGGTGCCCGCGTTGGGCGGCGGTTGACGTGCCGGCCGAACCCGGCCGTCTCACGCTCGAGGCGTGGTTCACGCGGCGGCTTGAGGAGGCTCCGGTGGAACTGGCGGAAGCGGTGTGGCCGCTGGTCCGGGGACGCCTGGCGGAGGGCGAGGAGGGACTCGTCCACGCGGCGCTCGACGCTCTGGCGATCGCGGCGCACGGCGCGGCGGACGGACCGCCGAACCGCGCGGAGGCGGTCACCCTGCTCGCCGCGGACGCGATTCTCACCTATGCGCTCGAAGCAGCCGCGGATCCGGCCCTGGGCGGGAGCGCGGCGCGAGCCAGCCGCCTCGCCGAGTGGGCGGGCCCGGGCGGCCTGATCGGTGACCGATTCAACGAAGAAGAGACGGCGGGGGATGACACGAGCTGACGGGGAGATGATACGGAGATGACGGAGTCCTCGAGCGCGCCGGGGTTGCCCGGTCTCGCGGGCAAGCGCGTGCTCGTCACCGGAGGTTCGCGCGGGATCGGGCGCGCCACCGTAAGGTGCCTCGCGGCGTCCGGTGCCTCCGTCGGCATTGCCTACCATCGGGCGGAGGCCGAGGCGCGGCGGGCCGTCGAGGAGGCCCGCTCGCTGGCCCCGGACGGGCGCCACTGGTGCGCCGGCGCGGATCTGGCCGACCCCGCGGAGTGCCGGACCCTGTTCGAGCGCGCCGACGCCGAGTTCGGCGGGCTGGACGGGTTCGTGGGCAACGCGGGGATCTGGAACGTGGACGCGCGGCCCATCGAGTCGCTCGAAGCGGACGAGTGGCGCCGCATGATCGAGACGAACCTCACCTCGATCTATGCGAGCACGCGTGAAGCCGCGCTTCGCCTGCCGGCGGGCGGGAGGATCGTCCTCGTCTCGTCGACGGCCTCCCAGCGCGGAGAGGCGGAACACAGCCATTACGCCGCGTCGAAGGGGGCGATCAACGCGTTCTGCAAGTCGGTCGCGACCGAACTCGGTCCGAGGTCGATCAACGTGAACGCCGTCGCCCCCGGCTGGGTCGACACGGACATGTCCGCGCCGGCGCTTCAGGGAGATGCCGGTCGCGCCGCGCTGACCCTCATTCCGCTCGGGCGCGTCGCCACCGCCGAGGACATCGCGGGGCCCATCTGTTTCCTCCTCTCCGACGCGGCCCGGCACATCACGGGAGAGATCCTCAACGTGAACGGCGGCAGCGTGCTGTGCGGCTGAGAATGTCGTGAGCGCGATCGATCCGGGCCGATTCTCCCCGCCGCCCGGGTTCTCCCGCACCGCGGAACGGCTCGAAGCCGCGGGTTTCGAGGCCTGGGCCGTGGGCGGTGCGATCCGCGACGCCTACGTCCGCCAGATCGGTCGGCCCGGCGACTTGGCCGAGCCGGCCGAGCCCGAGCCGGTCGGGCCAGAGCCGAACTGGGAGGACCTCACGACGGACGCGCGGCCGGACGACGTCATGCGGCTCTTTCCGCGCACCGTCCCGGTGGGCCTGTCGCACGGGACCGTGAAGGTGCTCGACGGGGACGACGGGTACGAGGTGACGACTTTCCGGCGCGATGTCGAGACGGATGGCCGCCACGCGCGGGTGGCCTTCGCCGACTCCATCGGGGAGGACCTGAGCCGCCGGGACTTCACGGCGAACGCGATCGCCTGGCGGCCCGCCTCCGGCGAGGTGCGCGACGAGTGGGGCGGCGCGGAGGACATCGAAGACGGGATCCTGCGCGCGGTGGGAGACCCCGATGCGCGCTTCCGCGAGGACTACCTGCGCATCCTGCGCGGCTTCCGGTTCGCGGGACGATTCGAGTGGGCGGTGGAGGCGCGCACGGACGAAGCGATGCGGGAGGCCGTGGGTGGCCTGGCCGGGCTGTCGGCCGAGCGCGTGCGGGAAGAGTTGCTCAAGGTCATGGCGGATCCGAAGCCTTCGGCCGCGCTGCACCTGTACGCGGCCTGCGGGGCGCTGGGCCACTGGTACCCGGAGCTGCGGGGACTCGCGGCCGACGGCGACGCGTGGAGGTCCGCGCTCGGCGCCGTCGATGCGACCCCGGCGCAGACCGCCAACGTGCGCCTGGCGAGTCTGCTCGTATCCGCCTCCGACACGCCCGAGGGCCGGGCCGAAGCCGCCGAGTCGCTGCTGTCCCGGCTCAAGTTCTCCAACGCGGATCGGCGCTACGTCACCCGGCTCGCGCGGCTGTACCTCCCCTTCGTGGGCGCCATGGACTCGGCGGCGGAGCACCGACGCTGGCTCGCATCGGTCGGTGACGCGTGGCAGGATCTGTTCGCGCTCCACTTCGCCGTCGTCCGCGCCGCGGGAGAGACGCGGGCGGAGCGCTACCTGGAGGCGACGCGGGAGCGCGTGCGGGAAGAGCGCGACGGAGACCCGCCTCTCGATCTCGCGAGTCTCGCCCTCAAGGGAGACGACCTCCTCGCGCTCGGCATGTCGCCGGGTCCGCTCGTTCGGATGCTGCTGGAGGAGTTGCTCGAACAGGTCATCGAAGACCCCGGCCGCAACGAGCACGAGTCGCTCCTCGAAGAGGCCCGCCGGCTGATCGAGATCGGCTCGCTCGCGGAGGCTTCCCGGCCGCTCGATGCCCCCGCCGCCGGCAACGGGCTGTCCGGCGCCGATGACTGACGCCGATGACTGACGAGCCGAGCCTCTTCGCCGGCGTGGAACCGGGACTCGGGTCCGCAGACGCCGCGGATGCCGCCGAGCCGGGCCGGGCCGCCGCCGGGCGGTCTGCCAATTTGGCGGATTCGCCGCTCGCCGCCCGCATGCGGCCGCGGACGCTGGAGGAGTTCGTCGGACAGCCGAAGCTCGTCGGCGAGCGCCGGCCCCTGCGCCAACTCATCGAGAGCGGCCGCGTCCCGAGCCTCATCTTCTGGGGTCCGCCAGGCACCGGTAAGACCACCCTCGCCGGTCTGCTCGCCAGCCGGATGGCAGCCGCGTTCATCCCCTTCTCCGCGGTGACCGACGGCATCCCCCGCGTCCGCCGCGTTCTGGAAGAGGCGAAGGCGCGCCGCGCCGCGACCGGCCGCGGCACCGTCCTCTTCGTCGATGAGATCCACCGCTTCAACCGGGCGCAGCAGGATGCCCTCCTCCCGCACGTCGAGCGCGGCGCCGTCACCCTCATCGGGGCCACGACGGAGAACCCCAGCTTCGAGGTCGTCGGCCCGCTGCTGTCCCGCACACGCGTCTTCGTCCTCGAGCCGCTGGCGCCGGAAGACGTCGCGGAGATCTGCGCCCGCGCGCTGCGGGACCGGGAGCGCGGACTCGGAGACAGCGGCCTCTCCATCGATGAGGACGCCCTGGCCCGGCTCGGGATCGAGGCGGACGGGGACGCCCGCCGCGCTCTCAACGCGCTCGAGACGGCGGCGGATCTGGCCGGCGTTGACGGTCTCCCCGCGATCTCGGCGGGTCACGTGGCGGCCGCGCTGCAGAAACGGTTCGCCCGCTACGACAAGTCGGGCGAGGAGCACTTCAACCTCATCTCCGCCCTGCACAAGGCCGTGCGCGGCTCGGACGTGGACGCGGCGCTCTACTGGCTCGCGCGGATGCTGGACGGCGGCGAAGATCCCATGTACCTGGCCCGGCGCATCGTGCGCATGGCCGCCGAGGATGTCGGACTCGCGGATCCCGGCGCGCTGGCGGTCACGATCGCGGCGCGCGACGCGTACCACTTTCTCGGCAGCCCCGAAGGAGACTTGGCCCTGGCCCAGGCCGTCACCTACCTGGCCATCGCCCCGAAGTCGAACGCCGTCTACCGGGCGTTCGGCGCCGCTGCCCGGGCGGCGCGCGAAACGCCGGCCGACCCCGTCCCGTTCCATATTCGAAACGCGCCCACGCGGCTCATGAAGGAACTCGGGTACGGATCGGGGTATCGCTACGATCACGATGAGGAAGACGGCGTGGCCGCCCAGTCCTACCTTCCCGAGTCGCTGCGCGGAAGCCGCTGGTACGATCCCGTGGCGCGCGGCTGGGAAGTGAACGCGAGGCGCCGGCTCGAAGCGATCCGCGGCAGCCGGGCGCGCGCCGCGGACGAAATGGAGGAGGATCGATCGACGGAGTGACTTCGGATCGGATGGCGGAGCGCGCGGTTCTCGTGGGCGCGCCGCCGCCCGACATGCCCCAGGAGACGGTGGACGAGCACCTCGAGGAACTCGCCCGCCTCGCGGCGACGGCGGGAGCCGATGTCCGGGGCTCGGTCGTCCAGCGTCTGCGCAGGCCGAACGCCTCGACCTTCATCGGCAAGGGAAAGGTGGAACGCCTGGCGCACGCGCTCCGCGAGCACGACGCGACGCTCGCCATCTTCGACGAGGAACTCACGCCCGCCCAGGGGGCGAATCTCGAGGCGGCGCTGGGCGTGCGCGCGCTCGACCGGACCGAACTCATCCTCGACATCTTCGCGCTCCGGGCCCGGACCTCGGAAGCGAAGCTCCAGGTCGAACTCGCCCAGCTTCAGTACATGCGGACGCGGCTGAAGCGGATGTGGACCCACCTCTCGCGGGAAGGCGGGGGCATCGGCGCGCGCGGGCCCGGGGAGCAGCAGATCGAGACCGACCGCCGGCTCATCGACCGGCGCCTGGCCCGGCTGCGGCGCAAGCTCGACCACATCGCGAGGGCGCGGGTCACGCAGCGCCGGGCACGTAGCGAGCAGTTCGCCGTGGCGCTCACCGGCTACACGAATGCGGGCAAATCCTCCATCCTGCGCGGCCTCTCGGGCTCGGATGTCTTCGTGGAGGACCGGCTGTTCGCGACGGTGGACTCCGCGACCCGGGTTTGCGATCTCGAAGGTCCGGGTCCGATCCTCCTCACCGACACCGTCGGGTTCATCCGGAAGCTGCCGCATCATCTCGTGGCGTCCTTCCGGGCGACGATGGAGGAACTCGCCGAGGCCGACCTCCTGCTGCACGTGATCGATGCCTCGTCGCCGAGCCGGGACGCGCAGCGAGAGGCCGTGGAGGGAGTGCTGGCGGAGGCCGGCGCGGCGGACCGCCCGGTGGTCGAGGTCTTCAACAAGATCGACCGGCTCACGCACGAGGAGGAGCGCGCGCTGCGCGAGCGGGCCGCGGCGGACGGACGGCCGCACGTCCTGACGTCGATCATGGAGCGGGGCGGGCTGCAGCCGTTGCGGGAGGCCCTTCAGGCCGCGATGCGGGCCCGCCTCGAGACGGTGCGGGTGAGCCTGCCCGTCGGTGACGGCGCGCGGCTCGCCGAGGCGTACCGGGAGGGCGAGGTGCTGGAGCGCGCGTACGAAGCCGGGTGCGTGGTCATCGTGGCCCGCGTACCCGTCGCGGTGGCCGGCCGCTGGCGGGAGAGCGGCCTGGCCGTGGAGCAGGCCGACGCCGCCTGAGGGGCGGACCGTCGAGCCGAAAACGGGAGCAAACCATGGCGAACAGCAGCTTCTCGCACCTGATCGATTGCCGGCTGTGCGTGAACATCGATCACGTGGCGACCGTCCGGCAGGCGCGCGGCACGGACGAACCCGATCCGGTGCGGGCCGCCGTGCTCGCCGAACTCGGCGGCGCGGACGGGATCACGGTGCACCTGCGCGAGGATCGCCGTCACATCCAGGACCGCGACGTGGAACTTCTGTTGGGGACTGTCCGCACGTTCGTCAACCTCGAACTCGCGGCCGAGGAGGAGGTGCTCGCCCTCGCCGAACGCTGGCGGCCGGTGCAGGCCACGCTCGTCCCCGAGAAGAGGGAGGAACTGACGACGGAAGGCGGGCTGGACCTGTCCGCCGATCCGGCCCGCATCGCCGCCGCCGTGGCGCGCCTGCAGGACGCCGGGATCCGCACCTCGCTCTTCATCGATCCCGATCCCGCGGCCGTCGATGGCTCGGCCGAGGCGGGCGCCGCCGCGATCGAACTCCACACCGGCGAATACGCCAACGCCTCGGACCAGGCGGCCGCCGACCACGAACTCGCGCGGCTGGAGGACGCGGCGGCCCGGGCCGAAGCCGCCGGCCTCGGCGTGCACGCCGGACACGGGCTCACCTATGAGAACGTCCAGCCGGTGGCGGCGATCACCGAGTGCGAGGAACTCAACATCGGCCACTCGATCGTGAGCCGCTCGGTGCTCGTGGGGATGGAGCGGGCGGTGCTCGAGATGTCGGAACTCGTGCGCGAGGCGCGCGGGTGAGAGGCCGTCTCACAGTCCTCATCGGCGTCCTCGTCTCCGTCGCGCTCCTCGTCTGGGCGCTGCGGGACGTCTCGGCCGCCGAACTCCTGAGACACCTGGGCGAGGCGAACGTCTGGCTGCTGCTGGCCGCGACCGTCGTCGCCACGCTCACCTTCAACATCCGCGCGATGCGGTGGCAGACCCTCCTCCGCGCCTCCAACGGGGATCTTCCGTTCAGTTCGCGGTATGCGGCGGTGTGCATCGGCTTCATGGCGAACAACGTGCTGCCCGGCAGGCTCGGAGAGTTCGCCCGCGCCTACTCGCTGTCGCGGATCACCCCGGTGCCGCTGACCGCGGCGCTGGCCTCGCTCATTGTGGAGCGCCTGCTCGACGCGATCGTCCTCATGGTCTTCCTCGTCCCCGCCTTCTTCATCGTCGGGGTCGACGAAGCCGCCTCCGGGACGCTGCGGGACCTGTTCACGGTGGGGGTCATCCTCGTCACCGCGAGCCTGATCGCGCTCGCCGTGCTCGTCCGCTTCCCCAACCGCTTCCTCCGCATGGCGGCCAAATGGTCTCACCGGCTCGCGCCCGACCGCGTCGCCGACCGGCTGACGGACGTGCTTTCCGCTTTCGTCGATGGTCTCGGGGCGCTGCGCCACGCGCACGTCTTCGCCCGCGCGATGCTGTGGTCGTTCGCCGTGTGGGGCTGGAACGCCGTCTCGTTCTTTCTGGGGTTCCTCGCCTTCGACATCGTAAGACCCGGGTTTCTCGGCGCGCTCGTCCTCCAGACGACGATCAGCTTCGCCGTCGCGATTCCGTCGACGCCGGGGTTCTTCGGACCGTTCGAGACGGCGGCCCGCGTCGCGCTCGAACTCCACCAGATCGAGCCGGCGCGGATCATCAGCTTCGCCGCGGGCTACCACATCCTCACCTTCCTGCCCATCACGGTGCTGGGGATCTTGTACATGCGACGCCTCGGGATCAGCCGCCGCGAACTGGGAGGAAGCGAGGCTACGCGGCCGGAGACCTCGGAGTGACGGCGGACGGAGAGGCGACCGCCGACGTGGAGAAAGCGGCCGGCGCGGAGATCGGGACGGCGGAAGCGCGCGCGAAGGTCAACCTGCGCCTGCGCGTGTTCGCCCGGGACGAAACGGGCTTTCACGGCGTCGAGACGGTGCTCGCCCGCACGAGCCTGTCCGACACGGTAAGCCTCTTCAGGGCCGGGCCCGATGGGGGCCGGTCCAAGGGCGCCGGGGGGCGCGGCGTCACCCTCTCCGTCGACGGGCCGCTGGCGGATGGCGTGCCCGAAGGCCCGGACAACCTGTGCCGGCGGGCGGCGGAGCGTTTCCTGGACCGCGCGTTCGGACGGCGGGGACGGCCCGCCGTACACATCCGGCTCACCAAGCGGATTCCGATGGGCAGCGGACTCGGCGGAGGGAGCGCGGACGCGGGCGCGACGCTCCGCCTGCTCGCCGACCGCTGGCCCCGTCTGGACGAGAGCGAACTCCTGGCGCTCGCCGGCGAGATCGGCAGCGACGTGCCGTTCGCTCTCCTCGGAGTGCCGATGGCGCTGGGCTGGGAGCGCGGCCGCCGGCTCCTCCCGCTACGCCCGCCGCGGCCTCGTCCCGCGCTGCTGGTCTGCCCCCCGATTCATGTCGCCACCCCCGACGCGTACCGTTGGCTCGGCCGCACGGGCGAGGACGCCGGCGCCGCCTCCGTGCTGCCCGGCGCGACGCGGCTGGCGGAGTGGGACTCCCTCGAGCGCCTGGCCCGAAACGACCTCGAGGCCCCCGTCCTCGCCCGGCACCCGGAACTGTCGGAACTGCTCGCCCGACTTCGCGCGTGCGACCCGGCGATGGCCGCGATGACGGGATCGGGCTCGACGCTGTTCGCAACCTTCCGGGACGCCGAAGAGCGCGCCCGCGCCCGCCGAACGCTGGCCGCCCCGGAACGCGCGGGAAGTCTCCGAATCCTTGACGCCTCACTCCCCGCCTGAGCCAGCCGGGGACTCGATCTGCGGGAAAGGCTTGAATCTCACGCCCGGGTCGGACGACGCCGGTAGCTACCGGAGCGCCCCGTGGGTTCCCGGGAGTCCCTGTGAAGCGTTAGGCCAATTGAAGATCGAACTTTAGATTGACTCAAGCCGATGCACGGCGCGCTGACTCCTCCCACGAGTGCTTGAGATCTCCGCGCCCGCCGAGGCGTTGGCGCGGTTTGACGCCGCCGGCCGGATCGCGCCATGTTCGGCGCCGCTGGCCCCTCGTCTAATGGCAAGACACCGGCCTTTGGAGCCGATGATCCAGGTTCGACCCCTGGGGGGCCAATCCCATGCCTGATCCGACCCCCCGCCCCGATGCGCACCCCGACGCGCGCCCCAACCGACTCGCGCGGGAGAAGAGTCCCTACCTTCTCCAGCACGCCTTCAACCCCGTGGACTGGGTTCCGTGGGGGGAGGAGGCCTTCGCGCGCGCCCGGGCCGAGGACCGCCCGATCTTCCTCTCGATCGGGTACGCCACCTGCCACTGGTGCCACGTGATGGAGCGCGAATCCTTCGAAGACGCGGACGTGGCCGCGCTCCTCAACCGGGATTTCGTGTCGATCAAGGTGGACCGCGAGGAACGGCCGGACATCGACGGCGTCTACATGACCGCGTGCCAGCTCATGACGGGGCAGGGGGGCTGGCCTCTCACGATCGTGATGACGCCGGACAAGCAGCCCTTCTTCGCGGGGACCTATTTCCCGCGCGAGGGCGTGGCGGGGCGGGCGGGGATGCTGGACCTGCTGCCGCGACTCGCGGCCCTGTGGCGCGAACGGCGGGAGGATGTCGAGGCGGCCGGGGCCTCCGCGCTGGCGGCCATCCGAGAGGTCGAGGTCCGCGGGGTGGGTTCCGGGGAGGGTGGGGGTGAGGGCGCGCTCGGCGAGGAGACGCTCCGCCGCGGCTTCAGCGACCTGCTGGCCCGCTTCGATCCGCACCAGGGCGGGTTCTCCCGGGCTCCGAAGTTTCCGGCGCCGCACCAACTCCTCTTCCTCCTGCGCTGGAGCGACCGCACCGGCGACCGGCGCGGCGTGGAGATGGTGGAGAAGACGCTCGTCTCCATGAGGCGGGGAGGCGTGTTCGACCACCTCGGGTACGGCTTCCACCGCTACTCGACCGATGCCCGCTGGCTCGTCCCGCACTTCGAGAAGATGCTGTACGACCAGGCGCTGCTCGCCATGGCGTACACGGAGCTGTGGCAGATGACGGGCGACGACACGCACCGGACGGTGGCCCGCGAGATCCACGCGTATGTGGCGCGCGACCTCACGGACCCGGAGGGCGGCTTCTATTCGGCGGAGGACGCGGACAGCGAGGGGCGCGAAGGGGCGTTCTACGTGTGGACCCGGGCCGAGTTCGACGAGGTGCTGTCGGAGGCGCTCGGGGAGGACACGGCCGGGCTTGCGCGGCGCGCCTTCCGGGTCGAGGCGCGCGGCAACTTCGCGGACGAGGCGTCGGGGCTCCGGACCGGCGAGAACATCCTGCACGCCGGAGAAACGCCCGCCGAAATCGCGGCGGCGCTCGGGGAAGACGCCGGCCGCGTCGAGAAGCGACTGGAGGAGGCGCGCCGCGTCTTGTTCGAGAAGCGAACGACGCGGGAGCGCCCGCTGCTCGACGACAAGATCCTGACCGACTGGAACGGGCTCATGATCGCGGCGCTGGCGCGGAGCGGCCTCGCCTTCGGCGACGAAGCGCTCGTCGCGGCGGCGGGGCGGGCCGCGGACTTCATCCTCGAGCGGCTCCGGGACGACGAGGGGACGCTTCTCCACCGCTACCGGGACGGGGAATCGGCCATCGTCGCGGGCGCGGCGGACCACGCCTGCCTCATCTGGGGGCTGATCGAGCTGTACGGGGCGACGTTCGATCCGCGCTGGCTGCGGGCGGCGCGCGAACTGCTGGATCCGCTGCTGGAGCGCTTCTGGGACCCCGACCGGCTCGGCGTGTTCAACGTGGACGCGACGCAGAGCGACGTGCCCGTCCGGCAGAAGGAGCTGTACGACGGGGCCACGCCCTCGGCCAACGCGACGACGTGGTACGTGCTCCTCCGGCTGGGCCGGCTCACGGGCGATGTCGAACTCCTGGACCGGGCGGAAGCGCTGCGCCGGGCGCTCGCCGGCCCGGTCGGCGGGGCCCCCTCGGCGTACACGATGTCGCTCGTCGCGCTTGATCTCGCGCTGGGCCCGTCGCAGGAAGTCGTCGTGGCCGGCGACCCGGACGAGCCCGACACGCGGCGCATGCTGGACGCGCTAGCCAACCGCTACGCGCCCCGCACGGCCGTCCTCTTCAAGCCGGCGCGCAGCCGGACGGAAGCGCCCGGCGGGCCTCCGGCGAACCTGCTCGCGCAGCTCGCTCCCTTCACCGAGCCGCACGACCTCCTGGACGGGAAGGCGACGGCATACGTTTGCACCGACTTCGCCTGCCGGCGCCCGACGACCGACGTTGCCGAGATGGTCAAGCAACTCACCTGATCGCCCCACGACAGACACTGGAGTTCGAGGCATGGGCCTGGACCAGATGATCTACGGAAACACGCTCTCGGCCTGGCTGATCGCCGCCGGCATCTACGCCTTCACGACGCTGGCGCTGTGGCTGCTCGAACGCTACGCGCTGCGGGCGTTCGCGCGCTTCGCGAGCCAGACCCGGACCTCGATCGACGATCTCGTCGCCCACGTGCTCGGCGAGACGAAGTTCGGTCTCATCCTCTTCGTGGGGCTCTTCGCCGCCTCGCTCGTGCTCGAACTCGATGCCGTGGTGGCGCTCGTGATTCGCCGCGCCGCGGTCATCGCCATCGTCGTCCAGGGCGGAATCTGGGCGAGCGCCGCGATCGCCTTCTGGGTACGGCGGTTCGTGGATGCCACGGCGGGCGAGGATGCGGAGGCCGTGACCATGGTCGGCGCGCTCTCCTTCGTGGGCCGGCTCGCCGTGTGGTCCATCGTCCTCCTCCTCATCCTCGACAACCTCGGGGTCGAAGTCGCGGCCCTGCTCGCGGGCCTCGGCATCGGAGGCATCGCCGTCGCCCTCGCGGCGCAGAACGTCCTCGGCGACCTGCTCGCGTCGCTCTCCATCATCCTCGACAAACCCTTCGTCATCGGCGACTTCCTGGTCATCGGCGACTTCCAGGGGTCGGTGGAGCACATCGGCCTCAAGACGACCCGGCTGCGCAGCCTCGGCGGCGAGCAACTCATCCTCGGAAACAGCGATGTGATCAACACCCGGATCCGGAACCTCGGGCGCATGGCGGACCGGCGCGGGGCGCTGAAGGTCGGCGTGACCTACGACACGCCGCGCGAACTGCTGGCGCAGATCCCCGGCTGGATCGAGGAGATCGTGGCGGCCCAGGAGGAGACCCGCTTCGACCGCTGCCACCTCTCGGGCTTCGCGGACTCCGCGATCGAGTTCGACACCATCTTCTACATGACCGTCCCCGAGTACGATCGTTTCATGGACGTGAAGCAGGCCGTGCTGCTCGCGATCCACGAACGGTTCGACCGGCACGGCGTCGAGTTCGCGTACCCCACGCAGGTCGTCTACACGATTCCGACGGCGCCGGCGGCTCCGGCGGCTCCGGCGGCAGAGTAGCGCCCCCCCGCCCGAGACCGCGCGCTCGTTGACAGGAACCCGCGCGAACCGATAGTCTGGGCGGCTGTCGCCGTGGGGTTCGGCCTTGCGGCACACGGGTTCGGGACCCACACAGTTTCTCTCCATTCCGGCACGACCTCCGCGGGCGGCATGCGCGCGGAGCGACGAGCGCGCGGAGCGACGAGCGCCGGAACCAGACCAGCGAGCCAGTCGACACGCATGGACACCACGGACTTCTCGTTCCATACGAGTCCGATCATGCTGCTTTCGGGTACGGCGAATCCCGCCCTCGCGCAGGGGATCGCCGACGTGCTCGGAGAGCGGCTGTGCGACGTCACGATCAAGCGGTTCGCCGACGGCGAGATCTTCGTGCGCATCAACGAGAACGTGCGCGGGCGCGACGTCTTCCTCATCCAGCCCACGAATCCCCCCGCGGAGAACGTGCTCGAACTCCTGATCCTCATCGACGCGGCGAAGCGCGCCTCCGCGGCCCGCGTCACGGCGGTCGTCCCCTACTACGGATACGGCCGCTCCGACCGGAAGGATCAGCCGCGCGTGTCGATCGCGGCGAAGCTGCTCGCGAACCTGATGACGGCCGCCGGCGCGGACCGCGTCCTCTCGATCGACTTCCACCAGCACCAGATCCAGGGGTTTTTCGACATTCCCGTGGACCACCTCTACGCGGCCCCGGTCTTCCGGCGCTACTACGAGATGAAGAAGCTGGACAACCTGGTCGTCGTCGCGACGGACGTGAGCGCGGCGAAGATGGCGCGGGGCTACGCGCGCCGCCTCGGGGGGGACCTCGCGATCATCGACAAGCGGCGTCCGGCGCCGAACGAAGCCGAGGTCTCGAACATCGTGGGCGATGTCGAAGGGAAGCACTGCATCGTGCCCGACGACATGATCGACACGGCCGGGACCATGGTGTCGGCCATCGAAGTGCTCAAGGAGCGCGGGGCGCTGGACGTCTATGTCCTCGCCACGCACCCGCTCTTCTCGGGCCCGGCGCTCGAGCGCCTCGCGTCGGCCGACGTGAAGGCGATCACGGTGACGGACACCGTGCCGCTCGCGCCGGGAGTGCAGGAAGCGCTCCCCAATCTGACCGTGCTGTCCGTGGCGAGCCTGCTCGCGCAGGCCATCGAGAGCACGCACGCGAATACCTCCGTGAGCAAGCTGTTCAAGTAACGAGAAATCGAGAAATCGAGAAAACCGAGCGAGACCGAGAGAAACCGAGAGAAGTCGAGAGAAAGATGACGAACGAATCCGCCAGACTGACGGCGCGGACACGGACCACCTCCGGAAAGGGCGCCGCGAGACAGCTTCGCCGAAGCGGCGGGTTGCCCGCGGTCGTGTACGGCCGCCGGGACGAGGCCGAGTCGCTGGTGCTGGACACGCATGAGCTTTCGCGCCTGCTGAGCCGGATCCACGCGGCCACGACGGTGATCGACCTCGAGGTCGACGGCGGCAAGCCGCGCCCGGTCCTGATCCGCGAGATCCAGCGCCACCCGTATCGGCCCCAACTCCTGCACGTGGACTTCTTCGAGATCCGCGCGGACGTGAAGATCCGCGTGCCGGTCCCGGTCCACCTCGTGGAGACGCCGGCCGGCGTGGAGATGGGCGGAATGCTGCAGTTCCTCCGCCACGAACTCGAAGTCGAGTGTCTGCCGAACGAGATTCCCTCCGGGTTCGACCTCGATGTCTCGGCCCTCGAAATCGGCGACTCGCTTCATGTCTCGGACGTGGATGCGGGCGACGTCACGATCATCGACGATGAGACGGTCACGATCTGCACGGTCGTGCCGCCGGCCCTCGAGGAAGAAGAGGAAGTGGACGAGGCACTGGACGAGGAAGTGGAAGGCGAGGAGGCCGAAGCTGCGGTCGACGAGCCGGAGGAGGACTGAGCCGGAGGCCGGGTCGGGTCCGTCGGCGGGATGCGGTTGCTGCTCGCGCTGGGCAACCCCGGCGCGAAGTACCGGGATACGCGGCACAACATCGGTTGGTGGCTCGCGGATCGCCTGGCGCTCCGATGGGGAGCCGAGCCGTTTCGCCCGGACGGTGCCACAGCCGGGGTCACAGCCGGGGCCGCAGCCGGGGCCACCGCGTGGACGACGGGACCCGGGCGGCCGGGCGTGGAGATCCACAAGCCGCTGACGTACATGAACCGGAGCGGCGAGGCGCTGGCGGCGCTGCTCGCGGCCCGGCCCGCGGCGCCGCGGCTCGACCCGGCGGCCGACATCCTCGTCCTCGTCGACGATGTCGCGCTGCCGGCCGGGCGCTTTCGCGTGCGGAAGAGGGGATCGCCGGGCGGGCACAACGGCCTCGCCTCGATTTCGGCGAGTCTCGATTCCGACGATTACGGCCGCCTCAGGCTCGGCGTCGGGCGGCCGCCGGACGACCGCATCGACCTGGCGGCCTGGGTGTTGTCGCGGATGTCGCGAGCGGAGGAAGAGGAAGCGCTGGGCGCCTTCCCCCGAGCCGCGGAAGCGGTGGAGTACTGGCTGGACCATGGTGTGGAAGCGGCGATGAACCGCTTCAACCGTCCGGGGTGAACCCCCGCTGATCACAGGATAATCAGAGGATAATCAAGGGAGCAGGGAAACGTGGTCGGAAACATCGATTTTGCGATCTGGCTCGGCGTGATCGGGCTCTTTTTCTCCTTCGCGCTCTTCATGTACGTGAAGGCGCAGCCCGTCGGAAACGAGAAGATGGCCGAGCTGTCGGAGGCGATCCACTCGGGCGCGATGGCGTTCCTGAGGCGTGAATACACCGTGCTGCTGCCGTTCATCATCGTCGTCGCGGCCCTCCTGTTCTGGCTCGTGGGCCCGCACACGGCGATCGCCTACGGACTGGGCGCGGCGTGCTCGGTCATGGCCGGCTTCTTCGGCATGCAGGCCGCGACGTCGGCGAACGTCCGCACCTCCGAGGCGGCGCGCGCGGAAGGCCAGGCCAAGGCGCTCCGGGTCGCCTTCTCGGGCGGGGCCGTGATGGGCATCGCGGTGGCGGCGCTCGGCCTGCTCGGGATCGGCGCCGTGATCACGATCTACGATCCCCAGGCGACGGGCTTCCGCCCCTTCGGCGAGATCATCTCGGGATTCGCGATGGGCGCATCCTCGATCGCGCTCTTCGCGCGCGTGGGCGGCGGCATCTATACGAAGGCGGCCGATGTCGGCGCGGACCTCGTGGGCAAGGTCGAGGCCGGCATCCCGGAGGACGATCCCCGCAACCCGGCGACGATCGCCGACAACGTGGGCGACAACGTGGGCGACGTGGCGGGGATGGGGGCGGACATCTTCGAGTCGTACGTGGGCTCGGTCATCGCCACGATCGTCATCGGCGTGACGAGCGCGATGATCCTCGATGGGGCCCGGCTCCAGGCCGTGGCGCTGCCGATCCTCTACATCATGGCCGGCTTCCTCGCGAGCGCCGTCGGCGTCCTCGCCATCCGCGTCCTCGAGCGCATGAGTCCCGCGGCGGCCCTGCGCTGGGCGCCGATCATCGGGGCCGTGCTCTTCTGGATCGCGGCGTACGCGATCACGGTGAACCTCCAACTGTTCGACGCGGCGGCGCAGGGCAAGTGGGTCTTCCTCCACCCGAACGCCGGCCCCTTCTGGGCCATGCTGTTCGGTTCGCTGGTCGGCATCGCGATCGGTCTCGTGACGGAGTACTACACGGCGGAGAAGCCGATCCGGCGCATCGCCTCGGCCTCCGAGACCGGCTCCGCGACGAACATCATCACGGGACTCGCGGTCGGCATGGAGTCGACCCTGATCCCCATGCTCCTGATCTCCGCCGCCATCTTCCTCGCCTTCAACTTCGCCGGTCTGTACGGGATCGGGATCGCCGCCGTGGGGATGCTGGCCACCGTCGGCGTGACGATGTCCGTGGACGCGTACGGTCCGGTGGCGGACAACGCGGGCGGCATCTCGGAGATGGCGGAACTGGGCCCCGAGGTCCGCTCGGTGACCGACTCGCTCGACTCGCTCGGCAACACGACGGCGGCGATCGGGAAGGGCTTCGCGGTCGGCTCCGCCGCGCTCACGGCGCTGGCCCTGTTCTCCGCCTACGCGAACGCGGTGGGTCTGCGCGAGACCGGGATCAACCTCATCAATCCGCTCGTCGTGATGGGCCTCTTCATCGGCGGCGTGACGCCCTTCTTCATCGCCGCGCTCACGATGACGGCGGTGGGCCGCGCGGCGGCCGGCATGGTGGCGGAAGTCCGTCGCCAGTTCCGCGAGATCCCCGGCATCATGGAAGGGACGGCGAAGCCGGATTCGGCGCGCTGCGTGGACATCTCCACGAGGGCGGCGCTCCGCGAGATGATCGTGCCGGGCCTGGTGGCGATCATCGTCCCCATCATGGTCGGCCGCTTCCTCGGCGTGGAGGCGCTCGGCGGCGCGCTGGCCGGCGCGACCGTGACCGGCGTGCTGCTCGCGCTCTTCATGGCGAACTCCGGGGGCGCGTGGGACAACGCCAAGAAGTACATCGAGACGGGAGCCCACGGGGGCAAGGGCTCCGACCCGCACAAGGCGGCCGTGGTCGGTGACACGGTGGGCGATCCCTTCAAGGACACGTCGGGACCGTCGATGAACATCGTCGTGAAGCTGATGAGCGTCGTCTCGCTCGTTCTCGCGCCCTGGTTCGTGGACGTGCACGGGATGGCCGCGGCGGCGCCGGAAGCCGCCCTCGCCGCCGTCAGCGGGGTGCTGCGGGCTCTGGGGTGGTTCTAGCCGCCTTGACAGCGGCGCTACATTCAACTGCCGCTGCCTCCATATAGCGGGGCACACGGGGCACAGCGGTGCACATACCGGTTCGCCGTCCTCCGGCGCGCCGACAAATCCAGACTCCTGCTCCGACCGTGCGGGTCGGGGCCGACGAGACCGAAGGAGCCCGCGCATGCGCGATTACGAGATCGTGTACATCTTCCGTTCGAGCCTGACCTCCGAGGAGATCGGGAAGAAGATCGAGCGCTACCACGCCATCATCACGGCCGACGATCCGGGCGAAGTCACCGCCTCGGTCCACTGGGGCAAGCGGCAACTCGCCTACCCCATCCGGAAGCAACGGAACGGCTATTACGTCGTCGCCCAGTTCACTTCGGCGCCCGATCCGCTCAGAGAACTGGAGCGCGTGCTGAAGCTCGAGGATGACATCCTCCGGTATCTGATCGTGATCGCGGAACAGCCGCTGCCGGTTCCCGAGGCGGCGCCGACGGCCCCCGAGACGGAGGAAGCCGGCGCCGACGAAGCGGGCGCGGACGCCGAGGCTCCGAAGGCCGACGGGGAGGCCGAAGGGGCGGACGCCGAGTCAGGCGAGGCAGGCTCTGAAGAAGCGGCCGAGGAAGATGCCGAAGGTCCGGCGGACGAAGCGGCCGGAACCGCGGAAGTCGGGGAAGCCGAAAGCGCGGCGGACGATGCGGCCTCCGACGCTGAGACCGACGCCGACGCCGCAGCTGAGACCGACGCCGACGCTGAAGCCGACGCCGAATCGGAGGCGCCTGCGGACGACGCGGAGACGGAGCAGGACGGTGTGGACGCGGACGCCGGGGAACCGGAAAAGTCCGCCGACGCGAAGTCCGCCGACGCGAGGGAGGAATAGATGGCCTTTCGAAAGGCGTGCCGGTTCTGTGAGGCCCGGATGCCCGGCGTGGACTACAAGGATGAACGCACGCTGGACCGCTATATTTCGGATCGCGGCAAGATCCTGCCGCGGCGAGCCACGGGGACGTGCGCCCGGCACCAGCGGGGCGTGGCGGCGGCGATCAAGCGGGCGAGATACCTCGCGTTGCTGCCGTACATCCGCGGCTACTACGACTAGTTCGGCCCCGGCGTGGGGCGGCTGAGGGAACGCTGGAGCGGTCTCTGGCCGGCCGCGGGGCTCCTCGGGCTGGTCATGCTGCTGTCGCCGCTGAGTTCATCGCCGCTCGGACTCATGGCCATCGTCGGCGTACCCGCGGCCGTGGCGATTCTGACCTTCGAACCGCCCCAGTCCGGGTCGGCCGCCCTGGCGCTGCTGCTCCTGGCCGGAGCGGCGCTCGGGTTTCGGGAGGCGGCGCCGATGTGGTTCATCGAACGCGGCTGGGCGCTGCTTGTGGCCGGCGGATTCGCCGTCAGCACGGCACTGGCGCCAGGTCGGAGGGTGTTCGACCGGTCGCTGGCGGCGGTCGCGATCGCGGGAGCCGCGGTCGCCGCCCTCGCCGTGCTGCGACCCGAGCTTCCCGCGGACCTCGACTGGCGGATCTCGGCGCAGTTCAACCAGGCGCTGGCCGCGGTCGAGTTCAACGCGTGGGGCGGTCCATCGGTGGAGGCGACGGCGCGCCGGCTCGTGAGCGTGTGGCAGGCCGTGTACCCGGCCCTGCTCGCGCTCGCTTCGATCTCGGCCCTCGGGGTCGCCGGTTACATTCTCGGACGACTCCGGGGTGAACCGAGACCTCTCCCGCCGCTGCGGGAGTTCCGGTTCGGCGATCACCTGGTCTGGGTGCTCGTGCTGGGGCTCGTGCTGCTGGTGCTCCCCGCGGGAGCGTGGGCGGAGCGCGCGGGGGGCAACATGGTTACGGTGATGGGTGGCCTCTATCTGCTCCGGGGTCTTGCAGTGCTCGTGTGGCTTGGGGCTTCCCTGCTAAGCTCGGGTTGGGCGATCGGCGCGTGGGTGCTCGCGGCGCTGATCCTCTACCCGGTGACGGCGGGCGCGGCCCTCGTCATGGGAGTCAGCGATACGTGGCTGGACCTGCGGTCGCGTCCGGGGGTGAAAACCAACGGCGCGTGATGTGGAAAAAAATTGGAGGGATCGATGGTGGAAGTGATTCTGAGAAAGGACATCGCGGATCTCGGCCTCGCCGGCGAGATGGTGAACGTGCGGCCGGGGTATGCGCGCAATTACCTGATTCCGCAGGGCATGGCGCTCGTGGCGACGGAGGGGAACCGGAAGCGCTTCGAGGAAGAGCGGCGCCAGGTCGAACAGTCGGCCGAGCGGGAGCGCGAAGCGGCCCAGGAACTGGCCGGCGAACTGGAGGGCAGAACCATGAGCTTCGTCCGCAGGGCGAGCGAGGGCGGACGCCTGTTCGGTTCGGTCACGGCCGCGGACATCGCCGACGAACTGGAGAAGGAGGGCCTCTCCGTGGACCGGCGCGCGATCCGGCTGGACGACCCGATCAAGGACCTCGGCGAACACGACGTCCCGGTGAGACTCCATATGGACATCGAGCCCAGCGTTAAGGTGTCGGTGGTCACCGAGGCATAGCGGGCCGCGACCGATGAGGCACGATCCGCTCCCGCACGATCCGCTCCCGCTGGAGGAGGTGTGGCGCCGGCTCTCGGAACGGGGAACCCCCTCCCCGGAACTCCGCAGCGTGGCGGAGGCCGCGCTCCAGCGAAACGCCCGCCTCGCGACGATCCTCGATCTGCGCGGGTTGTCGGATGTCACCGACTTCTTCGTCATCGCGACGGGCGACTCCGACACGCACGCCCGCGCGATCAGCGAGAACATCCTCGATCGAACGCGCGAGGACGGTTTCCGTCCCGTCGGCGTGGAAGGGCTGAACGCGGGCCGCTGGGTGCTGATGGACTACGTGGGGCTCATCGTGCATGTCTTCCTCGATGAAGTCAGGGAGTTCTATCAGCTTGAGCGGCTGTGGGGCGACGCCCCCCTCTTCGAACTGGAGTGAATCGGATTCGGGGCCGTTCCGCGACCGGCGGCCGTTTCCCCGACCGGAGGCGCGTCGCTAGCTTTGGAGCGCAATCTGTGAGGGTGGGCCGGAGGACGTGGCAGACGTGACGAGTTCGACGAGTTCGACGAGTTCATTGGGTCGTAAAACGCCGGCTGCGCTCCTTCTCCTGCTGGGCGTCGGGAGTGCTTCGGGCGCCTGCGGCAGTCCCCCGGAAGATCAGCCCGACCCCCTCGAAGGCCCGACGCTCGTCTCCGGCTCGTCGCTCGAGCGGTACGGGCTTCTCGTCATTCCGCGCGCTGGCGGCGTCGCGCAGTTCCGTGCCATCGAGAATCCGTCCACCGTGCGCTGGACCGGACGCCTTCCCCTTGACGGCGTCACGGCGGCCCATTCGCTCGGTTCGGCGGTCGTGCTGCGGCGGGGCCGGCAGCTTCGCCTCTACACGACCTCGCCGGTCGAGGCCGAGACCCCGCTTCCCGACGCGCCCGCCGACGGGCGCTGGATCGCCTCGCCCGCCGGGGGCGCCTTCGTGTCGCAGGACCGGATCCTCGCCGTCACCCCCACGCGCGCCGCGGAGGTCACCGCCGATGGCGCCGTGCACTGGGCGGCCCCCGCCGCCGGCGACCGGGTCGTCGCCCTCGTCGAAGGTGCGGACGGACCGGAACTCGCGGTCTGGGAAGGCGGGGAATCGCGGCCCGCGACGACGCGGACGGTCGGCACGAGAGGCCCCGTCACGCTCGCGGGCTGGGGTCGAACGATCGTGACGGCGTCCGAGGATGGCCGGGGACTCACGGAGTGGTCGATCCCCGACCTCGAACCGGCGGCAGGAGCGGAGATCGACGGCGCGCCGTCCGCGCTGGCCATCTCCCCCTCCCAGCACCGCGTGTTCGCCGCGTCGGTCGACCGGCCGCGTTTCGTGGTGATCGATCGCTACGACTGGAGCGAAGTCGGATCCTCGCGACTGGAGGCGCCCTTCGAGACGTTGCGGCCCGGCATGACGGGTGACCGGCTCGTGGCCTGGGATGGTTCGAACGCGTGGTCCGCGAGGGCGGGAGAGATCGATCTGGACGCGGTGCCGGGAGAGTGGCGGGCGGACCTGCCGCTCGCGCTGCCGGGCGGCGCGGTCCTGGTGTCCACGGCGAGCGGCCTCGGCCTCCTCCGCCCGGGCGGTGAAGTCGACGCCGTGGAGGGCTCCGCCGACGCGTGGTGGCTCCCGTTCCGGTGGGGGCGCCGCCTGCCCGTCGCGTCCGCCGCCATCGTGCCGGAGGACACGCTGGAAGATGCCGAAGAGGCGCTCGATGCGCTCGCCGACAGCGTTCCACCCGGTCGCATCGGACTGTTGACCGTGGGGAGGGCGGGGAGGACGTCGAACCGGAGCCCGGAAACCTCCGATGATCCCGCGCCGGGGGATGCGGATTTCGAGGAGTTCGCGCCCCGCCCGCAACCCGCCGACGATGCGGCGGCTCCGCTGCCCGAGCTTCCCGGCGGCTTCTACGCCGTCGCGCTCTCTTCGCGGCAGTTGGCCGCGCTCGGACAGATGCGCCAACTCCTCGACCGCTCCGGCTATTCGACGCACGTGTTGCGCCGGATGGACGAGGTCAACGACATCTGGTATCGGCTGCTCGTGGGCCCGTATGCGACGCGCCCCGATGCCGAGGACGCCGCGCTGGAGTTGCGGCGGGAGAGGGGGATCGACGCGTGGGTTCACGAGGAGGGAGACCGGGCGGCGAGGCGAGGCCCATGAGCACCG
>LXNJ01000140.1_pt1 | contig 51778 bp, 48 predicted proteins | sample 809081 | NCBI WGS metagenome assembly LXNJ01 (sample SAMN04870510, study PRJNA318959) | sponge metagenome | biome: sponge; feature: marine sponge reef; material: water | host: Petrosia ficiformis | place: Greece: Milos, Mediterranean Sea | collected 2013-05-29 | depth 5-7 m | reverse complement strand
TCCATCAGGCCGTCGATGTCGATGGCGTTGTCGTCGATATAAGCGATGACGGCGTCGATCGTTTCCTTCAGATTATGCGGGGGGATTTTCGTGGCCATGCCCACGGCAATGCCGTCGGAGCCGTTCAGGAGCAGATTGGGAATCGCCGCAGGCAATACGGACGGTTCCTCGAGGGAGCCGTCGAAATTCTCCTGAAAATTGACCGTTTCCTTCTGGATGTCGCGGAGCATTTCCTCCGCGATGCGCGTCATCCGGGCCTCCGTGTACCGCATGGCGGCGGCGGCGTCCCCGTCGATCGAGCCGAAGTTGCCCTGTCCGTCGACGAGCGGAGAACGCATGGAGAAACCCTGGGCCATGCGCACCATGGTGTCGTACACCGAGCCGTCCCCGTGCGGGTGGTACTTCCCGAGCACTTCCCCGACCACGCGGGCGCTTTTCTTGTAGCCGGACCCCGCTGTCAGGCCCAGATCGCTCATACCGAACAGCACGCGCCGGTGTACGGGCTTGAGGCCGTCGCGGATGTCCGGCAACGCCCGGCTAACGATCACCGACATCGAATAATCGATGTAGGAGGACTTCATTTCCTCCTCGATATTGATCGGGATGATTCGCGAGTCGTCCTGTTCCATATAGGTTGCGTTGCCGGTTGGAAATGCCTCGATGCTTCCCGGAGCAATTCCGGGAAAGACCCTATCCGGATAAAATATGAAATTTTACTCTGTCCTGCAACTTTTCGGGGCTTTCCGGAAAGTTCACAAGTCCTTGATATGCAAGGAATTAAAGGAAAATTTCGTGAAGGGGTTGTGGGGTGTTGGCCGGGGTGAAGTGGTTTAGTATTTATCCGACAGTTCGCCCAAAACGAGGGCGGACACCGGGGTCTCCCGTAGATTGGGTTTTTTCCAGAAACAATCCAATAGGAGGAGACATCCGAGGCAAAGGTAGCCCTTACCACCGTGCGTGGCGACAGCACGCTGGTCGAACTCGTTGGGTCCCCGATGCTCCGTTTTATCCATTTTGAGTAGAAATTACTCCTTTTTTAAACAATTTATCTCCTTTTTATAGGTGGTTTTTACTCAAAATGGTGTATTCAAGGCGCATTTAATCCCCTGTATCGTTATGCAATTCGAATTCGACCTCGGAGAAAGCAAGCGCAATCTCCAGAAACGCGACATGGGCTTTCAAGCGGCGCAAGCCTTATGGGACGATCCCCGGCTGCTCGAAGCGCGTCTTTCTTTCCCCCGGAACCTTTCCCGTCGCTGTGCTAAAACAAGATGCCCAATCCTTACACCCTGGCATGCCGTTGAGGCGATCGCTGTTCATGCGCATTTCGTATTGTCTCTTGCAGGTGCTTCTGTCCATTGCGATTGCAGGAGCGACGCTCGCTCAGGATACCGTCCGGGATAGCGCCTCGCTCAGCGGATATGTCCGCGACGCCACTTCCGGGGAAACCCTGCTATTGGCGAATGTGCGGGTGGAGGGCACGTCGATCGGCGCGGCCACCAACAACTCGGGGTACTACACGGTGGCGAACATTCCGCCGGGCGCCTTGACGGTTTCAGTGTCCTACATCGGGTATCGCACGGAACGCGTCGAAGTCGAACTGGCCCCGGGCGAGCAGCGCCGGCTGGATGTCGAACTGCTTCCGGAAGAGCAAGCTATCGAGGAAATCACGGTCACCGGAGAGCGGGAGGAACTGTACGAAGCCCGCAAGGTCGGCGTACAGCAGCTCCAGACGCAGCTCATCAAGTCGCTTCCGGCGCTCCTGCAGCCGGATGTCTTCCGATCCCTGCAACTATTGCCCGGCGTGAAGGCGTCTTCGGATTATTCCAGCGGTCTCTATATCCGGGGCGGCGGTCCGGACCAGACGCTTATTCTGCTCGACCGTACGTCCATCTACAACCCGTCGCATTTCTTCGGCGTATTTTCGACATTCAACCCGGACGCCATCAAGGACGTACGCCTCTACAAGGGTGGATTTCCTGCCGAGTACGGCGGGCGTCTGGGTTCGGTGGTCGATATCTACAACCGGGACGGAAACCGGCGCGAATTCGACGCCGGCCTCAGCATCGGTTTGCTTTCTTCGCGGGCGATCGTCGAGGGGCCGTGGAGCCGCGGTTCCTATATGCTGGCGATGCGGCGATCCACCATCGAGCCGGTATTGTACTTTTTGCGCAAGGCGGAGACAGAGGGCATTCCGGACGCGTTTTACTTTGTGGACGTGAACGGGAAATTCAATTTCGATCTGTCGAACAGAGACTTCGTTTCGCTTGCGTTCTATGCCGGGCGGGATGTGCTCGATATCGAAATCGTGGATGCTGCACTGGCGAGTATCCGGTACGGGAACAGGACGTTGAGCGTGAACTGGACCCATCTTTTTTCGCAGGAACTCTTTTCCAACTTTACGTTCACGGGATCCCGGTATTTCAACACGCCGACGATCAATCTGGCGGCCACGCCTATCGAGAACGAAAACACGGTAGACGATATTTCCGTCAAGGGCGACTTCGAATATATCCCCGGCGGGAATATGTCCGCGAAGGCCGGTTTCTGGTCGGGATTTCTGACCTTGCGTTTTCGCACGGATTTCAACGAGGAAACGGCGATCAATTGGCGTACCCGGAGCGTGTATACCTCCGCGTATGCGCAGGCCAGCTGGCGCCCGGCGCCCCGCATGACGGTCGAAGGCGGCATCCGGGGCAATTATTTCGAGGAAGGCGGGTTTTTCCGGGCGTCGCCCCGCCTGTCGTTCGAATACGAGCCGACGCCGGCCTTGCGGCTTCAGGCCGCCTACGGGCGGTACTACCAGTTTCTTACGCTCATAACCAGCGAACTTTTACCGGGATTCGACACCTGGCTGGCCACCGGAGAGGGGGTACGCCCTTCGCACGGCAATCAGGCCGTAATCGGCATGAAGCATATCTCGCCGCTTGGCTTCAATCTGGATGTGGAGGCCTATTACCGCACGATGGAGAATCTCTTCGAATGGGATCCTTTCGTGCAGGACGTAGCGGGGCTGGCGTATGCAGAATTGTTTCGTGTCGGGGACGGCCGCGCCTATGGCCTTGAAACGACGGTGCAGCGCGTGCAAGGGCGCGTAAACGGGTTTGTGGCCGGCACGCTGAGCCGGACCCGGCGACGGTTTCCGATCGTCAACGATTTCAGGTTCTATCCGCCCAAATACGATCGCACGCTGGACGTGAAGACGGTCGTCAATTTTGAAATATCGAGCGCTTTCCGGGCCAGCGCCGTCTGGGTCTATGCGACCGGTCAGGCCTACACCGAACCGTTCGGACAGTATCGGCTCGTGAATTCGCCGTTCGATTCGGACTGGTCCAATGTACTGGTTACGGAATACAACAATCGCCGCCTGCCCGCCTATCACCGGCTGGATCTCGGCGTTTCCTGGCGCACCACATTGTTCGGGGCGGGTTTCGAACTGCAAGCGCAGGTGCTCAACGCCTACAACCGGCGCAATATCTGGTTTTATTTCTTCGATTTCACCGATGCGGCGGATATCGTACGCAACGACATCCCGCAGATTCCCGTGCCCCTGCCGAATATCTCGTTCACCTTCGATTTCTGACATGCGTCCGACCTTTGCATGGATATCCGTTCTTGCTGCGGCTGTCTTTATGGCTGCGCTGTCCGGTTGCGATACCGTCGATCCGCCGGCGTTCGAGGAAGAGATCGTTGTGGAGGGCTATCTCGAAGCCGGACAACCTGTCGGCTACGTTACCGTGAGCCGGACGCTTCCGGTCAACGAAACCTACGATCCTGCCGCTCAGGCTGTGCCGGGCGCCGCGGTGCGCATCGAACTCCTTGAAAACGACGGCAACGGCGTCGAGGCGTCCTGGGACTTGTTTGCCCCCGACGCGGCTTCCGGACGGTACCGCACGCGGGAGGTAGTGGATGTGTTGCCGCTCCGGACGTACCGCCTCGTCGTGGACGTTCCCGGAGCCGGAACGATCACGTCGGAAACGACGGTGCCCGCCCTTTTCCGGTTTGTGGACAGGGAAGAACGAACGTTCGTGTACGATACGGGCGAAGCGCCCCTGTTCGAAATTACGGAGCCCTTTTATCCCGGCCGTCAGAGCATTTTTCTGATCACCACGGTTTCGCTCGAGCCCGATACGACGAATCTGACCCCGTTCTACGAAGTCACCAACGAGGATATTTTTACGCTTCGCGAGAACGTGTCGCCGCCTCTGAACGGCGAGAATTTCGACCGGACGCCGAGCGGCGGAATGCACATCCGCTATCCGTGGATCGGTCTGACTTTTTATGGGCTCAACGAGATGCGGATTCAGGCGATCGACGACAACGTGTTCGATTTTGTGCGCTCGAACGCGGTGCAACAGGGGGGCGAGGGCGGCGGTTCGACATTAGCGCCGGGCGAAGTGCCTAATGTGATCGATCATGTGGAGGGCGGGCGCGGCCTGTTCGGCAGTTTCGCAACCGCCTCCATACGGTTTCGGGTGCTGCCCAATCCGGATCGGTAGAGCCGGAGTAACGGGTCGTGGATCCGCGCTGCCTCGAACCATGCCTAATGTGTGCGTACGCAAGAAGCCCGCACGGGGCATTCCCGCGCGGGCTTATGCATGGCTTCGACCGGCAGGAGCCGCTCGGTTATGAGTGATCCGCGCTACGAAACCGCGATGCGGTGCGGACGGGCGGCTTCCTCCTTCGGAATGCGGATGGTGAGCACTCCGGCTTCGTAGGAAGCCGCAATGCGCCCCCCGTCGCTGGTCGCCTTCGGCAGGCGGTACGAGAACCCGAACTTTCCGCGGACCCTGTCGGCGCGCACCGATTTCTCGTTCTCGTCAGGCGCGGAAATCTCTCGTTCGCCGCGCACGGTCAGCACGTTCTCTTGCCAGTGGATGTCGAACGCGTCCTTGGTCATGCCGGGCGCGTCCGCATGCAGGACGTATTCCTGCTCCGATTCGGCGATATCCACGCGCGGGGACCAGTTGACCGCATCCCCATCCAGGGAGCAGCAGTCCGTGTCGGTGCAGATGTTTCCGAGGCTTCTCGCGGGGAAAAAGTTATGAAAGAGCCGGTCGATCTCGTGCTGCATAGTGTGCAGCCCGCTGACCGGCGTGAAACGTACGAGGCTATTCATGATGTACCTTCCAAGGGGATGGTGGATTGGTTGCGTGAATGTTGCCTCTCTGTTGATCAAATGCCGTGCCGATGCGAAAAGTATGACAAAATGACATATATTTTTTGCCGCTGTGCATTTCACCAAAGTGGATTTTCCCAACCCCAGGGCACGGGTTCAATTCGGGGTTTTGCTCTATCTTTGATCCGACTTCCAAACGTCCTTCAACCCTTCAAAAAAACTCATGCAAATCGACGCATCTTCCCCGGTCATGGTCACCGGCGCCACCGGATATGTGGCCGGATGGATTGTCAAATATCTTCTTGAAGCGGGCGTGACCGTGCATGCGCCGGTGCGGGATCCGGGCAATGCGGACAAACTGCACTACCTGAACAGGATTGCAGAAAGCACGCCGGGTACGATCAAATACTTCAAGGCGGATCTGCTCAGCGAGGGGTCTTACGCGGACGCGATGGCCGGCTGTTCGATTGTCTTCCACACCGCCTCGCCTTTCCGGCTCGGGGTTGCGGATCCCCAGAAAGAACTGATCGACCCAGCGCTACTCGGCACCCGGAACGTACTGGAAGAAGCCAACCGCACGTCCAGCGTGCAGCGTGTGGTGCTTACCAGCAGTTGCGTCGCGATATACGGCGACAGTGCCGATCTGGCCCAAACGCCCAACGGAGTCTTCACGGAAGAGATATGGAATACCACCTCAAGTATTGTCCACCAGCCGTATTCCTTCTCGAAAACGGTTGCCGAGAAAGAGGCGTGGAAGATCGTCGGGGCGCAGGCCCGGTGGAGACTGGTCGTCATCAATCCCTCGCTGGTGCTGGGACCGGGAATCAGTCCCCATGGCACCTCCGCGAGTTTCGATCTGGTCCGTCAGTTTGGGGACGGCACCTATAAAATGGGGGTCCCGGATATGCATCTCGGAGCGGTCGATGTGCGCGATCTGTCCCGGGCGCATATCGCCGCCGCCTACCTGCCCGACGCCGAGGGGCGTCACATCGTATCAGGCCACAATACGACCTTCACGGAGATGGCCGGAACGCTGATCGACAAATATGGCAAAGACTATCCGATTCCGCGGCGGGCCATGCCCAAGTGGTTGATCTGGCTCATGGCGCCCATGGTCAACAAAGACATTACCCGCAAAATGGTGTCCCGGAACATGGGCCTCCCTTGGATAGCCGACAATTCCAAGAGCAAACGCGCTCTGGGTATGACGTACCGGCCGCTGAAAGAGTCCATGACGGACTTCTTTCAGCAGATGATAGACAGCGGGGCGTTTGGGGAGGGGTGAGGGGGCGGATTCCGTATAGCGCGCAGGAGCGAGCTACGGCGCTCTGCTGAGCGTACCCGATGTCGTTGTCTCCGTTGAAATGGACATAGACATTGAGGGGGCGTTGATCGACTGACCGTCCACCTGCGGCATTTCCATGACCATGTCGGTATTCATGGTCGTGTTCGTGCTGTAGGCGACGGTCAATCCGGTTGCCTCGTCGAGTTCGTACGAGCTTTCAAGCGCACCCGACAGGTTCTCGAATTGCATCTCGACGCCGGGCATGTTTGGAGTACCCGGTAGATTGAACCCGGCGTTATCCGAGTCGGACAGGGTTCCCGCAGCTTCGATGGTCGCCGAACCGTCGCTGCGGTCCGCCAGCGTGTATGTCGTTCCGAACTCGATTCCGAGTGCGCTCACCGAGTTCGTCCAAGTGTCTCCGATTGCCACCGGATGATCGGGCATCGAGAGACCGTCCTGCCCGATCATCTGTTTCATCTGCTCTTCGCCGAAGTTCTCCTCGAGGAACAGGCTTGTCATGGCGCGAATCTGGTCCGGTGCGTCCATCCGATCCAGCATTGTCTCCATCATCGAGTCGAGTCCGTCGAATTCAACTATCTCGCCGTCACGGGTCATCACCATTGTGAACGTCACCCCGACCATCCCCTGATAGAGATCGTTCAGGTCGAATGGGGCCTGGTCCAGGCCGGGCATTCCGCCCATCTCCGCCGACGCGGCCGTAGTCGTGTACCGCATGGCCACCGTGTCGTCGGCGACCGCCTCGAACACCACATCGTGGTCCATATGCACGGTCATTATAAATTCGATGTCCATGCCCTGTGTTCGAGTTTGCGACCGAGTCTCCATCGTCATTGCGCCCTTGTAGCGGACTCCGGGTTCCGGGTCAAGCCGGTAGACGAAATCCTGGGCGCTGCAAGCGGTCGACATAAGAAGCGTTGCGGCGATGCAGAGTGTCGCCGGAGAATTGCGTCTGGGCATCCTGGTTCCTCCGATGTTTCTGATTTTCGAGACGGTAGTCCGGATCAATGCTGAGTCGGATGTTTGGCGAATACAGTTTATGGAAGCAAAAGTATCGTGAGAATCAGCCTGAATGTCAAACGGCGCGCAAGCAAGGCCGTTTCGGGCGTGGCGGTTGCCGGAAGAAGGGATTCCTGATGGCGGAATCTACGACAAGATCCACAGGGTGACCAAATAATGATTTCAGATCTTCGTGTAGTCCGAAATAGGCATCCACAAGCCACTACCACCAAACCCAACGCCCCCTCTCGATTACTTGCTCCAAATGCGCAAGTTCTTCTCTGCACTCCTCTTCTGTCCCGCCGAAAATTCCGGACGTTACGAAGGGGGATGCGTCTTGCTCTGTCGAGAGCGACTCCTTGATCTCCTGAAGGATTCGCTCTCTGTTCACATCGTGGTATGTGAACAGACCAGGAGGGGGGTAGTCCCGATCCCCGGGCCTTTGATGGATGTAACTCAATGCCATCAGTATTTCGAGTTTGTCGAAGGTCAGGGTGTACCGACTAGCGTCGGGAATAATGCGCTCGGCATATGGCCGCAATGTGTCGTGTATCCGGGCGCTCAGTGATGTTTGGTGTTTGTTCATGCCCTGAAGAATATGCTGCGCCTGCGCGCCATGCTCGAACAAGCATGAGGGCACGAGTACCTGCACGGCGGATATATCCTCCTGCCGGTTTTTATACAAAGGAACCCTCAGCATGTAGTTGAGAAACCGCAGTCGATGGGCCTTGACGGCGCCGAGGCCCAACGCATAGAGGAGAAGCGTTGCCGGATATCGTTGTAAATCACGCCACAATACATAGCCACTGTCCAATGTTCTTAAATCAAGGCGCTGCAAAGCGTCTTGCCACATCGGATAGTGTTCCTCTTCCGCCCAATTGCTTCCAACCAACGCTATCGCCAGCAGTGTCTCGCAGGTTGCCTCGTATCTGCGTATACGTTCCGCCGCCGATTCCGTAGCAGGTTCCGGGCTGTCACCTACTTGTGTAGAAAAGATCTCGCTGGTTGTCACCTGCACAACTTGTTCAACAGTACCCTGGATGAGGTCCGACAGTTTAATCCGGTATTGGGGATCGGCAAGGTAATCCTTCAGATCGGAAACCGCAGCTTCCGGGTCGTGTTGCGGCCCCAGATCGATACGGAGCGCGCGCTCGGCGGGTATCCAGGCTTCTACCTTTTTCTCCCCGAATCCCATGGCTGTTACGAATACAGTCATGGGAAGCACACTGGTGTATAGATCGAAATTTGCTTCACCGTTTTTATCGGTGGTTGCATGTTCTGAGGTTTTGTTCGGAAATTGTACGCGGACATCGGCGCCGGCGAGCGGTTCGCCATTCGCAAAGACATGCACCACAGGTTTGATATCCGGCAACAGAATCATGCGCAGCATTCGCCACGGAATCAACCGTCCGTCGGTGCGCTGCTGAAATTTTTCCCCGCCATAGGCGATCGCCAAATCGCAAGAGCGGCCTGAATCCTCTAAATGCCGCTGAATTCGACGGATGCTTGCAAACGGGTTTTTAGAAGGTGTTTCCGCGGATTTGGCTTCGAGCAGAATCAAGCGATCCGGTTGTTCTATCAAGAGATCAACTTCGGCGCCATGCTTGTCCCGGTAGAAGGAGAGGCCGTGCATAGTGCTTGTGCCGACACCTTGATGGATACGATGTTTCAAAATTTCTGAAACCACCCACGTTTCGAAGATCTCGCCACGCAGCGGGTGAGAGAGAAGGTGCTCCGGTTGTCGGATGCCCAGCAGCCAGCAAAGAAGTCCTGTATCGTAGAAATACAGCTTGGGCATTTTGATCAGGCGTTTGTTCAGGTTGGAACTGAAGGGAGGCAGGCGGAATGCGATATAACTCGCCTCCAGAATACTGAACCAGGCTTTTGCGGTGGGCTGCGAGATACCGCAATCCCTTGCCAGCGACGAATATTTGAGCAATTGCCCCGTGCGCCTGGCGCACAATCCCAAAAATTGTTGAAAGGTAGTGAGGTCGCCGATATTGCTGAGCGTTCGGACATCCCGCTCCACATAGTTTGTGACGTAAGAGCGGAGCCAGTCCGATGGCGGAACAAGTTCTTTGTCGAAGATGCGAGGATAGCCGCCGCTGAACAGGATATCTTCGAGACTCGTAGGGTGTTCGGGAAAGCGCCTGATCTCATCCCAGGTCAAAGGCAGTAATTCGTGCACCTCGGTCCGACCGGCCAAAGATTGGCTGATCGATTCCAGCAGGGAAAAATTTTGCGATCCGCTGAGTATCCAGCGACCGGGAGCCGGGTCATTGTCAATAATGCCTTGCAGATAGGAAAACAGGTCGGGGACACGCTGTACCTCGTCGAGGATGGCGCCTTCAGGGAATTGCGCCAGAAAGGCCTGGGGGTCGTCTGTCGCAAATGCTCGTTCGTCCAGAGATTCGAGGTTTACGTACGGATGTTTGGGAAAGACCGACCGGCATAGGGTCGTTTTCCCACTCTGCCGGGGCCCGGTAAGCGTGATTGCAGGCGCCCGGGTTGCCGCGCTGGCAAGTTTGGCAGCCAGATTTCGGTAAATCATGGGACTGGATCCTGTGTGAATGACACCATGATCTAATGTACGATTTTAAATTTACCTTTTCAATCCCTGTAAATTGTGGGATAAATAAAAATTCAATTTTTAATAAATACAATAAAATCCCAATTCATTTCCATTTTTAGCAATCAGGGGCCCAATCTTCCGCCTTCTCACCCCCCCACTAAGCAAACCCCTGCAGAATCTTTCGACCCTGCCTGGACGCCGTGTCTTTCCGCAATAGCTCCCGCGCTTCCAGCACTTTCTCCACGATGATTTCCAGGTTCTCATGGTCCACGAACGGGGACATGATATAGGATTTCAGGGCCACGACAGGTTCTCCGTAGGTGGTGTGCCGGTAGCAGTCCGTCAGGGAAAGCAACACGCCTCGCCCCGACATGGCCTCCTCGTGCACATACGCCGAGACCTTCCGGTTGTAGTCGTTGTATGCAAGCAGGGCGTCCCGGCAGGCGGGGTCCGTGAATTCCTTCCGCCTGTTCGTGAAGGTCGCAAAGGCCTCCTTGCCGGGAGGGTATACCCGGAACAGCGTGACCGGCCCGTAATTATCCCGGTTCAGCACGATAATGCCTTCGTGCCCTTCGAGATGCTCCCGCAGGAGTTGAGCCATCTCCACGAGATGCCCGATCAGGACGCGGATGCCCTGCACGCCGAGCAAGCGGTAATTGGCAAGCGCCGCCATGGGACCCGTTCCCGCCCGGGATGTCTCCAGCGTGTACATCCCCGGCTTGTATTTCCCGAATTGGTAAAGATACGGCATCTGTTCCCGGTCGCGTTTCAGCAACCGGAGGTCTTTGTAGTCCTTGACGAGCACGAGGCTGGATATGTAGGGCGTAAAACCGGTCTTGTGGAAATCCACGCCCACGGAGTCGGCGAGCGGTAGTTCGCGTATCCGCCGGCATGCGCCCGCGAGCGCCCGCAGGGTACGGGGCCGGAAGCCCAGCTCGTTCTTCTCGAAATCGTAGTCATTGAAGACCGACCAGGCCCACCCGATCACGGCGTCGGCGTGTACATGCGGCCGATAGGGGAGATCGAATTCCTCGACCAGTGTATCCCGAAGCGCCACGATAGCCTGCAGATCGTCCACGCCGAAGGCATCGGTGCTGCCCATCGTCGCAATGAAGGCCGCGATCTTTTTGCCGTCCTGTAGCGTCTGGCGCGCCGCCTTCTCAAGCAGGTTCAGATCGATTTCGTTTTCGGGTGTGGTGGGAATAGAAATCACATTATCCGAACCTATGCCGACCCATCCTGCAATGCTGTATGCGCAGTAATGCCCCGTGTCCGCCACAAACACCACGGCCTCTTCGGACAATCCGCGGCGTAAACTTCCCGGGCAGGCTTTTTCCAAGCCGATCCGGATTCCGTACAGCGAAGTGCCGGTGCCGCCGAACGTGAACACGCCGGCGGCCTTCTCCTGATCGTAGCCGATCAGCCCGGCAGTGATGCCGGTGGCTTCGACCTCCGCCAGCGCAAAGAGCCGGCTGTGTTCGTCCCATCCCAGATTCGGGTTGTGCAGCGCGGCGAGCAACACCCCGATCACGCTGGGAATGGAGGGCGGGCAAATGACGTTCTGTTGCGTGCGGGGATGCCCGACGACCGTCATGCCCCGCAGGTAGCTTACGAGTTCGGATGCGACCTCCTCCACCGAGGACATGTCCCGGGGTAACCTGGCGTGTCTTGCCTGCTCGTAGTCGGGTTCGACGACGGCGCCGAGCATCGGCAAGTGCATTTTCAGGGCATCCACCTGATTCAGCGCATTCATGAACGAATGCACGAGATACGAATCGTGAATCCGGTTGGACGTCGGCTGGGGAAATGCGAGCCGTATATCCTTGATAATTTCTCTGTAAGGCGCAGCCATATCTTACATCCTCTCTTTTATATCCCGATACTCCGCCGGGAAAAATTCAACCGGCGCCCTCTTATGTATTGTATACGAAAACGGGTTCCCGATAGATGCGGGGGAGAGGAGAATTTGTGGTCGGCCGGGCAGACGGTGCGGGCCGGTTTTTTCTGCCGTTTTTACAGCGCCAGTGGCCTTATGCCCGGCCGCAGTGTGGTGCGCTCTAAAATTAATGCCTGTCTGCCGGATTCGGCGGGCTCGTGACATGCCAGGAAAGCAAGGCCCCTCCGGGTATCAGAGATAATACCTGAGTCCGACCGTCATGATCCAGCTCTGCATGCCGCCCACATTGAAATCGCTCGTAAACGGCGTAACGCCGTCGGAGCGAACCGGGTTATGACTCCGGATTTCTGTCCAGAGCTTGCCGTTATTATCGAAACCGCCGGAGCGTATCCAGCGCACCTTCGCGCCGATCGACACATTGTCGCGCAGCGCGTAATCAATGCCTCCTGCTGCCTGAATTCCCCAACCGGTATCTTCCAGTTCGGTGTCTATGTGACTGAGCGTGCCCGCAGCAGCCATCTGCCACGACTCCGGTCCCAGATCGTTTTTACGCAGGAATCTGGCCGAGTAGCGCATTGTCGTCGAGGCCATACCCACGCCACCCCCGATATAGGGCGTAAAGCGCGAACCGGTCCGCAGATCGTACCAGACGTTGAGGAAAACATGATGGGTGCTCAACATGTGGATTCGTTCCGAAGGCGGATCGTTGGCGTCCCATTCGCTGCTCTTTTCAGCAAGGGGGTCGTCGCCGCCCGGTCCCAGGGAGATGCGCCGGTCATCCGAACCCTGGCGACGGTGAAGGTATTCTGCCTCAAGACGCAGTCCGTTGCCAAGGGTATACCCCAGCGCCGCACTGCCGGCGAAGCCCGTGCCGGGAGCGAATACGTTTGCAATCATGGATATTTGACCCGCCGCGCATTCTCCGTCGGTCGGCGCCGCGCCGGGGGCGTAAAGAAACGGATCGCACCGGGTCGGGTGATTCACGAAGGACTGGGAAACGTCGAGATCGCCCGATACGGACAAACCTGCTTCGATTCCGATATAAAACCGATTGGCTGCCGGAGCGGTCCTTGCGGTCGTTTCCGGCATAGCCCCTGGATCGCGATCGAATGCGATGTCCATGAAGTCGTTTTCGATCGTTGCTCCGTCCTTCAGGTCGATGTTGTACGCCGGGTCGGGTGCAGGCACGACGGTGCCGGATATATTCTGTGCCAGAGCCATATGGACAGAAAACCCGCCGACTGTGAGCAGACAGCAGGCGATTCTTGCTATGGCGCAAATAGAAGGCATTACTCCACCGTCACCGTGATTTTCTCCGACATCACCGGCGCATCGTGGGGAATGTGATTTTTGTCCCCGACGAGTAGTTGCAGGGTGTACACGCCCGGTTCGAGGTCAAGCGTCGTTTCTGTCTGGCCCATACCGAAGTGGATATGGGTTTCGTCGGTAGGGATGGGCATGTTCAAAGGGGGCAGCTCTTCCGCATTGACCAGCAGGTGATGGTGTCCGGTGCCGGGATAGTCGATGCCCGCGGGGGCTATGCCCATGCCTTTCAGGCCGAACACGACATGCACTTTGCCGCCTTCGACTGTGGCGCCGTCTTCGGGGCTGACGATATATACCGAAGCGCCTTCGGGTGCGGCGGTGCGGGGCATATCCTGCGCGAAGGCCGCTTGCGAAAGGAGTCCGCCGGCAGCGAGCAGGCAAAGGGCGATTTTTGCGATGGAGCGAAAGGGAGTCATCGTAAGAGAGGGCAAGGTTCGTATGGAAAAACGCGCTGCCGTGAAGCGGGGCAGGCGATCATAATGCATGAAGCGCAAAATAGGCGTTTGCGGACACTTCGTTCAAGAGGATTTTCCGAATCGTTCCAGGAATTTCCGGTTACCCGTTGATTGGGTATATGCGGAGGGGTGCCTGCGCACGATTGCCTGCCTCGCCGTCGGTCTCATTCCACCACCACCGCTCCACTGCGCGCCGTCTCCTCCCGGTACAGGCCAGCAAGGCGCTGCGTCATGGGTCCGATCCGCCCGTCGCCGATCGTTCTTCCGTCGAGCTGCGTAACGCCCGCCAGTTCGCCCATCGTTCCGGTGCAGAACATTTCGTCTGCGCTGTACGCTTCCGTCAGAGACAGATTCCGCACATCGGATTCGATGCCGTGCGCTGCGCACAATTCGAGAACGACCTGCCGGGTGATGCCCTCCGGGCAGGCATGGGTATGCCCCGTCAGCACGGCTCCGTTCTTTACCAGAAAGGTATGCGTGGCGTTCGTTTCGGCAATGAACCCGCTGCGGTCCAGCATCAGCGCATCGTCCGCCCCCGCAACATTCGCTTCCGTTTTGGCCAGGATCGACTGGAGCAGATTCCCGTGGTGAATTTTCGGATCCAGGCAGTCGGGCGGAAACCGCCGGATGGAACTCGTTATGAGCGACAATCCGTCCGTCTGGTATACGGGGGCTTTGTATTCGGCCAGCACGATCAGCGTCGGGCCGCTCCGGTTCAGGCGCGGATCCATGCCCGATGTGATCTTCACTCCCCGCGTCAGCGACAGGCGGATATGCACTCCGTCCCGCATGCCGTTTGCCTCCAGCGTGCGCTGTATTTCCTCGATGATTTCTTCGTGTGAGGGAATGACGGCAAACGCCAGCGCCTGTGCCGACGCTTTCAGCCGGTCGAGATGTTCGATAAGGCGAAAGATGCGGCCCTCGTACAGACGGAGTCCTTCCCATACGAGGTCCCCGCCCTGTACCGCACTGTCGAACGGACTCACGCCCGCCTTGTCCCGGGGCGTGAGCGTACCGTTGATATTGATAAGAATATTCCGGTTGCGTTCGTCGAAGGTCTGGAGCATATCAGGCGGTGATCCGGTTGCGGTGCAATGCTTCGTACAGGGGGCGGCAGGTCTCGACCAGCTCGTGCAGCGCTTCCGGGATCTCCCGGTTTCCCGGGGGGCGGGAACGAAACCCCGTCGAGGTTGCAACCCGATCGTACCAGTGAGGAGCCCAGACGCCGTCCGCGGGCCGCAGGCCGGGCTCCCAGGAGAGCATGGACGGGGTCCAGGGTACGCCGAGCGCCGCACAGAGTTTTTCGAGCACGCCGGCCGGGTTTTCCAGCACATCCCGCGCGTCGATCACGGGCGCCGGGCGACCGAACTCTTCCGTCACGCGCCGGTACAGGGCGCATTGGTTCGGCAGTCCGGTATCGTCCGGTCCGGGATTCTCGGTGATGCGCGCCAGCGACACCGCCATCTCTGCCGGATCGCGGATCAGGAAAGCATGGGTCAGCCGTTCCAGCCAAGGCCCCTCCATTTCCGGAAGCAGATGATGCGCCATATGTTTCTGGTAGTGGATTCGTTTTTCGGCGGGCGCATCCCGCTCTCCGATCTCGTTGCGTTGCCCGGAGTCGTGCATATCGGCATGCTCGCCGAGCGTATCGTGCTTCCGGGGCCCGCTGCGATTCGCTCCATCGACAAGGTCTTCTTCGTAGTCCGTTTCACCGGTCAACTTCGCCACCACCTTGCGCCAGTCCGTTTCGCAGTGCGCAATGATTTCGTCGCGTCCAGGGTGCAGGGCGCCGGTTTTCAGCAGATAATGCGCATACAGCGGCTCGTCCGTTACGAGCGTATCGCCGCGGGCTTCCCATGCGCGCATCAGCGCCGTGGAAATGTTGCGCGGCCCCGACCACATCGCAATGCGGACGACGGAATGTTCGGGCGAACCGTTCAAGATCGTCAATCGAGCGTTACCTGCGTAACGTGTCCCGTTTGCTTGTTTTTCAGGATGCGGCGCGTCGTGCCGTCGGGCAGCACCTCTTCCTTGATGACGACATGTCCGTCCACCTCGCGTACGGTCGGCGCCACTCTCGGATGCGGTTCTTCCGCTCGCCAGTCGTCCAGCACGATCTTTTCCCATTGCTTCGATTTAGCCGATTTGTAGCAGGCGTCGAGGACCGCATTGACTACGTATCCGTCGTAAAAAGTTTCCATCGGCTCCCGGCCTTTCTCCGCCGCCTCGAACATATCCTGAAACATGTCCGTGTAGCCGAGCGCTTTCGATTCGTCGCCTACCGGAAAAAGCCATCCGCTCGGCGATTCGACTTTCTCGGCCACGTAGCTGCCCGTTTCGCCCGAGGTAAACATCTCGAACCCGGTGCGCAGCCAGTGGTTGAGCCAGATCGTGCCCTCTGTTCCGGCCACCTCGTCGCGCAGGTCCATGCCCCCCCGGAACGCCCAGCTTACCTCGATCTGCCCGACCGCCCCGCTTTCGAAGCGGATGAGCGCTACGCCGTGATCCTCTGCATCGATGGGGTGGACGAGCGTGTCGGCCCAGCACATGGCTTCTACCGGGCGATTGTTCTTGCCCACGAAATTCCGGACAATTTCGATCGTGTGACACCCCATGTCGATCAGCGCACCGCCGCCCGCCTGTTCGATATCCCAGAACCAGGCGCTGTGCGGCCCCGGATGCGTTTCACGGGAGCGCACCCACAAAATGTCTCCCAGTGCGCCTTCCTGCACGCTTCGGATGGACTTGAGCGTCTTGGGGGTATACACGAGGTCTTCGAGATATCCGTGAAATACACCGGCTTTCTCGACCATGGCCAGCATGCGTTTTGCCTCGGCGGCGGTCCGGCCCAACGGTTTCGTGCAAAGGACGCCTTTACCGGCCTCTGCCGCCAGCCGGACGCATTCCTCGTGCAACTGGTTGGGCAGGCCGATGATCGCCATGTCCGTTTCGGGATGCCGGATAGCGGTTTCCAGGTCGTCGGTGTGATGGGCGATGCCCCATTCTCCGGCGAAGGTCTGTGCCCGCTCCGCGCTGCGCGAAAACACGCTGCGGATGCGGTCGCGCCCCCGGCAACCGTTGACGGCCTGTGCATAGAACATGCCGATGAGGCCGGTTCCGAGCAACGTGATGGAGGATCCTCTGGGGGTAGTGTCTGTCATGGCAGATCTAAGAATTTTTTGTCGAACGCCGGCCCGACCGGGCATACGTCCGGACGGGCGTGATTTCTTTCATAGCGAGTGTAAGGAACGGCAGGCGCAAAGCGGAGCCAGTCTTCCTATTGCGGTTTCTCGAAAGGGGACGACGGCGCCTGGGTATCCCCGGCATTCTTTAGGTGTTCGTGCAGGGCTTGATGGTATGAAACCAGTTTATTTCCGATCTTTATTTGCTCGTCCAGTCGTTTTTTGATACCAAAGATCGCAAACGGAAGAAGCGTCCAGAGTATGGCCAGCAAAACAAGAAAGATGAAGAAAATAATTGTAAGTCCAGCGGCGCCGGTGAATAGATCTTCCATGGTGGGCGGTGTCTCGTTGGGTATGAAGCAGATCGCCCCAATCTACCGACGGAGCCATTGACGTGCAATGAGCGTGCGGACGGATTATCCGACCGCCGCATCCCGTACAACTTTTCCTTTAGATCCGCTTTCCGGGATATCCTGTGCGCATTCACAGCAAGCAAATAATCGCCGAGAAACGCGCCGAAGTGCTTGTCGTGGGCAGCGGCTCCGCCGGGGCTACCACCGCCATCGCAGCCGCAAAGACGGGTGCGGACACGCTGCTCGTCGAGCGATACGGTTTCATGGGCGGCGTCAGCACCCAGGTACTGGATACGTTCTATGGATTCTATACGCCGGGCAGTTCCTCCAGAAAAGTCGTAGGCGGCGTGCCGGACCTCGTTGTGGACGCTCTGAAACAGCGCGGGGCCATGCTCATCCGCCCGAACACCTACGGGGCGGGCGACGGCGTGACCTACGACCCCGAAACGCTCAAGATGGTCTGGGAGTCGCTTGCGCTCGAAGCCGGGGTGCGGCTCCTTTTTCACACCTTCGTCATGGATGTCCTGATGGACGGCGCCCGTGCGGCGGGCGTGGTGGCGGCCACCAAGCAGGGCTGGTTCGAGATCCGCGCCGACTGCATCGTGGACGCCACCGGCGATGCGGATGTGGCCGCCTGGTCCGGAGCGCCGTACGAAGGCCCCGACGAAGGCCCCGTGCAATCGCTCACGACCACCTTCCGCATGACTGGCGTGGACGATGCGAAAGCCTGCGCCGTGGGCAAGGATGCGTTGCATGCCCTGATGGCGCAAGCCGCCGAAACCGGCAGGTACGACCTGCCGCGCCGCGAAGGAAGCATCCACATTACCCCGTACCCCGGCGTGATGGCCGCCAACATGACCCGCGTGGGCGATGTGGACGCCACCGATCCCGAGCAACTGACCCGCGCCGAGGTCGAAGGCCGTCGGCAGGCCATGGAGTACGCCCGTTTTTTGCGCGATTTCGTACCGGGGTACGAGCACGCCTTCCTGACCGACTTCAGCAACCAGATCGGTGTGCGGGAAAGCCGCCGTATCCGGGGCGTCTACCGGCTGACGAAAGAAGATGTGCTCGCGGCCCGCAAGTTCGACGACGCGATTGCGCAATGCGGAGCGCCCATCGAGGATCATCGTGCCGGACGCGACACGCACTGGGAATATCTTCCGGACGGCGCCACCTACGACATACCGTACCGCTGCCTGTTGCCGCAACGGGTGGAGGGGTTGCTTGTGGCGGGCCGGTGCCTGTCCGCAGAGCACGACGCCCATGCTTCCGTGCGCAGCATGGGGCAGTGCATGGCGATGGGACAGGCTGCGGGTACGGCGGCGGCGCTGTCGTGCCAGGGAAAGACCCTGCCCCATGTGCTACCGGTCGATACCCTTCGGGAGCGGCTCGCCGGGATGGGCGCCGTATTGTAAACCTGTAGATCGGGAATCCCCGAATCCGTAGCGTTTCCCGCTAATTTCAACGATGCAATTATAATATCTTTTACGCATGAACGCGAAGCGCTGATCGAAGCGGTTTTGATCAGAGTATCCTAATATTTCCTGCATTGCCATGCCGATGATCCAGACGGTCCGGGGACCGATCGAAGCCGCCGAACTGGGCGTGTGCTACGGTCACGAGCATCTGCTAAGTACGCCCCCGGAGCCATTTCCCGAAGAGATGGACTTCGTACTCGACGACGAGGACGCCGCCGCCCTCGAAATGCAGAGTTTCCGCAGGGCCGGGGGATCGGCTGTGGTGGAGATGACCACCCCGGATTATGGTCGGGATCCCGCCGGCCTGCGCCGTATCTCCGAGCGGATGGGCGTACATATCGTGTGCGCCGCCGGATACAACAAGGATCCGTTCTCGGCTCCCTTCGTCAACGGCGCCTCTGTGGAAGAACTCACGGAGCGTTTCGTGCGGGAGATTGTCGAGGGCATCGACGATACCGGTATCCGCGCCGGCCTGGTTAAGGCGTCCTCCACGCTCGACGAAATCAGCCCGGTTGCGGAAAAAGTGTTTCGCGCGGCGGCCGCTGCGCATCTTCGGACCGGCGCACCCATTTCGACGCATACCGAGGCCGGAACGATGGCGCTCGAACAGGTCCGTCTGCTGGAATCCGCCGGGGTCGATCCGCGGCGCGTTGTCATCGGACATATGGATCGCAAACTGGACCTGTCGTATCACCTCGAGGTGGCTTCCACCGGCGCTTTTCTGGGATACGACCAGATCAGCAAGGTGCAGTATTACCTGGATCGGGAGCGGGCCGAGGCGATTGCCCATCTTGTCGACGCCGGATATGGAAGCCAGATACTCCTTGGGGGAGACCTGGCCCGTCGTTCCTACTGGCCTGCCTGGGGCCATGCCGAAGGCCCCGGATTTGCCTATATCCTGAAAGGGTTCGTCCCGCGTTTGCGGGAGATCGGCGTAAGCGATGCGGCGGTCGACGACTTGCTGACAAACAATCCTGCAAGGGCGTTTGCGTTTGAGGCTCCCCGCCCGCCGTTTATTCCAACATTCCATCCGCTACAATGAAACCGACTACGTTCACTCGCTCACCCGCCCTGCAATTGTATTCATGCGTTCGGATGCGCCGTCTCCTCAGGTTTTTATGCCTGTGGATGCTGGCTGGCGCAACGGCCGCCGTTTCGCCCGTCTCGGCGCAGCCTGCCGAACGCCCCAATATCGTCTTTATTTTTTCGGACGATCATGCGACGCAGGCGCTCGGAGCTTATGGGGGGCGTCTCGCCACACTGGATCCCACGCCCAATCTCGACCGCCTCGCGGACGAGGGCATGCTGTTTCGGAACGCCTTCGTGACCAATTCCATTTGCGCGCCCAGCCGGGCAGTCATTCTGTCCGGCCTGCACAGCCACCTGAACGGCGTCGAAACGAATGCGCGGCATGACAGCCTCGAAGCGTCCATTCCCGTTTTCCCGGAAATGCTCCAGCGGGGAGGCTACCAAACAGCCATTATCGGCAAGTGGCATCTTAAGAGCGATCCCCGGGGGTTCGACTACTGGGAAGTGCTGCCCGGGCAGGGCGATTATTACAACCCGGCGTTTCGAACGCAGGAGGGGGACACGCAATACGAAGGCTACGTCAGCGACATCGTGACGGACCGGGCGCTCGAGTGGCTCGGAACCGGGCGGGACGCCGACGAACCCTTTCTGCTGATGTACCAGCACAAGGCCCCGCACCGCAACTGGCTGCCCGGCCCGACGCACCTGAATCGCTACGACGACGTGGATATCCCCGCGCCGCGCTCCCTTTTCTACGATTATTCCGGCCTTTCGACACCCGCCGTATTGCAGGAGATGGAAATCTCCACGGACCTGCGCTGGGGGTGGGACCTGAAACTCCCCCTGAACCCCGAACATCTTGACGAGGTTGCGGAAGGATACCACTGGATCGACCGCTTTACTCCGGTCCAGCGAGCTGCGTGGGAGGCGGCGTATGGCCCCCAAAACGATACGTTCTACGAGCGATACCGTGTGGGAGGCCTGCAGGAACGCGACCTGATCCGCTGGAAATACCAGCGATATCTGAAGGATTATCTGCGCACCATTTATTCGATGGACGAAAACATCGGACGCCTGCTGGATTACCTCGAAGAGACCGGCCTGGCCGAAAACACCATCGTTGTCTACAACTCCGATCAGGGGTTCTTCCTTGGCGAAAAGGGATGGTACGACAAGCGGTGGATGTATGAGGAATCGTTCAAGGCGCCGCTCATCGTGCGCTGGCCCGGCGTCGTGCAGCCCGGATCCGAAAGCAAGGCCCTGGTGCAGAACCTCGATCTTGCCCAGACCCTGCTGGATATGGCCGGCGTGGAGCCGTCTTCGCCGATGCAAGGCCGCAGCTTCGTGCCGCTCCTCAAGGGAGAAACCCCCGGAGACTGGCGCGAATCCGTCTACTACCACTACTACGAATTTCCGCGGCCCCATCGCGTCCACCCACACGAAGGGGTGCGCACCGCCGGGTACAAGCTGATCCATTACTATACGCTGGACCAGTGGGAGTTCTTCGATCTCGAAGCCGATCCGGACGAGCTCCGCAATGCGTACGGCGACCGCGCATACGCCGAAACGATCGCACATCTGCGGGAAGAGCTGGCGCGTCTGAAGGAGCACTACGATGTGCCGGTTCGGTGAGGGGTATGTAAGATGAAAGACGGGATGTTTTTTGGGATGTATAGGCTACTTCAAAAAAGAACTCCTCGCCAATGGCTTGACAAACGAAGATCCGACGATGTATTCTGCGAACGAAGACAGCTGGCCAGATCTCAAAAAATCACCGCACTGGGGCACTTAAGGCACTGCTCAGGTTTAAAACCTTTTCTTTGTATCCAAGCTGAATGCCAGATCCGATGAACAAATTGACAACTTGCTTTGCGGTTTTCGAGCAGTGTGTCCAAGCGGTCAACGCTGGCGAGCTTATCGAGTCAGTCAGCCCCAGAGACAAGGAATTTCATTTCCAGAATTGGTTTCAGGCTCGTCTTAGGCAACTTAAATTGCATTTTGAGCCTGGTGGTCGGAACAGCTACCCCGATTTTTCTCTTGTCGAATATACCGAGGGCTATGAAATCAAGGGGCTGGCTTGGCCTGGTCGCGAACGCGACTATGATTCCAACAGCCAAGTGCCGACCGGCTTTCATAACGGTCGCAGCATTTTTTACGTTTTCGGACGCTACCCCGCTGACCTCGATCCATACGAAGATATCGCCACTGGTCGTCGCAAGTACCCTGTCGTGGATCTGGTGATCTGCCACGGAAATTTTCTCAATGCCGATCACGAATACATTCACCAAAATAAGAATCTGAAAGGCTTCGGCACCTACGGTGATATCATGATCCGTGATAGAAAGATGTATGTTGCTCCCACGCCTTTTGCTCTTACGGAAGGTACTACCGGGCTTATGACACTTATCGTTCCCGAAAACACGGAGGCTCCGGGTAATTTTCAAAAGGTGGGGCGTCTTACTCGAACCGAAGCGTCAGAACTCGTCGTGGCGTACAAATTCGATCTTCGGACTAATGAGCTCGCAGCCGAGCTTGTGCCCAATCCGCGTGCAGGCATGGAACACCGTTTCATCGTTTATCGGCTTGAGAATCAGGTGGGCAAGGAAGTGTCCATGTTACCTAATACTAGTAGGGGTTGAGGCATGGGCAAGCATCGCGCAAGTCCCCGGAAAAAGAACAACGACCGTGTAACAGCGCTGGAAACGGGATTCCCTGTGCTAGAGATTAGCGAATTGGCCCAGCAGGAAAGCTGGCGCAAGGAAATTAATCGTCCACTCTATCACATTCACAAATGGTGGGCAAGGCGATTGGGTTCGGTCTTTCGCGGCATTATTATAGGTGCATTGACCGAGAGCAACACGGATATCTGGGAGCGTTTTTACGACCGACACAATCTGTCCGGCAAGGTAGTTCTTGATCCTTTCATGGGAAGCGGGACAACCCTTGGAGAGGCGCTCAAACTAGGCGCGCGGGCTATAGGCAGTGACATTAATCCGGTAAGTACATTTCTTGTGCGCCAAGCATTCACACAGGTTCCAGAAGCACAACTTCGTGATGCTTTCGCAAAGATCGAGGCGGAAGTTGCACCGGATATCCGGTACTACTATCAAACCCGAGATCCTGAAAGCGGCGAATGGATCCCTGTCCTATACTACTTCTGGTGCAAGACGGTTACTACACGTCGGGGTGATGTTATTCCTCTTTTCTCGCGTTACGTTTTTGCGCAGAACGCCTATCCAAAGAAAGAACCTTGCGCACAAGTGATATGTCCAAACTGTTGGGAGGTTATTGAGAGCCGATACGATCTTACATCTCTGGACTGCCCGTACTGCGAACACCATTTCAATCCGCAGGCTGGTCCTGCCAAAGGGCAATACGTAACTGCACCGGATGGCTCCAAGCACAAGATCAGAGACCTTTTTTCGACCGGTGGCTCACCGCCGAGCCACCGGCTCTACGCGATGTTAGCCCTGCGACCGAATGGCGAGAAGATATACCTTGCCGCACGACCGGAAGACCAAATGCTCTATGCGGAAGCCGAGATCAGGCTCGGCGAAGAGAATCTGCCGCTTCCAACTTTTCGAGTTCGCCCCGGATATAATACTAACCAGGCACGGGGCTACAACTATCTGTATTGGAGGGATTTTTTTAACGCCAGACAGCTTCTTTGCCTGGGCCTGCTATTACGGAAAATCCTTGAGATCAAGGATAAGTGCATACAGGAACAAATGCTCTGCTTGTTCTCGAGTACCCTTGAGTTCAATAACCTTTTCTGCAGTTACAAAGGCGAAGGCACCGGTGCTGTCCGCCATATGTTCTCGCACCACATCCTTAAGCCGGAACGAACACCGCTTGAAAACTCGGTTTGGGGCACTAACAAAAGTAGCGGTACGTTCTGCACACTATTTGAATCTCGTCTCGTGCGAGCAAAGCGTTATCTTGACGTTCCGTTTGAGATTCAGCTTCAGCACGACCTTTTCGGTCAACGCTGCGGAACGCGCAAATCTGTCTCAAGCGCGTCGCTCAATCCGAAGTGTGTAAGCAATTGGTCAGATCTTCAGGAAACCCCCCGTTCCATTATGGTCCTCAATGGCGACAGTGCATCGCTGCCTATCCCCGACGAGTCCGTCGACGCAGTAGTCACTGATCCTCCGTACTTCGATTTTGTCCACTACAGCGAATTGAGCGATTTTTTCTTCGCATGGTTGTCTCCAGTTCTTGCCGACCGATACCCATGGATGGATCGCCCGGATTGCTCAGACCAGGGGGAAGTACAGCACAGAGATCCGCAATCCTTCTCTCGCCAACTTGCCCGTGTCTTTTCCGAGTGTCATCGTGTTCTGAAGCCATATGGAGTGCTTACTTTCAGCTTCCACCACTCACGGGCCGATGGCTGGGCTGCGATCTATCAGGCGATCAAAGATGCTGGTCTTGTCGTTGTTGCTTCTTATCCTGTCCACGCAGAATTTCGAGCATCGAGTTCGAAATCAGCCACGAAGGATCCGATCAGTCTAGACGCAATTCTCGTTTGTAGGAAGCTCGAGACGTTGAGTTTTGGCAAAAAACGCACTTGCTCACCGATCGGCTGGTCGGAGTATCTCGCGACCAAACTTGCAGCATTCAATATTTCGACATCGCGTGGTGACAGGTTTGTCATGGCCGCAGCGCAGATGCTTATCGATACAGGAGGGCAATCTCTTGCCTACGAGGATATTCTGGAGCGCCTTTCGTCGTTGCATGATGAAATTATGAAGACATCTTCAACTCGAATGAAGATTACCCCAGCGGGGGGTGTTCCACGACGAAGTGTTTACGATGCAAGCGCTATCGAAGATATTCGCTAATCGTGGGGCGTGTCCGCGTCGCTGTGTACGAATGACCACTTACGCAATTTACAGGACGCGCCCATCGTTGATTACTTGCGCTATTTCAACGAGGCGCATTCTTGCCAAGCGTTTGACAGTCGCGCCTCTGACTACGTATTCTACAAACGAAAATCGCTGATCGGGCAGCATGACTTAACGCAATAGCACATTAATATAAAACTGCCCAGCTTTTACGGATCCCTTCCGTTTCCCGGTGGTCTTCCCATCTCCTTCGATTAGATAAGCGAAAATCGCTTCCACCATGACGCTTCACGGCAAACATCTTATTGCAGGCCGGACGAACGGCGAGCATACTGAAGGCTTCCGCGCCTGGGATCCGGTGCAAGATACTGGCTTGGATCCTGTGTTTTGCGAGGCTACCCCTGCCGATATCGACGCGGCCGCCAGGGCCGCTGAGGCTGCTTTCGACGCCTATGCGGCCACCGAACCCGCCCACCGGGCGGATTTTCTGGAGCGTATCGCGTCGGAGATCGGGGGTCTTGGCGAGACGCTGGTGGAACGCGCCAGCCTGGAAACAGGACTTCCGGAGGGTCGGATCCGGGGAGAACGAGGCCGCACCGTGTATCAGTTGCGGCTCTTTGCCGCCGTCGTGCGGGAAGGCTCGTGGGTGGACGCCCGCATCGAACGGGCTGTGCTCGACCGTACGCCCATCCCGAAGCCTGACCTGCGCCGCATGTACGTGCCTCTCGGGCCGGTGGCCGTATTCGGAGCCAGCAACTTTCCGCTGGCCTATTCGGTGGCCGGGGGCGATACCGCCTCTGCGCTGGCTGCCGGCTGCCCCGTAATCTGCAAGGCGCATCCGGCGCATCCCGGCACGTCCGAGCTGGTGGCCCATGCTATTCTCCGGGCCGCCGAAGCTGAAAAGATGCCTGCCGGCGTATTCTCTCTGGTGCATGGACAAGGCTACGAGGTCGGGCTGGCGCTGGTCCGGCGCCCGCTGGTGCAGGCGGTGGGTTTCACTGGATCGCTCCAGGGGGGGCGTGCGCTCTTCGATGCGGCGGCGGCGCGCCCCGTACCGATTCCGGTGTATGCCGAGATGGGGAGCGTCAATCCGGTGTTTATCCTGCCTTCCGCGCTGGAGAACGGGGCGGAGGCTCTCGCCGAAAAACTGGCGGGGTCGATTCTGTTGGGCGTCGGGCAGTTCTGCACGAACCCGGGGCTGGTGTTCGGAGTCGCTGGAGAAGCAATGGAGACCTTCCTGCAGGCTTTGGGCGAGCACATCCGCCGGGCCGAACCGGCATCCATGCTTCACCGGGGCATACGCGACCGGTTCTGTGCCGGCGCCGACCGGCTGGCCGCTGCGCAAGGGGTACAGCGCGTGGCGGTTTCAGAGCGCGAGGCGGACCCGGCGCGTACGGAGGGCGGAGGCGCCCTCTTTCGGACGGATGTGCAGACGTTCCTGGCGAACGATATGCTGTCCGAAGAGGTGTTCGGGCCGTCGAGCCTGGTCGTGGTGGCAAGGGATACTGCTGAACTCGAGGAGGTTGCCCACAGCTTGAAGGGGCAGCTCACCGCGGCGATTCACGGCAACGAGGAAGATATTGCCCGCTATGATCGTCTCGTTCGCGCCTTGCGTCGAAAGGCGGGCCGGTTCATCTTCAACGGATTCCCGACGGGCGTCGAGGTCTGCTCGGCCATGCACCATGGAGGCCCTTATCCGGCCACGACCGATGTGCGCACGGGAGCTGTGGGAGACACCGCCATGCAACGGTTCGTGCGGCCCGCGGCCTGGCAGGATTTTCCCTCGTCCGCATTGCCCCCGGAACTGCGCGACCGGAACGAGCGCGGTATCCGGCGCCTTGTGGATGGGGAGTATTCGACGGGGGATGTGGGGTGAAGCGGAAGGGCGGTGATGTCCGTTCCGGCCGCCTCATACGCACAATTCGCCCCCGGAAGGTCTTTTTCTCGTCACGCAAGCCTCTTCATGGCTTCGCGCGAGGAAGCTAACCGGTCTTAATCCGTCGGATGTCCAAAGTGTATCTGCCACGAGACGCCGAATTTATCGACGCACATACCGAAGTAGGAGCCCCAGAACATGTCCGTCATGGGCATCGCCGCAGCGCCTCCTTCGGACAGCTCGGCAAACAGCCGGTCGGCTTCTTCCCTGCTGTCAGGGCTGAGGGAAACGGCGAAGTTGTTGCCGGCAATGAGTGGAGGCGCCTGCGAGTCGATGTCGCAGCCCATCAGCACGTTGGACCCTATAGGCAACGATATATGCATCACGAGATCCCGATCGCCTTCCAGCACATTCATTTCCGGCGGCCCCTCGCTATAGGTGAGGAATTCCGTAAACTCGCCGCCGAATACCGTGCGGTATAATTCGAATGCTTCCCGGCAGTTTTTGTCGAAGACTAAATAAATGGTGAATGTCATCGTGTTGTATGTGTATGTTTCCGGGACCGAGTGGCCTTGAAACCGGACGGAATGTAATCCGCCCCTGCTTTGATTGCAAATCCGCATCCCCCGGTTTATCCGGGCGGATCACGCCGGAGGAGCGACACGATCAGAGCACGTTCAAACCGCCGTCGTCCAGCTTGCCCGGTCGGCGCCAATAAGCGTATTGGGGCGTCCAATCCTTTTCGCCAAGTCCTGCGAGGCCGAGCAGGCTCCACATTGCGCAATAGATGTCGCCGGGGCCGAATACGCACGCGTTCTTGCGCAGAATGGCGTCGCCGTCGCGTTCGTAGATCACCGCGCCGGGGTAGTTGTTCTGGCCGTTTACGACGGATTGCTCACGAATGTAGTCTCCGCCGCCGTGCGAGGCCAACCGGAACCGCCAACCGCGGGCGTTGGCGAATCGGCGCTGTGTTTCCGGCGGGTCCTTCGAGAGGAGCACTACGGAGAAGGCCGACTCCAGATGGGGAAGCAGTCCGTTGAAGCCGTCCGCCCACAGGGTGCAATAGCGGCAGCCCTGTCCCATGTTGTGGATCGCAAGCAGTTTGTCCTTTTCGCCGAACAGGTCGAGCAGCGTGGTGTCGCCGGTCAGCGTCGTAAAGGTGTAATTGCGGACAGGCGTCCCTGGGCTGGCCTTTCGCAGGGTGTTGAGTTCCGCGATCAACTCGCCGATCTGTCGTTCGAGTTCGGTAATTCTATCGTCTGGCATTCGTTACTTTCGATGACTTTGATTATCAAAGCATTGACTATGTCCTCGAGTAAACGGGCGCGACCGGAACGAATGCTGCATCCGGCGCCTTGTGGATGGGGAGTATTCTACAGGAGATGCAGTGTAGCCGTTACACGAAGTACCCGGCGATAATGGCGGCCGTGATTACGACGGCGCTTCCCACCACCCAACGCAGCAATCGGTTTTCCGAACCGGTGATCTCGGCTCGCAAAAAATCCTTCGTTACAAGGTCGTCTTGCGATACCGTGTGCGATTCCATGATCGATTCCCGCTACTTCCGACGAGGCGTATCCTATGAAAACCTCAGCAAGGCAAAGAGGATACCGTTCATTGCTGCCGCAATACCCACTGTCGCCAGAATTATTATGCGAGTTTGCCGCTCGAACGTGGCTTCCAGCGTATCGTTCGTAAGGGGCGCACTCCGGGAATCCCGGATGATGGATACAATCGCTTCGGACTGCTTATCCGTTAAGCCTGAATTGACGAGGTTCTTGAAAATCGCGTGCGTATCCATGACCAAAGCAATGAAAAAGAATCAGGCGGTCGTTCGTGGCGACAGGTACAAGACACGCACGCAGCCGCCATCTAACCTTGCTCGTTCGAAAAACCGCAGAAGCGAGCGAGAAAAATTTCCGCGATCCGCTTCCATACTTCCTGATGTACTGTGGTGGAGATGGCGGGAGTCGAACCCGCGTCCGAATGGCCGTACCGACAAGCGTCTACGTGTGTAGTCGGTCTTTCGTGCTCACTCGCATCGAGAGCCGCCCGACAAGAGCCGGATGCAAGCAAAGGCTGATTGTTTTGACTGCAACCTGTTCAGCCGGTACGGGCCGCAGCGGGTTCATCTGAGTCGGTGCCCTGATGCGCGCCGATGAACGAGCAGCGCATTGGACAGATGGGGCTTACGCCGCCATCGCGTACGAGTAATCGTTCGCATTTACCAGTTCCCAGTCATATTAACGAGCTGGACTGAGGAGCTCGACACGCAACTTGCAGCGCGAATACCACCCGTCGAAACCATGTCATCCCCATGTGTGCAAAGAACGGCGCAGCCGTTATGACCGCGCGAGGTCCTGTCCCGGCGCATTGCGCGCACTCGTCGGAACGGAGCGGCCCGTTTGCGGCTGGGACAAAAACCCCCTTAACCCTTTCTACGGAAGAACGGGGGACAGGTTTCTTGTCGCAGGTTCAGCACGACTACGGTGCTCTCTTGTGGGGTATGGGTGTTTCGCCAAAATTACAAATAGAACACGTGAACGAGTGTCCCAAGGATTGCCAGATTAACCAGCAGGTGCAGGATGGCGATCTTGTTCATGGTTCTATCCTGGTTTGTTGACCTTCTTCTTTTGGATTGAGGAGGTGCGCTCATCCAACGCTGACCTGGTAACGTGTATAGAGGCGGATTTGGTATAACCCCCTACTCAACCAGCACCGGCGTACCCACATGCACCATCTCCCATAACCGGTCGATCGCCCGGTCGGTTACGGCTATGCACCCCTCCGTCCAGTTCACGCCGGCCCCTGTGCCGTTGCCGTGAATTTCGATATACCCGCCAAGCGGGGTGTTCATCGGGGGTATCCCGATCGTCTCTTCCGCCTCCACAATAGCACGGTATTGCTCATCCGTGATAAGCCCCGATCCGATTCCCCGTTCGGCGTCTTCCGCCGAGGGATAGTTCAGCAGAAGCGCTTTGTAGAATTTGCTGTCCGGGTTTTTCGCCACGATATGGAAGTTTCCTTCGGGCGTACGCCAGTGATCGGGTTCCAGCGGACCGCCTCTTCGTTCCTTGTCCATAATGGCATTGAGAGCCAGATCCACCGGAACCCGAAACGCCAGATTCGCTCCCCGGTACGCAAAAAGCATTTGCCGCTTCTTTGAAATGCGAAGCCACACATTGGACACGGATTCCTCGGGCACGAAGCCGGTAACGTCATCCCTCGTGCTGACATGCAGCCACCCGTCCTGCGCATCCAGCATGAAAAGCGGCTCCTGCAGGGCGAGCGGCCGAAAATCGGGCAAAGGCGCCGTCCGGTCCGGGAGTGCGTACAGCGTGCCGTCCCGCTCGACGGAATAGTATAGCGGAGGCGAAACGTCTCCGTCCGAAGGAGCGGCTCCGGACACCAAAAAAACCAGCGCAAAAAAAATCGGAAAGAATGCAGGCGTCATTCTTACTGTCCCGACGGAAATGCTTTTGCAAGCCCCTCGACAACTTCGTCCGAAATGCCCATGGCGCTGAAGCCTCCGTCGTGATACAGCGTCTGCATGGTCACCATGCGGGTGTAGTCGCTCAGGAGCGTGACGGTATAATCCGCGCAACTTGCCGCATCCGCATTACCGAGCGGGGAAATCCGCTCCGCGAATTCGAACATGGCATCGAATCCGTCAATCCCCGATCCCGCCACAGTACGGGTCGGGCTCTGCGAAACCGTGTTGATGCGAATGCCCCGCTTGCCCAGCCGGTAGCCGAACGAACGCGCAATGCTTTCCAGCAACGCCTTGGCGTCGCCCATCTCGGAATACTTCGAAAACACGCGCTGGGCGCCGATGTACGTGAGCGCGACGATGGAAGCGCCGTCCGCGAGGGCGCCGGCTTCGAGCGCATGATGTACGATTCGGTGCAGGCTGATGGCGGAAATATCCAGCGTTTTCTGGTACCACGCGTACTTGAGTTCCGGGTACGGTACGTTTTTTCGCAGATTGACGCCCATTCCGATGGAATGCACGATAAAATCGAGCGGACCGTCTTCCTTGACCTGCGTATACAACGCGGTCAGGTCGTCGTCGTTCGTGGCGTCTGCCCACATGATCTGGCTCCCGGTTTGTTCGGCCAGACTGTTCAGTGTACCGAGGCGTCGGGCTACCGGCGCATTCGAAAGAACGAGAGACGCTCCTTCCCGGTGCGCGGCTTCCGTAATAGCCCATCCGATGCTCCGATCGTTCAGGGCGCCGAAGACGAGCCCCTTTTTTCCTTGCAACAAGCCGTTTCCGGTCATCTTCCTGTGGATTATTTTAGTAGGATACTTTGATTAAGTCCGCGAAGTTCAGAGGCTGAGAAGGGTGCGCCGGCAAGGAATGACGAAGCGATGTGGCAGGCCCCGCATAATGAGGAAGGACGCGGCCAGCGCACCCCTCTCAACCTCCCGAAGGGCGCTGCACGCCCGCATGGCTTCGAATCCGCAGCGTTTCCCGCTAATTCCGACGATGGAATCATGATGTCTTATACTCGCGAACGTGAAGCGCCGGGCGAAGTGGTTTCGATCAGAGTATCCTATAACTATATTGTCGAGGAGTTTTCGCTCGCTTCCAACATGCGCGGCGCATGCAGCATAACCGGATGCGCGCCTGAAATGTAGGAATCGGAGGTCTTATTCGCTACTGTATACGCTCTTGCCCGGTTTTTCCCGCTGTGTCATGCCTTATTCGATGTTGCGAACGTTCCTGTCTGTCCGGACCATATTGTCCCCGCGGCGGGTTGCGTATGCGCCGGCGCTCGCATGGGGCGCGTGCCTGTTGTGTCTTGCGTCGGGATGCGCGGATCGGAAACCGCCGCCCGCTCCGCTGACGCCGGAGGAATCGGCCGCTGCCGATTCCATCGTCGCCTTGCTGGAACGCATCGACGAGACGGCGCTCCGCTCCGCCTTTCGGAGCGTTTCGACCCGTGCGCACACGAAACGAATCCGCACCGGGCAATTCGAAGAGGACGGTACGCTCCTCGCTTCCCGCGAACAAGAAGTGCGGCACGATGCGGAAGGGACGCGCACGATCCGCTCGGAGTCTTCCGGAACGTTCGATTTCGGTTATCTGCGCCGTTTCGTTTCGGCGGACGCCGACCTGCATGCATCCGGTCTCGCCGCATTCGATTTGCCGGAGTATATCATTCCGGAAGACCCGCCGTATACCGTAGCCCGGAACCGGGAAACCTGGCGGTACGAATTCGCCCCCGACTCCGTGCTGTTCGCCCGCCCCGTGCGGGTCGTTCGGATTACCGCTCGCCCGGGTTTCGAAGCATCCCGGTCCATCCGGCGCGTGCGCTTGTATCTGGAACGGGCGTCGGACCGCCTCGTCGGCATATACATCGAGCGTGTGCATGCCGCGTTGTGGTTTCGGGAGGAAAGCGCCTTGTTCCTAATTGCAGATCGGCTTCCTTCCGGGACATGGGTACCGGGAAATACCCGGTTCGAAACGCATATCGAGCTCCTGCTGCGTCCTGCGCAGCGTTTCCGGAGCGCCACGGAGTATTACGATTTCGGGGAAATGGATCCGGGCGTCGAATCATGACGATCCGGATCGAACCGGTTGAATGTCCGGGCAAGGGCCCATGTCTCATGGCCCCCGTAGTAAGCAACACACCATGGGATACTCTTATTAAGTCCGTGAAGCGCTGATCGAAGCGGTTTTGATCCGAGTATCCCATATTTTATGCGTGTTCCTTTTCATCTCGCTCGTTATTGCTAACATGCGTCCCATGGTCACGTCCCTGCGCGAGGTAACGAGCGGGCCTGCCCATGAGGCGCGTAGCCTGCTCGATGCGCAGTACACTGGTCGGCAAGGCTATATCGGGAAGGAGATTCGTTCCTGCGATGCCGTGATCTCCACGAACGACCTTGCACTGGATTGGGCCGCCGCGGGAGCGCCGGACGGGGCGGTCGTGTACGCAGAGCTCCAGACGAAAGGGCGAGGACGCATGGGGCGCATGTGGTCGGCGCGCAGCGGTCTCAACCTGACCTTTTCCGTGGTCCTGCGGCCGGTGCTGGCGCCCGACCGCTGGAATCTCATTACGATGGCCGCCTGCGTGGCGGCGGCGGAAGCTATCGACGGCTTTACGGCGCCTGTATGCACGCAGATAAAATGGCCCAACGACATCCTGATCGACGACAGGAAATGCTGCGGGATGTTGCTGGAATCCGCTGGAGCGAGTCAGGCATCCGCCGCATCGCGCGCCGTCATTCTCGGGATCGGCATAAATGTCAACGAGGATACGCTTCCAACCGATATCGAACACCAGGCCACATCGCTTTTGCTGGCCACCGGGCGCCCCATCCACCGCGCTCATCTGCTCGCTGCCGTATTCGATCGTCTCGAAAAAGCGTTCGATCGCCTCGAAGAAGATGCAGTCGCTTTGAAGAAGCGGTACATGCACCGTATGCACAACCTGAATGCTCCGGTGGAACTTCGCTTTGCGCACGGGAACGGTTCCGTGCAGGGTATTGTAGCGGGACTGGGGGAGACCGGCGGCCTTCTGCTCGCTACCGACGAAGGCGTACGGACGTTTCATGCCGGCGAAGTGACCACCGTGCATTGATTACCCGAAATCCATGTGGCTCACGTTCGATATAGGCAACAGCGCGATCAAAGGGGGAGCGTTCGAAGGGAACTTGCTGCACCATGCGTTCTCGCTGCCGCACGATCCCGGAGGGATGGAATCCGGGCTGGACGAGGCTATAAACCAGGTGCGTACTGCCTCAGCCATCGTGCACCGGACCGGTATAGCGTCCGTCGTGCCGGATTCGGCCGCATGTCTGGTCCGCCTGCTACAGGGTCGGGGTCATACCCCCGTGCAAATCCACTCCGCGATGCGGTTGCCGTTCCGGCTCGACTCCGCCAGTCCCGAAACGCTGGGAGTCGATCGCCTTGCCGCCGCTGCAGCTGCCTGGCTCGAATACGGAACATCGCCGGAGAACGGCGATCCACGCCACGTGATCGTCATCGATGCGGGCAGCGCCGTCACCTGCGAGGTCTTGCATCGGAGCGGCGTTTATGTCGGGGGTACGATCGGCCCCGGACCGGAACTTGCCTTGAGTGCATTGCACCGGGATACGGCGCAGCTTCCCGACGTTGCTCCGGAGTGGCCGCCCACGCTTGTAGGCCGGTCGACGGCCGAGGCCATGCAATCCGGAATCATGTACGGATTCGTCGAGGGTGTACGCGGGCTCCTCCGCCGAATCCGGGAAACCTTGCAGGAGGAGGCTTTTGCGGTCGCTACCGGCGGATGGGGCCGCCTGCTTGCAGAACAGGCGGCGGAGATCGATCGGGCGGACGAATATCTTGTACTGAAAGGCGTGCGCCTTCTCATGGCGCTGAACGAGGCGAAAACAGGGTAGCGCCATGCGCCGGCTGCGCCGGAATGCATTCAGGTCCGCTTCACGAAGGCAACCTCGATTTTCTTCGATGCTGCATTTTCTGTCATCCCGTCCGGGTCGCACGCATATCCGTCCGGGTGCTTCCACTGTAGCAAAGGCTCCAGGTCTTCCAGCGATTCACGCACAATGAAATTGACCAGTTTTCCTCTGAGCGGCGCCACGTTTGCATCTGGTTCTTTCCGTGTTCCGTTCTTTTCGTCGTAGAACTTTACGCGCACGATTTGCGCATAACTGCATTCGTCTTCCCAGGCAGCAAGGTGTGAATCGGGCAGCATATCCCATACGAATGCGTCGGCGATAGTCCGGTTGAGGGCAGGACTGATGACGGGACGCCAGAAATCGGTCAACGCACCGATGTTCGGCACCTCCGATTCGATGGGTAGCCGGTGATCGGGAATAAGATCGTCCGGGCGTAACAGTCCGAACAATCCGGAGAAAATGATGCCGTTTTCAAGCAGGCGACGTTGCGCTCCGGTGGGCAATCCCGGAAAATCCATGGCTTCGTACATCACGCCCGGGCTGAAGCGATCCAGCGCAGCCATAAGCGGCGCATCGTAGATTTCCCGATTCAAACCGATCGCTTGCGCGAGATATTCTCCGTTGGCCGAAAACAACTCTTCGAGATTGTCTCCTGCTTCGATGGCCTCCTGCACGGCGCCGATGATCTTCCGACGTTCGGCGTTCAATTCGTTGAAGTAGTTGAACGTGTTCGGCGTGCGGTAGTCGAACATGTCCGGAACGAAAGGATTTCCCCCCGGTTGCGATTTTTCGGAAGGTGGAAGAAGAATCGAAAAGTTCGTCATGAGACAGGAAGTGCGCCGGCCGGATGCATATTGCCGGGGACGCTGATACTATCGTTTATCTTTCCTCTTCGGAAGAAGGCGAAGAAGCGCCCCGGGCGTCTCCAAGCAGCGCGTCTATTTCGTTCCGGATCCTGCGAGCCTCCTCCTCGGCGTCCTCGACGAGTCGATTTCCCGTGCGGCGTGCTTCACTGTCGCCTTCCGGGCTGGAGAAGTCCTCAACGACCGATCCGATCCGATTTGCCAGCGTTTCCAGTTGATAAACAAGGCGGCGGCGCAGCTTCCGCCCTTCCCCCGGCGCCAGTAAAAGCCCGACAGCAAACCCTGCGGACACGCCGGCTATCAGGCCCCATGCCCCTGCTCGAACGATATTACTCAATGTGTAATGTTTCATTCGATATGTGATCAGGTCAAACTCTCAAGCCCGACGTTTATCTTCCTTTCTTCTTGTGGCGATTCTTCCGAAGTCGTTTTTTCCTTTTGTGGGTAGCGATCTTGTGTCGCTTGCGTTTACGTCCGCATGGCATAATGACGATCTCCTGTCGTAAATACGGTAGTAGTGTTTGGCAGCTTGGTTACAGGGTTCCTGCGAGGTGAATAAATGTGTACACGGAACGGCATGCCAAGTTCCGACCCGGCAAGCCAGGGCCCGGTCGGAATGCCGAACATACCGTGCAATGTCCGGGGCAAATACTTTCCGACACTCCTGCGCCGGCGCTCCACGAACGAGAAGCGACAGGAGGTGCGCCAAGTCATTTTTATTGAAAAACTTTACGCCGTATCTTATCGAGTTGTTGCGAGTCATCGAATGCAAGCTGCATGTACACTGTTATAGAGAAATCCCTGTACAAAATCAGGGAGCGGGATGCCTTCCGGTATATAGAGGAAGGGCCTGTGACGGAGCGCCCCCCGGTTGTTTTTCTGCATGGCATGCTGGGAAATTTGACGAACTGGACGGATGCTGTCCGGTCCGTTGCGGCTAACGGATACCGTGCCATCGTTCCCATGCTGCCGGTGTACACGCTTCCGAAGGATCAAACCAGCCTGGGGGGGCTGGTGCGGTATGTACACGAATTCCTCGACGTGATGAATCTTGAATTCGTGACGCTTGCGGGCAACTCGCTGGGGGGGCAACTCGCCAGCCTGTATATTCTCGCCCACCCCCGGCGCGCATGCGCGCTGATACTCACCGGTTCCTCGGGCTTGTACGAGGTGGAGATGGGAACCGGCAGCCCGCGTCGGTATGACCCGGATTTCATCCGGGAACGAGCAGCTCTCACCTTCTACGAAGAGAAACATGTGACGGAAGACCTGGTGAACGAGATGTTGGAAGTTGTCGCAGATCGAGCCTGTGTGACCAGATTGATCAAGATGGCAAGGGCGTCGAAAAACGAAACCGTTGGTACCCGCCTGCACGAGGTCCAGGCGCCTACGCTACTCGTCTGGGGGGAGAACGACACGATTACGCCGCCGGATGTCGCGAAGCAGTTTGAGGAGCTCATCCCGGATGCCGAGTTGCATTTTATCGAGAAGTGCGGTCATGCCCCGATGCTGGAACACCCCGATACGTTCAACCGGATCATGCTGCATTTTCTGCACAAGCGCGTGAACGCCGCCACCCTGGCGGTATAAGGGGGCATAGCGCCGGCTGCAGCGAAGATACCCGTTGCTTTTCATGCGTACGCATAAGAACGTTCGCTACCCTTGCTCCGAAAGTCGGCGTATCATGAAACGATTATGCGCACCGGCGTTGCTTCTCGTCATTTCTCTTTTTCTTTCGGCGTGCGCTCCATCCCTTGCTCCCCTGTACCGGGATTACGATATGCCGTCCCCGGATACGCTCCTTGCGGTTGCCGTTTCCGAATCGATGAACCCGTCGGGTGAGCCGTTCGGCATGGCGCCGGATGAGGGTGTCGGCGCAAGGACCGTCCCCGAACGGATCGTTGCCGCCCTGAATGAAGCAGGATGGGATACCACAGCCACCGACCTGCCCCACGCCATTGCAACGAAGCAGCGCGTATTGCGGCGGTGGGGAATGTACAGCATCGTTTTTTATCTGGAAGTAACCCCGCTGGGGCGCGATCACGTGCGCATCTACATACATCCGTTCCGGAAATACGTATTCGGCAAGGCAAGCAAAATTCAGTATCTGACCCGCCGGATTCGATCCCGGTTTATGTCGGAGCTCGACGAAGCATTCTCGAAGCACGGCCTGAAACCCGCCGGAACCCCGTTCGAACGGGACGATACGATCTTGCGGTAAGCGGTTCCGGTGTGAATCTTATTACAAGAAATATCCGTAAGACGGATCAGGTACCTTTTTCCATAATTATGCGCCGCCATGAATAGCCTTGCAAGGCGCTTCGTTCCGCTTCTTTTTCCGGCAGGCATGCTGTTCGGCCTGTTTTTTCCCGCGCCCGGTCAGTCGCAGGATATTTCCGCATCGTCTCCGGACACACTGTTCGAGATGCCGCTGGCCGACGGTCCTGTGTACATTGTTCCGATTCAGGGGCCTATCGACAATGTGCTGGCCCGGTACGTGGGGCGGGCCGCCGGCGATGCGGAAGCGGCAGGCGCGTCTCTGATCGTTTTTCACGTGGATACGTTCGGCGGTCTGGTGGACGCCGCCGATGCGATTCGCAAGATTATCCTCGATGCCGAGCCGGTTACGGTAGCGTTTATCGACAAGAACGCCGCCTCCGCCGGTGCGCTCATATCCTATGCCAGCGACCGCATCGTGATGGTTCCGGGCGCCTCCATCGGGGCGGCCACAGTGGTGGAGGGCGGTTCGGGAGAAGCGGCGCCGGACAAATACCAAAGTTACATGCGGGGGTTGATGCGGGCCACTGCCGAGGCCAATGGGCGCGATCCGCGTATTGCGGAAGCCATGGTGGATGAAGAACTGGAGATCGAGGGGGTATCCGAAGCCGGCAGCGTCTTGACGCTTTCTTCCGAGGAAGCGCTTCGGCTGGGTGTTGCGGACGCCATTCTTTCCGATATAGATACGGTAGTGGAACAAGCCGGTCTTGCACCGACCGCTTCGGTGGCGCACCGCGCCTCGACCCTGGAACGGGCGCTTCGATTTCTCAGTTCGCCGGTTCTTCAGTCCCTGCTCATGCTGATGATGATGGGTGGGTTGTACTTCGAATTGCAAACGCCCGGCGTCGGATTTCCCGGGGCTATCGCCGCGGTCGGCGGCGCCATGTTTTTTGCGCCGCACTACATGATCGGCCTTGTCCAGAGCTGGGAAATCGTGCTTTTCGGCATCGGGGTGTTGCTCCTGCTTGCCGAGATATTCGTGATCCCGGGCTTTGGCGTGGCGGGCATCGGCGGGCTGGTGCTTGTGGCCGGTTCGCTTTTTGCGGCTCTGGTCGGTAATGTCGGGCTCTCGTTTCCGCCTTTTGCCGCGCTGGCGCCCGCGGTGGGCACGATGGCGGCCACACTGGTTTTGCTGATCGTCCTCATGTTTTCACTCGGAAAATATCTTCCGAAATCCGGACGATTTGCCCAACTGGTGCTGGCGCCGGAACTTGCCAGCGCATCCGGCTACGTTTCGGCCGAAACCATGGAAGAGCTGATCGGCCAGACAGGCGTTTCCCTGACCCCGCTTCGTCCCGCAGGCATGGCGGACATCGGGGGGGAACGCATCGACGTGGTGACGCGCGGGGAGTTTGTTTTGCCCGGAACGACGGTGGAAATAATCCGGGTGCGCGGTAGCCGCGTGGTAGTACGTACGGCGCCCCCCAACGCGTGATGTTTTCCATCCGGTAACATCCCCCGATTGCTTCATGGAATTTTTTCTTCCCATAGCGCTCGTTCTGGTGGGCCTTGGTCTGATCGCTGTGGAAGTCTATCTGGTTCCCGGCTTCAATATGGTGGGCATTTTCGGTTTCCTCGTTATCCTCTTCGCCATTGGCTATACGTTCACGGAATCCGGGTTGGTTGGCGGAATCTATGTCATTGTGGGCACGGCTGTGGCGGGAGGCGGGCTTTTTTACTGGATGTGGACTTCGGGAGCCTGGGATCGATTTATACTGGGCACGACGATTACGGGAGAACGGCTTGGAGAAGATCGGGAAAATGAGCGCCGGGCAAAGTATCTCGGCAAGACAGGGGTTGCAGTAACGCCCTTGCGCCCGACCGGTGTAGCTCGCATCGACGGGGAACGCATCGAAGTGGCTACAGAGGGGGATTTCATTGCGGCCGGAAGCCACGTGCGCGTCGTGGCCATGGATCGCCGCCGGTTCTTTGTGCGGCTGGCGAATTTGAAAGAATCCGCTTCGTAGCCGATCGCTGCACATCTCACACGCAAAGGGTCGAATCCGCGCTTGCATTGCGGTATCTTGTTCTGTGCCGGATGCCGTATTCCGTTCTGTCATTAGGCCTGTCGTCCCGCGCCGCCGGCTTTATTCCCTTTGCACCGTATGCTTTTTTCCGATTCCTCCGGCCCGCCCGCTTCTTCCGGACCATCCGTTTCCAACCGGGAGGCTGCTGAGGCTATTCTGGATGGCCTGAACGTATCGCAACAGGAAGCGGTGCGAGCGACCGAAGGACCTGTGCTTGTCGTGGCCGGTCCGGGTTCCGGCAAGACCCGGATGCTCATGCACCGGATTGCGTATTTGCTTGCGACGGAACGCGCCAGACCCTGGCAGATTCTTGCGCTGACGTTCACGAACAAGGCGGCCCGCGAGATGCGCGACCGTATCGATCGCCTTGCGGGGTCTGCCTCTCGCGATCTGTGGATGGGCACGTTTCATTCGATCTTTGCCCGCCTCATGCGCGTGGAAGGGGAGCGGATCGGCTATGCACGGGATTTCAGCATTTACGACACAGACGATTCGGAGCGGATTCTGCGCCAGTTGATGGAGCGTTTCCGGATCGACGCGAAGCAGCATAGCCCCCGCAGCGTCCGGCATATACTGTCCGGTGCGAAGAATCGAATGATGTCCCCGGCCGAGTACGAGCGTTCCGCTTTCGGGCCGTTGCAACAGGTCGCGGCGCAGCTCTACGGTCCCTATGAACAGGCGCTTCGCACCGCGAACGCCATGGACTTCGACGACTTGCTCCTGAAACCGATCGTTCTGTTCGAACAGTGTCCGGATGTGCTCGAAAAATACCGGGAGCGCTGGACATACTTGCACATCGACGAATACCAGGACACGAACCGTTCCCAGTACATGCTGGCGAAACTGCTTGCCGGCCGGCACAGGAACCTCTGCGTCGTGGGCGACGATGCCCAGAGCATCTACGCTTTTCGAGGCGCCGACATCGCCAACATTCTTTCTTTCCGCCGCGATTATCCGGAAGCCGTTACCGTGCGGCTGGAGCAGAATTACCGCTCTACCGGTCGTATTCTGCGACTGGCCGATTCCATTATTGAACAGAACCGGGACCGTCTCAAAAAGAAACTGTGGACGGAAAACGCCGAGGGGGATCCCATCTTGCTCATGGAGGCGCTCTCGGAACGGGACGAGGCGCAGAAAATCGAGCGGGCTATCCGGAGCCTGCAAGCCCGGTTCGGGTACGGCTACGAGCATTTTGCGGCGCTCTACCGGACCAATGCGCAAAGCCGCTCGATAGAGGATGCGCTGCGCCGCGGAGGCGTTCCGTACCGCATCGCAGGAGGGTTGTCCTTCTACCAGCGAAAGGAAGTGAAGGATATCCTCGCTTATCTGCGTCTGCTGGTCAATCCCGGAGATCTGGCGAGCTTGCGGCGCATCGTCAATTACCCCACGCGAGGCATCGGAGACAGGACGCTCGAACGGCTCGTTGCCTTTGCGGAAGAGCGCAACGATACGGTCTGGGAGGCGATCGGGCAGGTTGAGTCCGTGGGACTCGGACCGCAGGCCGGGCGCGCCGTCGTCGCCTTCCGGGAGATGATGCACAGGCACATGAAAGAGGTCGAACAGGGGGCGCCGGCAGAGGATATTGCGCGTTCCGTCGTACAGGAAACGGGCATAGTCAAACATCTTGGCCAGGACCAGACGCCTGAAAATCTCATGCGCTGGGAGAATGTTCAGGAATTGATCGGAGCTATTGCGGAGCATACTGCCGAAGATCCCGGGGACCGTACGCTCAGTACATTCCTGCAGGAAGCGGCGCTCCGGACGGACCTTGACGAGATGGACGGCGAGTCGCGCGTGACGCTTATGACCCTGCATGCCTCCAAGGGGCTCGAATTCCCCGTAGTGTTCGTTACCGGATTGGAGGAAGGGCTCTTCCCCGTATCCATGGCCATCGGGGAAGTTGCCGCCGTAGAGGAAGAGCGGCGTCTTTTCTATGTAGGCGTTACGCGTGCTGCAGAACGGTTATATCTTTCCCATGCCCGTACCCGCTTCCGCTTCGGCAGCTCGGCGCCGAGCGTGCGCAGCCGTTTCCTGGACGAGATCGACGGGAGTGTCGTACACACCGAAGCCGGATCGCCTGTCCGCCAGGACACGGGGCGCTTCCTGCCGGATCCCGGAGCGGCTTCGGGCGTTTCCGGAGGCCCGTCGTACGATGAGATGGCTCCGCATTATTACCGGCAGAACCTGGCCGCGCCTGCTCGTAAGGAAAGCGGTCGTACGGTGATCTACGACGAGGGTGAGGGCGCCATTATCCCGGGGCGCCATGTGAATCACCCGCAGTTCGGCGAGGGGCAAGTGCTTTCCGTGGAAGGCCGTGGCGAGCGGGCAAGGGCGGTTATTGCTTTTCGGGAAGTGGGCCGGAAAAAGGTTATGCTGAAATTCGCAGGATTGCGCCTCGTGGAACACTGATTTGCCCCTTTGCTATGAAGAGTTTTAACGTTTTCCGGCATACGTTGCTTCTGCTCCCGGCGCTCGCGTGGCTTACCGGGTGTTCTTCCGAAGACAAGCGTACCCGCGTGCTGGTATACTCGCCGCACGGCAAGGAAATGCTTGGAGCCTATGAGGAGTTGTTCGAGGCCCGTTATCCCGAGGTAGACATTGCGTGGATAGACATGGGGGGGCAGGATGCGTACGACCGGATCCGGACCGAACGGCAAAATCCGCAGGCCAGCGTCTGGTGGGGCGCCGCCGGCATGGCGTTCGACCGGGCGGCTCGGGAAGATCTGCTCGATCCGTATGCGCCATCCTGGGCCGCGGAAGCGCCCGCGCATGCATCCGGGGCCGGGGACACGTGGTACGGCACTTTTCTGACCCCTGAGGTGATCACGTACAATACCCGCTCCCTTTCGCTGGCGGGCGAAGCGCCTCCGCAGGACTGGGACGAAATGCTTGAGGAGCAATGGCGCGACCGGGTGATTATCCGGTATCCGCTGGCTTCCAGCACCATGCGGACCATTTGGGGAGCGATGATTCTCCGGCAGCCTACCGTGGAGGAGGGGTACGCATGGCTGGCCCGTCTGGACCGCAACGTGGAGACCTACGCTGCCGACCCGACGCAGCTTTATCTCAAACTGGCCCGCGAGGAAGGCGATGTGACGCTGTGGAATATGCCGGATACGTACATCCAGGCGCAGGACAACGGATATCCTTTCGGCTATGTCGTGCCTTCTTCCGGGACGCCGGTCCTTACGGACGGGATTGCGCTTGTCGCCGGCGGCCCCCATCCGGAGCTTGCACGGGCGTTCTATGAGTTCGTAACCTCCGATAGCGCCCTTGTCGATCAGGCGCACCGGTTTTATCGCATTCCGGTCCGGAATACCATACCGGATGCGGAACTTCCGGAATGGATGACCGGAGTGGATATCCAACCCATGGAGATCGATTGGGAACGTCTCGCCGGGGAAGGCCCCGAATGGATGCAGTACTGGGACGAAAACATCAAGGGGCGCGGCGCTGCGTATCTTGCCGACCGCGGGATGGAGTAGGCGTCCGGCAAGAGGATTTTACCGGGAACTGTCAGCCGGCGGTGCGCGGTGCACCGTTCTCCCTCATGCCGAGGTATTCCGCCAGTTCTCCGAAGGTGTCAACCACGATATGTGCACCGGCCTCTTTGAGTTCGCCGGCGGTGAACGATGTAGTCATTCCCGCCACATGACACCCCGCCCGGTGTGCCGACAGCACCCCGTTCACTGAGTCCTCGATAACGAGGCACATCTCCGGCGCCAGACCGAGACGTTTTGCGGTCTCCAGATAAGGTTCGGGATCGGGTTTGTGGCGGTGTATGTCCTCCGCCGTGACGACCACCTCGAAAAAACGGTCCAGATCGAACCGGTCGAAGGCGAAGCGCTGGTATCTGCTTGTCGCGGACGTGGTCAACGCAAGGCGCCGTTGCGCTTTTGCCTGGCGGATGAAATCCAGGGCGCCCGGAATGAGGCGCATGTTGGGCATGAGACCCAGGAAGGTTTCTTCCTTCGATACGGTGAGCGTGTCCACATCGTGTTCGTCCGATCCGAACTCGGACACGACCCGTTCGAACAGTTTGCGTTCGGGGATACCCTTGAAGGAAGGATAGGCTTCGGCCGGGACGGGCAAATCGTGCAGGCCGAAAATGATCCGGTGCGACCGGTCGTGTATCGGCTCGGAGTCGATGACCACGCCGTCCATATCGAATACGATCGCTGCGAAAGGCGGCGTTGCGGGCGAAAGGTCCGGGTTCATGCGTCTTCGATAAGGGAGGCTCAGACCGGATGCCTACGACCGTCCGAAGAAATAATACAGCACACAGCCCAGCACCGGAAAGAAAATAACAACGAGAGCCCAGCCCACTTTGTTGCCGACGGATTTCGAGCTGCCGATCAATTCGACCAGCGCTATGATGTCGAGGATGACGACGATGATCCCGAAACATCCCGGCGATCCGAAATTGCCGGCGCGTTCGAAGAGATTCGGGCCGCATCCGGCAAGAAAAAGGGTTGCAGCGAGGGCAAGCGGTGCAGAGGCTGCAAGAGGGGTCGGGCGGCGCGCTGGGGTATGCATGGCGTAGGGGAGAAAGGAATATCAAAGGGTTGTTTCGGCCAAAGGCTTTCCGGGAAACAGAGCTCTATGCGGATTTTCGCCCGGATGAAAAGCCGGCCCTACGCTTGTGCTACGGGAACGCATGCGGTCCGGTTACGTTTTTGCGAGAAAATATTCTGCAGGTATTCCATTTTTTAGCTGCCGGAGTTCACCCTGTTTCCTTTATTCGCCAGTCCATGCGCATCGGTTCTCTCGAATTCAGAAGGTATCCCCTGTTTCTCGCGCCTATGGAGGATGTGAGCGATCCGCCGTTCCGCATCCTGTGCAAGCGGTACGGGGCCGATTTGCTCTACACCGAGTTTATCTCCAGTGGAGGATTGGTCTACGATGCGAAAGATTCCCTGCAAAAGCTGGATATCTATGAAGAGGAGCGACCGGTCGGTATCCAATTGTTCGGCGGCGATGTCGAACAGGTGCGGGAAGCGGTATCTCTCGTTGACCGAGCCAACCCGGACCTGATCGATATCAATTTCGGATGCCCGGTCCGAAAGGTCGTATGCAAGGACGGTGGGGCGGGTATTCTGCGCAATCTACCGAAGATGCTGGAGATCGCCGAAGCGGTGATCGAACGCGCCACGCGGCCCGTGACGGTCAAGACGCGTCTGGGCTGGAATGACGATTCTATCCGGATCATAGAGGTGGCGCGCCTGCTGGAGGAAGCGGGCATTGCTGCGCTGGCCGTACATGCCCGGACACGCAGTCAGATGTACCGCGGCGATGCCCGTTGGGAATGGCTGCGCCGCATCCGGGAGGAGGGCGTGCAGGACATTCCGCTCATCGGCAACGGAGACGCCACCGATCCGGTCAAAATACGGGACATGTTCGCCGAGACGGGCGTGGATGCCGTGATGGTCGGGCGGGGCGCGATCGGCAACCCATGGATTTTCCGGGAAACGAAGGCCTGGCTGGAGACGGGCGAGAAGATGGATCCGCCCGGCTGGGAGGAGCGTCTCGCCGTGGTAGCCGAGCATCTTGCGTTGAAATGCGAATGGCTGGGCGAGAGGAAGGGGGTACTTGAGATGCGGCGGCATTACGGAGGGTATTTCAAGGGATTCCGGAACGCCGGTTTACTGCGTACGGCGCTCATGGAGCAGGACACTATGCAGGACACGCTCGAAACGCTTCTGAATTTCGAAGAACACACGCCGTATGTCCGGGCGCCTGTTCGATCCCTTGCGTCACGCAGGAAGGTCGCTGCTCGTCCCGTCCTGTCCCGGACCGTTCGGGGCGTTTCCGTCGAGTCCCTGTCCGGCGCGCCGATGCGCTCGGGATCGCATCAGTAGCAGGCTGTCCAGGGCATATATGGTCCCTCCTCCGGTCACGAACAATACCATGCTTGTGAACGGTTCCCAGATCACCAGACCGCCCACGGTGCCGAGTACGCCCCCGAGATATTTGATGTACCGGAGTTGTTCGTTGGAAGCGTTCAGAATGAGCGCCTCCAGCTTATCTTCATTGTACTTCTGCATGTTCGACACGACCATGCCGTAGACGTCGAGCCGTTCGACAAATCCAAGTACAATGCGCGCAGACCAGTTCTCGATGTCCTCGGCACGAGCCTCTATTTTGTCCGGAAGCTGGTCAAGTACGGGGTCCAGTTCGTCCAGGATCGTATCAACCGAGGCGGGAATTTCCCGGACTATTTCTTCCAGCCGCTGTCGGAAATCCTCCCGATTCCAGAAACGCCAGCTGCGCAGCGCAAGGCCCGCCACGCCTCCGCCGGCCATGCGCCGGAGCTTGTCTTCCACGAAAGTTACGATCCGATCGCGTACTTCCGGCGAGGAAAGCGCCTCGTTGAGGTAGCGGGCCGAAAAGGTCTTCAGTTCGCGGCGAAACTCGGGGTCCTCGATGATGTTGCGCGTTACCAGGAAGGCCGTTTCACGGTATTTTCGGAGGAGCCCTGAAGCCTCAATTTTTTCCTTGATAATTTCTTCGTTGATGAGTTCTTCGGAGACGGTCTTCGCCAGTCGGTATATCACGCGTTCCCGCTGAGCGGGAATGAGGCCTTGTCCCAGCAAGGGTCGCCTCCGCCTCGGGTGGAACAGCATGGTAATGGCCAGCCAGTTCGTGAGGTACCCTATCAATCCGCTCACGGAGATGATGCGGAGGAGGTTTTCAAAGCGGTACGTTATGCCGAAGTACGTGCGATCTCCAATCGGCACATCCCACCAGAAACTGAATATGAACGCGGCGAGGAGCAACGGCGGTACGCTGCGCAGCAGAAGCAGTACAAACCACAGAACGCGGCCTTGCTCCCGGGGCGGGAGTTCAAGCTTCGTGCGGAGCGGCGCAGGAAGAGGCGGGAGGTGACGCCGGATGTATTCAATCAGCATCGGATAAACAAGACAAGCATATTATGGCGCGGCGCCAAAAAAGAAACGGTCGCGCCGGTGCGGGAGAATATTGAAAAAATCTTACCTCGTTGCTACGCCTTCCGCTAAAAAACGTCCACAATGTCCATGTGCCGCAAGTACTTGCGAGGATTATCCTGCAGGTCTTGCAGCAGGGATTCGAGCGTCCCTAGCGTGGAGCCCATGCGTATGTACAAGGTAGGGTCGTTTAGTAGCCGGGCTAATGTGCCGTCGCCGTTATTGATCTTTGTCAGAATCTCGTCCAGGTTGTGCGTGGCGCCTTCCAGCATTTGCAGGGAGCTTTCGAGATGCACCGTTATCTGGTCGAGGCGGTGCAGCGTCTGGGCCAGTGTGTCCGTACCGGCCCCCGATAATCTGGCAAGGTCCCCCGAAACAGTCTCGACGTTGCCGATGATCTGTCTTACGGATTCCTGTTCCTCGCGCAGCGTCTGGGCCAGAGCGTCCGTGACTTCACGCAAAGCCCGGAGCGTCGGGCGGATATCGGCGCCGGTTTCCCCGATCAGTAGGCCGGTATCTTCAAGAAGGAGGTTTGCGTTCGCCAAGGCTTCCTCGACATTTTCGGTAAGGCGGACACTTCGTTCCGTCACCGCTTCGAAGGCGTCCGGTGCGCTGACGCCTTCGATGTATCCGCCGTCGGATATCGGCGGGTTGCCCTGAGGGGCGGGGAAAATAATCACATAATTACTGCCCAGGGCGGAAATGCCGCCGATTTCGGCATGGGAGCCCTCCGGGATATGAAGATTGTCGTCGAGGTGCAGTCGGACGCTCACCCGATTGTCCGTGTCCAGCCGGACATGTTCCACCGCGCCCACATCGACTCCATTGATGCGTATGGGGCTGCCTCCCGAAAGGCCGCCGGCCGATTCGAAATGGGTGTGGAGTACGTACGTGCTGCGGAAAAGCGGCACATCCTGCAGGAAACGGATGCCCAGTACAAAAACAACCATCGCAGCGGCGAGGCTCAGACCGACAATCAGTTCTTTGGAGTGCTTCACAGGGATGGATATTCGTTAGGGATGCAGGGATACTTCCGATGCGGAAGTCTGTTCGCCGATCACGTATTCGTTGGCTCGGACGAAATCGAGCAGAGATTTGTGATCGCTTCGGTGGATATCGTCTACGGTCCCGCTCCAGGCGATCCGGGCCTTATGGATAAAGGCGACCCGATCTGCAATGGCAAGCACCGAATGCATGTCGTGTGTTATCACGATGCTGGTTACGCGCAATCGCTCGTTCAGCGACAGGATGAGTTCGTCGATATGGTTGGACGTTGCAGGGTCGAGGCCGCTTGTCGGTTCGTCGTATATGATGTACTTGGGTTCCAGTGCAATGGCCCGGGCCAACGCTACGCGCTTCTGCATGCCTCCGGACAATTCGGACGGCATTTTTTTACCGATGTCGGGCAATTGCACCATTTCGAGGCACGCTTCTACGCGGCTCCGGATATTTCCATCGGGCTTTCCGGTGAAGGTGCGCAGCGGAAAAGCGACGTTCTCGAAAGCGGACATCGAATCGAACAGCGCTCCACCCTGAAACAGCACACCGAACTTGCGCCGGATACGCCGCAACTCCTTGTACGATACCTCATGGATATTGGCGCCGTCCACAACCACGCGCCCCTCGTCGGGCGTGAGCAGGCCGACTGCATGTTTGATGAGCACGCTTTTGCCGGAACCCGATCGCCCGATGACCGCCAGCGTTTCCCCCTCGGGAATGTCGAGGGAAACGTCGCGAAGCACGACCGTGTTATTGAACTGCTTGGTGATATGTTCGAGCCGGATCATGGCGCGGGAAGGCCTTTACAGCAGCGTGACGGCGAGGACGAGGTCTGCAATAAGAATAAAAACGCAACTCATCACGGCTGCTTGCGTCGTGCTTTTGCCGACGCCCTCGGCGCCGCCGGCCGTAAAATACCCCATATAACAGGATACCGAGGTAATGATAAATCCGAAAACGAATGCCTTGCTCAGGCCGAAGTACGGATCGAATGGACGAAAGAAATCCTGGGCGCCCTGTACGAATTCCTGCGTGGTCAGATAACCGCCGAGGTTGGCTACGGTAATTCCGCCTCCGATCCCGATGGCGCAGGCCGCCACGTAGAGCATCGGAAACATAATGATGCCCGCGAGGATCCGGGGCGCGATCAAATAGCTTATTGAGTTAAGACCCATTGCCTCGAGTGCGTCGATCTGTTCCGTGACGCGCATGGTTCCCAGTTCGGCGGCAATGCGTGCGCCGACGCGCCCCGCCAGAATGAATCCCGTCACTACAGGCCCGAGTTCCAGAATCATGGAGGGCGCCACGACCGATCCGATGACGGTGGCGGGCAGAAAGACCGAAACGAGCTGATAGGACACCTGTACCGTGGTAACGGCGCCGGAAAAAGCGGCGGCCAGCGCAACGATCGGGATGGATTCCACGCCGATGCGCATCATCTGGTTGAAGGTGTTCTTTCGGTACGTGCGAAAATCGTCCGGCGATACGAACGCATGGAAGATCAGTAGCGAATATTTTCCCAGAATGGTGAAAGGACGCAGGAACCAGGTAAGCGAGTACGTCATTGCGCGCGGCGGGAATCGAACGAAGAAGTAAGGCAGTGGCGGTACAAGGGGTGGCGATGCCGCTGCGCACGGCGTGTTGCGTTGCGTTTTCGAACAGGAAGGCGCCTTTGCAGCGGTCTTCGGCAACCAGGACCTTATGAAAGAGATGCCCGAATGGTTCCTTACATCCGCCCGGATCGATCTTTCCCGGCAGCGTGCGGTTTCAATAAAACCAACCAATTCGTCCGTGAAACAATAATTCCGTTCCTGCCTCGTTCTTGCATAGGAATTGGTTCTCTGTAAAAGGATTGCGCGGCTGGAACAGGATAATTTTTCTGCATCCCGTCCGTTCCGTCATTCCGAATGCATCGTACGGATGAGGCCCTTGCGGTCGCATACATTGAAGAAGACGATCAGGAGGCCTTCCGCCAGCTGGTGGAACGGCATCAGGAGCGCATATTCGGCTATGTGATGGGCATGGTGCGTAATCGGGACATAGCGAACGACCTGTTTCAGGAAACCTTCTTTCGCGCTATCCGCGCGATGAAGAAGGAACGCGGATCGTATGCATCGCAGGGCAAATGGCTGGCCTGGGTGATGCGCATTGCCCGCAATGCGGTCTTCGACCACATGCGCGAGCGAAAAAAATGGACCGATGTGGAAACGAACGATGCGCAGGACGGCTCTTTTTGGGACCGCTTGCCGGGAGCACCGGCGCCTGCCGACAAACAGGTGGACCTGCGCCACCGGATTGACATTATGGAACAATGCATCGAACGGTTGCCGGGCGAACAGCGCGAGGTACTGCTGCTGCGTCACGAAACCGGCATGACGTTTCGGGAGATTGCGGAGCTTACGAATGTGTCTATCAATACGGCGCTGGGACGGATGCGCTATGCGCTTCTCAACCTGCAAAAGATGATACGGATGGAACTCGGCGAGGAGGCCGAAGGAATACGAACCACTTGATACAACGAACCGGTATGGACAAGAAAAACGCCAGGCTTCTCGAACTGTACGAGGGTTCGGAGACGCCCTCGGATCCCGGCTCCGGGAGCACGGAAGAGGCCGCTTCCCTGCGCGCAATGAAGGATTGGCTGGATGCGAGATCCGCAATCCGGTCTGCGAGGCCCGATCCGGAGGCCGTAGAGGCTGTACTGCAAGCGGCAGCGCAACATACGACGCTCTCCGGCGCCCGGCAGGCCCAGCCCGCTGGCGCCCGTCAAGATCGCCCCGCCCTGTCCCGTAAACGAGTGGTGCGGCGACTGCCGAGACGTATCGCGGGCGGGGCCATCGCCGCGATGCTGGCGGCGGTTGCGCTCATCGGATTGTTTCGGGCGGATGTGTTTGCTCCGGCTCCGACCGATTCCGAACCGGTGGCGCTCCGACCCGCTGGTCCCGCGGAAACAGCACCCTCCGAAGCTCCCCCCGAAACGCTTTTCCCGGCTGTAGAGGCTGAGGATCGTGGGACCGATCTCCAAGGCGGAAGCACGGGGCTTGCCGCTGTTTCTTCTCCTGATCTTCCCGCTGCTTCCGGCGCCCCGCCCTCGGAAACAGCGCCCGGAGCTCCTTCTCAAACGGCCTTGGCGGATGCGTCGCCTGCTGACGCTGCCGGGCCAGTGCAAACGGCGGCTGTCGCGTCCGAACAGGACGGGGACGGTACGCCTGCACAGCCGGGATTCATTCTGGTGGAAATACCGTCCTGGGACGATCGGAGCGATGTCATTTACCTGCAACAGCGCATACAGAGTATCGGCGATGGGGTGGCCGGAGGCTGGGAAACGCCTGCGGTGCCGCTCGAAATGCTCCCTGTCGGATCGAGGAATCCCGGGTTGACACCCGCCTCGGATCGCCGCTGACGATGCGCATTGGACCTACGCTATTCATTACTGGAAACCGGAGGTAACGCACCCTTCTCAACCAATACCGTAAAGCCATGACCTCTCTTTCCCTGTACTTCAAAAGCTGGTTGCTTGCCCTGTCGATGCTGATCCTCGCTGCCGGAACGGCGGCGGCGCAGCAACCTGATTCGCTTCGAGGCGAACAACCCGAACGACCCGAACTGCATTCCTTTAAAATCAAGGACGGCGTGGTGTCCATAGATGGGCGGAAAATTCCGCCCGAAAAACTCCCCGAAGGGTTCCCTCCGGAAGGCGCCTCTGTATACTATATGTTTTCTCCCGGTCTGGATAAGGATTTGATTGTTGAAGTGGAAGGCGGGCCGCGGTATATCCTGGAAGGAGACAGCCTGTGGGCGACAACTTCACGCTCTTTTTCCTGCACCATGCAGCGCTATGGCTGCAAGGATATGAAAGAGGATGCCTATGTCCTTTTTATTCCTGCCACGCGACCCTGGGATATTCTGCTGCAACAGAAGGCCGAGGACCTGCGCGAACAGGCAAAACGCATCCAGGATCTGCAGCATCGTTTTGAGAAATCGCGGATAGGTGAATTGCGACAAATGGCTGAGGATATGACGCTTCATGCGGCGGAAGCGGCCCGTACGGCCAGCGAGTTGCCGCATATCCAGATGCAGCGGTATTTCTCGAACATGCAGCACAAGAACAAGGGGCTTTTCAACCAACTGATGAGTGAGCGGTTCATGGAGAAAGAGGTGCTGGGTATGGCCCAAAAGTTTGTCGAGATGCAGGAGGGGAAAGCGCGCCGGGACAGCATAGCGGTATTGCGGGAACGGTTGGCCGAAATATTCGAACTCAAACAGGAGAATCGTCGCCGTGAAGTGGAAGAACTCAAGGAGCGGCTGCGAGAGTTGCAGTGGGCTATTGGCGAGCGCCAACGGCTTCAGCGCGATATCGTGGATCGCCGCCTGCAGGAGTTGCTGGGAAACGATACGCTGGACTGGTAAGGTTTCTTTTTTGAAAGGCCGGGGGAGGCGCATGGCCTCCCCTTATGCTTTTTAATAGTTTTTTTTGTATATTTACAGGTAGTGTGGGGTTTTGCGCTGCGATTTGCTTTTCTGCCCGTCCACCACCCACCCTTTCGCCGGCGCAAGATGCAGAGGAGGCGATCCTGCTGACCGTTTCCGTAACTATGATGCATCGTTTGCGTCCGGGCTTTTTTTTGCGCGGCGGATTTCCCTTAGGGGGAATGGTCCGGTTTTGCGCCATAATCGTCCTTGCCGCTTCTGCGGCGGGGGCGTCTTCTCATGAAAGCGAGGGGGCCGTCGCTCCGCTTGCTTCGTCAAACGCGGTTGCTCTTCGCGCCGTCCCACAGGTGGAGCGCGTTTCCCTGACCGAGCGATCCGACGGCAAGGGCTACGT
>LXNJ01000139.1_pt1 | contig 51891 bp, 43 predicted proteins | sample 809081 | NCBI WGS metagenome assembly LXNJ01 (sample SAMN04870510, study PRJNA318959) | sponge metagenome | biome: sponge; feature: marine sponge reef; material: water | host: Petrosia ficiformis | place: Greece: Milos, Mediterranean Sea | collected 2013-05-29 | depth 5-7 m | reverse complement strand
CACGCCCACCGACGACGGGTACCAGTCGCTGATGCCGTTGCTGGTGGACAGGAACCGCCCCGCGGTGGTCATCCGCGGTCCCTGTATCAGCCCCTCGGCCATGCCCTCGCGGATGCCCACGCCGATGAAGTAGCTGCCGCCGGGATCAGAGATTCCGGTCACCCCGGCCCTCAGGACCTTGGTGACGTTCCATGCGGACCGCAGGGTGCGCAGCTCGTGGCTGGTGTAGAGGTCCTGCTCTTCCTGCATCCGGGTCTCGCCGAAGGACGTGTGGCAGTGGGCGTCGATCAGGCCCGGCATGACCGTCTTGCCGGTGGCATCGATGCGCACCACGGGGTCGCCGCGGGGGATCAGATCCTCGCCGATGTCGGTGCCGACAGCCTCGATCGTGTCGTCCTTCACCAGCACCGTGCAGCCCTCGACCGCGGGCGAGCCGGTGCCGTCGATGACAGTTCCGCCGCGGATCAGGATCCACGAACTCATGGTTGCCTCCTGAGTGCTGAAGTGCCGTTCGGACCATACCCCGCCGCCCCTGCAGGGACCGATTCGGGAGTGTCCCGCGTTGCGCGAGATGCCGGGGCGCGCTGTGATAATGGGTCCATGGCGACCCAGCATGAGATGTCGACGGATCCGCTGAGTGCCGGATCCTTGACGGGGAAGGCGAGCTAGCCATGGCCGGCGGCGGGTCTTCGGCGAGGGTGCGGGGGCTGGATCACATCGTGCTGAACGTGGCCGATGCCGAACGCTCCATGCGCTGGTACTGCGACCGGCTCGGGTTGGAGCCGGAGCGGTACGAGGAGTGGAAGGCGGGCGAGGCACCGTTCGTGTCGGTCCGCATCGACGAGGGCACGATCATCGACCTCTTCGAGACCGAGCGGAGCGGAGAGAACCTGAACCACTTCGCGGTGTGGGTCACCGGCGATGTGGAGTCGATGGTGGCTCACCCCGACGTGGAGCTGGTGCGCCGCGCACCACGGGTGTTCGGAGCCCGCGGCTGGGGCTCGGCGGTCTATGTCCGCGACCCCGACGGCAACGAGGTCGAGCTCCGCTCCTACGACTCGTAGGCGCCCTGGGGTCAGGCCAGGCCGGCGAAGTCGACCTGGCTGGTGGTGTACCAGGCCGTGAACCCGTGGTCGGCCGCCATGTTGTGGCCGTTCACGGCCGCGCTGGCGTCCGATCCGAGCATCACCAGGGTGCGGGCGATGTCGACGGGGGCCAGGATCCCGGCCGACTGGTCCACCATCCAGTCGATGACCTTCTCGGTCATGTGGCGGCGGAAGTCGTGCAGCAGAGGAGTGTCGATCACCCCGGGGCAGACGCTGTTGGTGCGCACCCCGTAGTCGAGATAGCTGCGGCGCGAGCCGTGCATGGTCCACACCTGGGCCACCTCCTTGGAGAACTCGTAGGGCGCCGGGTCGATCAGCTCGCCGTGGTCGGCGACCCAGGCCAGGGCCTCGTCCCAGCCGTCGACGGCGATCAGCTCGGAGATCTCGGCGAGGTGCTGGGGCCAGCGCTGCCCGGCGACCGAGGCGGTGTTGACGATGGTGCCGCCCCGGTTCATGGTGGGCAGCAGCCCCTCGCTGAGACGGCGCAGGCCCAAGTAGTTGACCCGCATCACGAAGTCCGGGGAGTGCACCCCTGCCACCCCCGCGTTGTTGAACAGCACGTCCACTCCCGGGCCTATCGCCTCGCAGGCCGCGTCGATCGAGTCGGGGTCGCTGAGGTCGGCGGCCACATAGGCGGTGGCCGCACCGGTGGGCTCGTTGCGGTCGAGCACTGTGAGATCGGTGCAGCCGGCCTCGGCCAGCAACTCGGCGGCGGCCGCGCCAACGCCGCTGGAGCCTCCGGTGAGCACCACCTTCTTGCCGGCGTAGCTGAACAGGTTCGATGAGGATGCGGGCACGTTGCGACTCCTTGCGGTCTCGGCTGGCGTGAGCAGTCCGGTTAGGCAGGGATGAAGGCTAGGTGCGCCTCGAGCAAGCCGTGGACGAAGGCGTTGGGCATCTCCACCTGCGGTGCTCCCTCGATGCGCTCGATGCGGTCCACCCGCTCCAGCAGGCGCTCGAAAAAGACCTCGATCTCGAGCCGGGCCAGCGCCGCGCCCAGACAGAAATGCGTTCCGAAGCCGAAGGCGATGTGATTGTTGGGGCTACGGGTGACGTCGTAGGTCTCCGGGTTGCGGAAGTGGCGGGGGTCCCGGTTGGCCGCCGGGTACATCATCACTATCTGCTGGCCCTTGCGGACCGTCTGGCCTCCCAGTTCGGTGTCCGCGGTGGCGGTCCGGCACATGTTGTGGATCGGAGTGACCCAGCGGATGAACTCCTCCACCGCGGTCTCGAGGTCTGCGCCCGCCTTGAGCGCGGCCCAGGCGTCGGGACGGTCGGCCAGGTCCAGCAGCGTGCGGGCGATCACCGTGCGGGTCGTCTCGGCCCCGCCGTCGAGCACCAGCAGCGAGTCCGAGACGATCTGGTCCAGCCCGAACGGTGATCCGCCCACCAGCCCACCACCGTCGGATTCGGCCTCGATCCAGCGGGACATCACATCGCCGGCCGGGCATCCCTGCTTGGTGGTGTACAGCTCGGTGCAGGCCACCGCGAACTCCAGAACGGCTTGGACGCCCTCATCAGAGCGGTATCGGGGACCGCCGCCGGTGGCTATCGACGCCTCCGACCAGTGCTTGAGCTTCGGCCAGAGGCTGTCGTCGAAGCCGAGCACGTGGCCGATCATCTTTGCCGGCAGCGGAGCGGCCAACTCGTCGACGATCTCGGCCCGGCCGCGCTCGATCACCGGGTCCAGCAGCCCGTCGACGGTGTCGATGATGTGGCTCCGCCACTGCTGCACGGACCGGGGAGTGAACCGGCGCGACACCAGCGAGCGCCGGGCCTGGTGGAGCGGGTCGTCGGTGCCGATGATCGACTGGTCGGCGGGGAGGTTGGGCCGGTAGCCCCCCTTGGCCCTATCGGAGCTGATGAACAACTCCTTGTTCGTCTCGACGGTCACGATGTCGTCGTAGCGGGTGATCACCCACAGCTCGTTGATGCCGTCCCAGTGGCAGGGAGAGTTCTCCCTCAGCCAGGCGTAGCGGGAGTAGGGATCGTCAACGTAGAAGTCGCCGTCGAGGATGTCGAGGGGACGGGGATCGATGGGCGCGATCGTCATGCCCGCGTCATCCTATGGCGGCACCCGTCAACGCCGAAAGGCACCAGGGGTGGATGCACGGATCACGGGAACATGCTGCCCAGCAGGGTCCACAGCAGCAGCAGGCCCGCGATGGCGATCGGTCCGGGAATGGCGATGATCAGGGCCCAGGTCAGGTAGCGCACCCAGGCGGGCCGGTCGGCGAAGCGTCGCTGGTGGAAGGCGGCGTCGAGGTACTCGGCCTCGATGTCGGCTCGCTCCAGGCCGAGCACCTCGGCCGCGGGATCAGCGACCTCGGTGCGCACCACCAGCACGGCGAGCCGTTCAGTGACGTGGTGGGGAGCCACATCGGTGGCCGGATCGACGATCACAGCGGCCTCGTAGCCCGCTTCCTTGAGCCGGGCTGCGGCCACGTTGGCCTCCCAGCGGCTGGCGTACTCGGCGATGGGCACCATACCCGGCAGCGGCCTCACCCCTCTATCGTGCCCGCTCCAGAGCCCGAGCGGGCAGGCTCCAACGCGCGACCACGACGCGCCACCACCCGCTCGCGCTGTCTTGTGGCCGCCGATAGCGTGCCCAGCGGTGAGCCCGGCCGTCGCAGTGAGCGATCTCGTGAAGGACTACGGCGCGGTCCGGGCAGTGGACGGCGTGTCCTTCGAGGTGGAGCGGGGCGAGGTGTTCGCCCTGCTGGGCCCCAACGGAGCGGGCAAGTCCACCATCGTTGAGATCCTGGAGGGACACCGCACCCGCAGCTCGGGCACGGTGCGGGTGCTGGACACCGATCCCGCGTCTGCGCCGCCGTCGTTCCGGGACCGGATCGGCATCGTGCTGCAGACCTCGGGCATCGACCCGGAGCTGACGGTGCGGGAGGCCATCGACTTCTACGGAGCGGCCTACTCGCGCCCGGTTCCAGCCCAGGAGCTGATCGAACTCGTGGAGTTGGGCGAGAAGGCCGACGCCCGCATCTCGACCCTGTCGGGAGGCCAGCAGCGGCGCATCGACATGGCTCTAGGGCTGGCCGGCGACCCCGACGTCGTGCTCCTCGACGAGCCGACCACCGGCTTCGACCCGGCGGCGCGACGGCGGGGATGGGAGCTGGTCGAGCGGCTCGCCTCGCAGCAGCGGGCCGTGCTGCTCACCACGCACTACCTCGACGAGGCCGAGAATCTGGCCGACCGGGTGGCCGTGCTGGCCCGGGGCCGCATCGTCGCGGAGGGAACCCCGTCCGAGCTGAGAGCCAGGGCCGGGTCGGCGCTGATCCGCTTCGCGGTGCCCGACCGGACGGAGCCGGTGCCGGACCTCCTCGCCCCGGTGTCGGGACAGATCGTCGGGCGGGGCCGCCACGTCGAGATCACCACCGACACCCCCACCGCCGACCTGGCCCATCTCACCGGATGGGCCGCCCAGCGGGGGATAGAGCTCGAAGGACTCACCGTCTCGACTCCGAGCCTCGAGGACGTCTATCTGGCGCTCGTGGATGACTACCGCGGCGGCGATGACGGAGCAGACGGCGACTCATGAGATCGCTCTGGCGGGGGGCGCGCCACCAGAACCGCATCTTCTGGCGGACGCCGGTGGCCGCCTTATTCACGCTGGTGTTCCCGATCCTGATGCTGGTGCTGTTCACAGCCATCTTCGGCAACGACGCCTTCGACACCGTCTACGGGCGGGTCAACAGCAGCCAGTTCTACACGCCCGGCCTGGCCGTGTTCGCGGCGGCGTCGTCCACCTACACGGGGCTAGGCATCAACCTGGCCAGCCGGCGCGAGCTCGGCATCCTCAAGCGGGTCAGGGGCACGCCCATGCCGCGCTGGACCTACCTGGGCGGCGTGGTGGTGTCGGCCGTGTGGATCGCGGCGCTGGGCGTCACCTCCATGGTCGTGCTCGGTGTGGTCGCCTACGGCGTGAACGTCGAGGCGGCCAAGGTCCCAGCCATGCTCCTGTCATTCGCGGTCGGCTCGGCGTCGTTCGCCGCGCTCGGCCTGGCCCTGGCCTCGGTGGCCCGGTCCGTTTCCATGGCCGTGCCCATCGCCAACGCCACCCTGCTACCGCTGGCCTTCATCTCCAACATCTTCGTCCCCTTCGGAAGCCAGACTCCCGGGTGGCTCGATCTCCTCGGGGACATCTTCCCGCTCAAGCACTTCGGCCTGGCCTTCGGCGAGGCCATGAATCCGCTGTCGGAGGCCCCGGCCGTCGAGTGGCACCGGCTCGGCGTGCTGGCCCTGTGGCTGGCGGCGGGCGCCGCGGTGGCGGCCTGGCGGTTCAGCTGGGATCCGCCCGTGATCTCGGGCCGGCGATCCCGGCGCCGCCCCCGGCCGGCACCCGCCTAGACCCGGACCCGAATTAAGGGGCATGCGCCCGCTCGGCCTCTAGCATCGCCGGATGGTCGCCTACGACGAGTTCGGGCTGTTCGCTGAGAACGCTGCCGAGTACGGCATCGAATGGACCGGCTCTCCCACGGTTCGCCGGGAGTCGGTGGAGTTGCCGTCCGGGCTGCGACTGTCGGCCCTGGTGTGGGGAGCGGCAGAGCCCGAGCTGGTGCTCGTCCACGGCGGCGCCCAGAACGCCCACACGTGGGACACCGTTGCGCTGGCGCTGGGGAGGCCGCTGGTGGCCGTGGACCTGCCCGGCCACGGATACTCCGACCACCGGCCGGCCCACGACTACGGGCCGGTGTCCATGGCCGGCGATGTGGCCGTGGCGATCGAGGCGCTGGCGCCCCGCGCCGAGGCCGTGGTAGGCATGTCGCTGGGCGGCCTCACCGCGATCTGCCTCGCCGCCGACCATGGCCATCTAGTGCGGCGACTGGGGATCGTCGACGTGACGCCGGGCACGGACCACAAGAAGGCCGAGCCCATCATCGCCTTTGTCGACGGCCCCGAGCACTTCGACAGCTTCGAGGCGATCCTGGAACGCACCGTCGAGCACAACCCCACTCGCAGCGAGTCGTCGCTTCGCCGGGGCGTGCTGCACAACGCCCACGAGATGGAGGACGGTCGCTGGACCTGGAACTACGACCGGCTGCGGGACTGGAAGACCGGCGGCGGGGCCGAGCCCGCGTTCGAAGGCCTGTGGGAGAGGGTCTCGCGCATTGCTGCCCCGACCGCGCTGTGGCAGGGCGGGGGCTGGAGCGTGATCGACGACGCCGACGTGGCCGAGTGGACGCGGCGACTTCCCGAGACCGTCCACGTGGTGGTCGAGGGCGCTGGGCATTCCATCCAGGGCGACCGGCCCCTGGAGCTGGTTGCGCTGATCGAGGACCTGCTGGCCCGGCCGTCTGCTGAGGGCATCGGGTAGCCCGGCCCGGACGGATACGGCTCGCTAGTCGGTGTCGGAGTAGCCGGATTCGTCGAACAGGTAGCCGTCGGGGGTGATCTCCAGGCGGTGACGGGGACCGGGCACCTTTGGGTCGCCTGTCTCGTATCCGGCGTCTCCGTGCCACAGCGACACCGGGCCGTGCTCGCCCTGCCCTATGCGGGTCTCGTAGCGGCGAGAGCGGCGCCGGCCGAGCCCCTCCAGCGCGCCGGCCACCGAGCTGAATTGCCCGACGGTCCGAAGAGTCACCCAGGTGGGCGCGATCAGCTCGATCTCTCCGGCGTCCCGGCGGTGCAGGGCCTCTGCCGGTGTCATCCACTCGTGGCGCACGATCTCACCGTCGTCGATGCTGACTTCCTCGTCCGGCGCCTCGGCCGCGAAGAACCAGGTGGCGAATCGCTTCGGGGCCAGCGGCGGGGGGATCCAGTAGGAGAAGTGCACCAGGTCCGCCGGGTCGAGCACGATGGCCGCCTCCTCGCCGGCCTCGCGGGCGGCCGCGTTCCGGGCGGCCGCGATCAGGTCGCCGGTACCGTCGTGGTCGTCGTCGTCGATGCGGCCGCCGGGAAACACCCACATGCCGCCGAACGCGAGCCGGGAGTTCTTGCGCAGCATCAGCGACTCGAGCCCGCCGGGACCGTCGCGCAGCACGACCACCGTGGCGGCCGGGATGGCGGGCGCCTCGCCGTTGCGCTGCAGTTGCTCGCGCCACTCGTCGAATTGCAGCACCTCGCGCTGGTACGCGGCCCGCTTCCGGCTGTCGGCGTCGGGCTCGGTGGTGTCGCTCACTTGATCACGCCGTCGGCTCTCAACTCGTCGATCCGATCGCCCCATCCCATCTCGGCGAGCACATCGTCGGTGTGCTGTCCGTGGGCGGGCGCTGACGGCTCGCGCAGTTCGGCGGGCGTGGCCGAGAACCGGGGGGCGGGCCGGGGCTGGCGGATCCGGCCCATGTGGGGGTGGTCGTGCTCAGAGAAGAGTTCGTTGTGGACTGCCTGGGCGTCGGTGGCGATGTCCTCCACGCCGAGGACGACGCCGAAGGGGACTTCGTGGCGGTCGAGTGCCTCCACCGCCTCGGCCAGCGGCATGGTGGCCGCCGCCGCGTGCACGGCCCGGAACACCGCGCTGGTCTGGGGCCGGTTCTTCTGGCGGTCGGTCATGGTGGCCACACGAGGGTCCGACGAGTCCACGCCGAAGGCTCGGGCCATGCCGTGGAACTCGGAGTCGGTCACCGCCGCCACCACCGCATGGCCGTCGGCCAGGGCGATGGCCCGCTGGTGAGCCGAGAACGACTGGGCGAGGTGGCGCTGATCGTTGTCCAGGGCCACCTCGTGGGCGACCGCGTCGGCGAACAGGAACGCAACCGATGCATCCAGCATCGAGACCTGCACATGCTGGCCTCCCGCACCGCGCTCGCGGGCCAACAGCGCGGCGGTGATGGCCTGCGAGGCGGTGTAGGCGGTGATCTTGTCGGCCGCGGCCTGGCGCAGGAAGCGGGGGGAGTCGTCGTTGATGCCGGTCTGGTTGCCGACCAGCCCGGACTGGGCCTGAATGACGGAGTCGTACACCCGCCGGTGGGCGTACGGCCCGTCGGGGCCGAACCCCGACAGCGAGGCGTACACGATGTCGGGACTGCGGGCCGAGACGTCGGCGTAGCCGAGTCCGAGCCGCTCGATCACGCCGGGACGCATGTTCTGCGCGAACACGTCGGCTCCGGCGCACAGCTCGAGCACGATGTCGCGCCCTCGAGGGTCGGTGCAGTCCACGGCGATCGAGCGCTTGCCCCGGTTGCACATCTGGAACAGGGCCGATATCCCGCCCGCGAGAACACCCACGTAGCGGCCCTGGTCGCCGTAACCGGGCTCCTCCACCTTGACCACGTCCGCGCCCTGGTCGACCAGCAGCCCCACGGCCAGGGGGCCGGTCACGGCCACGGACATCTCGACGATGCGCAATCCCTGCAGCGGGCCGGCCATGACGCTTCCTCGATCTGGCGGGTTCCGGAGCCGGCGTGCGCCCGGGCCCTAGCCGGACGAGTCCTCGTCGGCGGGCTTGGCGGGCTCGGGCACGCCGTCGAACCAGCTGGCCTCCTCCACCAGCGAGCGGCTGCGCCAGCCCTCGGCGGTGCGCACCAGCTCGTGGTGGTACCAGCCGCCGGTGGCCCACATCGGGGTGTCGGGCAGCTTCAGCGGGTTGTAGACCATGGCCGTCACCTTGGCCTCGTCACCGTCGATGGTTATGTCGATGTTGGAGATCAGGTGCTGCATGGCCTCGAACATCGCCATCACTTCCGAGAGGAAGCCGACCACCTCGTCCAGGTCGCCGGCGATACCGCCGACCTGGGTGTAGTCGATGCGAGCGTCGGGGGTGAAGACGCTGCGGAACAGCTCCCAGTCCTGCCGGTCGACGGCTCGGGCGTAGCGGGTGAGCAGGTCGGTGATCTCGGCCCGGTCGACGAGGGTCTGCAGGTCCATAACCCCACGATACGCACGAGTGCCACCATTAGGGTTCTGCCCCGTGGGATCGGAGGGCGAGTCGAGCGGGGGGCGGGACCTCGACCTCAAGAGAGACCGTTGCGACACTGAGGTACTGGCCGCTCGAGTAATGGCAACTACGGGCGGGTCTGCCGTACCTCATCTGTCCATGCGAAATGGCAATTTACGATCAATTCTACTAATTTAGCGGTTGTGTTGTCATAGGGGTTGGGTAGGGTATTCGTTCATGGAACGAACAGGTGTTCTTGCTCGTGGGGCCGGGGTCAACGGCGCCCAAGAGACTCGGCGCAGTGTGGGGCCGGTCATCGGCGGCGGGGCCGCTGCGCTCGGTGAGGACCCGGTGCTTGCGCCGGCCGCGCTCAATCGACTGGCCGAGGCGGCGGCGGCGTTGAAGGCGGTTTCGTTGGAGGGGTTGGACGAGGAGGGGTTGTGCCGGGTGGTGGCCGGGGCCCGGAAGGTGAAGGCCCTGGCCGAAGCGGTGACGGTGCGGGCTGCGGGCGGGCTTGAGGCGCTGCAGGCGGGCTCGGCGTGTGAGGCGCTTGTCGACGGTGCGAAGCTGTCAAGTCGTGCGGCCAAGCGGGTTACAGATGTGGCGCGCCAAGTTGAGGAGATGCCCAACGTCGGCCGGTTGCTCGACACGGGGAACTTGACGCTTGAGAGCGTGTTCGCTCTCGGGGCCGCGGCCAGGCAGTGTGGAGCGGCGGTGGTGGACGGCTCGGACGAGTTGCTGTACCAGGCTGCGACCCGAGACCACGGGTCGTTCAACCGGATGGCGCGGAGGTTCGCGCAGCGCCACGATCCGTCGGCGGGCGGCGACCTGCTCAAAGGGCAGCGCAACAGCCGGAAGGCCGACGTGTTCGTGGGCGGTGACGGGATGGGAGTGCTCAAGGGCGAGATGGACCCTGTGAGCTTCGGTGTGCTGGAGCAGGCCGTGGACGAGCGAAAGAACTACCTGTGGCGCAAGGACGGCGGCCGTGACGGCACACCCGACGCGGTGCGCAACAACGGGCAGCGCACAATGGACGCGATCTTCGAGCTGTGCACCGGCCGTGACGCGCTCACGCACGATCCGCTCCCGGCCGACGATGGTCCGAAGGGTTCGCGGCGTCTGCCGGCGGGAAGAATCATCGCCGTGGCCGCCGGTGTGGTAGACGGCACCGACCCGGATGGATCCTGTGAGATCATCGGGGTCGGCCCGGTCCCGCCGTCGGTCCTGGACCGCATCTCGCCCGATGATCGCCTCGTAGGCGCAATCTTCGGCGGGAATGGCCAGCCGCTCTGGTTGGGTCGTATGGAGCGGCTGGCCAATCTCGATCAGTACGTGGCGGTCGCGCTGCGAGACCGGGGCTGCGTGCTGTGCCGGGCCCCGATGCATAGCTGCGACCTTCACCACGTCGACGAGTACTTCGCCGATGCGGGCGTGACTGACATCGAGAACCTCTGTGCCCTGTGCGCCGGCTGCCACCTGCGGCTGCACCGGACCAACCGGCGTGTCGTTCGGCAGGTCGATGTCTACGGGACGATCACCTGGTCCACCGCTCCCCGCGGCCGCGATCTTGATGGCTGCGGGCGAGGGGATCTTCGCTCGGTCGAGTCAGGTGACGCGGCCGGTGGTAATGGCAACGACGGGCAAGCCGACTCGCTGGAGCGCGGCGGAGTCGAAGTCGGCGCTGGAGTGGCAGGGCGCGATCCGCCTGCCGGGAGATGACGGTGCGGGTGGCAGCCGCTGGTGTTGGCGGGGAGGGTCGTCGATCGGCTGGTCGCAGCCGGGAGGCCATCGTCGCATCACGGTTTCAGTGCGCACTTGCGGTGCGTACCAAGGCTCATGAAGGACCGGTGGGGTCACCGAAACGCACAGCTTCAGCCGCTACCTTCGATCCCATCGGTGAGCCGCACTTCAATCCCCGTCGGGCAAGGCCTGCGGTGGTATGCGGAGCACCAGAAACCTCGAGAAGAAGAGCCCGGAGACGACTGTGTCACCACAACAGCAACTGACGACCGCGACCTTCGATCCGGTCCCGGCCCGCCATGTCGAGGACATCCCGGTGGCCGAGGAGATGAGCGACTCGTTCCTCGCCTACGCGCTGTCGGTCATCACCTCACGAGCCATCCCCGATGTGCGAGACGGCCTCAAGCCGGTGCAGCGCCGGGTGCTCTGGTCGATGCTTCAGATGGGGCTGCGGCCCGGCACCCCGTACCGCAAGTCGGCCCGCGTGGTCGGCGACACCATGGGCCGCTACCACCCTCACGGCGACGCCGCCATCTACGACACCCTCGTGCGCATGGGCCAGGACTTCAGTCGCATGGTGACGCTGGTGGACCCGCAGGGCAATTTCGGCAGCCTCGACGACCCGCCCGCGGCGGCCCGCTACACCGAGTGCCGCCTGAGCGAGGCTGCGATGGACATGGTCGGCGAACTAGACGAGGACACCGTCGACTTCCGGCCCACCTACGACGGAGAGGACACCGAGCCGGTGGTGCTGCCGGCAGCGCTGCCCAACCTCCTGGTCAACGGTACCGCGGGCATCGCGGTCGGCATGGCCACAACGATGCTGCCCCACAACCTGGCCGAGGTCGGCGCAGCCATCGAGTTGGTGATGAGCAAGCAGCCGAGCGACGATGCCACCGATGCGGGGTCGCCGGGAGGCGCCAAGCCGGCCCGGAGGCGCAAGGCGAGGCCAGCGACCGACGAGCTCATGGAAGTCCTGCCCGGTCCCGACTTCCCCGGTGGCGGCATCGTCGTCAGCGACGAGAGCCTGACGACGGCATACGACACCGGCAGGGGATCGATCAGGGTGCGGGCCCGGGTCAGCATCGAGGCTGTGACCCGCCGCCGCCAGGCGGTGATCGTCACCGAACTGCCCCATCTTGTGGGTCCCGAAAGGGTGGTCTCCCGTATCACCGAGCTCGCCGGAGCCGGCCGGCTGCAAAGCGTTGCCGGCATCGCCGATCTGAGCGACATGGAAGGCCTGCGCCTGCAGATCGACCTGAAGCCGGGCGTCGACCCCAGCGCCGCGCTGTCCGAGCTCTACCGGCTCACGCCGCTCGAGGAGACCGTGAGCGTCAACAACGTGGTGCTGGTCGACGGCGTGCCCACCACCGTCGGGCTCCGGGAGCTGTGCGAGCACTACGTCGCCCACCGTCTCGAAGTCGTGGTGCGTCGCACCCGCCACCGGCTGCAACGGGCCGACGAGCGGCTTCACATCGTGGAGGGCCTGCTCGCCGCCCTCGACAACATCGATGAGGTCGTGGCACTGATCCGAGGCTCTCAGGACGCCGCCGAAGCCCGTGACGGGCTCATGGCGCGCTTCGGGCTAACCGACGTGCAGGCCAACCACATACTCGACATGGCGCTGCGGCGGCTCACGGCGCTGGAACGCCAGAAGCTCGACGACGAGGCCGCCCAGCTTCGAGCCGACATCGAGGACCTGAAGGAGATCCTCGCCAGCCGCCGCCGCCGACGCTCCATCGTGCGGAGCGAGCTGCGCCGGATCGTCGAGGATCACGGACGGCCCCGGCGCAGCCGGATCATCGCGGCCGAAGTCCTGGAACGCGAGTCCGCCAGCGCCTCAGCCGGTGACGGTGCCTCCGCGGCCCCGGTCGAGCCGGCCGAGGCGGGACCTGATCTACCCTGCGTGGTAACGGTGTCGACGACTGGCAACATCGGTCGGGCCTCGTTGAAGGGGCAGAGGCGCTCGTCGCCGGGGCGTCACGATCTGATCGCCGCCAGGGTGGTGGCCTCGACCGGGTCGCCGGTGGCCGCGGTCACTTCGACCGGGCGGGTGTTCGAGGTGCTCGGAGGCGAGATCGAGGAGACGGCCAACCGGGTCCGGGGCGTCGATGCTTCTACCGTCTTGGAGTTGGAATCCGGCGAGGCGGTCCTGGCCCTCGTCGCTGGCACCGACGACAGGCTGGTGATGGTCACTGCCGGCGGCACCATCAAGCGGCTCGACGCCGACGAAGTGCTCGGCTCGCCCGCGGGGTCGTCCTTGATCGCGTTGGGAGCGAATGACCGTGTGGCCTGCGCCTTCAGCGCCCCCGAGGACGTCGACATCGTGATCGCAGCCAGCGACGGGCGGGCCCTGCGCTTGGAGGCCTCCTCGGTGCGGCTACAGCGCCGGGCCGCGGCGGGAATGGCCGGCATCAAGTTGCGCGAGGGCTCCATCCCGGTGGGCGCCGGTGCCGTCCTCGATGACGCCGCGTTGGTCGTCGCATCCAGCGCCGGTCCTGCTGCGGGCGGTGGCAAGAGCGGGATCAAGGTCACTCCCTGCTCCGAGTTGCCGACGCAGGGCAGAGGCACCCAGGGCGTCCTGGTGGTCAAGCTGCTGCCCGTCGAGTCTGTGGTGGCTGCGGCGGTGGGCCCGGCCGAGGGCATGCTGGCTCTGATGGGACAGGACGACAATCCGCGCAAGATCGATCCCCATCCTGTGCCCGTGCGAGTGGCCCCCACGGCGCGCTATCGCTCGCCGCAGCGCAGCGATCGGCGCATCCATGTGCTGGCGCCGGGGAGGTGGTGAGGAAGTGGCACCCCCGAACCGGGCTGGAGCATCCACCGAAATGACCCTGCCGTTGACACCGGGCGACAGCGCGGCCCCGACTGCCGATGCTGAGCCCCGTACCCGGTCTGGCTCCTCCAACGGGGCGGACCGCCCCGACGGCTCCTCCAACGGTCGTCGTCCCGGCGGCTCCGCGGGCTCGGGCGACTCCATCCCCGGGGCCGATAGCGCCGCAGACACCTACGACGCCGACTCCATCGAGACGCTCGAGGGCCTCGAGGCCGTTCGCAAGCGCCCGGCCATGTACATCGGCGGCAACGGCTCAGAGGGTCTCATGCACCTCGTATGGGAAATCGTGGACAACGCCGTGGACGAGGCCGCCGCCGGCTTCGCCACCAAGGTGGGGGTGACGCTGCATCGCAACGGATCGGTCGAAGTGACCGACAACGGTCGCGGCATTCCCGTCAACAAGCATCCCGAACGCGACGTGTCAGCCCTCGAAGTGGTGTTCACCGAACTGCATGCGGGCGGGAAGTTCGGCGAGGGCGCCTACAAGGCGTCGGGCGGGCTGCACGGCGTGGGAGCCTCGGTCGTCAACGCCCTGTCGACCCGTCTCGACGCGGAAGTGCGCCGCGACGGGTACGTGAACGAGCTGAGCTTCTCGAACCAGGAGCCCGGCCATTTCGTTGGTGGCAAGTTCCGGGCCGGCAGCGATGTGCGCCCCGTGAACCGGCGAACCAAGGCGACTGGCACAACCGTTCGGTTCTGGCCCGACATGGCTCTGTTCCACCCCGATGCGCGCATCGACGCCGATGAGGTGCGCCGCCGGGTCCGCCAGATGTGCTTCCTGGTTCCCGGCCTGAGGATGACCGTGGACGATCGCCGTCCCGGCGCGGCCAGCGAGCCCTTCGTCTTCGTGAGCCGGGGCGGGCTCGCCGACATGGTGCGGGAGCGCTCCGAGAGCGCCGGGGAGGATGCGGTGAGCGGTGTGATCACCGCCAACGGCATCGAGACGTTCACCGAGAAGGTCCCCGTCGACGGCAAGATCACCGAAGTCGAGCGTGAGTGCACCGTCGACATCGCGCTGCGATGGACAGCGGGATACGACAGCGACGTGGTGTCGTTCGTCAACACCATCCCCACCTCCTCGGGCGGCACCCACCTCGCCGGTTTCGACAAGGCCCTCACGCGCGTCGTCAACAGCGTGCTGCTGAAGGACAACCGCAAGCTGGCCCGGCTGGCCCGCGATTCCCGCGGCGGCGCAGGAGCCAGGAACGGCAAGACCAACGCCACCAAAGACGATGTGCGAGAGGGTCTGGTCGCCGCGGTCAAGGTGACCTTCTCCGAGCCGCAGTTCCGGGGTCAGACCAAACAGGAGTTGGGCACGCCCGCGGTCGAGGGAATCGTGGCCAGGATCACCTACGAGCAGCTCAAGGAGTGGTTCGAGCCCGGTGGGGGCCCCCGGACCCAGGTCAAGGCCATAGGCGACAAGGTGGCCGCCGCGGTGACGAACCGGGTCGCCTCCAAGCAGATGCTCGACACGAAGCGCAAGGCCGCCAGCCTCGGCTCGACCGGCATGCCCGACAAGCTGGCCGACTGCCGGGTGCACGGCCCTGAAGCCGAGCTGATCCTGGTGGAGGGAGACTCGGCGGCCGGTCCGGCCAAGAGGGGCCGGGACTCCGAGTTCATGGCCATTCTTCCGCTGCGGGGCAAGATCGTGAACGCGGCCAAGGCGAGCCCCAAGCAGGTCCTCGACAACACGGAGGCGCAGGCCATCTTCACCGCGATGGGCGCAGGCGCGGGAGACGCCTTCGACATCGAGGCCGCCCGCTACGGCCGGATCGTCATCCTCTGCGACGCCGACGTCGACGGCAGCCACATCCGCTGCCTGCTGCTCACGCTGATCCACGGCTACATGCGGGAGATGCTTGCCCAGGGCCGGGTCTTCTCGGCCCAGCCGCCCCTATACACCGCCCGGGTGGGCGACCGGACCCTGAGGGCCTACTCCGACGAGGAGAGAGACCGGATGACGGCCGAGCTGGCCCGGGGCAGGCGCCGCAGCGACAGCATCAAGTGGCAGCGCTTCAAGGGTCTCGGGGAGATGAACACCGACGAGCTGCGCCACTGCGCGCTGGATCCCGCGACGCGGACCCTGCGCCGCCTCACGATGGCCGACGCTGAGCAGGCCGAGGCCGCGGCCGACATGTTCGAAGTCCTGATGGGAAACGACGTGGCCCAGCGCCGCGACTACCTCGTCGAGAACTCGTCGCTGGTGGACGAGGCGACACTCGACATCTGAGCAGGCGGCATCTCGGGTCGCGGACACGTCCGGGCATCCGGGCCGGCGTCACACCGTTGCGCTAGAACTGCGGGATGCAGCTCGAGTTCGATCCGGGCGACATCCTCGACCCGGGCTCCACCGGTGCATTGGATGCCGACGGCGCCCCCACCCCGCCGCCGCGGCTGTCGCCTTCGGGCGCATCCACCTTCGAGCAGTGTCCGCGCCGGTGGCGGTTCCGCTACGTCGAGCGCCTTCCTGAGCCGCCCGGACTCGAGGCCCTGGTGGGAACGTTCGCCCACCGGGTGCTCGAGCTGCTGATGCAGAGAGAGCCCTCGCGGCGCAGCAAGGACGAGGCCAAGCGCATCGCCAGGGCGGCGTGGCCCGAGCTGGCCGGCGGCGAGGACTACCGGGACCTGGAGTTGAGCGACGAGGAGTCTCGGGATTTCCGTTGGCGCTCCTGGCGCGCCATCGAGGGTCTGTGGCACTTGGAGGACCCGGTCGCCGTCGAGGTGGAGGCCACCGAGGAGCAGGTGTCGGTGACGCTGGGCGATGTGCCCTTCAGGGGAGTGGTGGACCGCCTCGAGAGGGAGGACGACGGTCTCGTCGTCAGTGACTACAAGTCGGGACGGGCCCCCTCAGCTCGCCACGCCCCCGAGCGTCTGCAGCAGGTGTTGCTCTACGCGGCGGCCGTAGCCGAGGAGATGGGAGAGCAGCCGGTGCGGGCTCAGCTGCTGTATCTGGGCCAGCGGATCGTGGCTACCGCGGTGACCCCTGTCGAGATCGGCGACGCGGTCGGCCGGCTGGAGTCGACCTGGAGCGCGATCGCGGACGCATGCGACGTCGACGACTTCCCAGCGCGGCCAGGGCCGCTCTGCGGCTATTGCGCATACGCCGAGCACTGCCCGGAGGGTCAGGCCGAGACCCTTCGGCGGGCGAAGCAGCGAGCCGCCGAGGAGGAGTACCTCGTGAAACTCGCGGGCTGAGATCCTGCCGGTGTAGCAGCGTCGCCCAGCCGCGGGGCCTCACCGCCTCAAGCGCCTCCACAACCACCAGAGAGTCACCAGCGCGGCTCCCGCGCCCAGCAGGGTGGAGATTCCTGCGGAGTACAGCAGCCGGTCGCTCCAGGCGCCTGCGGGCTCCGGCGGCGCACCCGGGGCAGCGACGCCATCGGGCTCGGGGGCGGGCGGCGGCGGCGGGGCCGCCTCGGTGTCGAGGATCGAATCGACGGCCGAGGCCTCCCGTGGGCCGGGCCGGTGCCGGGGCCGGTCGCGCTGGGGGTCATAGGCCATTGGGGTCCTCCGGACTTTCTCCGCCCACCACTCGATCGTAGATCTCGTCGAACTCGGCGCACGCCTCAGCCGCGCCCCGGCGGGGCGGAAGGGCGTGTATCGGCAGCGAGCGGGCCGCCGCTTCGGCCACGGCTGCCCGCAGGCGCACAGGCGGCAGGACCAACCGGCCGTGGTCGGTGACCAGCTGCTCGTGCCAGTAGCGCGAGTCCCGGGTACGGGCCAGACGGTTGACGGCTACACCCGCCACGGCGAGTCCTGCCGGCTTCCTGGCGTCGACGCGATCGATGGTCCGCAAGATCTCGCTGACGCCGTCAGAGGCCCACGCGCTCGGTTCGGTGACGACCAGGGCGGCGTCCGCCGCGAACAGCGCGTTGATGGTCAACAGGCCGAGCGACGGGGGACAGTCGATCAGCACCAGACTCCGGTGTCCTGACAGGGCAACGCGGAGCCTGTCTTGGGCGCCCACGGGGTCGGAGAGCAGCTGGCGCTCCCGCCCGGCCAAGACCGGCGTGGACGGAACGATCCGGGGCGGGAGGCCCTTGCCGTCGGGCCATCCCGACGGCACCGCCAGGTTCTCGAGGATTCCCGGCCGGTCGGACTCCAGGGCCTCGTCCACGGTCGCGGCAGGCTCCCACACACCCAGGCCTGTAGTGGCGTTGCCCTGAGGGTCGAGGTCGATCACGACGCTGGGGATCCGCCGCGTCCACGCGGCCGACGCCAGGCCGAGAGCGGTGGTCGTCTTGCCGACGCCGCCCTTCTGGTTGACCAGAGCGATCACTGCCACACCTTGAACGGTAGCCACCTAACACCACGCCATGCGCAGGATCGCGCCGAAGCTCTTTCCGACGGAGCACACTTGCTTCATGGCTGCACGCCGCCGCACACCGATGACGCTCAGGCGAGCGGCAGCACGCTGGGCCCGGGACCTGCTGGCGGTCCGCAGCGCCTTCGGTGCCCTGGTGATGGCGGCCGTCGCAAGCCTGGTGGCCGGACTGATCCTCGCGGCCATCACCGACACCCTCGAGGAGCTGCCGGGCCTGCTGCTGCTGGTACCGGCTGCGATCGCAGTGAAGGGCAACATCTTCGGCGCGCTGGGCAGCCGGCTCGGCACGGCCATCCATGCCGGCACCTTCCGCTCCGGGGGTCGGGACTCGGTGATGATGCAGAACGCCATCGCGTCGGTGGGGCTGAGCCTGGTCCTCGGTGTGTTGCTGGCGGTCATGGCGAAGGGAGCGGCGCTCGCCTTCAACGTCTCGCCGACAATGAGCCTGGCCGATTTCGTCGTCATCTCAGCGCTCGGGTGCCTGCTGGCCGCCTTCGTGGTGCTGGCCATCACTCTGGCCACCACGGCAGGTGCGGTCCGCTTCGGCTGGGACCTCGACAACGTCGTGGCTCCCATGGTGACAGTCGCCGGCGACGTGGTGACCCTGCCCTCGCTGGTAGTGGCGGCCGAGCTCGCCGGAGTCGACGTCCTCACGCCGTCGGCGGCTTGGACGCTCACCGTGCTGGCGGTCGCTTCGGTGCTCTGGGGGCTGCGGAGCCGGATGGATGACCTTCGGACCATCATGCGCGAGTCGCTGCCGGTCCTGACCGTTGCGGGAGCGCTCGACCTAGTGGCCGGGATCACGGTGGAGAAGCGCATCGACGACTTCCTCGAGTTCCCAGTGCTGCTCGTGCTGCTGCCGGGTTTCCTGAGCACCGCCGGGGCGCTGGGAGGCGTACTGTCGAGCCGGCTGTCCACGAAGCTCCACCTCGGGCTGGCCCGGCCCGCAGCGCTGCCCTCGGGAGCGGCAAGAGTCGACCTCGCCACCACGTTCGCGCTGGCCATCCCGGTATTCGCGCTGCTCGGCCTGGTGGCGTCGGCCGCGGGCGGCCTCACCGGCCACGCAGGCCCCGCCCTGGCCGAGCTGGTGGCCGTGGCCGTGCTGGGGGGTCTGCTGGCCACCGTGCCGGTAGTGGTAGTGGCCTATTACGGGACGCTCACGGCGGTGCGGTTCGGTGTGGACCCCGACACGTACGGGATTCCCATGGTCACCTCGTCGCTGGACCTGGTCGGCGCCTTCACCCTGATCGTCGCCGTCGTCCTGGTGGGCGTGGCATGACGGGCACCGCGGTACCTATGATCTCGGGAGAGACCTGATGGAAGACAGACCTCGCAATCTGCGGGAGATGCTGGCGGAGGCCAAGGACACCTCCGAGCTGATGGTGGACCTCGCCTACGCGGCGCTGTACTTCGGTGACCCCGACATGGCCGACGAGGTGAGCGAGCTCGAGGAGCGCATGAGCCATCTCGTGCAGGACATGCGGGCGGTCTGCATCCTTGCGGTGCGCCATCCGCGCGACGCCGACGGCATGTCGTCGGTGCTCCAGGTGATCTCCGCCATCGAGCGCATCGCCAACGACGCGGTCGACATCGCCCGCATCGTCACTCACCGGGTCGGCATCCCGCCCGAGTTGGTGGCCGAGCTGAGCGCGGCCGAGGAGGTGTCGCACCGGGTGCTCGTGTCCGACGGCTCGCTGCTCGCGCACCGGCACCTGGCCGACCACGAGATGCCGGCCAAGATGGGTATGCGGGTGATGGCCGTGCGCCGCGAGCGGGAGTGGATCACCGATGTGGGCGGCGACACCGTGCTCGTGCCCGACGACGTGCTGTTCCTGAGGGGATCGCCCGACGGGATCGTCGAGTTGCGCGCCCTGGCGGGGTCGCCGGAGTGGTCCCCGCCCGAGGAGCCGGCCGGCCTCCGAGCCTCGGACCTGCGGCGGGCCACCAACGTGCTGGTCGAGATGAAGGATCTCTCTGAGGTGGCTGTCGGCTTGGCCTACTCGGCGCTGGTGCTGCGAGACGAGAGCCTGGCCGCGGAGGTGCGCCACCTCGAGGACCGTCTCGACGAGATGAAGGACCGCCTGGAGGAGTGGGTGCTGCGGGCGGCCAGGGAGCATGTCGACCAGCCGGGCCTGCGGGGCCTGCTGCACTTGTCCCAGGCGGCCGAGGACCTCGGCGACCAGGCCCAGCAGATGGTGTGGATAATCGAGCGCCAGGAGCAGATCCACCCGATCCTGGCGGTTGCGCTCGGCGACAGCGAGGACGTGGTGGCGCACGTCCCGGTGGCTGCGGGCTCTCAGGCCGACGGTCGAACGCTGGGTGATCTCAGGCTGAACATCGAGCCCGGATTCACGGTGCTGGCCATCCGGCGCGGCGGCCAGTACCGGTACCGGCCAGGCGGGATTGTCCGGCTCGAGCCCGGCGACGCCCTGATAGCCAGCGGGCCCGACGAGGGGCGCGAGCGGCTGGCCGAGATCTGTGGCTGGCTGCTCACCAACCGGGACGACGACGCCGACATGGTCCTGGAGCCGCTGGGATCGGCAGTGCCAGCCTCTTGAGCGGCTCGTAGAGGCCGAGCGCCCCGACAGCGGTAGCTTCACCAGCCATGGCGACTCCGGCGGAACGGCTCTGCCTTCTCACCGTGCACGCTCATCCCGATGACGAGGCGTCCAAGGGCGCGCCCACGGTGGCCCGCTACCACGCCGAGGGCGTCCGCACCGTGCTCGTGTGCTGCACCGGGGGAGAGGAGGGCGAGATCCTCAACCCGGCCCTGGATGATCCCTCGATGGCCGAGAAGCTGGCCGAGGTGCGGGCCGAGGAGTTGGCCCGAGCTGCGGAGGTCATCGGCTACGAAGAGGTTGAGATGCTCGGCTATCGCGACTCGGGCATGGAGGGATCGGAGGCCAACAACCATCCCGACTGCTTCGCCCGGGCCGATCTGGAGGAGGCGGTGGCCCGGCTGGTGGCCATGATCCGCCGTCACTGTCCCCAGGTCATCGTGACCTATCCCGAGGATCAGGGCGGCTACATGCATCCGGACCACATAAGGGTCCACGATGTCTCCGTGCCCGCCTTCGAACGCGCCGGCGACCCTGCCTACCGCCCTGACCTGGGTCAGCCGTGGGCCCCGGCCAAGCTGTACTACACCCTGTGGTCCCGCAAGCGCATCGAGGAGCGCCATCAGGCGTTCCAGGATCTCGGCCTGGAATCGCCGTACAACGACTGGTGGTTCAAGCGGCCGTCCACCGACGACAAGATCACTACTCAGGTTCCCGTGGACGGGTTCATCGATGCGCGCATCGAGGGGCTGCTGGCCCACGCCACCCAGATCGACCCTGAGTCGACGTTCTGGTTCGGGCTGCCCGCCGAGGTTGAGCGATCGATCCACCCGTACGACGACTATGTGCTGGCCCGCGGTCCTCGTCCGGCGACCCTGCCCGAGCGTGACCTGTTCGAGGGGTTGCGGCCGGAGCCCGCCGGCGACGGTGGCTGACGTGGCGCCGGAGCCTCTCAGTGAAGGGTGGCTGGAAGCGGTCGCCGCGGTTCTGGAGGCTGCCGATGCCTCCGGCGCGGCCGAGGGGGTGGCCCAGATCACCGTGAGCGGCGCGCCTGGTGGCGCGGCCGCCTTTCACGCGGTGGTCGAATCCGGTCGGGTGAGCCTGTCGACGGGACGCCACCCGCAGCCCGACCTGGTGTCCGGCTGGACGTACCGGGACTTCGTGCAGGCCTGGCAGGGCGAGCTGTCTGTGGAGGCGGCCTACATGTCGGGCCGGATGAAGCTCGAGGGCGACCAGGTGCTGTTGTTCGACGGATGGCGCCCGCTGCTGCGATCGACGGCGCTTCGCGAGGCTCTGGCCGCGCTGCGGTAGACCCGGGGGTCGGCTACCCGGACGTCAGATCCGGTGCCGGGCTCGCCTCTGTGCGCTGCGCAGCGCGCGGTATCCGACCGCGACCGCTCCGGATTGTTCGATCAGGTCGGTCATCTCGCGGGACACGGCCAGCGCGAGGTCATCGACCCGGCCGCCTGCTGACGGATCGATGGCGTGGATCTCGGGCTCGTCGAGCGCTGGGCACAGCGACAGCTCGGTGACCCCGGGCGCTAGGTCGGACAGTTGTTCGAACACGTGGTCCCTGGCGTCTCCTCGAACGAGCCGGAAGTGGTCGGGGAAGACGATGCCCTCGGACTGCGCCAGCGACCGGAACGGGAATCCGGCCTTGGCCTCGACGTCGGGGCCCTCGAGCCGCACCGGGAGATCGAATGACACCGCGAGGTCGAGCAGCACGTCGAAGAACTCGGCGCGCTGCTGCATGGCGGCTAGGTGGGTGGTGAGGTGGGTCACGTCGAATCCCCACAGCACGGCCCGCTCGAGCTGGGCGCGACACTCGCGCCGGACCTCGTCGAGGTCCGCATGGTCCCACAGGTCCTGCAGAGTCCGGGGGAAGCCGCCGTCGCCGTCGAGGAGGCTGGGGGCGTTGGTGAGCGGCCCCCACCGGAAGCAGTCGAGCTCGGAGTTGAGCGTCAGGTGGACCCCGAGGTCCTCGCCCCGGTAGAGCTCGGCCGCGTGGCGGGCCCACACGCCTGGCATCACGATCGTGCCGGTCGTGGCCGCGCCGTCCCGCAGCGCCTGATAGCCGGCGGCGGTGGAGGAGTGGGTGGTGCCGATCCGGTCGGCGCTGACGATCACGAGCTTGGCGTCAGGGGGGTGCCCGAGGCGCTCTACCAGCGATTCCACAACCCTGACGGTACCTGACTCCGCGGGCCGCATCTGACCCGACGCCGCCGCGGTCGGCAGTCAGCCTCAGCCCAGCGGAACGTCGGCGCCGCCGCAGTGGCCCCACAAGCCGCGGTCGGCTGCGACCGCGTCTGCCTCGGCCCGAGCCAGAACGCTGGCGTAATGGTCGTTGGGCGGGTAGTTCAGCACCGCGGCGAAGCCGGCGGCCACGAGTTCCAGATTGACGAAGAGGCCGTCGTGGGATCGCACCACATAGCCGAGGAGACGCTGGTAGACGTCCCGGTCTTCAACGTCGCGAACCAGGGTGATCTCGGTCCCGGCCGGGAGCAGGGCCTCGAGATGCTGCGATGCCTCCTTGCCGAAGCACTGCACCGGGCGGTTGGGCGCCACGGACTCGGGAGTGTCTATGCCGATGAGGCGCACCGTCTCTCGACGGCTCCCGATCAGCACGTCGATGGTGTCACCGTCGACAACCCGTTCGACGGTGGCGTTGGGAGTCCAGCCGCTACCGCCCCCTTCCACGGCGTGGTCGTTGCCGGCAGTCGGTAACTCCGGCGGGCCGCGTGCGCCGACGGCGCCATCGTCGGTCTGCAGGGCTCCGGCCTCCACACTGTCGTGGGCTGAGTCGGCAGTGTCGAGGGTCCGGGCACCGCACGAGGTCATCAGCGCCAGCACGATGGCGCCTGCCGCGTGCCACCGCCACAGAGACCGGTCTCGCCGCGCGAATGCAGCCTTCGAGCAGCCCGCCGACCCCGGCTTCGGGACTCGGCGCCACAGAGACCGGTCTCGCTGCGGGAATGCAGCCTGCAGGTGGCGAAGAGTGCCGTGAGGCAGTTCTCGGGGTGATGAGGCTCTCATGAGGCACGTCCTCCTCGGGCGCTGCCGGCAAGGCGCGGTCGTTAGCGGCTAACGGTGGCATCCGGCAGGGCACGGCCGGTGCGATTGGGTGCTTCCGCCCGGGATCAGGCTGCGGCGGGGAGGTCGCTGCCGTCGACGGTAGCGACCTCTGCCGGGGTGCGGGCGGCCTGCAGGGCCCTGCGGGCCCGGGCCACGCCGCGCCGGCCGATCTCGCAAGTGGTGGAGTCGAGCTGCCAGCTCTGCTGCGAATCGGGCTGGCCCGGGGTGAGGATGTCGATGAGAACCAGTTGATCGGTCATGTGGACATGATGGCCGGGGGGTGTGACATCCTGTCCGCATGAGCCAGGCCCATGTCCAGAGATACGGCATCACGGTCCCATTCATGGGCCCCCTGCACGCCCAGCGCCCGCTGTTCGAGGAGCTCGTCGACTTGGGATACACCGACGTCTGGTCGTCGGAGGCGAACGGCTTCGACGGCTTCACCACCCTCGCCCTCGCCTCGGTGTGGGCGCCGGCGCTGCGGCTCGGCACGGCGGTCGTGCCCGCCTACACACGCGGTCCGGCCCTCATGGCCCAGTCGGCTGCGTCGCTGGCCTCGGCCGCTCCGGGACGCTTCGTCCTCGGCATCGGCACATCCTCGGAGGTCATCGCGGACCACTGGAACGCAGTCCCCTTCGATCGGCCGTACCGGCGGGTGCAGGACACGGTCCGCTTCCTGCGAGCGGCCCTGAGCGGCGAGAAGGTCACCGAGAACTACGACACCTTCTCGGTGCGGGGATTCAGGCTCGGGGTTCCCGTCAACGAGCCGGTGCCGATCTTCGTGGCCGCCTTGAGGGAGCGAATGCTGCGTCTCGCGGCCCGCGAGAGCGACGGTGCCATCATCAACTGGCTGTCGGCATCCGACGTGGCAAGGGTCTGCGGGATCGTCAGGGACGAGAGCCCGACCGCCGAGGTCGTGGCCCGCATCTACGTGCTGCCCACCTCCGACCGGCAGGCGGCCCTGGCCGCGGGACGGCGGTTGCTGGCCGCCTACATCAATGTGCCGGTCTATCGGGCCTTCCACGCCTGGCTCGGACGCACCGACGCCCTCGGCGAGCACTGGGCCCAGTGGGATGCGGGCGACCGCCGGGGCTCCCTGGAGAAGATCCCCGAACAGGTGGTGGACGAACTGCTGGTTCATGGCTCGCCCGACGAGTGCCGCCAGCACATCGGGCGCTTCATCGACAACGGGGTGACCTGCCCCGCGCCCATGGTGCTGCCCGCGGAGGGTGTCGACGCCTTCGACGTGGTGAGGGCCCTGGCCCCCTCCGAGTCCTAGGAGTCCAGCAGGCGCCTCTGCATCCTGCGCATGCCGTCCAGCCAGCGCTGCCGGTCACCGGCCCGTCGCAGCTCGTAGGTGGCCACCTCGGGGTGCGGCAGTATCAGGAACCGATCCTGTCGCAGTGCCTCCAGAGTCACCGCGGCCACATCCTCGGGCTCGATGAGTCCCAGGGCCCTCACCTGGTCCACGGCCACCGCGCCCTCGTTCTCGGTCATGGGCGTGCGCACACCCTGGGGGCAGAGGCAGGAGACCCGCACACCATCGTCGCCGTGGGCGATCGCGAGCCATTCGGCCAGGCCCACAGCAGCATGCTTGGTGACCGCGTAGGAGGCCGTTCCGAAGTTCGTCAGCAATCCCGCGGCCGAGGCGGTCACGAGCAGATGGCCTGATCCGCGCTCCACCCATCGGGGAATGAGATGGCGGCACGCGACCACATGGGCCATCACGTTCACGTCCCAGACGTGGTTCCATTCGTCGTCCGGCCGCTCGACCCCACCCAGGCGGGAGATGCCCGCGTTGCCGCACCACAGTTCGATCGGACCCAGGCTTGACTCGACCTGCTCGATGAGCGCGACGACGGCGTTCTCGTCCGTGACGTCGATCCCGGCGGCGAACCCGGCTGCCACGTCCGGTCCGGCCTCCGCCGCGATCTCAGCCGCGACGGCCTCCGCTCCGGCCCCGTCGATGTCAGCCACCACCACCACGCCCCCGGCGTCGAGCGCGAGCGCCCTGGCCAGAGAGCGCCCGATACCGCTGGCGGCACCGGTGACGACTGCGACCGCACCTTCGAGTTGCACGCCCCGATCCTCTCAGCGCAGCAGCCGGCGCGCCAGGGCGCCGAGCCCGGTTCCGACCGCCATGCCTGCGGTCACGTCGCTGGCGTGATGGATACGCACGTGAATCCGGCTCAGCGCCACGACCAGGGCCACCGCGTAGTAGGCGGGCGCCCAAGGGCTGCGGCGCGACAGCAGCGAGGCCGCCACCATGGCCGCGCTGGCATGGCCGCTGGGAAAGCTGCTGGTGAGCGGCTGGCGCAGGGAATGGGGCCGCGGCCCCCCTAAAGCCGGTCGGCGGCGGCCGACGAGCGTCTTGATGACACCGTTGACCAGCGCGGCCTCCCCCAGCAGGGCGATGCCCAGCTGCCAGGCACCCCGGGCGTCGCGGCGTACCACCGCTTGGGCTGCTCCCAGGGCGTACCAGAGCATCGAGTGGTTGGCTGCCTCCGATGCCGAGTACATGAGACGGTCGAGAGCGGGCCTGTCCCTGAGCCGACGGTCCCACCACTCGTCGATGGCGTTGTCGATGTCGTCGATGTTCTCGGCGGCGGATCCCATGGTCACTCGTCAGGAATTGTCGTGGTCGGGGTGCTGCCAGTCTCGTCGCCGCTGGACGGCTCGCCCCCCTGGGAGCCGTCGCTGCCGGTGGGCTCGAGCTGGTCGCCCTCGCCCTCCTCCGCGCCCTGGTACTCGCTTCCCTCCCCAGGGACGGTCGACTCCGGCGCGATGGTCGTGGTGGTTGTCGTCACCGACGGGGTTCCGTCGCAGTTGAGGCCCTCGGGGCGGTACAGGGCCCGCACCGTGTCGGTCTCGCTCCGCCCGTCCTCGAGCCAGGTCCGGGTGCGCTCGGTGACAACCCGGGTACACGACGTCCCTCGGGGCTCGGACCACTGGTTGGTCTGCTCGGCCAGAACCCAGGGCGTGGAGTAGAGCCGCACCGTGATCGAGTCGTCGGCGGTGGTGGGCCACAGCATCACCCCGTAGGGCGTGTTGTTCTCGATCACCAGGTCGGGGGCCGGGAACGACACGGTGGCCTCGCGTCCGTAGGGGTAGCGGCTGAGATAGATCGAGTGGCTCTGGTAGTCGATGAACTCCAGTCCCGCGAAGAAGGCCGCGTTGAACAGCGTGGTCGCGTACTGCGAGATCCCTCCCCCCACCGAGTCCACGAACACGCCGTCCAGGATCATCGCGGCCGGCACGAAACCGTTGTTCAGGGTGCGCGGGCCGACGTGCCCGTTGACCGAGAAACGCTGGCCCGGCTCGATGACCACGCCGCGGGTCAGCTCCGAGATGCGGGCAATGTTGCGCACCCGATCCTGGCCCGGCCTGAACGGTGTGGTGAACTCGGCGACCAGGTCGGTGATTCCCAGCGACTCGGCCCACTCCCGCCCCTGGGGATGGGGAGCCGGAGCCGCGGGCAGTGTGATCACCGGCTCGTCGGCGACCATCCCGACCACGAGAGCGTCCACCACCGAGGTGTCGCAGCACTTGAAGCCGGCCTCGCCCCCGGAGATGGTCACCGCGCCGGCCTCGTCCAGCCCGATGGTGGCCGGCGCACCCGGGCCGCCGATCCCCACGAAGAAGCTGGCCAGGGTGTCCGCGATCCGCGGATGGACTATGAGGTGGGTGTCGTGCTTCTCGCCCTGAGTCTCGATGAACTGGCGCAGGGCCAGCTCGCCGAAGTGTTGCTGCTCGTCGGTGCCCTCCAGTTGAAGCGTGACCCCTCCAGCCGTGATCTTGTTGGCGTGCGCGGCCAGCGCGGTGGCCAGATTGGCCGCGATCGGGTCGATGGGCTCCATGCCGCGGATGGGAACCTCGACGGTGACCCGGCCGCCGAGGTTGCTCCGCACGGCCTCTTCCAGCCTCTCGGCCAGCAGGTCCATGTCCGGGACCGGGACGTTGGTGCTGAGGACGGGCCGGAAGACCCCGTCGACGAGCTCTATCTGGGGCGTCTCGGGGTCCAGATCCACGGTGCCGGCCAGGGTTCCGAGGTCGGTGGTCACCGCGGGCTCGACTTCCCGGCTGGCGAAGAGGTCGAACAGCCACGCGGCGGGGCGGACGACCGGAGGGGCAGGGTCGTCGGCCTCGGCCAGGGTCTGCTCGGCGTCGAGCGAAATGCCGAGGTCGGAAGCCTTGAGCTCGACGAGTCGATCCCGGTAGACGGGGTGATCGGGGAACTGGAGCTCGATCATGGTCTCGGCCACCTCTTGGACGACCGGTTCGAGCGCGGTGACCGCCTCCTCGGGCTCAAGGCCCCCGATGTCCACGCCGGCTACGACCGCGCCCTCGCGGATCTCGGAGTCCTGGCCCGACTCGTACACCTGCCACCCGGCGAGCAGGGCGGCGAGAGCCACTGCAAGTCCGACCATGACCTGCCACAGCCACGAGTACCGGCCCTCGCGCTGCCGTAGCCGTCTCAGCACGATTCGAGGGTATCCGCAGCAGGTGACGGCACCGGCGCACCGTCGTGCCCCCGTCTAGAACAAGCGAAGCTCCGGGGATTCGATGCCGCGCAGCTCGTCGTAGTCCACCTCGACACAGTCGATGGAACGGTCGGTGGCCAGCACCCTGGCCTGGGGCTTGATGGTCCGGGCCACGAACACGCCCCGGACCGGCGCCAGGCTCGGGTCGGAGTTCAGGTAGTGCAGGTACCGCGTCAGCTGCTCCACGCCGTCGATCTCGCCGTTGCGCTTCACCTCCACGGCCACCGCCGCGCCCGAGGCGTCGCGGCACAGCAGATCCACGGGACCTATGGCCGTAGGGAACTCCCTGCGCACCAGGGTGAAGCCGTCCTCGATGGTCTCGGGATTGCTGGCGAGCAGCTGCTGCATCTGGGCCTCGACCCCGTCCTTCTGCAGGCCGGGGTCGGTGCCCATGTCGTGGCTGCTGTCGTGCAGCACCTCCTCGATCCTGATGGTGAGGCTGTCGCTGCGGCCCGGGGCCGTAACCCGCCACACCCCGGCCGCATCGTCGATGATGAGGCGATTGGGGGCGTTCATCCAGTTGAGCGGCTTGTAGGCGCCCCCGTCGGCGTGGATGGCCACGCAGCCGTCGGCCTTCACCATGATGAGGCGGACGGCGGAGGGAAGATGAGCCTGCAGCCGGCCGTCGTAGTCGACGGTGCAGCGGGCGATCACGAGCCGCACTGTCGCCAAGCTAGCCGGAGCAGCCGGTCTGGTCGCGGCCCGCTGATTCTGCGTCTGCGGGGCGGTGGCATACTCTGCCGATGGATCTTGCCGGCCGGACGGCCCTGGTGACCGGGGGAGCCAAGCGGGTGGGTCGGGGCATCACCCTGACGCTGGCCCGAGCCGGTGCCAACGTGGTGATCAACTACAACACCTCGGCCGACGAGGCCCGCCGCACCACCGCTGACGCCGAGGCCCTGGGGGTTCAGGCCCTCCCGGTGAGGGCTGACGTGACCGACGACAGCCAGGTCCAGGCCATGGTCGCCGCGGCGACCGAACGCTTCGGCACCATCGACGTGCTCGTCAACAATGCGTCCACGTTCGCTCTGGGCGCCTTCCCGACCGACGACCTCACCGTGTGGCACCGCTCGATCGACACGCTCGTCCACGGCCCCTTCTACTGCGCCAACCGGGTGGCCCCGGTCATGCTGGCCAACGGAGGTGGCGTGATCGTCAGCATCGGCGATCTGAGCGCCTTCGAACCCTGGCCCGGGTTCGCCGGCCATGCCGTCGGCAAGGGGGCGATCATCTCCCTCACCCGTCAGCTGGCCCTGGAGCTGGCTCCCACGGTCAGGGCCAACGCGGTCGTCCCCGGTCCGGCGCTGCGCCCGGCCGACTACGACGAGGACACCTACCAGAGGGTGGCCGACGAGACGCTGGTCGGCCGTTGGGGCACTCCCGAGGAGATGGGCCAGGCGGTCCAGTTCCTGGTCGAGGCCGACTACATCACCGGCGAGGTCATCACCGTGGACGGCGGTCAGCGCTACGGGCATCGCAAGCACGCCCACGGCTGAGACCGGCCAACGTCGCGTGAGCCCGGACATGGGTGCTTGAGACTGTCATGGTTGCTGCCGGGGTCCACATCGTGCCGCTGATGCCGGCGCAGGACGTCATCTCGGTCGCGGTGGAGGCCGAGAGGCTCGGCTACGACTACTGCCTGGTGGCCGATGAGGGGTTCCACCCCGACGTCTACGCCTGCCTGGGCGCGGTCGCCCGAGCCACCGAACGGATCACCCTGGGCGTGCTGACCAACGGGTACACCCGCCATCCGGCCGTGACCGCGACGGCTGCGGCCACCGTGAACGAGCTCTCGGGCGGGCGGCTCGTGGTTGTCCTGCTGGCCGGAGGGTCGATGGTGCTGAGCCCCATGGGGATCGAGCGGGCCCGCCCGGCCCGGGTGGTGGCCGACGCCCTGGAGGTTCTCAAGGGGCTGTGGTCGGGCCGGGAGGTGAGCTGGAGGGGCCAGACGTGCTCGCTCGACCGGGCCCAACTCGGCATGGGGGCCCAGTCCATCCCGATCTGGATCGCCAGCCGGGGACCGCGCCTGCTGGAGCTGGCCGGGCAGCAGGCCGACGGCGTCGTCCTCACCGTCAAGCCCGACCTCGGAGCGGCCCTGAGCCTCGTCGAGGCGGCCGCGGCCTCAGCGGACCGGCCCGAGCCGAGCCGCTACTACCTCGGCCGGATCTGCTACACGCCCGAGTTGCTGGAGGGCCAGCGCCGCACCCTGTCGTTCGTGCTGATGGACTCGCCCCGGCGGGTACTGGATTCCCTCGGCCTGGCTCCCCGCGAGATCGCGGTCGTGGAGCAGGCTGCGGCCAGCAACCAGCCCGAACTCGTGGACGGGTTGGTGACCGGTGATCTGCTCCGGCGCTACCAGGTGTCGGGAACCCCCGAGGAGTGCAGGGTCGAGGTGGAGCGGCTGGCCCGCGACCACGATCTGTCGGGCGTGCTGATCGACGCCCTGTCGTCCGATCTCGATGAGAACCTCGCGGTGCTGGCCGACTCGCTGCCCATCATCGCCGGGGCGCGGCCGTAGATTCTCTGCCATGACCTCCCGGCATCTCGACCGCATCTTCGCCGCCGACGGGCGAGCGGTGATAATCGCCCTGGACCACGGGCTCATCGACGGCCCCTGCTCCGGCTTCGAGCGGCCGGGCGACACGATCGCGGCCGTGGTGGCGGGCGGTCCCGACGCCATCCTGACCTCCTACGGGATCGCAGCCCGCTTCCCGGCCGAGCTCGAGGGGGTCGGGCTCATCCTCCGCAGCGACGGCTCCGAGAGCAACCTCGGCACGCCCAGCACCGGTTCGGTCGGGCAGTTCTTCGGGGTCGAGGACGCGCTGCGGGTCGGAGCCGACGCCCTGGCGGTGACCGCCCTGCCGGGTTCGCCCGCGGAGGCGGCCACCCTTCGCAACCTGGCCTGCACCATCAGCGAGGCCCATCGATCGGACCTGCCGGTGATGGCCGAGATGGTGCCCGGCGGTTTCGACTCGCCCCCGGAGCTTCGGGGAGCCGACGCGGTGGCCTTCGCCGCCCGGCTGGGGGCCGAGCTGGGTGCCGACTTCATCAAGGCGCCCTACTGCGAGGACTTCTCCCGGGTCACCTCGTCGACCTTCGCGCCGGTGGTGATCCTGGGAGGCTCCAAGGGCTCGGAGGCCGCCACTCTGGACAACATCCGCGACGCGGTCGACGCGGGCGCGGCCGGTGTGGCCATGGGCCGCAACGTGTTCCAGAGCCAGAATCCCACGGCCATGGCCCGGGCCGTGGCCGCGGTGGTGCACGACGGCGCCAGCGTCGAGGACGCCTTCTCGATTCTCGGAAGGTGACCCGGTGAGAGCGGCCGGGTCCGGGAGCGCCTCCGGCGGCGAGCCCACGGCTGAGGTCGTCCTGGGGCTGGACGCCGGCACCACCTCGGCCAAGGCCCTCGCCGTGGACCGGGCGGGACGGATCCTGGCCACCGCCAACTCGGATCCGATCGCCACCCGCTCGACACCGGGGGGCGGCCGCGAGCAGGATCCCGACGAGATCTGGCGGGCCCTTGCGGCTGCGAGCCGGCGGGCAGTAGGAACTCTCGGAACCGATGTCAGGGTGGCTGCGCTCGCCGTGGCCGCCCAGAGTGGCTCGGTGATCCCGGTGCCGTCCAGTGGCCGGGCCGCCAGGGCCATCACCTGGATGGATGCCCGGTCCCGGGTTGTGGTGGAGGGCTGGCCCGCCGACGTCGCCGAGCGGATCAGGGCTGTCAGCGGTTGGACGCCCGCGCCAGGCGCCGGCCTGGCGACCATCGCCTGGCTGCGGGCGGCTGGTCCGGATCCGGGAGGGGAAGGCAGTGCGGGGCCTGTGGACCGCTGGGCTTCGGTGGACGACTACCTCATGTCCAAGCTGACCGGGCAGTGGGCCACCAACCCCTCGAACGCGTCCGGGATGCAATTCATGGAGGTCGCGGACCGGACATGGAGCCTCGAGCTGTGCCGTGTCGCCGGCATCGATCCGGGTGACCTCTCGCCCATCCGGGCCTCCGGCACGACTGCGGGGCCGTTGACCGGCGAGGCTGCCGCCGCGCTGGGCGTGGAGCCGGGCACACCGGTGGTGGTGGGCGGCCACGACCAGGCCTGCGCCGCGCTGGGGCTCGGCGCCGTCGAGCCCGGCGACGTGTTCCTGTCGGCCGGCACCGCCTGGGTGTTGACCCTGGTCACCGACCAGGCCGACGTAGCCGCCCTTCCCCCCGCCCTGAACCTGAGTCCACACGTGGCGGCCGGACGCTGGACTGCGTCCACGAACCTGGGCGGTTTGGGTGCGCTGATCGCCCAGAGCCCACCCGACCGCACTGCGGCCGTGTTCGAGACCTGCGCCCGCAAGGTGCGCGAGGCCCTCGAAGGGGCCGGTGAGATGGCCACCGGCGGCAGGGCCATGGTCGTGGTGGGGGGCGGCACCCGCTTCGGCGAGTTGATCGAGATGATCGCCGGTGCAGCCGACCGGCCCGTGGTCGTGCGCCCCGAGGCCAGCTGGCCCGCGGTGGGCGCGGCCCGGCTGGCTGCAGCAGCTCTAGGGTGGGCGGCCCAGAGGCCGAGCGAATAGAGAGCGACCGGTGAGGATCTTGGCGAGGAGCCGAGCGAGGCCGTGGCCCGAGCGGCCCGTGAGCGAAGCGAATATGAGCGGGAGTGACGCCGCTGCGACGCCAGCGACTCTCACCGGTTTGCGCTCGTTCCCAGGAGAGGCAGCGTGACCAGACCGACAGTCGCCATCACCATCGGGCAGTCCCACTACAGGCGGATGTTCAGCGCCGCAGCCCTTGCCGACCTCGCGGCCGCGGCCGAGATCATGCACCATGCCGGTGGCGAACCAGCCGGCAAGCAGGAGCTGATGGCCGTTCTGGCCGAGGCCGACGCCTGCATCACCGGCTGGGGAGTGGCCCAACTCGACGCCGACGTGGTGGCGGCCGCGCCCCGGCTGGGGCACATGGCCCACATGGGCGGCAGCGTGAAGCGCTTCGTGTCCGGCGCGGTGTGGGACCGGGGCATCAGGGTCACCAGCGCGGCCGTCACGCTGGCCCGGGATGTGGCCGAGACCACCCTCGGCCTGATGATCGTGGGCCGCAAGCGGATCTGGCCCCTGGGGAACCATGTGCGCGGCGGCGGCTGGCGCGACAGCCCGGTATGGGACCGGTGGGACGCGCGGGAACTCCACCGCTCGACGGTGGGCCTGGTCGGCGCGGGCAATGTCGGCCGCCACGTGATCGAGCTGCTCGATCCGTTCTCGGTGACGATCCTGGTCGCCGATCCGTATCTGAGCGACGACGAGGCGGAATCGCTCGGGGTGGAGAGGGTCGAGCTCACGGAGCTGATGGAACGCAGCGATGTCGTGTCGATCCACGCCCCGGAGACCGATCAGACCCGGCACATGATCGGCGCGGAGGAGCTGGGCCGTCTCGCCGACGGCGCCGTCCTGATCAACACCGCCCGGGGCGGCATTATCGACGAGGCGGCCCTCATCGACGAGTTGGCCACCGGCCGCATCTTCGCCTTCCTCGACGTGACCGACCCCGAGCCTCCGGCACCGGACAGCCCGCTGCGGCTCCTCGAGAACGCAGTGGTCACCCCCCATATCGCGGGGTGCATCGACAACTGTCACCGGATGGGGGAGCTGGCCGTCGAGGAGGTCCGCCGCTACCTGGCCGGCCAGCCGGCCGTCAACGAGATCCGCCCGGAAATGCTCGACCGGATCGCCTAGAGGCCGAGCAAATAGGCGAGCGAATCCGGTGCATACGGGCGAGGCCGTGGCCCGAGCGGCCCGTGAGCGCAGCGAACAAGAGCGGGAATCACCACGCCGCGACGCGACGAGTTCTCACCCATCCGCGCCTGGTCTTCGAGGCCGCCGGCCCGACAGGTCGCCGGTCAGCTGAGGACGAGGCCGCCGTCGACCTCGATGGCCTGGCCGGTGAGGTAGCGGGCGTCTTCACTGGCCAGGAAGGCCACCACTCCGGCGATCTCCTCCGGTCGGGCCAGCCGCTTGAGAGCGGTGTCGTTGGCCCGCATGTCGAGCCACTCCTGGGCGGTCATGTCCAAGGTGGCGCCGACCTCGCCGGCCACTTTGCGCACCATGTCGGTGAGGGTATTGCCCGCGCACACCGCGTTGACGGTGATGCCGTGGGGTCCGAGCTCCATGGCGGCCGAGCGGGTGATGCCGACCACCCCGCTCTTGGTGCCCGAGTACTCGGCCGAGTAGGGCCAGCTCGTCTTGGCCGCCATGGAGGCGATGTTGATGATGGAGCCCCGGCCCTGGGCGGTCATCACCGGTGCGGCCAGGCTGTTGGAGATCAGGACCCCGGTCAGGTTGACGGCCACGATGTCCTCCCACCGGTCGAGGGGGATCTCCGACAGGGGTCCGCCGACGTAGATGCCGGCGCAGGCGACCAGCACGTCGATGCGGCCCCAGGCCCCCTTGACGAACTCGAAGGCGCCGTGCTGGTCGGCCCGCGAGCGCACATCGCAGGACAGCGCCAGCGCCTCGACCCCCTCGGCCCGGGCCGCGGCGGCGGTGGCCTCGTTGTCGGCGTCGTTGATGTCGAGGCAGGCGACCCAGGCGCCCTCGGCCGCGAACCGCCGCGCCGTGGCCGACCCGATCCCGGTGGCCGCGCCCGTGATGACCACCACCTGGTTCTCGAACCGTCTCATCGGGCGACCCTACCAACGCACCCATGCTCCGATGCTCGGCTGAGCCGCGTCCGAGGTTCACCGCGACGGTGTCCGATAAGGAACGCACGCTTCACCGATTGCTCACACAAGTAAAGCAATAGGGCGATTGCTTTACTCTCGCTCCGAATAGTCGATGCTGATACTTCCCGGCACTTGCGAGGGTGCTAGTTAATCGTTACGATTTACTAGCATGATTTCGATGTCGCAGCGTGTCACGCGCTACGTGGCGACGCTTCCAGAAGGCTCGTTCGTTTCGGTGCACGATGTCACCGGAACGCGTAGCGCAGTTGAAACGGCCTTCTCGCGTCTTGCCGCCAGCGGCGAACTGTCCCGCGTCCGAAGAGGCACCTATTGGAAGGGCTCTCCAACCCCTTGGGGCATGACCCTTCCGCGCACTGAGGAGGTCGCTCTGGCTCTCGGCGGCCCGGGTTCTGGCCCCGCGGGAGTTGCTGCGGCGTACTGGCTGGGCCTCACTTCGCAGGTTCCCTCGATGTACCTGGCCGCGGTTCCGGGACGGGCTCCGGCACCTTGGCGTTTCGTGCGCTTCACTCAGCGCCCGGTCGGAAGGTTGCTGGCTGAACTGTCCCCGTCGGAGGTTGCCGTCCTCGAGGTGCTGCGGTCCGGCCCCGCCATGGTCGAGTCCGGTTGGGATGAGTTGGGCTCTGTGGTCTTCCAGTTAGCTGAAGATGGCAAAGTGCGTCTTCCCGCTCTGCATGAAGCCGTGAGAGGCGAGCCCCACCGCGGCGCCCGCGCTCGCTGGGCCGAGCTGTGCTGGGCGCGGCCTGAGCTGTCGTCAACAACGTGAGTTGGCGCCTGCGGGAGCTTCCCGAGGTACTCGCGGCCGGAGCCGCCCGGGTGTCGCGTGAGACCCGCATCCCAATGGCACACATCGAGAAGGACTTCTGGGTCACCGAGGTACTGCGGGGCGTGGCCCGTTGTAGCGCGGAGACGGGAGTGACCGCCGTGCTCAAGGGCGGTACGAGCCTGTCTAAGGCGTTCGGGCTGATCCACAGGTTCTCCGAGGATGTGGATGTGATCGTCGTTACCCCCGGCGAGAGCAAAGGAATGGACGACCGGTGCCTCAAGTCATTCGTGACCACCGCAGCAGCTTCGACGGGACTGGAAGCGATCATCGACGGAGGTACAGCCACCAGAGGACTAAAGCGCTCCGCCAGTTTGCAATACCCAACGAGCGCTGAGATGGGCGATCTGCGATCGGGCGTGTTGCTGGAACTCGGCGTCCGCGGTGGGGCGATGCCGACAGTGCGACGCACGGTGGGGAGCCTGCTCGTCGATCACGGAGCCGCGGCGGGGCTCGAGCTGGATTTCGAGGAGGCGGAGCCGGTCACCTTGCACGTGCTGGCACCTGTGCGAACCCTGATCGAGAAGTTGACGATCCTGCACCATGCCGCGTTACAGGAAGACGCTGTCGAGCAGGCTCGCCATGCTCGGCACTACTACGACGTCTGGTGCCTTCTGGGCGACGGGGCGACTGTTGAGGCACTTGAGGCCTCGCCCGCCGACGTGCTGGCTCGCGAGGTCATCACCTTCACAGCGGCAGCGAGGATGGAGACGAGCAACCGGCCGCCAGAAGGCTTCGCCGCCTCGCCGGCTTTCGACCCGGCCAAGGCACAGCATGCGAGATCTGAGTTCGAGTCGGTTGTTCTCGATCAGTTGCTGTGGCCGGCCGCAGTTCGTCCGTCCTTCGAGGACTGCTGCGCCGCAGTGGACAGGCACGCAGACGTGCTCTAGGAGCGCTCTTGGTCCGTCGGTGTGGCAGGCTTGGCGGCGCTGCCCGGCGGCGGGCAGGTCGGTAGTTGACGACCATCAGTCGGTAAGAAGGACGTATGGCAAAGGGGCGAATCAAGAAGGCGCATACCAGAACCGGGCCATCGAGGCCGTCACGGGACCGCCAGGGCGGCCAGGACCGCTCCGGCCAGCTCGGGGCGGCAGATCACAAGGTCGGGCAGGTAGGGGTCGGGCTGGTTGTAGCGCAGATCCGTCCCGGCGAGGCGGCTCACCGAGCATCCTGCCGCGGCGGCCACGGCCGCGGGAGCGCAGGAGTCCCATTCGTACTGGCCGCCGGCATGGACATAGACATCGGCTTCGCCCCGGACCACGGCCATCGACTTGGCGCCGGCTGAGCCGAGAGGCGCCACCTCGGCGCCGAGCGCGGTGGCCACGTCGGAGGCCTGTTGCGGCGGGCGGGAACGCGACACCACCAGCCGGAGCGGCCCGGCCCGGGCCGCCGGAAGCCGGGGAGGATCAGCCGTCGAGAGGGTGAGCCCCAGCGCGGGCAGGGCCACCGCTCCCGCGACCGGTCGCTCGTCGACGACCAGCGCTACATGCACCGCCCAGTCGGTGCGACCCGGCTCGGAGAACTCGCGGGTGCCGTCGAGCGGGTCGACGACCCATACCCGCTCGGCATCGAGCCGGGAGGTGCTGTCGGCGCCCTCCTCCGAGAGCACGGCGTCGGCCGGCCGGGCCGCGGCCAGCTCGGTGGCCAGCAGTTCATGAGCCTGGCGGTCGCCCTCGGCCCGCACGACCGCGGCCGGCGCGCCCTCCCGCGCCAGCCGTACCCGCAACTCGATCAGCAACTCGCCCGCCCGGTGGGCGAGGTCAGCCGCCAGACGATGATCGTCGTTGATGGGGCTGGGGCTCAGGCCAGTACCGCCGCTTCGAGGAGGTCCTGCTGCTCCTGTGCGTGCACCGTGGGGCTGCCGCCGGCCGGGCTGCCCGACTCGGGTCGGCTGACCCTGCGTATCCGGTAGTCGTCCCCGTGGGCCTCGTAGAGGCGTCCCTTGATCCCGTTCCACGCGCCCATGTTCTCGGGCTCCTCCTGCAGCCAGACGATCTCGGTGGCGTTGGGGTATCTCCGGAGCTCGTAGTCCACTGCTCCGAAAGGCCACGGGAAGAGCTGCTCCACCCGGCACACGGCCAGCGGGGCCCGGTGCTCGTCGCGCAGTTCGATGGCGGCGTAGCCGACCTTGCCGCTGCAGAAGACCACTCGGGTCACCGCCTCCGCATCGAGGGTGCTGGCCTCGGCCGCGGGATCGCCCACCACCTCCTCGAACGTTCCCGACGACAGGTTGTCGACCTTGGAGCGGGCCGCCTTGGAGCGCAGCAGCGACTTGGGCGTGAACACGATCATGGGCTTGCGGACCCGGTGGATCATCTGGCGGCGCAGCAGATGGAAGTACTGGGCGGCGGTGGTGGGCTGGCACACGTGCATGTTGTCCTCCGCGGCCAGCGTCAGGAACCGCTCGATCCGGGCCGACGAGTGCTCCGGGCCCTGGCCCTCCATGCCGTGGGGCAGCAGCAGCACTATCCCGCAGTGCTGGTCCCATTTGTCCTCGGCCGCCACCAGGAACTGGTCGATGATGATCTGGGCGCCGTTGGCGAAGTCGCCGAACTGGGCCTCCCACATGACCAGGGCCTCGGGCTTGGCCACCGCGTAGCCGTACTCGAAGCCCAGCGCGGCGTATTCCGACAGCAGGGAGTCGTAGATCCACAGGTCGGCGTCCTGGGCGCACAGCGTCGACAGCGGCACGTACTCCTCGCCGGTCAGGTAGTCCACCAGGGTGGAGTGCCGGTGCGAGAAGGTTCCCCGGCGGCTGTCCTGGCCGCTGAGCCGGACGGGCGTGTTCTCCATGAGCAGCGACCCGAAGGCCATCGCCTCGCCCAGACCCCAGTCGAACTCGCCGCTGCGGAACATCTTGTTTCGCTGCTCGAACTGCCTGGCCAGCTTCGGGTGGACGGTGAAGCCCTCGGGCACGGTGTTGAGCGCCTGGTAGATGCGCTCCACGGTGACCGAGTCGATGGAGGTGCGGACGTGGGGAAGGACACCCATCGGCTCCGGCGGGCGCCGGGCTCGGATGTTGTGGCCGGGCGACGCGTCGCGTGTCTCGTCGAGAGCTTTCTGAAGCTGCTCGCGGAACTCGGTCAGGGAGGCGTCGGCCTCCTCGGCGGTGATGTCGCCCCGCTTCAGCAGCGACTCGTTGTACTGGGTGCGAACGGTGGGCTTGGCGTCGATGCGGCGGTACATCTCCGGCAGGGTGTAGCTGGGGTCGTCCCCTTCGTTGTGCCCATGGCGCCGGTAGCAGATCAGGTCGATGACGATGTCCTTGTTGAACCGCTGGCGGTAGTCGAAGGCCAGACGGGCGGCCCGCACGCAGGCTTCGGGGTCGTCGCCGTTCACGTGGAAGATCGGCGCGCCGACCATCTTGGCCACGTCGGTGGAATACTGCGTGGAGCGGGCCGCGTCCGGTGTGGTGGTGAACCCGAGTTGGTTGTTGATCACCAGGTGGATGGTGCCGCCGACGCGGTACCCCCGAATGAGGCTCAGGTTGAACGTCTCGGCCACCACGCCCTGGCCCGCGAAGGCGGCGTCACCGTGGATCAGCAGCGGCATCACCGGGTAGGAGCCGTAGCCGCTGTCGGGCGGGATGTTGTCCATCCGGGCCCGGGCCATTCCCACGACCACCGGGTCGACCGCCTCGAGGTGGGAGGGGTTGGCGGCCATCTCGACCAGCAGGTGCTTGCCCGACGGGCTCTCGTAGGCGCCGATCTGGCCCAGGTGGTACTTCACGTCGCCGCTGCCCTGGATCTGGTCCGCGGTGATGGCTCCCTCGAACTCCTTGAACAGCTCGTGGTAGGCCTTGCCCACCAGGTTGACCAACACGTTGAGCCGCCCCCGGTGGGCCATGCCCATCACCACTTCGGCCAGGGGCTCGTCGGCCGCGCAGGTCAGCACCGCGTCGAGCAGCGGGATGGTCGACTCGGCCCCCTCCAGTCCGAAGCGCTTCTGGCCGACGTACTTGGTTCCCAGGAAGCTGCTGAGGGCCTCGGCTGCGTTGAGCTTGCTGAGGATGCGCATCTGATCCTGGCTCTTGAGGGTGGTGTCGGCTCCCTCGAACCGCTCCTGGATCCACCGCTTCTCCTCGGGCTCCTGGATGTGCATGTACTCCACGCCGACGGTGCGGCAGTAGGCGTCTCGCAGCACGCCCAGCAGGTCGCCGAGCTTCATCCGGCGCGTCCCGCCGACGGTGGCGTATATCCCGGTCTCGCTTCCGGTCAGGAACTCGCGGTCCAGATCCCAGATGGTCAGTCCGTAGGTGGCCGGATCGAGTTCGGCGTGCATCACCGGTGCCTCGTCGCGCAGCGGGTTGAGGTCGGCGATCAGATGGCCCCGCACCCGGTACTGGTTGATGAGCTGGTTGACCTTGGCCTGCTTCTCGAGCATGGCCCCCTCGCGGTCGACCGGGTTGAAGTCGCGCCGCCACTTGACCGCCGAATAGGGGATGTGCAGCGCCCGGAATGCATGGTCGTAGAAGTCGTCGGCGCCCAGCAGCAGGTCGTGGACCCTCTGCAGGAACAGTCCCGACTCGGCGCCCTGGATGACTCGATGGTCGTAGGTGCTGCTGATCGTCACCAGCTTGCTCACGCCGAGATCGGCCAGCAGCGACGGGTCGGCGGCCTCGTACTCGGTGGGGAACGCCAGCGCTCCGACCCCGACGATGGTTCCCTGCCCCGCCATCAGCCGGGGCACGGACTGCTGGGTGCCGATCGTGCCCGGGTTGGTGATTGTGACGGTCACGCCCCGCATGTCGTCCGCGCTCAGGCGGTTCTCGCGGATCTTGGCGATCTGCTCGTCGTAGCGGTTCACGAAGGCGGCGAAGTCGAGGGTGTCGGCGTCGTGGATGCACGGCACCATCAGCGAGCGGGTGCCGTCGTCGCGGGCGATGTCGACCGCGATCCCGAGGCCGATGTGATCGGGTCGCACGACCCTGGGCTTGCCCGCCGCGTCGGTGGCGTAGATGTTGTTCATCGCCGGGACCGTGTCGGTGATGGCTCGCACCACGGCGTAGCCGATGAGATGTGTGAACGAGATCTTGCGGACCATCTTGCGGCCGAGGTGGCCGTTGACGATCTTGCGGTTGACCTCCAGGAGCTTGGCCGGGACCTCGCGGAAGCTGGTGGCGGTGGGGACACCCAGGCTGGCCTCCATGTTGGAGACGATGCGGGCCCCGACCCCCCTGATCGGCTCGCCGACGGGAGCGTCGTCGCCGCCGGCTTCCGCCTCGGGCGCGCGCTGCCGTCTCGGCTGGCTGGCATCGGGCGGGGACGCGTCCGCCGACGGCGCCCGGGGCGGGGCCGGGTCCGCGGCCCGTGGCGATGGCGGGACCGCGTTCTCGACCAGTGCACTGGGCACTGTCACGTCGGTGGCGGTGGTGTCGATGGTTGTGCGGGACGCGGCAGCCGCGGCCGCAGGGTCGGCCTTGGCGATCGGCGAGTCGGGCGTCTCGCCCTCGAACAGGGCCCGCCATGCCTCGTCCACCGACGCTGGATCGGCGGCCCACAGATCACGCATCTCGTCGACGATCCAGGCGTTGGTACCCAGGTCATCCCCTGGCTCGGCACGGATCGAGTCGGTCATGGCGACGATCCTAGTTGCCGGGTTATAGGGTCGGCCCGTGCGGGTCGTCACCTGGAACGTCAACTCGCTGAAGGCCCGGCTGGACCGGGTGCAGCGCTGGATCGAGGCGTTCTCGCCGGATGTGCTGTGCCTTCAGGAGACCAAGCTCGCCGATGACGCCTTCCCGGCCCTGGCCTTCCAGTCCCTGGGCTACGACTGCTTCCATAACGGCGAGGGGCGCTGGAACGGCGTGGCCGTGCTGAGCAGGGTGGGACTGGAGGACCCGGTGGCCGGATTCGGCGACGGCATCGCGCCCGACCCCGACGCCCGGCTGGCGTGGGCCACCTGCGGGGGCGTGCGGGTGGCGTCGTGCTACGTGCCCAACGGCCGGGCCGTCGGCCACGACCACTACCACTACAAGCTCGACTGGCTGCACCGGTTGCGGGCCTCTCTGGACGCCCAGGCCGATCCCGGCGCTCCCGCGCTGGTCTGCGGCGACTTCAACGTTGCCCCCGACGACCGGGACGTGTACGACCCCGCTGCCTTCACCGACACGACCCACACCAGCGCGGCGGAGCGGGAGAGGCTCGCCGGCCTGCTGGAGTGGGGGCTGGTCGATATCTTCCGCGAGCACCACGCCGGCGAGGGGCTGTTCACCTGGTGGGACTACCGGGGCGGCGACTTCCACAAGCGCAAGGGCATGCGCATCGACCTGGCGCTGGGAACCCGTGTCGTGGCCGGAGCGGCCCGCTTCGTGCTGATCGACCGCAACGAGCGCAAGGGCCCCAAGGACGACCCGCCCAGCGACCACGCGCCCCTGTTCGTCGACATCGAACTGAACGGGGAGGCCTGAGGCGTGCTGACCCCGCTGGACGAGCACGCCCTGCTCGTCTTCTGGACCCAGCTGCTGGTGCTGGTAGCCGCGGCCCGGGCCGCCGGCTACTGCATGCGCCGGGTGGGGCTCCCGTCGGTGATCGGCCATCTCGCCGCCGGGGTGGTGCTGGGCCCCTCGGTGTTCGGGCAGGTCTGGCCCAGCGGCTTCGAATGGTTCCTGCCCCATGAGGAGATCTCCTCGGGCGCTCTGTTCGCGGTCAGCTGGCTCGGGGTGGCCCTCCTGCTGGTGACGGCCGGATTCGAGACCGACCTCGCGCTGATACGGCGCCTCGGGCGGGCCGCGGCCCTGGTCACCGGGTTCAGCCTGGTGGTGCCTCTGGCCGGCGGCCTGGTGACCGGCCTGCTGCTGCCCGACGACTTCGTGGGCGGCGGGGCGGACCGGACGGTGTTCGCGCTGTTCGTCGCGGCCGCGCTGTCGGTGTCGGCGCTGGCGGTGATCGCCCGGATCCTGTCGGAGCTGGGCCTGATGAGGCGGGACTTCGGGCAGATCACGGTGGCCGCGGGCATGGCCAACGACGTCGTCGGCTGGGTGATGCTGGCCGTGTTCGCGGGGTTCGCGTCCGCGGGCGAGGTGTCGGTCCCGGGGACGCTGCGGACGGTGCTGGGCCTCGCCGCGTTCCTGGCGCTAGCCATGACGCTGGGCCAGCGGGCGGTGGACGCGAGCCTGCGCCGGATCCGGCGCGACGGTCCCAACCTGCGGGGCGCGCTCGGCATAGCCGTCATCACGATGCTGCTGTTCGGGGTGGTGACCCAGGCGCTGGGCATCGAAGCCGTGCTCGGGGCGTTCGTGGCGGGAGTGGTGCTGAACCGCTCCCGGTTCCAGCAGCATGAGGTCGAGCACCACATCGAGTCGCTAACCAATGCCTTCCTGGCGCCGGTGTTCTTCGCCATGGCCGGCCTCAGGGTCGATCTCTCCCTGCTTGGCGAGGGCGAGGCGCTGGCCTGGGCGGGCGCGGTCATGGTGGTGGCGATAGTGGCCAAGTTCGCGGGCGCCTTCGTGGGAGCGAGGATGGCGGGCCAGTCGCAGCGGGCTGCGATCGCGCTGGGCGCCGGGCTGAATGCCAGGGGCGCGCTGGAGATCGTGATCGCTTCGGTGGGCCTGTCGCTCGGGGTGTTCAGCGAGACCGCCTACACGGTGATCGTGATCGTGCCCCTGGTGACGTCGGTGTTCGCCGCGGTGAGCCTGCGGTTGGCGGTGCGCGACTGGATGGGGTCGCCCGCCGAGCGGGAGCGCCTTGAGCGCGAGGAGGCCCTGAGCCGCAACCTGGTGGTCCGGTCGTCGCGGCTGCTGCTGCCTTCGAGGGCCGAGCCCGCCTCCATCGCGGCCGCCCAGCTGATGCACTTCGCCTGGCCGGTGCAGGTTCCCGCCACTGTGATCTCGGTGACGGCCGACAGCGGATCGGGCGCATCGTACGGGTCCGACGGCACCGCGGGCGGACGGTGGCCCGATATCGACATCATCCGCAGCGTGCTCCACGGGCGCGACGTGGACCACCGGCAGGTGCGGGTGGCCAGCGGTGCCGGCGCCGTGGTCGCGTCGGCCATCGTGGCCGAGGCCCGTCTGGGCTACGGCGCCATATGCGTCGGCGTGGCCCGCCGCCACGAAGGTCAGCTCTACTCGCCCATGGTCGACGAACTCCTGCTGCACTCGCCGCTGCCGGTGGTGATCGTGCGGAGGGCCGAGGGCCTCGAGACGCCCCTTCCGGGTGCATTCACCCGTGCCATCGTGCCCGTCACCGGCACGCGGTCATCCAGAGCCGCCCAGGAGGTCGCCTTCGGTGTGAGCGGGCAACTGGGCACCGAGGTGGTGCTGACCCACGTCGTGCAGCGGCAACGGCCGCAGCTCCGGATGCTGCCGGAGCGGTTGACCCGCACCAAGCTGGCGACCCGCGTGCTGGGCGAGGACCGCAGCGAGTCGGCCCGGCAGGTGGTGGACTCGCTCATGGAGTCGGCCCGGTCCCGGGGCTCGGAGATGGGCATCGACGCCCGAGCCCTGGTGCCGGAGGGCTCGTCGGTGGCGTCGACGCTGGTGGCCGCGGCCACCGAGCAGGAGGCCGACCTGGTGGTGCTGGGGGCGTCGCTGCGCAACGTGGACGGACGGCCTTTCCTGGGGCACACCGTTGAGACGGTTCTGGAGCGCTGCACCGCCAACGTGGCGGTGGTGGCCATGCCCCGGGCCGCGAGCTAACCCGGGTCCATTCTCGCCCGACGGGCCCTCGCGACACCCTCCAGGTTGCGGGTCCTCTGCGACTCGATGCCGTCGGCGCTCCGCGAGCTGCCGATCATCTCCAGCCATCGGGAAGGCTCCCGGTCGACGCTCTCGCCTCCCAGGTCGCGGCGGCTGCACCACAGGACGTGCAGTTCCTGCTCGGCCCGGGTGACGGCCACATGCAGCAGGCGGCGCTCCTCGGCCAGGGCCGGCGCGGTGCGGGCGTGGGCGATGGGAACGAACCCGTCCTCCAAGCCCACGATATGGACGACGGGCCACTCCAGTCCCTTGGCTGCATGGAAGGTCATGAGGTCGACTCCGTCGGATACAGCGACGGCGCGGTCGTCGGCCCGCAGCGCCGTGCGGAAGGCTGCGACCGTGGAGTCGGCGTCCAGGCTCAGGTGGTCGTTGGCGAACTCCAGGAAGGCCTCGACCGTCGCTCGCGCCTCGGGCGTGTCCTCGACCGGCGTCCCGTCCGGCCGAATGGTCGCGGACTCGAGGTTGCGCAGCTCTCGGCCGGTCTCGGCCACGCAGGAGGCGAGGCTCGCACCGGCGGGCCACGCCTGCAGCAGGGCCGCGATCTCGGGCTTGCGGACCAGGCTGCGCTCACTCGGGGCGGCCACCGGGATGCCGTGACGCAGCAGCGACCGCCGGAGCGGCTCGAGCTGCGCGTTGGTCCGGGCCAGTACTGCCTGACGGCGCCACCGCGAACCGGGCCGGTGGCGGTGCCGCACGGCCCGGGCCAGGACTGCGGCCTCGTCGGACCCGTCGCAGACACCGACGGTGGGCTCGTCCCCCGGCGGCCGCACCGCGGGCTGGGGCGTGCGTCCCAGCAGCCGCCCGGCCGCGGCCAGAACCTCCGGCGTCGACCGGAAGTTGGTGCGCATGTGCAGCACTGCGCAGCCGGGCAGGTGCTCGCCGACGGCATTGATCAGGCCGGGATCGGCGCCGTTCCAGCCGTAGATGGCCTGGTCGGGGTCACCGACCACCACCAGCGTCGAGTCCGGCCCCAGCCATGAGCGCAGCAGGGCGAACTGCAGCGGGTTGATGTCCTGGAACTCGTCGACGAGCACGTGCTGGTGCAGCCAGCGGTGAGCCGCCGCGTGCTTGGGCTCGGTGGCCATCAGTTCCAGCGAGCGCGACAGCACGTCGTCGAAGTCGAGCACCCGGCGCCGGCCCTTGGCCGACTCGTAGTCGGCGTAGAGCTGGGCGAAGCGGTCGGCCCGCCCCCAGGGCGGTCGCCTGCCCGCGGCCCGGGCTTCGGCCGCGTACTCCTCGGGGATGACGAGGCGGGCCCGGCACCATCCGATCTCGTTGACGATGTCGGTTACGGCGGCGCGGTCGGCCTTGGGGCGCAACTCGGCGATGAGCCCAGCGGCGTTCTCGAGGATCCGGGGCGGCCGGCGGCCGGAGTCGGCGGCGTGCCGGCGGAGTTGGGCCAGCGCGACGGCGTGGAAGGTCCCCGCCCTCACCTCGTCATTGAGGCCGAGCCTGCGCAGGCGGGCCCGCAACTCGCGGGCGGCCCGCCTAGTGAATGTCACCGCGAGGGTGCGGCGGGGATCGGCGCTGCCGTGGCTCGCCTGCCAGGCGATGCGGCGGGTGAGCACCCGGGTCTTGCCCGAGCCGGCGCCGGCGATGATGCACATCGGCGAGGCCCGGGTCGTCACCGCGTCGCGCTGCTCGACGGTCAAGCCGGCCAGCAGCGGGTGTTCGGCGTCGTCCACGCCCCGACCCTACGGCCGGGGCGCTTCCGCGGCGAGCGGTCATCGGAGCGCGGGGCTCGGTACTGTCTGCGGCGGTGTTCATGATTGACGAGGTCCGCTTCGAGCGGCTTGTGGGCGAGGCTCTCGACTCGCTGCCGCCGGAGCTGGGAGAGATGATGGAGAACGTCGCCGTGGTCGTGGAGGACGCCCACCCCGACGATGACCTCCTCGGCCTGTACGAGGGTGTGCCCCTGACCGAGCGGTCCGACTACGGCGGCATGGCCATGCCCGACCGGGTGACCGTCTACCGGCTGCCGATCTGCGCGGTCTGCGACAGCGAGGAGGAGCTGGTCGATCAGATAACCGTCACCGTCGTCCACGAGGTGGCCCACCACTTCGGCATCGACGACGACACGCTGGAGGGGCTCGGCTGGGACTGACCGCGACCGGGCTCGACTAGCTGCCGCCTCCCGGTCGGGGATAGCGGCTGCGGGGGCCTGCCTCGGCCCAGTCCATGTGGGTGCGGACGTACTCATTGGCCGCGTCGCGCACCGGGCTGTAGTCCCAGGAGTGCCCGCCGCCGGCCTCGGCGGCAGCGTGCAGCACCCGTCGCCAGCGCTGCGAGCACAGCACCCGCTCGCGAATCTCGGCGCTGTTCCAGCGCTCGGCCGTCTCGGCCGCGAAGCCGGCGGCCAGGTCCGCGTAGGCCGGATCCGGCGCGAGGTTCGTGCGCTCCAGAGGGTCGGCCTCGACGTCGTAGAGCAGAGCGGGATCGGTGTCGCAGTGGATGTACTTGTGGCGCCCCCGGCGGATCATGAAGATCGGGTGGGAGGTCATCTCGGCCGTGTACTCACCGGTGGTCTCGTCGACGGTGTCGCTGCCGCCGGCGGCCAGCTCCCAGAGGCTGCGCCCGGCGATCGGGGCGCCGAGCTCGGGCCATCCTCCGCCGCTGGTGGCGATGTCGAGCAGCGTGGGCAGCAGGTCGAGGTGTGAGCACACGTTGCCCACCGTGCGGTCGGCCACGCCGGGTCCGGCCACGATCAGCGGCACCCTCGCTGAGCGCTCGAAGAACGACATCTTGAAGAACGCTCCCCGGTCACCGAGCATGTCGCCGTGGTCGCTGGTGGCTACGACCACGGTGTCGTCGATGCGGCCGGTCTCGCCCAGGACCTGCACGAGGCGGCCCACCCAGGAGTCGAAGTAGCTCGTGTTGGCGTAGTAGCCGCGGCGGGCGTTGCGGCACTGGTCTTCTGTGTAGCCGACGGTGTCGGCCTCGATGCCCCGGCGGATGCGCCGGGTGTGGGGGTCCATGGCGCCCTGGGGCATCGGCTCGGGCAGGTCGATGCCGTCGTGGTCGTAGAGGTCCCACCACTCGGGCCGGGCCACGTAGGGGTCGTGGGGATGGATGAACGACGCCACCAGGAAGAAGGGCCGCTCGTCGGGGTCGCGGGCCAGATCGTAGAGCCGGCGCACCGCCGCGAACCCGACCTCCTCGTCGTAGTCGATCTGGTAGGTGGCCAGGGCCTGGCCCGCCTCCGAGAGGCTGTCCATGTTGTGGTACCACTTGCCGATCCGCGCTTCCGGCTCGTCCCAGTTGGGGGTCCAGGCGAAATCGGCCGGATAGATGTCGGTGGTGAGGCGTTCAGCGAAGCCGTGGAGCTGGTCGGGCCCCACGAAGTGCATCTTCCCCGAGAGGCACGTGCGGTAGCCGGCCAGCGCCAGGTAGTGGGCGATCGTGGGCACCGACGCCGGGAACTCGGCGGCGTTGTCCCATGCCCCGATGGCTGAGACCGCCTGTCCCGACAGCATCGAGAAGCGGGCCGGGGCGCACAGCGGCGAGTGGCAGTAGGCGGCGTCGAAGCGGGCCCCGCGCTCGGCCAGGGCCTCCATCGCGGGCGTCCGCACCACAGGGTGGCCGTATGCGCCCGTGAAATGGGGCGCCAGCTGGTCGGCCATGACGAGCAGGATGTTGGGCTGCCGGCTCGCGGCCTGGTACATACGAAGACGCTAACCGTCAGCGCAGCGCCGCGACGGCGCGGGTCCGCGATCGCCCGGATCGGTGTGTGTACGTTGCGCCCTTGAGCCAGATCAGGGCTACCCGGGAGATCCCATGAGCGTCACCGTCCACCGTCTCTTCACCGTCACAACCCGATCGGCGCCGGCCGGACGGGCGCGCCGACCGGTCTGCCGTCGCATCGTCGTGTGCCTGGCCGCCGCCTGCCTGCTGGCGTCACTGGCCCCCGCCGGTATCGCAGCCGCGCAGGAAGAGGCTCCCGAAGAACCGCCCGACCGGGAAGTGCTGATGGAGCTCTTCGCGTCCACCGGTGGCGACGGCTGGGACCGAAGCGACAACTGGGGCTCGGACCTGCCGCTGGACCGTTGGCACGGCGTAGCCGCCGACAGCACCGGCCGGGTGGTGGGACTGGACCTGGCGTCCAACGGGCTCTTCGGGGAGATCCCGGCCTCCATCGGCACTCTCGCCCGCCTGGGGATCCTGGACTTCGGCGACAACGACCTGCACGGGCAGATTCCCGTCGAGATCGGCGATCTCGTCAACTTGAGCCACCTGGACCTTCAGAACAACCGGCTCGACAGGAACATCCCCGCCGAGATCGGGGCCCTCGCCCATCTGGAAGTGCTGGATCTCAAGCACAACTACCTGTTCGGGGCCATACCCGCCGAGATCGGCGGCCTCGCCAGCCTCAGGGTCCTGGACCTGCGAGGCAACGGGCTCTCCCGCGAGTTGCCCGACTCGCTCGGCGGGCTCTCCAGCCTGACCCGCCTGGCGCTTAGCGACAACCGGCTGTCCGGTGCGATTCCCGCCGGGATGGGAAGCCTGGAGAACCTCGTGTGGCTGGACATGAGCCGCAACTCGCTGTCGGGCGCCATGCCTGGAGAGTTGGGCGACCTGGCCAACCTGACCTGGCTCGATCTCAGCGTCAACAGCCTCTCGGGCCAGATCCCGGCCGAACTCGGCCGCCTGTCGCGGCTCGAGACGCTCAGCCTGTGGCTCAACGGGCTCACCGGCGAGATCCCTCCGGCGCTGGGCGACCTCGCCGCGCTGGAGGATCTGAGCCTCAGCCTCAACGACCTGTCCGGCACGATCCCGTCCGAACTGGGAGGGCTGGCCGGGCTTCAGCGGCTTCGGCTCGGCCACAACCAGTTGTCGGGACCCATACCCGTCGAGTTGGGCCGGCTGGGCGCGCTGCGACACCTGGGGCTGGAGGACAACGAGCTGTCGGGGCCCATACCCGCCGAACTCGGCGACCTGCGCCTTCTCGGGGACCTGTGGCTCGAGGGCAACCGGCTGTCGGGGCCCATACCCGCCGAGCTGGGCCGGATTCGCCCGCTACAGACCCTGTACCTCCACGACAACCGGCTGTCCGGCGACATCCCGGCATCGCTCGGCGACCTGGTCCACCTGGAGCGGCTGCGCCTCGACGGCAACGACCTGTCCGGGAGGATTCCCCCGACTCTGGGCCGTATCACCGGTCTGGAGCACCTCAGCCTCGCCGACAACTGGCTCTACGGCCGGATGCCCGAGCAACTGGCGAACCTCACCCAACTGCAGCAGTTGAACCTGAGCGACAACGAGCTGTCGGGCGCCATCCCCGAGGCCATCGGCCGCCTGAAGAGGCTCACAGAGCTCGACTTGCACAACAACTCGCTCACCGGCGCGATCCCCTCGGCGATCGGCGGACTGGGCGAGCTCAGGCGGCTCAGGCTTCAGAACAACCGGCTGTCGGGCCCGATCCCCGACGCCGTCGGCGACCTGGACGCGCTCGAGGTGCTCGACCTGAGGCGCAACCGGCTGTCCGAAGCCATCCCCTACAGCATCGGAACCCTCTCCAACCTGGTCCAGCTCAGGCTCGGCGACAACCTGCTGACCGGGGAGATCCCCGAGTCGTTGGCCGACCTCGGCCGGCTCGAGTGGCTGGACCTCAGCCGCAACTGGCTGACCGGGCCGATCCCGCCCGCGCTCGGGAACATCGCCGGCCTCGAGGCCCTGTACTTCAGCTTCAACCTCCTCGACGGGGAGATCCCCGAGGAGCTCGGCAGCCTGAACAACCTCAAGGTCCTCAGGCTCCGCTGGAACGAGCTGTCCGGCGAGATCCCGGCCGAACTGGGCGACCTGGGCAGTCTCAAGCAGCTGAACCTGTGGCACAACAGCCTCACCGGGCCGATACCCGCCGAACTCGGCAGTCTCGCGAGCCTGACCCGGCTGGACCTCGACGACAACGAGCTGTCCGGCGAGATCCCCGCCGAGCTGGGCGACCTCGCTCTCCTGACCGAGCTATGGCTCAGGCACAACGACCTGTCGGGGGAGATCCCCGCCGCACTGGGCCGCCTGGCCCAGCTGAGGCGCCTCTATCTCGACAACAACCAACTCACCGGCGAGATTCCCGCCGAGTTGGGCGGCCTGGCGGGCCTGAGACGCCTGTGGCTCCACGACAACGACCTGTCGGGGCCGATTCCAGCTGCGCTGGGAGGACTCGCTGCGCTGGAGCAGCTGATGTTGGGCGGCAGCAACGACTTCAGCGGATGCCTGCCCGCAGACTGGGAGGCGCTCGACATCCTGGCCGACGATCTGGACACCCTGGGGCTGGAGTTCTGCGCGGCGGGGTCGTGATCCGGGGCCCGCAGTAGCGGGCGCGGGTTCAACGGGGGCCGCGCAGGCGGTTCCAGGTGATCGAGACGTTGAGGAAGAAGTTGGTGACGGTCGCCACCGCCAGCCCGATGCCGTTGTTGACGGCAGCAGCAACATCGGCATTCGTCGACGCGGTGGGGAAGCCGTTGCGGTGCAGCAGCTGGAACACGGCCAGCTGCACGAACACGCCCACGGACGACACCGCCTGGAACAACAGCAGCCCGCCCAGCAGACCCCAGCGGTGGTAGCGCCGGTCGTAGAACGTGAAGAAGTTGTTGGCCAGGAAGTTCGTCACGATGCTGGCTTGGATGCCCAGCAGAGCCGAGACATGAATCGGATTCAGGTCGGGTGTGATGCCCAGGTTGATGGTCGGAAGGCCGGCCAACTCGCCGAGGCCGAACACCGCCAGGCTCACAGCCAGCCCGCTCGCGCCGACCAGGCAGTACTTCACGAACAGCGGTGACACGACTCGGCCCAGCCGCAGGACCAGCGCGTTGACCAGATCGTCGAGCAGCACCGCGGTCGACAGCTTTGTCTCGCCCCCGCCCCGGGGCCGGAAGTCGTAGCCGACCTCAGTGATCGTGAGTCCCTGGCCGCGGGCCAGGAAGGCCCACAGGATCTTGTACTCACGCAGCCCGCGGCTGATCCTTGGGGCAGTCTGCTCATAGAGGCCCCTGCTGACGACGAAGAAGCCGCTGAGCGGATCGCTGGTGCGGCGCAGCCGGGGCAGCAGGCGTCGCACCAGGGCAGTTCCGGCCGCGGTCAGCCAGTGACGCAGCCTGGCTCGGTCGCCGAAGGACCCGCTCTCGCCGGTGCGGCTGCCGACGCAGATGTCGGCACCGCCGTCCAGCACGGACCGGACCATCTCCGGCAGTGCCGTCTCGTCGTGCTGGAGGTCGCCGTCCATCACCGCCAGGGCGTCGCCCTCGGCGGCAGCCATGCCGTCCATGACCGCCGAGGCCAGCCCCCGCTCCGCGACCCGCCGGATCACGCGCACGGTTGAGTCGCCCGCGCCGTGGCGCCGGGCCACCTGCCACGTGCCGTCGGGGCTGTCGTCGTCGACGACGATGATCTCGTGGGACTGTTCGCTGAGGGCGCGCTGCAGCCGGTCGATGACCTCGACGATGTTGTCGGCCTCGTTGTAGGTCGGGACGATCACCGAGACCCGCACAACCGCGACGCTAGAGGTCTCGGGCTCCGATGCGGTGACCTCGCTTCGCAGCGAACGCCGGAATATAGTCTCGGGTGACAACCGACCGGGGAGCTCGGGGCAGCCGGGCTGAGAGGGCACCCACGCGATCGCAGCGGTGTCGACCCGCCGACCTGATCTGGGTAATGCCAGC
>LXNJ01000138.1_pt1 | contig 52085 bp, 42 predicted proteins | sample 809081 | NCBI WGS metagenome assembly LXNJ01 (sample SAMN04870510, study PRJNA318959) | sponge metagenome | biome: sponge; feature: marine sponge reef; material: water | host: Petrosia ficiformis | place: Greece: Milos, Mediterranean Sea | collected 2013-05-29 | depth 5-7 m | reverse complement strand
AAACACCTGCGCGTGCTGGAGCGGGCGGGGCTCGTGGACCGGATGCGGGACGGACGCACGAGCCGCTGCGCGCTCGACGCCCGACCGATGCGGGAAGCCGCGGACTGGGTCGCGACATACCGGGAGTTCTGGGAGGCCCAGCTCGACGCCCTGGCCTCCTATTTCGAATCAGGAGAAACCGCATGACGATCGACCCCGCACGGACGGTCCGGCTCTCGAGAGTGATCGCGGCCGCCCCCGAGGCGGTGTTCCGGGCCTGGACCGACCCGGAGCTGGTTCCGGACTGGCACGGCCCGCGCGGCGGCAGGATCCTCGGGTTCGAGCGCGATCTCGTGGAGGGCGGGACGTTCACGCTGCGCATGGAGGTGGCCGGCGGGAAGGTCTACCACGTGTTCGGAACGTACCGGGAGGTCGACTTCCCCCGGCGGCTCGTCTACACGTGGGATCTGGAAGAGGCGGAGGACTGGGTCGGCGAGACTCTGGTGACGGTCGAGTTTCTGCCCGAAGGCGAGGCGACGCGGGTCGTCATCACGCATGAGGATTCCCGACGGCGGAGGACACGGAAGGTCCGCGCGGCGGCTGGGCCGGATGCCTGGAGGCGCTGGAACGCCTGTTCGCCTGATCCCCCCGCTCGCCTGCCGGCGGTCATCCTCACGTCTTCCGAACCGGCTGGGGTGGCCGCTGGATTCGCCTTCGAACCAGGCTTTTCGCAGTCCCCGGTTTATCTGCACGCCGAACCGCTTGTGTGACCGCTGCTAGACGCGGAACTGCCGGAGGTGGTAGTCGAGGTGTCGCCAGCAGATCGAGCCCCATTCCTGCCCGGAGATCGGACCGAACCAGGGATGACGGCCCCACGGCTCGACCGGAGACCTGTCGCCGACGCGATCCACGAGCGCATGAAGCGAAGCGATATCCTCCCGCCACTCGCCCGGGGCGGTCTTCCACATTTCGGGAGGAGCACCGAAGCGGGCTCTCGGCCACGGCAGCCGGTGAACGAAGAGGTATCGAAACGGTCTGAGCCGGAGCGGTCCGGGGCTCACCGCGACTTCCCGGTTGCCGAACCTGAGCGCGAGCTTCCTCGGATCGACTTCCGTGTCGCCAAGCCCGACGCGCAGATGATCGGCAACGTGGCAAACCATCTGCCCCGCCGACATCGTTCCCCAGCGGGGGTCGGCCGCCGACGAGAGTCGATCGATCCGCGCATGCGTCTTCGCACGCGCCGAGCGGCTGAGGAGGGTGCGGCTCACTTGACGCCGAATTCCTAGTCCTTCGTCTCCGACGAAGAGTCTCGACGCTGTCAGGTGCCTCCCTGCTCCGCCTTGGCTCGCTCCTTCCCCAGGTCGGCGATTCCCTGGGCGACGATGTACGCCACCAGAGGGATCACCACCTCTTCAGGGATCGGGACGCCGACATCCTCGAGCACGATCAGGATCACCGTGCCAAGGGCGGCGAGGAACTTCTTGGAACTGAACATCGTCGCGATCGCATTACCCACGACTCTCCTCCTTCTCGCGTGAATCTCGTTCCACCATAGACCGCGGGAGAAACGAGATCCACCCTCGCTCCGTGGGGCTGAGGAGGGTGAGGTTCATGGCGATGGCGGCGGGAGCGTCTGCCGGCCGTCCTCCTCATGCCTTCCGTGTCGCTCGAAGAATTCGTCGCACGCCTGTTCCAGGATCCAGAGTTCGCCTTGGAGTGAAGGGTTTCTTGCAGAAGATGCAGGTTGTGTACACACGCTCCCCGCTCGGGAACCGTTCTTGACCCCGAATTCATACAGGAACAATAATTCGTTGCGAAACGATTCTAACGAAGCGAAACGCGCGGGAGGACGTGAGCGCTATGAGCAGGTGGTCCGACAGGTTCCGGCCGAAGTATTGGCCGAGATGGTACCGCATCACGTTCGGTGCCTGCATCATGGGGGCGCTCCTGGGTGGAGCGCTGGCCTGGTACGGGCCGGGCTGGGGACGCTACACGGCCCTCGTCGGGGTCATCCTGTGCTTCGCTTGCCTGGGGCTCCTCCTGAAGCTGCTGGAAAACGGCCCCAACGCCTGAAGCCGCGGACGGCAGCGTTACGTCTATGCGGTCCGCGCTCTCGTGGGGGAGCCCCTTCGTGCAGGTCCAGCCCCGTTATCCATCGCCGGTTTTGCCGGACAAGTTACCGGGGTACGGTGCACATCGTATCTTGGCGGCAACCCGGGACCGGGGAGCGCCCCGGCCGATATGCGAAGCCACCGAAGACCACGATGGCAAACACCAAGACGGATAGCGGCGCGACGTGAGCATCGACACCACCTTCCTGCGCCGCTGCATCGCTTCACTGGAGCGGGCGGTCGAGGGAATCGAAACGAAGGCGGATCGCGACGATGTCATGTACGACATCTACCGCGCCGCCTGCGTCAAGGAGTTCGAGCTCGTCCTCGAGCAGAGCGGAAAGTTGCTGCGGAAGCGGCTCGCCGCCTGGTTCGCCAGCAACCGCCAGGCGGACCGCCTGCACTTCAAGGATCTGTTCCGCCACGCGGCCCGCCACGACCTCATGGACTGCGACGCGGTCGAACGGTGGCTGCGCTACCGGGACAACCGTAACGACACGGCGCACGACTACGGCGAGGACTTCGCGGAAGCCACGCTGAAGCTGCTGCCGGATTTCATCGTCGACGCCAAGGCGCTCGCCGACCTGATCGACCGGGAGGACGATGCCTGACCGCGTGAACTTGTCCGCAAGGCACCGGCGCGTGCTCGAAGCACTTCTCCGGGAGCACCTGCCGGACGTCGAGGTGTGGGCCTACGGCAGCCGCGTGAGCGGCCTCGGGCACGAGGGAAGCGACCTCGACTTGGTGCTGCGGGGGCCGGGGCTTGAGGATATCCCCGCCGACCATCTGGTGGATTTCGAAGAGGCGGTGCGAGAATCCACGATTCCGTTCCTCGTCGAGGCCAGGGATTGGGCGAGGCTGCCGGAGCGGTTCCACCGAGAGATCGAACGGGAGTACGTGGTGGTGGCAGGCAGTGACCCGGGGTTTTCCACGGACGATGTCGAGCAAGCGGCCGAGCAAGCGGCCGAGCAACGGGGCGACCGGGGCGCGAGAAAGCGCGAGCCGTGAGCGCGGCCACGTCGTCCTCGACGCGATGAAGCAGCGGGAGATGCGGAACAGGGCTTACGCGATCGTCACGACGCTGCTCACGCTGCTGGCCCTCGCCGGTCTGCTCTCCCTCCGGTTCATCGGCCTGTACAGCCACCAGGCGTTGGGACTCATGCTGCTGCTCGGCCTCGGGTGGGCGGTCGTCAGCCGGATCTGGCTGGCGCGGAAGCAGCGGCTGTATCGGGGTCTGTTCCGCGAGTTTCGCGAGAGAGAGCGCCGGCCCCATCTCTTCCAGGCGGCCGGTCGGGCGAGCTTCTGGGCGGTCGCGTCGGTCGCGTGCCTGGCGGTATTCCCCCGATCGGCGGAGATGACGCCGATCATCGCCGTTCTCGCCGGTGTTTCCTGTCTGCGCGTCGGCGCTTCGTTCCTGATCTCGAGCCGGACGAATGCCGGGCCCACCCTCGCAATGGCGGCGTGCGCGCTGTTTCTGGCGTTCGATCTCGGTCGCGCCGTGCTGGGAGGCCCGGCCGCCCGGACGCAGATCGCCCCGCCGCTCGAGGGCGAATGGCTCGTCCTACAGGGTGGGCGGAGTCCGCTTCAGAACCATCACCTCGCCGCCTACAACCAGGCCTTCGCACTCGATCTCGTCCGCCTGCGCGACGGCCGGATCTTCTCTGACCAGACGGGAAACGCATCCGTCCATAGCTGGGAGCAGCCGCTGCTCTCGCCCGTCGACGGCACGGTCATCGTCGCGCGCGACGAGATGGAGGACTCCGAGGGCGCCAACCTCGTGATGGACCCCGCTGACGCGGCGGGCAATGTCATCGTGATCGAGTTCGATGCCGGCTATTTCGTCGTCCTTGCACACCTGAGGCATGGAACGCTGCGGGTCGGCCAGGGCGACCGGGTCCGAACGGGCGATCCGCTTGCCCTGGTAGGAAACTCCGGTAACACGACCATGCCGCACCTCCATCTCCAGGTGCAGACCCACGCCGATCTCTGGGACCCCGACAACCGTTCGATCCCCTTCGGATTCGCGCCCGACGGCCGCGTCCTCGCCCGCAACGATCGCATCGGAGCAGAACCTCGATAGGTGGCGTCCCCGTGGAGGAGCCTGCGATTCGCGGGGCGGTTGTTGAACATCCCTGTGCAGCCTTATGCCAATCGAAACTCGGACTTGCGATTGGCATAGGCCGATGCACGGATACGAGACACGGGATATGGGACACAGGCCGGGGCGCCTCCGCGCGGCGATCCCCGGAGCCGCTGGGGGTCAGCCTATGGGGTCAGCCGATGGCGAATACGAGGCCGCTCTGGAAGGCGACGTGGTTGGTCTTCTTCCCCTCATCGTCGATTTCGGAGAGGCCCCTGGCGTAGATCACCTCGAAGGCCAGGTCGAGCGAATCCGTCAGCTTCACCTGGAACCCGCCGCCGAAGGCGACCCCGAAGTCGCTCGACTTGACCTCGCTCACCCCGCCCTCCCCGCATGCCACATCCGTATCCTGCGCGGACCCCGCCCCCGCCGCACCGGTCACGCGCGCCGCGCCGACGCGGTTCGGGATCCCCGGCGGGACTTCGGGGCGGATGGGCGGAGGCTCGACGGTCGTCACGGCCACCTGGCACGAGAGGTTGAAGGCCACCCAGGGCCCGGCGAGGAAGCCGAAGTTGAGACGCCCCCCTTCGGCGGCGGTGCCCGCGCGAAGGAGCGCGGAGAACTGCACGTAGTCGATCTGGGCCACCGACTCGGTGAGCGACCGGCTCGCCAAGATCGACGACGGCACCTCCACGGCGCCGCCCTTCCGGGCCAGTCCCACGCCGATGCGGGCGCCCAGGGCGCCGCTCAGCGGGATCCCCGCGTCGACGCCCGCCGCGATGCCGTATCTGGGCGCATCGAACGCGGCTGCGCCCCGCGTGTCCAGATTGGCCCCGGACAGGGTTGCGGAACCGATGCCGGCCCTCAGCCCGATCGTCGTCTGCGCGCTGAGCGGCGCGGCCGCCAGCGCGAGAACCAGGGCCACGGCGTGCATGGCGGCTTTCGCGGAACTGCGACCTGCGGACCCTGTGGACATGGCGTCTCCTCCATGTGGATAAGTAAGCCTGTGCACAACCACGGAGCTTCGGTATGCCGGAGCCGGCGCGCAACGACGCCCCCGCCGGGCCCGTTCGTCATCAGTCGCCCTTCTCGCGGCCCGGAACCGGAGCGCCATTGAGGTGTCCCCTTCGTGATGGCTACCGTGATAGCTACCGTGATCGCTACCGTGATGGCTACTATGGGGCCCCCGCGACCACGTACTTCACTCTTCCAGATCCCGGATCGCGAACCATGATCGATATCAACGAAATCGGTGCGACCGCCTTCGTCATCGCCTCCATCCGGGCCCTCGAGCCCGAAAAGCCGCGGCCGCTCTTCAACGATCCCTACGCCCCGTGGTTCTCGAACGACCGGGCGCGGGCGGCCGCCCGGCAACTGGAGGCGGTCTTCCCGCCCTCGACCACGATGGTCCGGTTCCGCACCCGCTACTTCAACCGGTTCGTGGAGCGAGGGATCGAGGACGGGGCCCGCCAGGTCGTGCTGCTCGGGGGCGGCTTCGACATGCGCGCCCACCACTACCGCGACGCGGACGCCGCCTTCTTCGAGGTCGACCAGAAGGCGGTGCTCGAATTCAAGCGCCATGTCCTGGAGCGCGGCGGGGTCGAACAGCCGCCATCGCTCTTCGTCAACTACCTGGAGGCCGATGTGCCGGGCGGGCTGGCCGAGCTGGGCTTCGATCCCGCGGCCCCCACGCTGATGGTCTGGGAAGGCAACACGATGTACCTGCCGCCCGAGAGCATCATGCCGTTCCTGAACCGGCTCGCGAGCGCGGTGTCGTCGCTCCGCATCGCCTTCGACTATTTCTCGGTGGACCTGCAGAGCCGCGACTTCGACACCGACGAGGACCGCAAGCGGCTCGAAGGGGTGGAGCGGGCGATGAACGCCTCGTTTCCCACCGGCTTCCCCGACCTGACGGTGTTCGAGAGGGAGGCGCCGTTCGCTGTGACGGAGTCGGGCTCATTCGCGGAACTGGCGGAGGAGTACGGGCTGGGCGAGATGGTGGCCGAGTACCCCGAGGACTGGCGCGAGACGCTGAAACTGTACCGCTACTGCGTCCTGGAGAGGCGAGCGAGCGCCGAGACGCCGTCCCGATAGCGCGACGGCGTGCGGTCCACGATCAGGCACGAAGCCTGAACCGCTGGATCTTCCCCGTCGCCGTCTTCGGAAGTCCGGCCACGAACCGGATCCAGCGGGGGTACATGTAGCGCGGCAACCCCGCCTGGCAATGCGCGACGAGTTCCGCCGTGAGCGCGTCGGCGGCCGGTTCGGCGCCAACCGTCTCCCTCAGTGGCTCGGTGAGCACCACGTGCGCCTCCGGCTTGACCAGGCCGTGGTCGTCCTCGCGGCCCACAACCGCCGCCTCCAGCACCGCCGGGTGTTCCATGAGGCGCGCCTCGATGTCGAACGGGGAGCACCAGATCCCGCCCACCTTGATCATGTCGTCGGCGCGGCCCTGGTAGTGGAACCAGCCTTCCGCGTCGCGCAGGTACTGGTCGCCCGTGCGGAGCCACCCGTCCACGATCGTGCGCCCGTCGAGTTCCAGACGGTTCCAGTAGCCGGGAGTCGTCGAGTCGCCGCGGATCTCGAGTTGCCCCGCCTCGCCCGGCCCCGCCTCGGCCCCGTCTTCGCCCACGACCCGCGCCTCGTAACCGGGGACGACGCGGCCCGTGCTGCCGGGTTTCACGTCGCCCGGGGCGTTCGAGATGAAGATGTGGAGCGCCTCGGTGGAGCCGATCCCGTCCAGGATCTCGAGTCCCGTCGCCGCCTTCCAGCGCCGGAAGAGGTCCGGGGGCAGTGCCTCGCCCGCGGACACGCACAGCCGCAGCGAACCCAGATCGGGCCCGGCCCGCCCCGCCGGACGGTCACCCCCCGCGCTCCCCGCCGCCGCGCCGCCACCCGCGGTCGCCGGCACCTGGTCCAGCGCCTGTAGCTGCGCCGCGTACAGCGTCGGCACGCCGAAGTACGCCGTCGGACGCAGCGTCTCGATCGTCTCGAACGTGGTCGCGGGCGTCGGACGCCGCTCGTCGAGGATCGCGGTGCCTCCCACCCACAGCGGGAAGGTCATCGCATTCCCGAGCCCGTACGCAAAGAAGAGCTTGGCCGCGGAGTAGCAGCGGTCGTCCTCGCCCAGCCCGAGGATCCCTACGGCATAGTGCTCGCAGGTCGCCGGCATGTCGCGGTGGCGATGTGGCACCCCCTTGGGGCGCCCCGTGGTGCCGGAAGAGTAGAGCCAGAACGCGATGTCGTCCGGCCGAGCCGGCGCGGCGTCCAGTGCCGGACGGGCCGCCGCGACATCGTCGAGCACCCCGCCCCCGGCCTCGAGCACGAGCCCCCGCGCCCCCGTCCGCGCCCCCGCGAGCGCCGGCACGACCTCGCCCGCGAACTCCGGCGAGTAGACGACCGCCCGACAGCCGGAGTCGGCGATGATGAACCCGAGGTCCCGCGCCCGCATGAGATAGCTCACGGGCACGGGCACGATCCCCGCCTTGATCGCCCCCCAGAAGAAAAAGAAGAACTCCGGGCAGTCCTTCACGACCATCAGCAGGCGGTCGCCCGGCGCGAGGCCGAGCTCGAGGAGCGCGTGCCCCGCCTGCCCGACCCGCTCGGCCAGTTCCGCGTAGGTGACCGTCTTGCCGGCCTGCTTGCCGGCCTGCTCGATGGCGACCTTGCCGCCCCGTCCGTCCGCCACGTGCCGGTCGACATACCAGGAGGCCGCGTTGAACACCTCCCCGTACCGGAGACGCGCGGGGCAGGAGGCCCGGTCAATCGTGAGTTCGGTCCGACTCATGGTTGTGAGTCCAGTTTTCGGTGCGTTGGTCCCTTTTTTCGGTTCATGGGAAGGTGTCGGGTTCCGCATACCGTGAACTCCCGTTCGCCGCGGCGGATGCGGTAGGGCTCCGTCGCCGCCGGGACGACCACGTAGTTTTCGCGCAGCGGGTACCGCCGCCGCAACGCCTCGATGGCGGCGCGCGTGACTTCGTCCGGGTGGATCTTGCACTCGAACGCGTCCAGGCGACCGTCCTCGCGCCGCACCACAAAGTCCATTTCCCTGCCCGACTTGTCGCGCCAGTAGAAGATATCTTCGTCCAGGTGGCGGAAACGGAGCGCGTCCAGTACGAGGTGCTCCCACAGCACTCCGCGGTCGTCGTCTCTGATGCGGCTCCAACCTCGCTCGAAGGTGACGAAGCCCGTATCGAAGGCGTAGCACTTGGGGCGGCTCACGATCTCCCCACTCCCGCCGCCGCGGAAGGGAACGCTCCCACCGGACGCCGGTCAATCCGCGGCGCGGATCTTTCGGCCCACGGAGGCGACGAAGGCCTCCACTTCGCGGGGAGAGCTGAGGCGCACGAACCGGATGTGCGCCCAGCGTGGATCGGAAACGCGCGCGAGCATGTTGCGCCGCTTCCGCGCGTGCTGCGTGATGATCCAGCCGAGCAGCGAGTCGTCCCGCCAGATCAGGAGGTGGCGCCGGAACGACTCCCGGTTCGTCCCCCAGACCAGTTCCCCGGACCGCGAGCGCAGCCATGAGCGGCGGAGGAAGCGCCACACGAGCAGCGGCAGCGGCAGGTCGAGCCACACGACGCTGTCGAGACGCGGCCACAGGGTCCGCCGGGAGAATTTTTCATACGAACCCGCGACGACCCAGCGCTCCCCCCGGGTCGCCTCTCGAATTCGGCGTTCGAACCGGTCGGGGTCCGTCTGGTTCAGACCGACCCAGCCCGGCAGCCAGTTGAGCGCGTCCAGTTCGACGAACGGCGCATCCAGCGCCTCCGCGAGTCTCGCCGCAAGGGTGCTCTTGCCCGACCCGCTGTTGCCCATCACCTGGATGCGTCGGCCGATCTCCCGGTCCGGCTCGGTTCGGCCGGCATGAGGTCGATGGATCATGGCTCGCAATATACTCGGCCGCTTGCCGGTCGGTCGGACCGAGCGGCACAATAGCCGCCGCACGCCGAGATCGGAGACCGGTTGTCCAACCCCGGGGGTCACCTCAGATGCAAGACGCACACCTTATCGAAGCCACGCGGCCACGTCGGCCGACGTTCAGCCACCGCAGGGCGTCGCTTCCGCTCGTCGCGGCCCTCGCGTTCCTGCCGCTCGTCGGCGGATGCCAGCCGGGCGACACCGGGGCCGGCGCCGAGAGCAGTGCAGCGAACCGCGCAGCCAGCGCCTTCGTCGAGGCGGGCGGCGCCTTTCCGCAGGAGTGGCCCTTCGCCGCCGAAGCCGCCCCCGTCACCGCCACCGAGGGCATGGTCGCCTCGACCGACGAGTACGCGTCGCGCGTCGGCGTGGAGATCCTCGCGGCCGGGGGCAACGCGGTCGACGCGGCGGTCGCCACGGGACTCGCGCTCGCCGTCGTGAACCCGGAGGCCGGCAACCTGGGCGGGGGCGGGTTCATGATGATCCGCCTCGCCGACGGCACCGTCTTCGCCCAGGACCACCGGGAGAAGGCGCCGCTGGCGGCCACCCGCGACATGTACCTCGACGAGGACGGAAACGTCACGGACCTCTCCGTGCGCGGGCACCTGGCGGCGGGCGTGCCCGGGACGGTGTCCGGGCTGTGGGAGGCCCACCAGCGCTTCGGCACCCTCGACTGGGCCGCGGTGGTTCAGCCCTCGATCGACCTCGCGCACGGGTTCGAGGTCACGACGCGGCTGGTGTCCACGCTCGACGCGGCGCAGGAGGGGATCCGCGCCTTCGCGCAGAGCGCGCGCATCTTCCTCCCCGGCGACGCCGTCCCCGGCATCGGCGACACCTTCGCGCAGCCGGATCTCGCCGGCGTCCTCACGCGCCTCCGCGACCAGGGACCCGATGACTTCTACCGCGGAGAGACCGCCGCCCTGATCGCGGCGGAGATGGCGCGGGGCGGCGGCATCATCACGCTCGAGGATCTCGACCGCTACGAAACGGTGTGGCGCGATCCGGTCGCCTTCGACTACCGCGGCTACACGGTGCATTCGATGCCGCCGCCGTCCTCGGGCGGCCTCACCATGGCGGCCATCGCCAACATCCTGGAGCGCTGGGACCTGGGCGCGATGGGGTGGAACAGCCCCGAGACGATCCACGTCATGGCCGAGTCCTTCCGGCGCGCCTACGCCGACCGCAACGAGTATCTCGCGGATCCGGACTTCGTGGAGCTTCCCGTCGACGAGTTCCTTTCGGAGGCCTACGCCGACAGCCGCGCGGCGACGATTTCCACGGAGCGGGCGACACCCTCCGCCGAGGTCGCCCCGGGAATCGACGGCTTCGTGGACGAGAGTCACACGACCCACTACTCCGTCGTCGACGGCGAGGGCAACGCGGTCGCGGTCACGACGAGCGTCAACTCGTGGTACGGCGGCAAGGTCGTCGTGGAGGGCGCGGGTTTCTTCCTCAACAACACGATGGACGACTTCGCGGCCAAGCCGGGCACCCCGAACCAGTTCGGCCTCGTGCAGGGCGAGCGGAACGCGATCGGGCCCGGCAAGCGCATGCTGTCGGCCATGAGCCCCACGATCGTCGAGGACGCGGACGGGGATCTCTTCCTCATCACCGGAACCCCCGGCGGCGCCACGATCATCACCACCGTGCTGCAGTCCATCTTCAACGTCGTCGATCACGGGATGAACGTGGTGCAGGCGGTCCACGCCCCGCGGATCCATCACCAGCACCTCCCGGACCTCGTCTTCCACGAATACGGAGGACTGGGGGCGGCCACGGCGAGCGCGCTGGAGGCGCTCGGACACACGGTCCGCGAGCGCGATCCCGGCCCGCCCGACGCCTACTTCACCGGCGGCATGTCGGGCGACCTGCAGCTGATCATGGCGCTGCCGGACGGATCATGGACGGGCTGGTCGGACCCCCGCCGCGGCGGGAGGACGCTCGGCCGCTAGAGTCGCGGCTTAGGGCCGGAGCCGGATCTCCCGCCCGTTCAACGGCTGCACGGGGCGCGCGTTCATCGGATAGAGCGCCGCGAAGGCGTCGATCTGCGCCTGCGAGACGGAGATCGATTCCGTCATCACGACCCAGCTCACGACCTCCGAGCAAGGTGGCGTGGTCAGCGAGCCCTGGTAGCGGAAGTAGCCGCGCCCCTCGGGAAGGAGCGTGCCCGGATCGAGCGCGCCGACCGCCGCTGGCGACTCGTCGGGCCCGGGAATGGCGTCCCAGAGACCCTGGAGGGTCGGATCGGCGTCGCCCGCCTCCATGAAGACCCCGATCACCGCGAGGTCTCCCTCCTCGGCCGCGTGCACGAAATGCACCTCCATCGGAGAGGCGGCGCCGTCGACGGTGTGTTCGCTCGGCAGGTGGAAGTGGAACTGCACGAGCGCGAACGGCCGGCCCTCCAGGACGATGGAACTCCCCTCCGCCACGTTGATCTGGATCGTATGGCCGTTGTCCACGACCTCCGCCTCCGTGGCCTGCCACCGGATGTCGAGACCGCTACCGTCCCCCGCGTCCCCACCGTCCCCAGAGTCCGCCGCGTCCGCCGGAGTCGCGCCGGCCAGGTCCACCGGAGACTGCTCGACTCCGGTGTCGCAGACCGCGAACGAGGGATCGAGCCCGCCCCACGCGTCCGGTCCCGTGTCGCCCTCGTACCCCCAGTGGACTTCGGCCTCCCCCATCCCCTCCGCGTGCTCCGCCTCCATCTGCCCCTCCCCCTCCGCGTGATCTTCGGTTTCCGGCCGACACCCCTGCTGCGCCCCGATGAGCAACAGCAGCACCAAGCCGACAAAACTCCCGGGGATACGCGTTGGCGCTTGCATCGGTTCCTCCGTTGGGTGCGAGGGGCTGGACCTGACCGGCAATCAATCTGCCCGCCCCGATCGGCCCGTCAAGAACCCTCGGCCCGTCAAGAACCCACTGTGCGGGTCGAGGGGACGGCGGTTAAGTTGCCTCGTCCACCGCTCGCACCTGCCCCGCTTACACCTTCTCCGGGAGTCGACGGTTTTGACGGCGGGACGCTGGCACGGACACCGCTGCCAGGAGGTCCTCCGGGCCCGTCACGAGTTCTGCCGCCTCTTCTTCGACCCCGATGTCCCGCCCGGCTCGGCGGATGGCCTGCGCAGGTATTTCTTCGGTTTCGCCTACGCCGCGCGCATGCGTCACTATCGCGACAGCTGACGAGACAGCTACGAGACAGCTGACGGGGTCTTGCCGGGGGGTGACGCGCGCACCGTATCATCCTCCACCTATTGTCGAGAGAACGGAGCTGACCTCATGTCCCAGGTATCGGTCCCCCCGCGTCGACGACGTTGCAGCAAGCTGTCCCCGCTGGCGGCGCTGTTTCTCCTGCCCGCAGCGCCCTGCCTCCTGCCTGCGGCGGCGCATGCCCAGGATCGCGAGGTCCGCGTCACCGTGTCCGAGGGGACGAACATGGCCGCGGCCGTCTCCCCGGACGGCAGCCGAATGGTGCTCGACCTCCAGGGGACGCTGTGGGTGATGGACGCCGGGGGCGGCGAGGCGCGCGCGATCACGGACATGTACTACGACGCGCGACAACCGCAGTGGGCGCCGGACGGGAACCGGATCGTCTTCCAGTCGTTCCGGGACGGGAACTGGCACATCTGGTCGATCCGGCCCGACGGCTCCGACCCGGCCCAACACACTTTCGGGCCGTACGACGAGCGTGAGCCCGCCTACTCGCCGGACGGGGGCACGATCGCCTTCGCCTCGGACCGCTCGGGCAGCTACGACATCTGGACGCTGAATCTCGACAGCGGCGCCATGAGCCGGGTCACCGACGCACCGGACCACGAGTTCACGCCCTCCTGGTCCGCCGATGGCGAAGCCCTCGTCTACGCCTCCAGCCAGGACGGCGGGACGGTCCTCGTGCGGGGGACCGACGGATCCGAGCGCGTCGTGGCCCGCGCGCGCGGCGCCGTCTCTCCCTCGTGGAGCCCGGACGGACGGCGCATCGCCTTCCCCGCCGTCTCCCAGGGACAGACCGGTCTCTACGTGGCGTCTCTCGATCAGGGTCCCGGCGCAGGTCCCGGCGCGGGGCCCGACGCCGGCGCCGACTCCGAGCCGCGCCGCCTCACCGGGGACGGGGCCGATGTCTTTCCGTTCCGCCCCCACTGGGTCTCCGCTGACGAAATCGTGTACACCGCCGACGGCGTGATCCGGCGGGCGTCCGCGGACGACGCGGAATCCGGGGGCGGATCCGGGGACGGAGACGGGGGCGGGGGTTCCGTCATCCCCTTCGAGGCCACCTTCGCGTTCACGCGGCCGGACTACGAGCGCACACCGCGTTCCTTCGAGGCGGGCGGGCCGGAGCCGGTGGTCGGGATCGTGGCGCCGGCGGTCTCGCCGGACGGCAGTTCCATCGCCTTCACCGCGCTGGGCGACCTCTGGCTCCTCGACCTCGACCCGGACGGCTCCCCGCGCGGCGCCTCCCCGCGCGACGCCACCCCGCGCGCTGCCACCCCGCGGCAACTCACGGACGACCCCTTCGTCGACGTCCTCCCGGCCTGGTCGCGCGACGGTTCCATGCTCGCCTACGCCTCCGACAAGGGCGGCACGCTCGACATCTGGGTGCGCGACATGGAGACGGGCGCCGAGCGCCAGGCGACGACGCTTCCCGGCGGCGAGGTGGGCCCGGTGTTCTCCCCCGACGGCGCGCACATCGTCTTCACCTCGGTCCAGGGACTCCAGAGCGGCGTCCGTATCGTCGATCTCGCCACCGGCGACGTGAGGACGATCCGCGACGACCTGTTCGCGCCCGGCCGCCCCTCGTTTTCTCCGGACGGCGAGACCATCGCCATGGGCGTCCTCACGCAGTACTCGACGCGCTTCCGCGAGGGGCGGAACGAGATTCTCCTGCAGCCGGTGGACGGCGGGCAGGGGCGCCGCGTGACGGCCGCCGAGCACCGGGGGATGGGCGTGCGCGGACTCGACGGCCCGGTGTGGTCGCCGGACGGCCGCCGCATGGCGTACACGAGCGAGGGCGTGCTGTGGCTCGTCGAGGTCGACGACGCGGGGACGCCGAGCGGTCCCCCGATGCGGCTCACGAACCACCACGCCGACGCGATTTCCTGGACGGGCGACTCGCGTTCGATCGTCTACCAGACGCCCGGCGGTCTGCGCCGCTACGGACTCGACGATGGCGCCATCGAGGAGATCCCCGTCGCGCTCGAGTGGCGGCGCCCCGCCCGCGAAGGCTCGGCGGTCATTCACGCCGCCCGCGTCTGGGACGGCGTTTCGGACGAGATCACCGAAGACATGGACCTCATCGTCGAGGGCAACCGGATCGCCTCGGTCGTCCCCCACAGCGACGCCAACCACGCCTCGGCCGCGGACGCCGGGGGCGAGGTCGTGGACGCGGGCGACCACACCGTCCTCCCGGGCCTCATCGACATGCACTCACACATGGGCTACGGCATGGGCGAGACGCTCGGCCGCACCTTCCTCGCATACGGGGTCACCACGATCCGCGACCCGACCGCCGACTCCTACGAGATCGCGGAGCGCCGCGAATCCATCGACTCCGGCCGCCGCACCGGCCCGCGCGAGTTCGCCACGGGACGGACCATGGACGGCAACCGCATCTACTACTCCGGGGCCGGCTCGCTGCGGCCCGACGGCAACCTCGCCCTCGAACTGCACCGCGCCGACCGACTCGGCTTCTCGCTCATCAAGACGTACGTCCGGCTGCCGGACCTCCTGCAGCGCCGCATCGTCGACTTCGCGCACTCGATCGGGATCCCGGTGTCGAGCCACGAGATCTATCCCGCCGTCGCGCACGGCATGGACCACGTCGAACACATCTCCGGCACGAGCCGCCGCGGCTACTCCCCGAAGGTGACGGCCATGTACCGGACGTACGACGACGTGATCCGGCTCCTCACGGCGTCGGGCATGACGATCACGCCGACCATGGCGCTCATGGGCGGCTGGTGGAAGGTCGTGGGCGAGGACCCGTCCTGGACCTCCGATCCCCGCTTCGCGTCGTTCTTCCCGCCGGGGATGGCCGAGAGCATGGCCGCACGCGCCGCCGCGCGCGGCCGCCTGTCCGGCATGGACGACATGCTCGCCGACGCGGGCGAGACCGTGACCCGCATCGTCCGCGGCGGCGGCAAGGTCGTCGCGGGCACCGATTCCCCCATCATCCCCTACGGCGCCGCCCTCATCGCGGAGGTCGAGAACTACGTCTGGGGTGGCCTCACCGAGGTCGAGGCCCTGCGAACCGCCACGTCGGTGGCCGCCGAGGCCCTCGCCATGGAAGGGGAGATCGGAACCCTGTCCGCCGGAGCCTTCGCGGACATCCTCATCGTCGAGGGCAACCCGCTCGAGGACATCTCGGACCTCCGCCGCGCCCGCGTCGTCCTCAAGGACGGCGAGATCTTCCGCCTCGAAGACCTGATGTCGCCTCCCCGCGCGCTCGTCCCCTGAACGCGCGGAGAAAGCTCCGGCGGGTTACGGCGAGAGCGTCTCCGTCAGCCTCCGAACGGAATCACGAGCCCGGCCTGAACCGCCAGGTGCCGGGTCTTGATGTCCTCGGCTGCCGTTTCATCGACGTTCGTGAGTCCCAGGGAGTATATCACATCGACACCCAGCCACAGACCGTCGGAAACCGCCATTTCCACACCGGCGCCCGCCGCGATGCCGAAATCGGTCGATTTCGTCCCATCGTCCCCCGATGTCGTCGAAGCCTTCCGACGCGAGCTCCGCGGAATAGCTCGTGCCCTTCTGGGAATACGCTCCGCCGATCCGAAGCTCGACCGTGCTTGCGAGCGGAAACGCGATGTCGAGCCCCGCGACCACACCCTGGCGGGCGTCCTGGAGCCCTTCGCCCTCCACCGCCGGGGAGACTGTGGCCCGGCTCAGCCCGGCCCTGACCCCCACCATCGTCTGCGCCATGAGTGGCGCGGCGACGAGCAGCGGAACGAGGGACACGACGATTCTGCGTATCATCGGAACCCCTTTCGTATCTTCAGAAAACGCCCATGAGGATGAATACCACCGCGACTGCGCTCAGCGCCCAGATCACGCGGTCGCTGCGCTGCAGGAGGACGTGCTTGTTGAGGACCGCCCCGATGGGAGCGGCGAAGGCATAGGTGGCGAAGAACGTCTGGAAGTAGTCCAACGCCAGAGAACCGAGGTCGAGACCTCCCGGGCCGCCGATGCCCGCCTCGATGAGATCGAAGACCGTGAAGATGATCGTGAACCAGGCGCCCAGTTGCAGGTAGAGCTTGGCCTCGGCCCGCCGGCGGCGGCGGAGGATGGCGAACATCGCCAGCACCTGGCGGAAGGCGAGCGACACCGCCCCGCCGGGATCGTTCGTGTAGTAGAACAGTCGCAGCCGGTGGGCCCAGCGGTCGAACCCCCGCAGCACCGGCAGTTTGGAGAGCGCGTCCCAGCGGGTGCCCAGCAGCGTGATCGCGATGAGCGCGAGCACCGCGATGATCGGCTCGTAGATGCCGAACCCGCTCGCGAAGGCACCCATCGACCCGCCCGCCAGCATCATCACGACGGCATCGGCCACCAGACGGACGCGTGTCCGCCGCTTGGCGGCCCAGTGCGGCTCCGGCGGGAGCGTCTCCCCCTTGGCCGGCATGAAGGCGAGCTGGCGGGGCGCCAGACCCAGGAACTGCCGCCGCGCCTGGTCTTCGTTGAATTTCCGCACCATCCGCGGGACCAGAAGCACGTCGACGAGCCACCACAGCCCCCCGCCTCCGAGGGTGAGAAGCATGAGGAGACCCGTTCCCGGACGGTCGAGATAGAAGCGGTGGCCGCCGAAGACACCCGTCACGAGCCACAGCGGGTAGGCGATGGCCTCTCGCTTCGGCGGGTAGCTGTAGAGCTGGTCGAGCACCGCGCGAGAGAAGTCGAGGTCGCCTCTCCCGGGCACGCGCGGCGGGCCCTGGTGCAGCGCGGATATCCCCAGGAGGGTCTCGTCGGAAGTCCCGGGGCCTGAGGGATCCCCGGGCATCTAGAAGGCCACGGGCTCCTTGAAGCGGCCGTAGACCTTCTCCAGCACGATCCGGATCTCGCCCAGCGTCGCGTAGGCCCGCACGGCGTCAAGCAGGGGCGGCAGCAGGTTCTCCTCCTCGCGCGCGGCCCGCCCCAGCGTCTCGAGCGCGCGCTCGACCGCGCCTGAATCGCGGCGCGCACGGAGATCCGCCAGCCGCGCCTCCTGCTTCGCCGCCGCCTCCTCCCCGATCCTCAGAATCTCGAGCGGGGGCTCCTCCGCATCCTCGAACCGGTTCACGCCCACGATCGTCTGCGTCCCCTTCTCCACCTCGTCCTGGAACCGCCGCGCGGCAGCCGCGATCTGCGCCTGGAAATAGCCGGACTCGATCCCGTACACGACCCCGCCGATGTCATCGATCTCGCGGAAGATCTCCTCCGCCTCCGCCTCGAGTTCGTCCGTCAGCGACTCGACGTAGTAGGAACCCGCGAGGGGATCGATCGTGTTGGGGACGCCGGTCTCATAGGCAAGGATCTGCTGCGTGCGGAGGGCGATCTTCGCCGCCTCCTCCGTGGGAAGCGCGAGCGTCTCGTCCATCGCGTTCGTGTGCAGCGACTGCGTGCCGCCGAGCGCCGCCGCCATCGCCTGGTACGCGACCCGTACGATGTTGTTGTGGGGTTGCTGCGCCGTGAGCGAGACGCCGGCCGTCTGCGCGTGCGTCCGCAATCTCAGACTCCGGGGATCCCGCGCCCCGTACACGTCGCGCATGTGCCGGGCCCAGATGCGGCGGCCCGCGCGGAACTTCGCGATCTCCTCGAAGAAGTCGTTGTGCACGTCCCAGAAGAAGGAGAGCCGCGGCGCGAAGCTGTCCACGTCGAGCCCGCGTTCGATCCCCCGCTCCACGTAGGTGAAGCCGTTCTTGAGCGTGTAGGCGAGTTCCTGCGCGGCGGTCGCCCCCGCCTCACGGATGTGATAGCCGGAAATGGAGATCGTGTTGAAGCGCGGCGCCGCGTCCGCCGACCACTCGAAGATGTCGGCGATAATCTTGAGCGCGGGCTCGGGCGGGAAGATCCACGCGTGCTGGGCCTGGTATTCCTTGAGGATGTCGTTCTGGATCGTCCCCCGGACCCGGTCGAGCGGCACGCCCTGCTTCTCCGCCGTCACCAGGAGGAAGGCGTACAGCATGAGCGCGGGCCCGTTGATCGTCATCGACACCGAGACCTTGTCGAGCGGGATCCCGTCGAACAGCGTCTCCATGTCGGCGAGGCTCGAGATCGCGACGCCGCACTTCCCCACCTCTCCCTCGGAGCGGCGGTCGTCGGAGTCGTATCCCATGAGAGTGGGAAAGTCGAAAGCGACGGAAAGCCCGGTCTGTCCGCGCCGGAGGAGGTACTTGTAGCGCTCGTTCGTCTCGTGCGCGGTGGCGAAGCCGGAGAAGAGCCGCATCGTCCACAGCTTCGTCCGGTACATCGAATGGTACGGACCGCGCGTGAACGGGAACTCGCCCGGCGTGCCGAGCCGGTCCAGGTAGGCGCCCGGCCCCGTGTCACCGGCGTCGAGGGGGGTGTAGAGCGGCTTGACCTCCCGCCCGGAGATGCTCCGGAAGCTGGTGTCCTCACGCTGCGGGGCCTGGCGGAAGACCGCCTCCCAAAGCTCGAGTTGATCGCTCAGCGCACCGTGCTTGCTCATGCCCGTCCGTGTCCTCCGTGTCCCCCGGCTCGTCGGTCCCGCCCCCGTCCCCCGCTCTCAAAGTAGGGGCCGGACGTTCCCGCGGGAACGTGTCCCCTCCGCCTGACCCGACGACGATCCCGGGCTGCGGATCCCGGGCTGCGGGGGTCCCGGGCTGCGGGGGTCCCGGCTGCGGAGTCCCGGAGATGAGACCCCGTTGATACGGAGACCGAAGATTTACCGATAATCGACGACACCGCCCGCTCCGTTGAACCCTGAGATTCGGACGACACACGATGCCCGACGACACCATGCCCGACGACACCATGCCCGACGACACGATGTCTGAGACGCCGCACGAGACCCTGCGCGGCACCGATCCCCTCGGTGACGAGATCGCCGAACTCTCCGCGCACCTCGACGCGGCCCAATACCGCCTCCTCACGCTCATCCACCGCTACGACCGGGAGGAACTCTGGGACGGATGGCGTTCCTGCGCGCATTGGCTCTCGTGGCGTACCGGGATCACGCTGGGCCCCGCCCGCGAACGGGTGCGGGTGGCCCGCTGCCTCGCTGCGCTCCCCCGGACATCGGAAGAGATGAGAAGGGGACAACTTTCCTGGTCGAGGGTTCGGGCACTGACCCGGATCGCCACGGCGGAGGACGAGAGCCGCTGGCTGGAATTCGCGCGTCACGCGACGGCGAGCCAGCTGGAACGCCTGGTTCGGGCACGGCGGAGCGCGGAGGCGGCGGCCGCGGCCGCAGAGGGGGAGGAGTCGGAACTGTCGACCCGTCGTTTCCTCACCGTGCGGGCCGGGGAGGACGGGATGTACGAACTCCGGGGCCGGCTCTTGCCGGAGGTCGGCGCCCTTCTCGTGCAGGCGCTGGATGCCGCGGGAGACGAACTCCACCGCGCGCAGCAGGCCGCCGCGCGGGAGGCCCGAGCACCCGCCGGACCGCCTTCGACGCAGGGGGAACGGCGACATGACGCGCTCGAAGCGTGGCTCGAGGATCGCACAGAGGCGGACGTACAGGTGGTCGTCCACACCGTGGCCGGGAGGGCCGGCAGCGGCGGGGGGGCCGGCAGCGGCGGGAGCGCCGGCAACGGGGATGTGGTGAGCACGGAGGACGGCTCGCACGTTCCCGCGGGAACGTCCCGGCGGTTGACCTGCGACGCGGAAACCGTACGCGTGACCCGGGGACTGGATGGCTCGATACTGGACGTGGGGCGGCGGCGCAGGACCGTGAATTGGCGACTCCGCAAGGCGCTGGACGTGCGAGACGGGGGGTGCCGTTTCCCGGGCTGCGGGTCGCGCTATGTGCAGGCCCATCACGCGATACCCTGGGCCGAGGGAGGTCGGACGTCGCTGGACAATCTCATTCTGCTCTGCCGGTTCCATCACCGGACCGTGCACGAAGGAGGCTGGCGCGTGAAGATGGGGTCCGCCGGCGCGGCCCGGTTCCACAGTCCCGACGGCAGAGTCGTCGCCGCGGTGCCGCCGCGGCGGCCGGACGTGAAGGCGCCGCGAACCGCCGATTCCGGGCTCGGGCCCTGGCACCGTCAGGAGGGGATCAACCCCTGGACGGCCACGAACATGTGGCACGGGGACCGGCTGGATCTGGATTGGGCGCTCTGGGCCATGTGGGGCCAATACGAACACCTTGGAGAGGCAGCGTGATGCGCAGACTATCGATCCTTCTGGTCCTGGGAGCGGGCCCGTTCTTCGCGGCGGCCGCCGGGGCCGCGCACGCGCAGCGGGGGCCGCTGGTCGCGGACCGCCCGGACTTCACCGAGGCGGCCGCGACCGTGGGGCGTGGCGTGTTCCAGCTCGAGTTCGGGTACACGTACGAGTACGACCGGCCGGAAGGCAGCGGCGGCGGCGGAGTATGGACGCACTCGCTGGGCGAGCCTCTGCTGCGGGTCGGCGTGCTCGCCGAAGGTCTGGAACTGCGGCTCGGCCTCAACCCCGTGTCGGTGGGCGCCGGGGCGGACGGGCGGAACATCACCGAGCGCGGCGTCGAGGACCTCTATGTGGGGATCAAGCTGGCGCTGGCCGAACAGGACGGGCTCCGGCCGGCGCTGGCGATCCTGCCTCAGATGACCGTCCCCACGGGGAGTGGCGCCTTCACGAACGACCGTACGCTGCCGGGGGTCAACTTCATCTATGGCTGGGATCTCTCCGACAACGTCGCGCTGGCGGGCAGTACGCAGTTGAACCGGGCGGTGACGGCGTCTCGCGACGCGGAGGACGCGGAGGAGGAATACCGCGAGTGGGCGCAGTCGGCCGTGGCCGGGTTTTCCCTGGGCGAGAGGGCGGCGGTCTACGCCGAGTGGTTCGCCTTCTTCCACGACGAGCCGCTCGGGACCCGGGCGGAACACTACGCCAACGGCGGATTCACCTGGAGCCTGGGCGACGATCTTCAATGGGACATCCGCGCGGGCGTGGGGCTGAACGAAGCCGCCACCGGCTTCTTCGGCGGGACGGGACTCGTGGTCAGGTTCCCCTGAGGGTGCCCGTGCGGGGCCTCCGTGACTCCTCGTACAGTCGGCGCGCGATGGCATAGGGGGAAGCCCCCGAATCCAGCGTCTCGGGGGAGGCGTCGCGCCAGATCCGCCGCGCGTCGCCGTGGCAGCGGCGGACGAGGGCGTCGTGGGCGCGGCGGAGGCGGGCGGCCCGGCGTCGCGCCTCGAGCCTTCCCGTCGCCGTCAGCCAGTCGAAGTGCCGGTCCAGGTGCGCCGCGAACTCATCGATCCCCCGCGACTCCGACGCGACGGTCTGGGTGATCGGCATGCGCCAGACTTCTTCGGCACCGCCGCCCCCGCCGGCCGGCTCCCGGTTCGCGAAGCGGATCGACATGATGATCGCAATCTCCTTCTCGAGGCGGTCGGCGCCGGGCCGATCCGACTTGTTGATGACGAAGAGGTCCGCCACCTCCATGAGCCCGGCCTTCATCGCCTGTACCCCATCTCCCGACTCCGGGACAAGGACGACGGCGGTCGTGTCGGCGGAGACGGCGATGTCGAGTTCCGCCTGGCCCACGCCGAGCGTCTCCAGGATCACGCGGTCGTAACCGGCGGCGTCCATGAGGTCGGCGGCTTCCCGGGTTGCGGTTGCGAGGCCGCCGAGCGATCCGCGGCTCGCCATCGAGCGGATGAAGACGCCGGGCTCGGTGGAGAGTTCTCCCATGCGGATGCGGTCCCCGAGCAGGGCCCCGCCCGTGAACGGACTCGTCGGGTCCACGGCGACGATGCCTACCTTGAGAGACTGATCGAGGTAATGCCGCGTAAGTGCCGCCGTGAGCGTCGACTTGCCGGCGCCGGGCGGCCCCGTGATGCCGATGCGGCGCGCGCGTCCGGTGCGCCCGTCCAGCCGCTCGAGAAGCGCCTCGAATCCGTCGCTCTCGTTCTCCACGTGCGAGATCCCCCGGGCCAGCGCCAGCGGCTCGCCGCCCGCGATGCGGTCGGCGAGCCCCCCCGGATCGAATGCCGCCCTCACAGGAGGAACCGGGTCGCGAGCGCCAGCAGCAGCACGAAGCCGATCAGATCGGTGAAGGTCGTGACGAAGACCGACGAGGCGACCGCCGGATCCGCGCCGAACCGCTCCAGCAGGATCGGGAAGAACGCACCCAGCGCGGAGGCCACCGCGAGGTTCGCCCATGTGGCGATCATCACGACAATCCCGAACGCGGCCTCCGTGTTCGGGAGCAGCAGCGAGACGAGCGCCACGAGCAGTCCGATCGCGACCCCGTTCACGAGGCCCACGATGAGTTCCTTGACCACGGCCGACCAGCGCTCTCCCGGCAGTTCGTCGGCGAGGGCGATGCGGCGGATCGTGACCGCCAGCGCCTGCGTCCCCGCGTTCCCGCCCAGGCCCGCGATCACGGGCATCACGGCCGCGAGAATCGCCAACTGTTCGATCGTCCCCCGGTACAGCCACACGGCCACCGCGGCGACCGCCAGCGTGAGCGTGTTCACCGCCAGCCACGGGAGCCGGCTCCGGATCGCGCCGAGCGTCGTCCCGCGCAGTTGTTCCTCGTCCGACACCGCGGCGAAGCGCAGGATGTCCTCGGTGACCTCCGCCTCCACGACATCGATCACGTCGTCAAAGGTGATCTGTCCCACCAGCCGCCCGTCGGCGTCGATGACCCCGATCGCGGCGAGGTTGTAACGGGACAGGAGCCTCCCCACCTCCTCCTGGTCGAGGTCCACCGAAACCACGGCCGGAGGTTCCTCGAGCAGGTCGGAGATGCGCGTCTCCGGCGCCGCGAGCACGAGATCCGGCAGCCCGACGACCCCGCTCAGCCGTCCCCCCCGCTCGACGACGAACACGGTGTAAAGGTCCTCGCTCTCCTCCGCCTGCGCCCGAAGCTCCTCGATCGCCTCGGCCGCCGTCGCCTCGGAATCCACCGCGCATAGCTCGCGGGTCATGATCCCGCCCGCGGACTCCTCCGGATACTCGAGCAGCTCCCGGATCTCCTGCTCTTCCTCGTCCGGCACCGACTCGAAGACGCGGGCCTGCTCCTCCGGGTCGAGTTCGCCGATGAGGTCGGCCGCGTCGTCGTCCGCGAGTTCTTCGACGATTTCGGCGATCCGCTCCGGCTCCATGCTTGCGAGCAGCTCGCCCGGCTTTTCCTCCTCCTCCATCTCGGCGAGGGCGTCCGAGGCGAGGGCGGCCGGGATCAGTTCGAGAATGGCCAGGCGCTCGGCCTCCTCGACGTGCTCGAGCACGTCCGCCATGTCGCTCGGATGCAGCGGTGTCACGAACGCGAGGAGCGCGTCCATGTCGCCCGCCTCGAGACGGGCGCGGATGTCCGCGATCAGGAGCCGACGCTGCTCTTCCGGATTCTCGTGCATGCTCGCTCGGGAGCCGGCCCGCGGAGGCAGGCGGTTCGTGGATCAGGGCCTTCGGGAAGCCCGCGGAAAGACGGGGGAATGCTACGCGCGGCCGCGGAACTCGGCCAGCAGCCGCGCCAGCAGCCGCTCCTGCAGTTCGAACATCGGAGAAGCGTAGCGCGCCTCGCCTGCCGGGTGATCGTGCCCGAGGAGATGAAGGATGCCGTGGATCACGAGCCGCAGGATTTCCTCGCCGCGATCGAGGCCCAGTTCGCGCGCTGAAGCCTCGGCGGTTTCCGGGGAGATGTAGATGTCGCCGACGAGCGGATCCTCGCCGAGCCCGAACGCGAGCACGTCCGTGACGTCGTCGACTCCGTGGTAGTCCCGGTTCAGGGCGCGCATGGATTCCGCCGTGAGAAAGGTGACGGAAAGCTCGGCGCCCTCGCCCGCAGCGTCGCCCGCAGCGTCGCCCGCGCCGTCGCCCGCACGTCGCGTGCTCGCCGTGTCGAGGGCCGCGCGCGCGGCCGCGATCAGCTGGGTCTCGGGGGGGCCATTCCAGCCATCGAGGACGTTGACGCGGATCGCGGGCGGCACGGGATCGGTCAATCCGTCCGCCCGCTGGCGACTCCTTCCGGCTCCGTGGCAGGCTCCGGATCGGGCTCCGGATCGGGCTCCGTGGCAGGCTCCGGATCGGGCTCCGCGTCAGGCTCCGCGCCCGAATCCGGGAGCGAGTCCAGGGCGGGGATGGGGCCGGTGTCGCCCTGGGAGGCCTGCTCGAGGTCGATCGGCGCCGTCGGGCCCTCCTCCCCCGCCGTCGCCGCCGTCTCCAGGTCGCCCTTCCCCGCGCCCTCGCCGGCCGGCGTCTGGCCCGGACCGCCGGGCATATCGGCGGGCGCCGTGGGCTTCGGATAGTCGATGCGGTGGTGGTAGAGTCCCGTGAGGACGTGCGCGAACTGCTGCTTGACGATGCGGAGGTCGCGGTACGTGAGCTGGCAGTCGTCGAGTTCGCCGTAGTCGATTCGGTCCTGCACGAGGCGGTCGATCAGCGCCCGGATGCGCTCGGGGCTCGGGTTCGAGAGGACGCGCGACGCGGCTTCCACGGCGTCCGCCAGCATCGCCACGCCCGTCTCCTTGCTCTGCGGCTTCGGGCCGGGGTAGGCGAAGTCGCTCGGATCCACTTCCGCGACGCCTTGCTGGGCGCGGGCCTTCTCGAGGAAGTAGCGGATGAGCTGCGTGCCGTGGTGCTCCCGAATGAAGTCCTTCACGACCTCGGGCAGGCGCGCTTCCTCCGCCATGACGAGCCCGTGGCGCACGTGGTCGCGCAGGATCTCGGCGCTCTGCCACGGCGTGAGACGGTCGTGCGGGTTCAGCCCCCGCGGCTGGTTCTCGATGAAATACTGCGGACGCTCGAGCTTCCCGATGTCGTGGTAGTAGACCCCCACGCGGCCCTGCAGAGAGTCGGCCCCGATCGCCTCGCACGCCGTCTCGACGAGGTTCGCCACGTTGATCGAGTGCGCGTACGTGCCGGGCGCCTCGCGCGCCAGCCGCCTCAGGAGCGGCCGGTTCATGTCGGAGAGTTCGAGCAGCGACGCCTCGGTCGTACGTCTCGTGAACGCCTCGAGCAGCGGGAGGCCGACGCCGACCCCGAGTCCCGTGCACACGGTGGCGTTGAGAAAGCCGAACGCCGCGGTCGTTCCCATCTCGCCCAGCACGTAGTGGCCCGTGAGGACGAGCAGGAGGCCGGCCCCCACGTAGGCCGCGGTGATCAGCGCGACAAGCACCCAACTCTGCGAGCGCGTGCGGATCGTGTGCACCGCGAAGGCCGCCGTGACCCCTCCCGCCACGGTCACCATGGGGGCCGCGAGTCCCGCGAAGTACGGCTGGCCCATGAGAATCCCGGTGATCGTCGAAACGACCACGAGGCCCAGCAGGCTGTCGAACAGCGCTGCGGCGAGGAGGCCGGCCAACGCGACCGGCACGAGCGCCGGCGAGCCCCCGGCGGCGGCCACGGCCCCGGCCGACGCCATCACGATGACGACGAGCCCGACCAACACGGTGAAGCTGGGGAGATCCTCGTACACGTCGCGGCGGAAGCGGAACGTCGCGAAGACGAGAATTCCGAGCATGCTCACGACGAGGAGGACCATGCCCACGCCGCGGAGGAAGTCCGATGTCGTGCGCGCTCCCCCGCGCCCCAGGATCTGGGCCTGATAGGCGAGGAGTCGGCGGTGGTCCTCCTCCGTCACCACCGTGTTCTCGGTGATGATGCGCTCTCCCTCGAGCACGAAGCCCTCGACCTGGGGGATCGCGGCCCGGGCCTGCTCCCGCGCCTGCCGGGTCGCGTCCTGGTCGATGCGCAGCGTCGGCTGTCCCATGAGGACGAGTTGCTGGAAGAGCGCCGCGCCCCCGGGCGGCAGCCGGTCTCCCACCCCCTCCCGTGCCGCCCGCGTGAAGTCGCCGAGCCTGACGAGCTCGCCGACGGGGCGCACCCGGTCGTCGCCTGCCGACCCCTCGCGCACGACGACGTTCACGGAGCTGATGTCCGCGAGTTCGCTCCCGCGGATCACACCCTCGCGCAGGCCCTCGAAGGCCATCGCGAGTTCATCGCGCAGCTGGCCGCGCGACGTCCCGTCGAGGAGGTACTCGACCTGGAGCGAGTCGATCACCCCGTCAGCCGAGAGGTCGATCCCGATCCCGCCCGCGACCCGCCGGACCTCGCCCCGGACGAGCGCGGCGCCGGCGGCGGCCGGGAGTGCATCCGCGGCGACTCGCGCCTCCGCCGCGGGAATGATGGAATCGAGCTGTGCGAAGAAGGCGTTTATGCGCTCGACGCTGCTGTCCGCGCGCGCCGGCTCGAACCGCAGCCTGGGCGTCACCGCCGCCTCCGCCTCGTCCTGCTGCTCCCGGAGGCGGTCCGGGTCCTTGGGCACGTCGAAATCGAAGTCGGCGTTGATCGTCTGCCGGGCGACGCTGCCGGGGTCGATGCCGTCGAACCCGGTCGGCGTGCTCTGCGGGAACATCAGGGGGACGGCGAGGGCGATGCCGGCGACCATCCCGGCCCGGAATCCGTGGTGGACCCACGCGTCCCGGCGGCCGCCGGCCGGCGGCCGGTTCACGGGGCGCAAGTAGTCTCGGACGCGGCCGAAGAGACTCAACGCTCGGACTCCCGGTACGCGCGGATGATCTCCTTCACGAGTCGGTGCCGGACGACATCCGCGTCATCCAGATAAACGAAGTCGATCCCAACCACGTCGCGCAAGACTTCCTCGATCTCCAGGAGTCCCGAATCCTCGGGGCGCGGGAGGTCGATCTGCGTCTTGTCCCCGGTGATCACGGTCTTCGAATTCAGCCCGAGCCGGGTGAGGAACATCTTCATCTGCGCGGTCGTCGCGTTCTGCGCCTCGTCGAGGATGAGGAACGCGTCGGAGAGCGTGCGGCCGCGCATGTACGCGAGCGGGGCGACCTCGATCACCCGGTCCTCGATCGCGCGGCGGACGCGGTCCTGGGGCATCATGTCCTCGAGCGCATCGTAGAGCGGGCGCAGGTAGGGATCGACCTTTTCGCGGATGTCGCCGGGCAGGAAGCCGAGCGCCTCGCCCGCCTCGACCGCGGGCCGGGTGAGGATGATGCGCCGGATCCGTTTCCGGTTGAGCGCCTCCACGGCCGCGGCGACGGCGAGATAGGTCTTTCCGGTGCCCGCCGGGCCGATGCCGACGACGATGTCCCGCTCGCGCATCGCGGCCAGGTACTTGTCCTGCCCCGGGGACTTGGGCTTGATCGCGCGCCGCCCCCCCGCCAGCGCGACTTCCCCCTGCGATCCTCCGGCATCCCGCGAACTCCGCGAACCGTCATCGCCATCGGCGTGCGCTTCGAGGAAACGCTCGACATCCACCGCATCGAAGGGACGCCGCAGCCGCGCGTAGCGGACCATGCGCTGCGCCGCGGGGGAGGCGCGATCCACGTCGGCCCGCGGTCCGGAGAGGATCATCTCCTCGCGCCGGAGGACGACGCGGATGTCGCAGTGGCGGGCCAGCGTCGTGAGGTTCGAATCGTTCACGCCGGCCAGCAACTGCTGGTCGGCCCCCTCGATGGAAAGGCGCCGCTCCGTGGCCACGCTCAAGTTCCGCTCCTTCCGTTCCCTCCAGTCTCGCCGGCCTCGCCCGTCCCGCTGGTCACGGAGATCCCGAGTTCCTCGAGTTCCGCCGGGGTCACGGACGATGGGGACCGCTCGAGCAGCCCTCTGGCCGCCGCGGTCTTCGGGAACGCGACGACATCCCGGATCGACGCGCAGCCGACCATCTCGGCCACCACCCGGTCCATGCCGACCGCGAACCCGCCGTGCGGCGGGACGCCGTAGCGGAACGCCTCGAGCAGGAAGCCGAAGCGCGCCTCGACCTCTTCCGGCGTGAGCCCCGTCGCCTCGAGGATGACGCGCTGAACCTCGGGAAGGTGGCAACGGATGCTCCCGCTGCCGAACTCGATCCCGTTGTAGACGATGTCGTACGCGACCGCGTTCATGGAGAGCGGGTCCTCCCGCAAGCGCTCGGGATCGGGGTCCGCCGGCATCGTGAAGGCGTGCTGGGCCGGGACGGGGAGGCCGGTGTCGGGATCCCGGTCGTAGAGGGGGAACTCCGTGATCCAGAGCCATTCCTCTCCGCTCTCGTCCAGGGCGCCGAGTTCGCGGGCCGCCGCGCGCCGCAGCCGGTCGAGGGCCGGCGAACTTTCCCCGTCGCGGCCGGCGACGAAGAAGATGAGATCGCCCTCCCGGATCCCGAACTCCGCCTCGAGCGCGCGCGCAACTTCCTCGCCCACGACCTTCGCGGGCGGACCGGACCAGCCGTCCGAAGTCCGCTTCAGCCACAGGGCGCCCCGCGCGCCGGCCTCCTGGGCGAGCTTGTCATAGCGGGCGATGCGCGAGCGCGAGAGCGCCGCGCCGCCCGGCACGACGAGCCCCCGGACGCGGCCGCCGGCCTTCGCGGCGCCGTCGAAGATGCCGAACCCGATGCCGGTGAGCGCGTCCGTGAAATCCCGTATCTCCCATGGGATGCGCAGGTCCGGCTTGTCCGTGCCGTAGCGCTCCATCGCCTCGGCGTGGGGCAGGCGCCGGAAGGGCACGGGAAGGTCCCGCTCGAGCCCGTCCCGCCAGATGCGCGCGAACATCTTCTCCGCGGCGCGGAAGACGTCGTCCTGCTCGACGAACGCCATCTCCACATCGATCTGCGTGAACTCCGGCTGGCGGTCCGCCCGCAGGTCCTCGTCGCGGAGACACTTCGCGATCTGGAAGTAACGGTCGAAGCCGCCGCACATGAGAAGCTGCTTGTACAACTGCGGCGACTGCGGGAGAGCGAAGAACCGGCCTTGGTGGACCCGGCTGGGGACGAGGTAGTCCCGCGCCCCCTCCGGCGTCTGCCGCGTGAGGAGCGGGGTCTCGATCTCGACGAATCCCTGCTCGGTGAGCGAAGCGCGTACGGCGTTGGTGGCGATGTGCCGGAGCCTCAGGTTGCGCTGCATCTCGGGACGGCGCAGGTCGAGGATCCGGTGGCGGAGGCGAAGTTCCTCCGAAGGCAGTTCTTCGTCCCGGGGTTGATAGACGAGGATCGGGAGCGGATCGGAGATGGACACCCGCCGAAGGCTCGACACGCGGATCTCGATCTCGCCCGTGAGCATGTCCGGGTTGGCCTCGGGGCGCGGCGCGACGACACCCGTGGCCCGCACGACATCCTCCGGGTTCAACTCCGCCACGAGTTCGAGGCTGGCGGCGTCCGACCACTCCGGACCGAACGACAACTGGAGCAGGCCGGTCCGGTCGCGCAGATCGACGAAGAAGAGTCCTCCGAGGTCGCGACGGCGGTGTACCCACCCGATGACCCGGACTTCGCGTCCGGACCACGAGGCCTCGACCTGCCCGCAGCCGGCGTCGCGCAAGGCGGTCTCGAGGGAGGCCGGCTCACGCCGTTCGGTCGGTAGCGATAGTTTGGTCAGGAGAACTCGCGGCGAAAAAAGAGTCGGCTCGGAATCGGTTCCGAGAAGTGGGGAACGCCGTGGAAGATAGCCGATTTTCGGGGGCGCCAGCAAGAAGCGGGGGATGACGGAAAGCACACGAGCGGAACTGCTCGCGGAGTCGGGAGACGGCGGGCGGGCACGGTTGGCGGAGTTCTTCTCCGCGCGGGGAGAGCCGGCGTACCGGGCGCGGCAGGTCGAGAAGTGGGTCTGGGAGCGGGGCGCGCGCTCCTTCGACGAGATGACGAACCTCCCCGCCGGGCTTCGGGAAGCGTTGGACGCGGCCTTCTCCCTCACCCCGATCGAACCGGACTACGTCGCCCGTTCGAAGGACGGGACGGTGAAGCACCTGTGGCGGCTCGAGGACGGGGAGCGAGTCGAGTCCGTGCTCATCCCGACGCGCGACCGCCTCACGCTCTGTCTTTCGTCGCAGGCCGGCTGCGCTCTCGCGTGCCGCTTCTGCGCCACCGGCGACTTCGGATTCCGGCGCCAGTTGAGGACGGCCGAGATCGTGGCGCAGTACCGCGACTCCCTGCGCGTGGCGCGCGAGGACATGGGGCGGCCGGCGTCCAACCCGATCTCCAACGTCGTGTACATGGGGATGGGAGAACCTCTGGCGAACCTCGACGGCGTCATCGGATCGCTCGCGTCCCTGCACGGAGGGTTCGGTCTCGGGGCGCGGCGGATCACCGTGTCGACGGTGGGACTCATCCCCGGGATCCTGGAACTCGCCCGGCGGCCGGAGCCGTTCGAACTCGCCGTCTCGCTGCACGCGCCGTCCCACGAACTGCGGCTGCAACTGATGCCGATCGAGAAGCGCTACCCGCTGGCGGAGTTGTTCGACGCCCTGCGCACGTATCAGAGCTACAAGAACCGGCGCATCAGCTTCGAGTACACGCTCATCCGGGGGGTGAACGACGACCCGGCGCTGGCGGAGTCGCTGGCAAGGCTGGCGCGGGGGCTCATTTGCTTCGTGAATCTCATCCCCTTCAACCCCATCCCCTCGCGCCCGGAGTGGGGGCCGAGTTCCGCCGAGGGGATCGCGAGTTTTTCGGATGCGCTCGCCGCGCGGGGAGTGGGCAACGCGGTGAGAAGACCGCGGGGACGAGATATCGCCGCCGCCTGCGGACAACTGCGCCTGTCGCGGGAAAGCTAGCAGGCGGTGGCTGCCGGTCCCGCTCAGTCTCTTCCGATGTTTCCGAGCAGGCCGGCCCAGTCGCTCCCCACCACCACGCTCGCGTCGAGGTAGAGTTCAGGCTCGAGGGCGACGGCCAGCGAGTCCGTGCTCAGCTCGCGGGCGACTTCCACCGCGGCGCCGAGGCGGCCCGACCGATCCAGGACGTGTGTGATCGCGTGGTCGAAGTGGTCGGCGTTACCGGTCGCCACCACATCGAACCCGAGGAGCCGGAGTCGCTCGGCGAACTGGCGCGCGAGCCCTCTCTCTCCGGCCCCGTTGAGGACTTCGACCTTGATCCGGTTCGTCAGGTTCTCACGCGCCGGAGCCTCCCCCGTCGCGGCACCCGCCGTTGCCGGACTTCCCGCGGCTGCCGTGCCCGCCGGCGCACTCTCCGTGGTCGCGGCCGACACCGATCCGGTCCCGGCAAGAACCGCGAGTCGCACGACCTTCCATTCTTCCCAGAAGAGACCGATGAGAGCGCCGGCGCCGATGAGCACCGCCGTCGTGATCAGTCCCCGGAATGCGGCCGTCACTCGCTGAAAGGAACCCTGCCGCCTGCGATAGGGGGTACGACCCTCGGGACCCCGCCGGATCTCCCGCCTGGACCGTCGTCTGGACCTCGAAAGCACTCTGTCGCCTCCCGTCGTCCACCCATCCACCCGTCGACCGTGCCCGGCCGCCACCCTGCCTCACACCACCCTGCCTCACACCATCCTGCGTGCTACCCGTGCTGCTGCTCCTTCGGCAATCTAATCAACCGTTTTGCGATTTGCGACAACCGGACGGGTGATCGCCTCCCAGAATCCGGCGGTCGCGCGGGAAACGGGGATCAGGCAGTCGATGAGGATGCCGATCTTCACGGTCGCGACGTCGACCAGGACGGCGGGCCAGTCGTGCGGCATGCGGCGGCGCAGGCTGGCGCGCTCCTGAACCGAGGCGATGCGGCCGGGCTCCAGGAAATCGGCCATGTAGAGGGCCTGCCCGAGGGCGTCGAGATCCCGGTGTCCCGTGGTGTGAAAGGCGATGGCCCTCAGGAGCGGCTCATCATCGACGCCTGACGCGCGCAGCCGGTTCGCGCATGCCGGTCCGTGGAGGAGGGGATCGGGCCATTCCTCCGCCGCATCGACCAGAGGACGCAGGGCTTCCACGGCTTCTTCCTTGAAAGCGTCGTGCAGGAGGCCCGTCGCGCGCCAGCGGATCCGCGTCTCCCTGTCGTGACCGAGAGCGTCCGCCCAGTCCCGCATCAACTGGCCGACCCGCCTGGCGTGGCTGATGCGCGCGGGGCTCATCACGGCCCAGTCGGGGGGGCGTTCATCGATGCCGGCCGCATGGATGATCGGGTGAAGCTTGTCCACGTGAGGTTCGTTTCGATCGCGGAGTTTGTCGGGATCGCGCGGGTCCCCGAATATAGTTGCAATGGGCATCCGATACGACTCCCTCCTCGCCCGGACCCTCGCCCGCGAGATCCTCGATCGCTGGCGGGGCGTCCGTATCGCCGGCCTCCGCATGGCGTCGGGGCGGCGCGCCGTGGAACTCGCCTTCGAGGACGGGTCGCGGCTCGTCGCGATGCTGCACCCGCTGCATGGGTACATCCTCGAACTCGGGGCCGACGCGCCGGCCTCGGGGGTGGAGGGGAAAGCGGTGCGGATCGGACGGCTGTCGCTCCTGGACGCGCGGGCGCCGGCGGACGAGCGTGCCCTGCTCCTGACGCTCGGCGACCGGGGGGGACGCCCGTGGGAGATGCTCGCGATCGAACTCCGGGACCGCCGCTGGAACGCCGTGCATTGCCGGCGAACGGAGGACCGCGGCGCCGTCGATTCCGACCCTGAGTGGCGCATCGAGGCGGCGCTCCTCGCGAGGGATGCGGGCGACCGCTCGCTGCGGCGCGGGGCGCGCTATGTGCCGCCTTCATCCGAGCGGCGAGCCGTTGCCGCTCCACCATCGCAAGCGGAATGGGCCGCCGTGCTGGCCGGGGACGAGGCTGACCGCCGACAGGCCGTGCTGCGGACGTGGGCGTGGACGAGCGCGCTCAACGTGGACTGGATCCTGGCCGCAGCCGACACGGCCGGGACGTACGCGCGATATCGCGCCCTCCACGCGCTCGCGGCGGCGCCCCCGCGCGGGCCGGCCGCGGCCGATGCGCCGGGCCCGCCGCCCCGGCCGGCCTTCGTGCTCGACCGCCCGTGGGGCCCCCAGCCCTATCCGCACCCCGCCGGGGCCGGCAGCGGACCCGCCGCCGGACTGCTGACCGCGGCCGCGCAACTGCTCGCCCCCGGCGGCGGCCCCGCCCCCGCCCTCCAGGCCCTCCCCGCGGCCGCCTCCGATGACGACGACGGAGACGAAACCGCGCAGCTCCGCAAGCGCCTCCGCGCTCGTCGGAAGCGGCACCGGCGCCGCGCCGCCGCGCTCGAGCGGCAGCTGGCCGCGGCCGGTCCGCCGGACGAGCCCCGCCTCCTCGGCCAGATCCTCCTCGCCCGCAAGGACGAGGTGCCTAAGGGCGCGGCCGCCGTGACCCTGCCGGACTTCGGCGGCGCCCCGCGCGAGATCGCGCTCGATCCCGCCCGCCCTGTGGTCGCCAACGCGGAGGCTTTTTTCGACGAGGCCCGGCGCCGGGAGCGCGCCCTGGCGCGGCTGCCCGACGCAATCGCGTCGGCCCGCGAGCGCGCGGCCGAGTTCGACGCCTACCTCGAGCGGCTCGCCGACTCCGGCCCGTCGGACGCCCTGTGGGCCGCGGCGGGCGGGAAGCCGGTGCGCGGCGGCGCGGGGGGGCCTCGGGCAGGGGGGGCTCGGGCAGGCGGGGCTCGGGCAGGCGGGGCTCGGGCAGGCGGCCCGGAACTCCGGACACCCTACACGCGGCTCCGATCCTCGGGCGGGCTGGAGATCCGGGTCGGACGCGGCGCCCGCGACAACGACGACCTCACGTTCCGCCACGCGGCACCGGACGATATCTGGCTGCACGCCTCTCAGGCCTCGGGCGCGCACGTCATTCTGCGCTGGGGGCGCAAGGACGAGAATCCGCCGAAGCGCGATCTGCTCGAAGCCGCGATCGCGGCGGCAGTCCACAGCGGCGCGCGCCACAACCGCACGGCCCCGGTCGTCTGGACCCGCCGCAAGTACGTCCGCAAGCCGCGGAAATCTCCGCCGGGCACGGTGGCCCCCAACCGCGTTCAAACGATCTTCGTCGAACCCGATTCGGATCTCGTGAAGGCGATGGCCCGGCGCATGGAGGAGACATGACCAGACCGTCGGCAGACGTTCCCGCGGGAACGTCCCGCGGCCGGGACCCGAAGCTCGACCGCGCGCGCGGCTGCCTCATCGGGCAACTCGCCGGCGACTCGCTCGGCAGCCTCGTCGAGTTTCAGACGCCCGAGGCCATCCGACGCCGGTACCCCGACGGGGTCCGCGACCTCGAGGACGGAGGCACGTTCGACACGCTCGCGGGACAGCCGACGGACGACTCCGAGATGGCGCTGGCGCTTGCCCGCACGCTGATCGCGCGCGGCACGTACGACCCGTCGGCGGCCAACGGCGCCTACGTGGAGTGGCTCGACTCGCACCCGTTCGACTGCGGCCAGACGATCCGGGACGGTCTTCTCGGAAACCCGCGCCACGCCAGCCAGGCCAACGGGGCGCTGATGCGAATCAGCCCGCTGGGCATCTTCGGCGCCTCTCACCCCCTCGATACGGTCGCGCGCTGGGCGCGGGAAGACGCCCGCCTCACGCATCCGAATCGGGTCTGTCTCGACGCGAACGCCCTCTTCGCGATGGCGCTCGCTCACGCGATCGACCGCGGCCCGACGCCGCACGGGTTGTACGAACGGATCCTGACGTGGGCGAACGAAGCGGAGATCTGCCCGGCGGTGCGGGCGTGCGTCGAGGAGGCGGCGGTCGGGCCGCCGGAAGACTGCATGACGCACATGGGCTGGGTCCTGCTGGCGCTCCGCAACGCGCTGTGGCAGTTGCGACACGCCCCATCGCTCGAAGAGGGCGTGATCGGCAGCGTGATGAGGGGTGGCGATACCGACACGAACGCCGCGATCTGCGGAGCGCTCCTGGGCGCGGTCCACGGGCTGGGGGCGGTGCCCGCGCGCTGGACCGAAGCGATCCTTCGCTGCCGCCCCGAAGCCGGCCGGCCCGGCGTCAGGCGACCGCGTCCGGAGGTGTACTGGCCGATCGACGCCCTGAATCTCGTCGCTCAACTAGTGCGCCCGCGCCGGCCCGCAACCTGAGTCGTCGGAATCCGGAAGCCGTCGCACTACGTCGTGGAGTGGACCTCCACCAGTTCGGTGGCAGTCTGCGGGCTGGGGATCGGCACCCCATCCTCTCTTGTACTGTCGGTGGCTTCCTCGAATCCTGATCAACCGCTCGTCCATCATCGGGACGGCTCACGCGCTCCGGGGACGTCACCGAAGACATGTCACGCGGCGCTCTCAGAGGCCGATCGAGCCTTCGAGGCAGGATCGTGGGACGTCGAACGCGTCGACGAGGGGGATGGCCTGGGGTCGGATTTCGGCGCAGAGCGCGGTCACCGTGCGGCGGATGGCCTTGCTCTTGGGCGGATCCAGATAGCCCTGCTCCAGGAACCACGCCGCCTCGCGCTCGATCGTGGCGAGCGCGTAGAGGGAGCGCAGACGCTCGAGCCACTCGGCGACGCCCGAACTCGGGGTCCGCCGCTCGGCCGCGAGCATCGAGCGCAGGACTTCGCACTCGACGTGGGCCCGGGCGGCCGTGAGCGCGTGATGCTGGCAGTCGGTGAGGGCATCGAAAGAGGTCATCCCACGCGCGACCCGGTGCCGGACTCGCCGGGCGAGCGACAGAACGAGGTCCGAGCGGCGGGCGTCGAGAATCGCGTCGTGGAACCCCGGGTCGCGGAGGTGCGCCTCGCTCGTCTTCCGTGAGATGAGCCAGTTGCGCTCGGCGATGGCGCGGCGGGCGCGGCCAGCGGCGAAGCGCGCGAGGCCGAGCGCGCCGAGATCCCCGAACTGCTGGCGAAAGCCCGTGAGGAGATCCTTCGCCACAAGCTGCATGAGGACGGTGTTGTCCCCCTCGAACGTCGTGAACACGTCGCTGTCCGCCTTGAGCGCCGCGAAGCGGTTGTTCGCGAGGTAGCCGCGCCCCCCGCACGCCTCGCGGCACGCCTGGATCGTGTCCGTCGCATGCCACGTGGCGCAGGCCTTGAGTCCGGCCGCGGCCGCCTCGAGGCGTCGCCGGTCCGCCGCGCTCCCGATCTCCGATTGCCCGGAGTCCCCCGCTTCCGAGGTCACCGCCGCCAGGTACTCCGCCTGCAGGTCGTGTAGGGCAAAATTGAGCGCGTACGTCGCGGCGAGGCGCGGGAGCAGCCGCCGCTGGTGGGCGGGATAGTCGAGCAGAATGCGCTCGGCTTCGCCGGGCGGCCCGAACTGCCGACGCCGGGCCCCGTACCGGACCGCGATCGCGAGGGCGACCTTCGTCGCCCCGAGCGCCGCGCTCCCCACGGCGACGCGGCCGCTCACCAGGGTGCCGAGCATGGTGAAGAAGCGCCGGGCCGGGCTCGCGATCGGACTCCGATAGACCCCCTCGTCGTCGATCGACGCGAAGCGGTCGAGGAGGTTCTCACGCGGCACGCGCACGCGATCGAAATAGAGGCGTCCGTTGTCCACGCCATTCAGGCCGAGCTTTTCGCCGCAGTCCTCGATCGTCACCCCGGGCAGCGGCTCCCCGTCTTCGCCGCGGATGGGGACGAGGATCGCGTGCACGCCGCGCCCTTCCCCTTCGACCTCCAGTTGCGCGAACACCGTGGCGAGCCGGCCGTCCCGCGCGGCGTTTCCGATGTAGTCCTTGCGCGCCCCCGGAACCGGGGTATGGACCTCGAGCTCCCGCGTCCCGGAGTCGTAGACCGCCGTCGTCTGAATGTCGTAGACGTTGGATCCGTGCAGCGTCTCGCTCATCGCGAAACACCCCGGGAGCGCCAGCGTCCCCGCATCTCTCAGGTATTTCTCGTGGTGTCGCCGGGACCCGAGCTGGTGGATGCTGCCGCCGAAGAGCCCGAACTGGACGCCGAACTTCGTGAGCAGGCTGAGGTCGAAGAAGGCGAGCGTCTCGAAGGTGGCGATGAAGGCCGCGGGATCGTCCCCGCCCCCGAACTCCGCGGGGTAGCCGAGGGCCCCGAGTCCCTCATCGGCCAGCGACCGGCACCACGCCGAGACCTGGGCGCGGTAGTCGGCCGTCGAGAGACCGACCGCCGTCTCGAACCGGCCGTCCGAAAGGAGCGCACACACGCGTTTCCGGGCCTCCGGAGCCGGACCACCGAGGAAACGCGCCATCGCCGCCGGATCGAACCGGGGCTGGACGTCGGGAAGCGGCGCGATCGGCCGCGCCGGGTCGAACAGCGTCGCCACCGCGTCCGGACCGCCCAGGCCCAGCGCCTCCTCGATGCGGAGGATGGCCGCACGCTCTTCGAGCGTCGGGTGTTTGCCGTCGGCCTCCGCAATCGCGATGCCGAGTTCCGTGAGAGATCGCCTTCGCTCGGGCGAGACCTCCGCGGCCCGCCGCCGCACGTCATCGAGGAGGTGGAGGAGCCGCTCCGCCGACGGTGGCGCTTCGGGGTCGAACCACTCGGCGAGGGCTGCCTCGCGCACCCCGGCCTCGCGCAGGTGTCCGCGCAGCAGTTCCAGTTCTTCGGCCGCGAGTTCCCCGTCGGCCCACGCGATGTAGAGGAGCGGAAAAAAGGCGAGCGACCCCGGTTCGGCGAGCGATCCCCGCTCGGCGGTCGAGCCCGGACCGGCCACGCCCTAGAGGCCCTCCGCCTCGAACTCGATCTCCTTGTGGGACCCGTCGCAGAACGGCTTGTTCTTCGAGGCGCCGCAGCGGCACAGCCACGGCTGCAGGAAGCGGGCGGATCCCTCGTGCCCCTCGCCGCTCATTTCCACGATGCCGTCGAAGTGCAACGGACCGTTTGCGTGCGCCGTGACGACGGCTTCCCCTGCCGGTTCTCCTGCCGCTCCTCCGGCCTCCTCCCCGGACGTCGGCTCCGACTCGGACGTCGCGCGGGTCGTGTCGATCGGTCCGGAGGCCCGGAATTCGATGTCGCGGTGCGCCCCGTCACAGAACGGCTTGTTCGCGGACTTCCCGCACCTGCACAGGGCGGCCTTCGGCTTCGCGATTCCGTCTTCCTCGCCCGGCATGCGCACGAGGAACGGACTTCGAACGAGGAGCGGGCCGTCCCCGCCGCAGTGAACGATGCATCCTTTTGCCGTCATCTGATCTCCCATTTGATTCGCAGTGGGTCCGCCGCCGGCAGTGGGTCCGCCGTCAGGGGACGAGTTCGGTCCGCCTCGGCTTGAGGAGGAAGACGCCCTCCAGCATGCTCGTGACGAGCACGGTCCCGCTCTCGAAGTAGGGGAACGCGGTCCACGCCCCGTTGAAGCCGGGAGGATCGGCTCCGTACGGTGTCGTGTCGAAGTACCCGACCTCCCGCAGGTTCTCGGGGTCGCTGATGTCGATGACGCGGAAGCCGGCCTGGTAGTTGGCCTGGTACATCCGGTCGCCCTTCACGTAGAGATTGTGGTCCGTCGCGTTGTTGGGTCCGTAGTAGTCCGCGATCACGACGGGGTCATCGAGATCCGTCACGTCCCACACGATCGTCTTCGTTCGGTCCGTCGTGCCGACGAGTTCGTCGAGTTCGTCGTCCAGGTAGAAGTGGCGCCGGTCATCGCTCAGCCACCCCTGGTGGATGTAGGCGACGCCGGGGTACGCGGCGGCCGAGATCGGGCGCGGGTTCGACTTGTCCGTGACGTCGACGATCCGGAGTGCGGTCTCGTTCGACGCGAAGCACAGTTCCCGGCCCCGGTAGTCCATGTCGGGCCCGTCGTACACGAGGCACTGAGCGTCGTGCGTCCGCCCCTGGAAGATGAGCCCTTCGGTGTCCGTGTAGCAGCCGGCGAACTCGGGCGCGAGCGGCTGGCGGATATCGATCATCACGAGACCGCCGCCGCAGGTGTGCCCGTCCCCGCTCGTGGAGACGGTGAAGGCGGTGCCCGCGCCGGTGTCGATGATGAGGTTGTGGGCGCTCCCGATCCCGTCCCAGCGGAGGTCGGGCGCGAATTCCACGGGGGGATTCGCCACGTCGCGCAGGCGGGTGAGATCGAAGACGACGAGGCCGTGGGCGCCGGCCCCGTCCCCGGTGAAGAAGAGGTGGTCGGCGTAGACCTTGAGGTCGCGGGCGCCGCTGCGGTTCGCGGGAATGACGCCGAGATACACGGGGTTGACGGCGTCGGTGACGTCGACGACCGCGGCCCCGCCGGAGCGGCCCACGAGGCCGTACTCGCGGCCCGTCTCGGGGTCGGTCCAGCCCCAGGCGTCGCTCACCCGCTCCCCGGGTTCGGCGCCGATGGAGGCGAGGGGGAGGTACGCCTGGAGGTCGACATCCGCGCAGTCGAAGCCCGCGGCGCGGTCGTCCTCGCAGCGCACCTCGGCCGACGTCACCGCCGCGGGCGGAATACCGGGCCGCAGCCAGACCGGCTCCGACCAGGAGCCGTCCTCCGCCGCTTCGTACACGGCGGCGAGCCCCGCGCTCCCTTCGGACGCGGGGCTGCCGACCACGGCGAGGCCGGGGCGGAGGGCGAGGGCGGATCCGAAGCCCGCGACGAGGGCGGCGTCCTCGGGCGAGAAGGAACGGCCGGCGCGCCACTCGCCGTCCGCGTCCACGCGGGTGAAAGCGTCGACCCGGCCCCGGCCGTCCGCCGCGCCGGGCGCCCCGACGATCAGTTCGTCTCCGGCGGCGGCGAGCGCGGTCCCGAAGCGCTGGCCCGGTCCCGAAGCTCCCGGGAGCAACGTTGCCGCCTCGGTCCAGCCGCCCCCCGCCTGCCGGGCGAAGAGCACCACGCGGCCGGCCGACCCATCCGCGGAGGGCGCGCCCACGGCGAGTTCGCCATCGCCGGTGAAGAGGACGCTGGCGCCCAATCCTGCGCTCCGGCCGAGCGCGGGCGCCTCGAGCGCCGCCTCACGGCTCCACGCGCCATCGGCACCGCGGGCGAACAGGTACACCGTGCCCGAACTTCCCTGCCCCGGCGCCCCGACCGCCGCGAACCCGCCACGTACCGCCATCGCCGCCCCGTAGCGCGCGTTGGCCCGGAGGTCTCCGGCTTCCAGCGAGCCCGCCGCGCTCCACGCGCCGTCCGCCCCGCGCTCGTAGACCCGAACCGCGGTCCCGGCGCCCTGCCCGCCCGGCGCCGAGACGAGCGCCACGCCCCCGTCCGCGGCGACGACGCGCGCGGGCGGCTGGAGGATCGCCATCACGCGGCCCATGCTCATCTCTTCGGGCGCGGCGGCGGCTTCGGCGCGGAGCGGCAGGGCGCCCGACTCCGCCCAGGCGCCGTCCGCCCCGCGCGCGAACCCGTACGCGCCGATCATCACCTGCGGATCCCCGCTCGCGGCGAGGAACCCGCCCTCCACGGGCGCCATCGTCCGGCCGAACGACTCGCCGAGCAGCGAACCCGCCGACCACACTTCCTGGACCTGCGACCAGCCGGAGTCGCCCTTCCCGAACACGAGTACCGACGCCGGCCCGCGACCGAACTCCGGCTTGAGGACGAGGATCTCGTCCGCAGCCGGCGCCCATACCGCCGCACCGAAGCCGTCCTGCGCCGCCACCGGCGCGCACGCGGCAACGGCCCCGAATACGACCCCGAAAGTCCGTCTCATCATCCTCATCCCGGCTCCGCGTTTCATGGAACCTGTCAAGCCAGTTGAACTCCGAACGCCTCGAAACGACGGAAACCCGCCTCATCTGCCGTGGCAAGCTGCGCTCCGGCGCCGAGCGCCGACGCCGCGATCATGCAATCCGGCAGCGATCCGCGCCGACGCCCGCACTCGTTGAAGAGACGGGCGGCCACGACGGCGTCCACTCCGGTGAAATCGACGCGGGGGCCAACGATGGCGTCGGCCACTCGCAGTCGGGACGGGGAGAGCGGACCGCAAAGGAACTCCGTCCACGCCACGGCGCTCATGCCGATCCCCTCGCCCGCCGAAATCCAGTCGCTCAACCGCCGGTCTTCCGTCGATCCGGCAGCCAGCGCCCGGATGAGAAAGCTGGTGTCGAGATGGATCATTCCTCGACCGCGTGGGGAGGCGTCGTCCAGGCACGGCGTTCGGCCCTGACGTCACGCACCCAGCGATCGATGTCCACGCCGTCCTCGAGCACGTCGGCCTGCAGTCGGCGAAGGGCCGCCAGCGGTCCAGCCGCGCCGCCCCTGTCTTCCACCGCCGCCGTCCTGACCGCCCGGCGCAGTACCTCGGACTTGGAAACGTTCCACCGCGATGCCAGGGCTTCCAGCGTTCGCACCGTCTCCACATCGAGTGAGTAGGTGGATTTGATCATAGTGGTGGCCATACCATCATGGTACGGCCCTACCCCGGACACATCAAGCACGTGCCGGCTGCGCGTCTCGCGTACCCTCTACCCGCTTCGGTGGACGGCCGCGGCGAGCGCGGCGGACAGCTCTCCGAACGCGGCCTCGCTGCGGCCCAGCGCCGCGATGAGCGCGGACCCCACGACGACGCCGTCCGCCATGCCCGCGACCGCCGCCGCCTGCTCCGGGGTGGAGATCCCGAACCCCACGGCCACCGGCAGGCGCACCGTCTTGCGCAGCCGTTTCACCTGGTCGTCGAGCGCGGCGTCCAGCGCCTTCCGCGCGCCCGTCACGCCGAGGCGGGAGATGTAGTAGAGGAACCCCGAGGCGTGGCCGAGGATGGTCTCGAGGCGATCGCGCGGCGTGGTGGGGGCCGCGAGGGGGATGAGGTCGAGCGGACCGGCGGCCAACCGCCGCTCCAGCTCCGGATGCGAACCCACGGGAAGGTCGGTGACGAGGAGTCCCGCCGCCCCCGCGGCCTCCGCCCGCGCCAGGAAACGTTCCACTCCCATGCGGAGGATCGGATTCAGGTAGGAGAAGACGACGACGGGCGGCAGGTCGGCCGATATGCCGGCCAACTGCTCCAGGGTGGATTCGACCGTCACGCCCTGCTCCAGCGCGCGCCAGCTCGCGGCCTGGATCGTCGGCCCGTCCGCGAGCGGGTCGCTGAACGGGATCCCGAGTTCGATGATGTCGGCGCCATCCCCCGCCAGCCGCTCGAGCAGGCGCGGGGTGTCCGCCGGTCTCGGGAACCCGCTCGACAGGAAGGGGATGAACGCCGCCCCCCCTTCACGACCCTCGAACGCGCCCCCGATCCGCGATCCGGCGCCCGCGACGGGGGCCGCGGCGGGCGCCGCGGCGGGCGCCGGGCTTCCGGGAACGCTCAAGAGCCGTCGCCCTCCCCGTCGCGCGGCCCGTCGCCCTCCCCGTCGTCACCATCCTCCGTCGTCACCGACGCGCGCTGCGTCCCCCACTGCTCGAACCACTTCCTCAGGTAGAGCTGCGTACGCAGGAAATTCGACGGGCGCGAACTCGTCCCGTGCCACTCCCCCTGGAAGCGCACCATGACCGTCGGCACGCCCTCATAGTGAAGCGCCTGGTAGAACTCCTCGGTCTGGCCCATCGGCGTCCGCAGGTCCATCTCCCCCGTCATCAGCATCGTCGGCGTCGTCACGTTCCCCACGTAGAAGATGGACGACCGGTCCATCCACTCCTCCGGATCTTCCCAGAAGGGCTTCTCGAAGGTGCGCAGGTAGCCGATGGCGTCGGACGTCCCCATCGCGGACATCCAGTTCACGATCGGACAGTTCGCGGAGGCGGCCCGGAAGCGGTCCGTGTTCCCCACGATATACGAGGTGAGGATGCCGCCGCCCGAGCACCCGTACACGAACAGGTTGTCCTCGTCGACGTAGCCGCGGCGCAGCATCTCGTCGACGCCGCCCATGAGGTCGGGAAAATCCGCGCCCGGATAGTCGTGGTTGATCGCGTTCGCGAACTCCGTCCCGTATCCCGTGCTTCCGCGCGGGTTCGTGTAGAGGACGACGTAGTCGTTCGAGGCGTGCTCCTGAAAGGCGAAGTTGAACCCGCCGTTGTACATGCCGTGCGGTCCGCCGTGGATGGCGAGCATGAGCGGATACTCGCGATCCGGATCGAAGTCGGGCGGCTTCACGATCCAGCCCTGGATCCGGAAGCCGTCCGTCGACTCGTACCAGACCTCCTCCACCTCGCCGAGGGTCACGCCGTGGAGCACGTCCGCGTTGACCTCCGTGAGGCGGGTGACCTCGCCCGGGGTCGAGAGGGAGAACCGATAGAGGTCGCCGGGTTCGTGGTCCGTGGCGATCGTGCCCACCGCGGTGCCGTCCTCCGCGAAGGAGGAGAGGGAGAAGAGATGCGCCCCGTCGGTGAGCTGCGTCACGCCGCCATCGACGGAGACGAAGTGGAGCTGCCGGTACCCTTCCCGGCTCACGTTGAAGTAGAGGCCGCTCCCGTCGGGCGCCCACTGGAAGCCGCCGGACTGCCGGTCATAGTCCCCGGAGATCAGCCGCGAGCCGGACCCGTCGCGGTTCATGACGTGGATTCTGCTGTTACGGTAGGTGTCGCGGTGCTCGTCCCCCGCGCTGTAGGCGATGAGGCTGCCGTCGGGCGAGGGAACGGGTCCCGCGTCCGGGCCGCGCCGGTCCGTGAGCTGGCGAATCGCGCCGGAAGCCACGGAGACCGCGTAGATCTCGGACTCCTGCCAGTGTTCGGGCCGGTCCCAGTCGGGGGCGCGGTAGGAGGAGAAGTAGATCTCGCTCCCGTCGGGGCTCCAGGCGATCCCGCCGTGGTTCCAGTCCCCCGTCGTGAGCTGGCGGGCGGCGCCCCCGTCCGCCGGGACGACGAACACATGCGTCCAGCCGGTGTCGACGTACCCCTGGCGGTCGCGCTTGTAGCCGGCGCGCTCGACGATCTTCGGCCCGGTGGTCCACGTCGCTCCGTCCGGCCGCGAGGGAAGGTCGACGCCGGCGAAGTCCGCGCGGTCGTTCACCCGGCTCGTGAAGGCGATCCACTCTCCATCGGGCGACCAGCGAGGTGAGGACGGTCCGTTCTCGAGGCGGGTGATCTGGGTCGTGGCGCCCTCTTCGTCCATCCAGCGCACGAAGATCTGGCTCCCGGAGGGCTCGCCCGCCGCCGTGAACAGGATGCGCGTGCCGTCGGCGGACCAGCGCGCTCCGCCGCCGTCGACGAGCGCCCGCTTCCGGCTCCCGTCCGCGTTCATCATGTAGAGGGACGACTCGCGCCGGTCGTTGACCTTGTCCACCCAGCCGCGGGTGTAGACGATCTTCGATCCGTCCGGCGAGATCCGGGGGTTGGAGACCGACTCCATGTCCATGTAGTGGTCGAGCGACAGCCGGCGGGTCTGGGCCGTCGCGTCCGCGGCGAGCGCTCCGGCGGCGATGGCTGTCAACAGGGCGGCGCATCCGAACGTCGTCTTCATCCTTCGCTCCTTCGGCTTCGTGACCGGCCCGGGGTCGGGCCTGTCAGTACCTGTCAGTATCGGAGATATGCGAAGGAGCGGCCAGCCGGACAGGGGTTGCGACGGATCGCGGGGATCGCGCAGCCGCTCCACGGCGACCGCCAGGTCGTCGAAGGCTTCCGACCGTCTCGACATCGTCCGTCACCCGACCTCAATCACCGCGCCAGCCTCTGGATCATCCAGCCGCTGACGCACGTGCCGGAGCGTCTCGGCGTAGAATCGCCCAAGCTCGTCCTCCCTTTCCCGAACGTCGCTCAACATGACGCCGAGGTAGATGATCGGGCCGGGCTGGTCCGTGGCCGCGAAGAACTGCGGTTGGATGATCCCGGCCGAAACGATCCGATCGTACTCGTGGAGCGATTCCTGAAGGGCGTACGTGAGGGAGAGTGTGGATAGAACCGGCAAATCGAAATGCCGCACGGCTTCGGTTACGCTGGCGAGCTCCCACGCGGTACTCCTCAACGGCGTGAGCCCGAGTCCGTCGGGCAGTGCTCCGCTGATCGACATGCTCTGGCGTTCGCCTCCTTCGGCAGCCCGCTGATTCTCGACGAGCCCCGGCAGGATCCGGTCGTGATAGGCCATGCGACGGTCGAGGATTACCGTGTTCTCGGCGATCTCGGCGGCCAGGGCGTAGAGCGTCTCGTTGACGAGCCGGCGGTGGTCGATGTTCGTCATCCATTGATCGAAGCCCAGGGCAACGAGGACTCCGATCACGATAACCACGAACTCGAGCGCAAGGCGGCCGAAGGGGATGCGATGGGTCGCGCGACCTCCGCGCCTTGTGCGACCACTTGTGCGACCACTTGTGCGATCACTTGTACGATCACTTTTGCGATCAGTGGAGTCGAGCAGGTTGTCTTCCGGCATTAATCCTCGCTGTCTGCGGTACGATTTTCGCTAGAGAATGGTGGCGCCGAGGGCGGAGGCGACGAGGCCGACGCCCAGTTCGGCTGTCTGGTTGCGGTCGTCGAGGACCGGGTTGAGTTCGACGAGTTCCAGGCTGAGGAGCCGGCCGGAGCGGGACGCCTTCTCGCACACGAGGTGCCCTTCCCTGTACGTCAGTCCCCCTCGCACGGGGGTCCCCACGCCCGGAGCGATCCGCGGGTCGAGCGCGTCGAGGTCGAAGGAGAGGTGGTAGCCGCGGGTCCCGGCAGTGGCGCGCTCCAGCGCCTCGTCCATGCACGGCGCCACGCCGCGTTCGTCGATCTCGGACATCGTGAACACGCGGAGGCCCAGCTCGCGGATGAGCCGCTTCTCGCCGGCATCCAGCGACCGCGCGCCGAGGACGCTCGCGTTCTCCGGGCGGACGCTTGCCCGGCCGAGCGTCAGCCGCGGCTCCCCGTGTCCCAGCAGGACGGCGAGCGACATCCCGTGGATGTTGCCGCTGGGCGTGGTGTGGGGGCGGTTCATGTCGGCGTGGGCGTCGACCCAGATGAGGCCGATGGACGCTCCCTGCGGGCGGTAATGGTCGGCGACCGCCGCCACGGAGCCGATCGAGAGCGAGTGGTCGCCACCCAGGACGAGCGGCGTGCAGCCGCGGTCAAGACCCGAGCGGACCAGAGCCCGGGTCCGCTCGGCGACCTCCGCGACCTCATCCAGAAAACGCAGCTCGCTCTCACCGGCCTCGCTGGTCTCCAGCCCGCCGGCAGTCAGCGTGCCGAGTTCGGTGACCCTGTGCCCGACGGCTTCGATCTCCCGGGTGATTCCAGCGATGCGAAGGGCGGAGGGGCCCATGTCCACGCCCCGGCGCCCGGCCCCCAGATCGATGGAGACGGAGATCAGCGCGATGTCCCGATGGTTGCCCAAGAATCGTTTCCTTTTGTTGGTGACGATGACGGTTGGTGGCGATTACGAGCCGACACTACTATACGGCTCGTACGTACGATCATCCGGTCCACAGCATTCACAGCATTCACAGCATAAGGGTCCAAACCGCAATCCCGTCGAAACGGAGTCGATGTATGCTGTCGTTCCATTGTCGCCGCTGGGCAGCCGCCCTGCTGCTGCTCGCACCGCTGCTCGCACCCCTGCCCGTCGCGGCCCAGGAGGAGGAGAAGCTGGACCCCGACCGGGGTCTTCCCCTCGAACCGGCGCGCTGGGCCCGCTTCACGACGAACGAGGGGACCTGGATCTCGCTCGATGTGAGTCCGGACGGCCAGACGCTCGTCTTCGACCTCCTCGGCGACCTGTACCGGATGCCGATCACCGGCGGCGAGGCGACGCGGCTCACGAGCGGCCTGCCGCACGACATGCAGCCGCGCTTCAGTCCGGACGGGTCGCGCATCGTCTTCGTCTCGGACCGCAGCGGCGACGAGAACGTGTGGCTCATGGACGCGGAGGGGGGCGAGCCGACGCAGCTCAGCAAGGGGATCGGGAGCGTCTTCCTCTCGCCGGAGTGGATGCCGGACGGCAAGTACGTCGTCGTCTCGCGCTCGCGGGCGTTCTTCGGCCTCGAGAAGCTCTGGCTCTATCACGTGGACGGCGGCACCGGCCTCGAGATGGTCGGCGGGAGCGGGGCGCAGCGCATGCTGGGCGCGGCGGTGGACGCCGAGGGTCGCTACATCTGGTACGCGCAGCGCCTCGGCACCTGGCAGTACAACGCGATCTTCCCGCAGTACCAGCTCTGGGTCTACGACCGCCGGACGGGAACCCGGACGCCGATGACGAGCCGGTACGGCTCCGCGTTCCGCCCCGCCCTCTCGCCCGACGGGGAATGGCTCGCCTACGCCACCCGCGAGGACACCGAGACGGGGATCCGGCTGCGCGAACTCGACTCGGGCGAGGAACGCTGGCTCGCCTACCCGGTGCAGCGGGACGACCAGGAATCGACGGCCACCATGGATGTGCTGCCGGGCTACTCGTTCACGCCGGACTCGGAGGCGATCGTCGTCTCTTACGGGGGCGGGATCTGGCGCGTGCCCGTCGACGGGAGCGAGCCGGCCGAGATCCCGTTCACGGTCAACGCGGAGGTCGCGGTCGGCCCGGAAGTCGATTTCGAGTATCCGATCGAGGACACCCCGACCTTCGTCGTGAAGCAGATCCGCAATACCCGGCCGTCGCCGGACGGGACGCGCGTGGCGTTCACCGCGCTGGATCGGCTCTACGTCGCGGACGTGGCGGACGGGACCCCGCGCCGCCTCACCGGCGACGACGTGGGAGAGTATCACCCGGTGTGGTCGCCGGACGGGGGGTCCGTCGCGTACGTGACGTGGGATGACGACACGGGCGAGGGGCACATCCGCCGGGTGTCCGCGGACGGCGGCGCGAGCACGAGCCTCACCCGGGAGCCGGCCTACTATCAGCAACCCGCCTGGTCTCCCGACGGCGGGCGCATCGTGGCCATTCGCTCCTCGCGGCGGAACGTGCAGGAGGCCGTCGACCCCTTCATCGGATTCGGGCTGGACTCGGAGTTCGTCTGGATCCCGGCGGACGGCGGCGCACTCACCCGCATCGGGCCGACGGGCGGACGCCGGCAGCCGCACTTCACCTCGGACCCGGACCGCATCTACTACTACGGCCTGGCGCGGGCCGACGCGGTGCCCGGGTCGCCCATCCCGCCCATCGCGACGACCGCGCTCTCGTCCGCGCGCTGGGACGACACGGACCGGCAGCAGCACCTGGCGGTCACGTCCCGGGCGAACCTCGACGCGGGCGGCGTCCCGTCGCGGGCCGGGCGGTACGACCGCTCTCCCCGGTCGGACCTGCCCATGCCACCGACCTTCGACCACGACGAGCCGCGCGAACTCATCCTCCGACTGGGCGCCGGGTCGGTCGTCATGGCGCCGCAGGGCGACCTCGCGCTGGCACACGTCGGCGATGACCTGTACGCGGTCACGGTGCCGGACCTCGGCGCCACGCTCCCGCGAATCGACGTCGCGAAGCCGGACTCGGCGGGCGTGCCCGCCTGGAAGCTCAACGAACTCGGGGCCGAATTCCCCGTGTGGGGGGCGGACGGGCGCACGATCCACTGGTCGCTGGGCAACGCCCTGTTCACCTACGATCTGGACGCGGCCCTCGCCGACACGGCGTACGCCCCGGCGGAACAGCAGATCGAAGTCACGGCCGAGCGCGACATTCCGCGCGGCACCGTGGTCCTGCGCGGGGGTCGCGCGATCACGATGAACGGCGACGAGATCGTGGACAACGCCGACATCGTCGTCACCGACAACCGGATCGCGTCGGTGCGGGCGGGGCCCGGCGAGATCCCCGAGGGCGCGCAGGTCGTCGACATCAGCGGCAAGACCGTCGTGCCCGGGTTCGTGGACACGCACGCCCACATGTGGAACCTGTGGGACTTCCACTGGGCGCGGCCCTGGATCTACCAGGCCAACCTCGCCTACGGGGTGACGACCACCCGCGACCCGCAGACGGCGACCACCGACGTGCTCTCCTACGAGGACATGGTGCGGGCGGGCCGGATGGCGGGGCCGCGCGTCTACCACACGGGCCCAGGCGTGTTCCAGTTCGACTTCATCCGCAGCTACGAGCACGCGCTCGATGTCCTGCGGAAGTACAGCCGGTACTACGACACGAAGACGTTCAAGATGTACATGTCCGGCAACCGGCGTCAGCGGCAGTGGCTCATCATGGCGGCGCGCGAACTCGGGCTCATGCCGACGACGGAGGGTGGCCTCGAATACCGGCTGAACATGACGCACGCCATGGACGGTTATCCGGGGATCGAGCACTCCATGCCGATCGTGCCGGCGTACAACGACGTCGTCGAGCTGTTCGCGACTTCGGGGACGGTGAACTCCCCCACGCTCCTCGTCTCCTACGGAGGGCCGTGGGCCGAGAACTACTTCTACACGCGCTGGGACATCTTCGGCGACGAGAAGCTCACGCACTTCACGCCGAAGCGGGAACTCGACATCAAGGCGCGGCGCCTGGGGCTCTTCACCGGACCGGGGCCGGGCGGCTGGTTCCACGAGGACGAATACGCCTTTCCCAGGCACGCGGCGTGGCTCGCGGACCTCGTGGAGGGGGGCGGCAACACGGGCGTCGGCAGCCACGGCCAGCTGCAGGGCCTGGGCTACCACTGGGAGCTGTGGGCGCTGCAGAGCGGCGGCATGGACGAGCACGACGCGCTGCGCGCCGCGACGCTCATGGGGGCCGACGCGATCGGCCTCAGCGGCGACCTGGGCTCCATCGAACCGGGCAAGCTCGCGGATCTCGTGATCCTCGACGCGGACCCGCTCGCGAACATCCGGAACACGAACACGATCGACAAGGTGATGATGAACGGGCGACTCTACGATGGCGACACGCTCGATGAGCTGTGGCCAAGGCAACGGGCGGCACCGAACGAACCGTGGAGGGATACCGCGCCCGCCGTAACGACATCTGTAGGCGCCGGAGTCCCGGGAGGTGACCGATGACCCCCCGCGGGAGGCGGACCGAGAAGCTGGCACGGATGGGCCGGGCGGCGGCGCTCGCCGCGCTCGTGGCTTCGGTAGCCGCCGCGCCGGTGGCAGCCCAGGTGATGATGGGGCCCGGCGGGCCCGGCGGGCGACAGCCGCTGCCGTTGCGGAGCGCCCGCACGGCGAGCTTCACGGCGACGGAAGGCACCTGGATCTCGCTCGACGTGAGTCCCGACGGGACGACGATCGTCTTCGACCTCCTGGGCGACCTCTACACGATGCCCATCGAGGGCGGGAAGGCGTCGCCCCTCCTCACGGGGATGGCCTACGAGACGCAGCCCCGCTTCAGCCCGGACGGCGAGTCGGTGGCCTTCATCTCCGATCGCAGCGGGGGCGATGCGCTGTGGAAGATGCGCCTCGACCTCACGGACACGACCCGCGTGGCCGGAGGCGGGTCCAGCCTCATGCTGTCGCCCGAATGGAGTCCCGACGGCGTCTACATCGTGGCCAGCCGGTCGAACGGGCTGGGCGGCGTCGCGTCCCTCGCGCTGTACCACGCCGAGCGCGGGTCCCCCCTGCCGCTGCCGGGATCGTCTTTCCTCAAGCGGATCGGCGGGGCGTTCAGCCCGGACGGGCGCTACGTGTGGTACGCCGGGGGCTTCGGGGACTGGACGTACAACGCGGTGCTGCCCCTCTACCAGCTCTACCGCTACGACCGCGAGACGGGCACGACGACGACCATGACGAACCGCTACGGGTCGGCGTTCCGGCCGGCGATCTCGCCCGACGGCCGCTGGCTCGTGTACGGCACGCGCTACAACGCGGATACGGGCCTCCGGAAGCGCGACCTCGAGACGGGAGAGGAGAGCTGGCTCGCCTATCCGGTGCAGCGGGACGAGCAGGAGTCGCGGGCGCCGCTCGATGTCATGCCGGGCTACGCCTTCCTGCCGGACGGCTCGGCGATCGTGATCTCGTATGGCGGCAAGATCTGGAACGTCCCCATGGACGGGGGCGAGGCGACGGAGATCCCGTTCGAGGCGGAGGTCGAACTCGACATCGGCCCGCAGGTGAAGTTCGAGTACCAGATCGACACCACGGCAATGGTCACGGCGAGCCAGATCCGGAGTCCGGTCGTCGGCCCGGGCGGCGGCCAGTTGGTGTTCACGGCCTTCGACCGCCTCTGGATCCGCGATCTGCCCGACGGCGAGCCGCGGCGTCTCACCGAGGGCGACGCGGGCGAGTTCCATCCCCAGTGGTCGCCGGACGGCCGCTGGATCGCCTACACGACCTGGGACGACTCGGACGGCGGCCACATCATGAAGGTCGCGGTGGAAGGCGGCGAACCGATCCGGCTCTCGGCCACGGCGGCCCTCTATTACAACGTCGCCTGGTCCCCCGACGGCGAGCGGATCGTCGCCTCGCGAGGCGCCGCCCGGCAGCTCAAGGAAGCGGCCGGGGCCTTCTTCGGCCCCATCGGCGGCGAGTTCGTGTGGGTGCCGACGGCGGGACCGGAGCCGGCGGAGGCCGCGGTCATCTCACCCACGGGACTCCGCGACGTGCCGCACTTCGCGGCGGACGATCCGGACCGGATCTACGCGTACAGCCCGGTCGAGGGGCTGGTGTCCTTCCGCTGGGACGGGACGGACGTGAAGCGCCATCTGATCGTGCGCGGGCGGCAGGGCATCGCCGGCATCGGCGACCCGCACCCGAACGAGTGGGAGTTCCTGCCGCGACGCGTCTTCCCCTGGCGACAGGGTCCCGACCCCACGGACCCGGACCCGCCCGCGGAGCCGGGCGGACCGCAGCCGGCCGGCCTGATCGTGCTGTCTCCGGCGGGCGACCGCGCCTTCGTGCAGTTCGGACGGGACCTCTTCGTGGCAGACCTGGCCGAAGTCGGCGACACCCCGCCGACGATCACGCTGTTCCGGGTGGACGACGCCCCGGTGCCGGTGCGCAAGGTCACGGACGTGGGCGGTGAGTTCGCCTCGTGGGCGCCCGACGGCGGCGCCCTGCACTGGGCCCTGGGGAACGTGCTGTTCACGTACGACCTGGACCGCGTCGAGGCGGAGGAAGACGAAGAGGAAGCCACCGCACACGCGCGCGCCCTCCTGCGCGTCAGGGCGGCGGCCGTCACCGACACCCTCAAGGAAAAGCGCGCCGAGGCGGACAGCCTCGAGAACGCCGACGAGGAGGTACCGGAGGAGCTGGAGGACGAGATCACCCGACTCCAGGCCGACTCCGTGCAAGTCGAAGCGGACTCGTTGCTGGCCCGCGCCGACTCGATCCGGCAGGCGGCGGAGGAGGTGGCCGCGAAATCGGCCGCGGTGCGGGCGGGCGACGAGGAGGTCCTCGCCGACACGACGGAGACGTACGAGGCGCACGAGCGCCGGATCGAGGCGCAGCTGCCCCGGGACATCCCGCGCGGCACGGTGGCGCTCACCGGCGGGCGGATCATCACCATGACCGAGGTCCCGGAGGACACGCCGGCGGATACGGCGGGGGCGCCGGCGGATACGGCGGGCGCGGCCCCGGACGATCCGGCGGAGACGCCGGCCGAAGCCGCGGAGGGCGCGGAGGGCGCGGCCGAAGCCG
>LXNJ01000137.1_pt1 | contig 52093 bp, 45 predicted proteins | sample 809081 | NCBI WGS metagenome assembly LXNJ01 (sample SAMN04870510, study PRJNA318959) | sponge metagenome | biome: sponge; feature: marine sponge reef; material: water | host: Petrosia ficiformis | place: Greece: Milos, Mediterranean Sea | collected 2013-05-29 | depth 5-7 m | reverse complement strand
CCGGCGCGAATGGCGCGTCTCAGCACCCGCCGTACGGAACGATGGAGTCGCGCGGCCGCCTTCTCGCCGATCGCGTTCGCCGGAGTGGCGGGGTGGATGCGCGCGAACCAGAGCGCCTCCACCGCATAGATGTTGCCGACGCCGGCGATCTTGCGCTGGTCGAGGAGAAGCGAACGCACTGGCGCGCGTGATCGGGAGAGCGTTTTCCGCAGCACTCGGGCGGTGAAGGAGCGTGCCAGCGGTTCAGGCCCGAGCCGCCGGGACCAGTCCCGCCACCGGGCACGCGGGATGAGGGTGAGGAGGCCGAAGCGCCGGACGTCGTCATAGGTTACGCAGCCCCCGTCGGCAAGGTGGAAATGGACCGCGGGGTGCGTGCCGCGGCGCGCCTGACCCGAGTTCGCACCGGACAGGATCCGGCCGGTCATCCCCAGCTTGATCACCAAACGGCTTCCGTCTTCGAAGGTGAAGACCACATTCTTGCCCCGTCGGCCCACATCCCGAAACTGGCGCCCCGGCAGCGCGGCCGCAAAACCGCGGGGCGGACCCTTCACGACGTCGTCCCGCAGAACGGTCACGCTCGCGATGACCCGGCCCGGCAGAACCGAATGCAACCCGCGGGCTATGGTCTCGGCTTCGGGAAGCTCCGGCAAGGCGTCACTCCAGCACGACGGCAGTCCCGCTCGAAGATACCATGAGCATGCCGTTTTGCGACCCCAGCACCTCGTAGTCGAGGTCCACCCCGACCACCGCGCCGGCGCCGCGGGCCCGGGCTTCCTCGGCCATCTCCCTGAGTGCTTCCTCCCGGGCCTCGCGCAGCGCGTTCTCGTAGGCGCCCGACCGCCCGCCAACGATGTCCCGGATCCCGGCCAGTATGTCCTTGAATATGTTCGCCCCGATGATCGCCTCGCCCGTTACGATCCCGAGGTAGTCCCGCACCGTGTGTCCCTCCAGCGTGGGAGTGGTCGTAATGATCATTTCCGCCCTCTCCGTTTCCTTGGTCATTGTCTGCTTGTCGTTTCCCGTGAGTGGTGGACCAGCGCTTCATCCGCGGCGTTCAGCCTCCCGCCACCCGATGTCGCGGCGGAATTGCCGCCCGTCGAACTCGATCGCCCCGGCGGCCTCGCGGCTCTTCCGGCGCGCGGTGGCGAAGTCGCTGGCGGTTGCGGTCACCGCCAGGACGCGCCCGCCCGAGGTGACCGGCGTGCCCCGCTCCAGCTGCGTGCCCGCATGGAACACCTCCACGCCCGCGGGCATGGGAGGAAGCGAGATCGGGGCTCCCTTCGGATAGGCGCCGGGATAGCCCGCAGCGGCCAGGACGGTCGTAACCGCGGCCCCGTCGCGGAAGACCGGCGAGTGCCCGCCGAGCCCGCCGCTCTCCGCGACCGCCATCATGGGCTCCAGGAGCGACGAATCCAGCAGCGGCAACACCGCCTGCGTTTCGGGATCGCCGAACCGGCAGTTGAATTCGACCACTCTGGGTCCGTCTGCGGTAATCATCAGCCCCGCGTAGAGGAGTCCGCTGAACGGGCAGCCGGATTCGGCCATCGCCCCGAGCACCGGTGCGACGATTCTCTCGCCCACCTCGGTCATCAGGGCGTCCGTGACGAAGCCCACGGGTGCGTACGCGCCCATGCCCCCCGTGTTCGGACCCGTGTCGCCCTCGCCGATGCGCTTGTGGTCCTGGGAGGAGAGCAGGGGCACGAAGTCCTCACCGTGCGCCAGGCAGAACACGGACAGCTCCTCCCCCTCCATGTATTCCTCGATGACCACCTTGCTGCCCGCTCTCCCGAAGGTCCCGGCCAGCATGCTCCGCGCGGTGCGCACCGCCTCGCGCACGGTTTCGCATACCACGGCGCCCTTGCCCGCGGCGAGTCCCGACGCCTTGACGACTACCGGCGCCCCACAGGCCTCGATATACGCCTCCGCCGCCCCCGGGTCGGTGTGAACCTCACAGGCCGCCGTGGGCACGTCCGCCGCGGCCATCAGGTCCTTTGCGTACGCCTTGCTGGACTCGATCCGGGCCGCCGCCGCCGACGGGCCGAACACCGGGATTCCGGACTGGCGCATACGGTCGGACAGTCCCGCCGCGAGCGGCCCTTCCGGACCGATGACGGCAAGGTCGATGCGCCGCGCCGCCGCCCAGCCCGCCAGCGCCACCACGTCGGTCGGCGCGATGTCGACCGCCGCGCACTCGTGCACCATTCCTCCGTTCGGGCGGGTCGCAAAAAACGTGGCGGCCGGGGCGTCGCGCCGCAGCTTCCAGAGCAGCGCGTGTTCGCGGCCACCGTTGCCGACGATCAGGATACGCATTGGGCTACCGGATCATTTCCTGAAGGAATCCATGAAGCTGCCTCCCACGCGTCTGGCGGCGCCCGCCACCTGGTCCAGCAGGTCCTTTGCGCCCGTCTTGTATGCGTCGGCCGCTTCCGCCAGGTCATCGCGGTACGCGGGATCGGGTTCGCCGCGGCTCTGGTATTCCCCTCGCAGGGCACGGTCGTACCCGCCCTCTTCGATCCACGCGCGCAACTCCGAGAGACGAAGGACCCAAAAGGGATGCGTCTGGCCCAGGAGGTTCAGGACCTTGAATACCTGGTCGGCGAGATCGCCGGACTCCCGGTACTCCTCGGCCTGCTGAATGAAGTCGGGCAGGGAGGTCTCGTCGTCGGACCCGCCTCCGGCCATCTTCAACATTCCGGCCATGACCACGTCCGGGTCCTGGATCGCGAGCAGTCCCGCGCGGTCGGCCGACAGCTCGCTCTTGCGCGACCACTCCAGCAGTCCCACGAGAATCGCGCGCGCAGCCAACCCGACGATGGGGAAGCCGAGCCCGGCCAGCTGAATGAGCAGCTGCGTCATGGTGCGATAGAGAACGTGGTCGCTCATGACGTGGCCCAGTTCGTGGCCGAGCACATACGACACCTGGCGGTCGGTGAGGAGTTCGAGCGTCCCCGAATTGAGGATGATGAACGGCTCCTTCATCCCGTACGCCCCGGCGTTGACGATCGGGTTCTGCGAGACGAAGAGCGGGTACCGCCTCGGCGCGTCGAGCGTCTCGCACATGTCGCAGTACAGGTCCCAGATCCGTGGAAACTGATTGGGGCCGACGCGCACGGCATTGGCCTGGAACGCGAGTCGGATCGGCTTTTCGCCGAAGATCCCGAACAGCGCGCGCAGGACCTGGTCGAACATGGGGAGCTTGCGCAGCGCAGCGAGTGCGGCGCGGTCCGCGCTGTGCTCCCAGGCTCGCGAGGAAATGTCCGTCAGGATGCGTTTCGAGCGGGCGTCGCCGCCCGGGGCGCCGCCATGCGTGTGGTTGTAGTTGTCGGTCATATCCGGTCCTTGTGTGAAAGCGCCCGTTCGATGTCCTCTACGAGGTCGGCCGCGTCTTCGATTCCGGCCGACACGCGGACCAGGCCATTGGTGATCCCCATCCGCAGCCGCGCATCCTCGGGCACGGAGGCATGGGTCATGAGCGATGGGATGCATATCATCGACTCGACGCCGCCCAGGCTCTCGGCGAGGCGGATGATCCTCGTGCCCTCGGCCATTCGCCGGGCATCGGCCTCGTCGAGTTCGGCCGAGACCATCCCCGAAAAGCCCGTCATCTGCCGGCGCGCCAGTTCGTGCCGGGGGTGTGACGGCAGCCCCGGATAGTGCACCCGGCGCACGAGCGGATGGGACTCCAGGAACTCGGCGATCCGCATGCCGTTTTCGTTGTGGCGCTCCATGCGGAGGTGCAGCGTCCTGGCGCCGCGCAGGGTGAGCCACGAGTCGAATGGGCCGGGAACCGGTCCGGTCGACTTGCGCACGAAGAAGAGTTCGTCCGCAAGCGCATCGTCGTCGAGCACGACAACCCCGCCGAGCACGTCGGAGTGGCCGCTCAGGTACTTGGTGGTCGAATGGACGACGACATCCGCGCCCAGGGCCAGCGGGTTCAGGTTGCAGGGCGACGCAAACGTGTTGTCCACGCACAGGAGCGCGCCCGCGGCCTCGGCCGTCCGGGCGAGTACTTCGATGTCGGCGATCCGCATGAGCGGATTCGACGGGGTCTCCAGGTGGATCAGCCGCGTGTCGGGACGCACGGCAGCGCGCACCGCCGCCTCATCGCGGGTATCAACCAGGGTGACCTCGATCCCGAGTCGGTCAAGGACCTGCGTGAACATGCGGGTGGTGCCGCCGTAGGTGTTCTCCTCGCTCACGACATGGCCGCCCGCGGCGACGGTCTTGACGAGACACTCGATCGCCGCGAGCCCGCTCGAAAAGGATATTCCGTGCCGCGCGCCCTCGAGGGCCGCGATGTTGGCCTCGGCGGCTTCCCGGGTCGGATTCTGCAGCCGCCCGTACTCGTAGCCCCGGTGGCGGCCGAGCCCGTCCTGTACGTAGGTGGAGGTCTGGAAGACGGGCGTGGTGATTGCGCCGGTCACCGGCTCCGGCGATTGCCCCGCGTGGACGCAGCGCGTGCCGAAGCCGATCTTCGGGTCGGACAACTGGAACTCCTCGAAAAAGGGGCGGCGGGAGACTCGGGCGGCGGACCGGGATCCACAATCTAGTGTCGTGCCGGGGAGGAGCAACGCCCGTGGGAACGGTTGCATTACCGTACGAATGCGGCCGGGATTCCTTCCACGGGCTGATAGCTTTGCTTCAGGCCTCGCTGCCGGGCGCCGAGCGCCGGGCTCCCTCAACCGTCCAGTCGTGCCCCATGCCGATCCAGCTTCCCAACGACCTCATGGTCAGCGTGTCCGGCTTCAGAGGGGTGGTGGGCGCCCCCCTGACTCCCGAGCTGGTGTGCGGTCTCGGGGCGGCGTACGGTGCCTTCCTGCGTGAAGAGGGCGACCGGGGGAAGGTCGTCGTGGGCCGGGATTCCAGGACGTCGGGGCCGATGCTGGAGCGGGCCGTCGTGGCGGGCCTTGTCTCTGCCGGGTGCGACGTGGTCGGGTTGGGGATCGTTCCCACGCCCACACTGATGCTCGCGGTGCGCGACGCGGAAGCGGCGGGAGGAATTGCCGTGACGGCGAGTCACAATCCCGCCGAGTGGAATGCGCTGAAGTTCGCGGTGCGGGGCGGAACGTTCCTGCCGTCGGCGCGCATGGACCGGTTCCTGGCCATGATTCGCCGCCTGGACCCGGTGCGCGCGCGTTGGGATGGCCTTGGCGTGGTCACACGCGACGGCGGTGCGGTGGAGCGTCACGTCGCGCGCATCCTGGAGCTTCCGTTCCTCCATGTCGACGCAATCCGTGCGAGGCGGATCCGCGTTGCGCTCGACTGCGTCAACGGAGCGGGAGGCGTCATCATGCCCGCCCTGCTCGATCGCCTGGGATGCCGCGTGCACGCCATCGGCACCGAGCCGGACGGCCGTTTCCCCCGGGACCCCGAACCCACCGCGGCCAACCTGGCGGACCTGGGCGACCTGGTGCGTGCGAGCGGGGCCGAGATCGGGTTCGCGGTGGATCCCGATGCGGATCGGCTGTCACTCGTCGACGAGAGGGGCGTGCCGCTGGGAGAAGACCTGACGCTGGCGCTGGCCGCGGACGTCGTTCTCGGCCGCGCCGGCGGATGCGCCGTGACCAACCTGTCGACCAGCCGGGTTCTGGACGACGTCGCGCGATCGCACGGATGCCGCGTCGCGCGCGCGCCCGTCGGCGAGATCAACGTCGTCATGCGCATGATCGACGAGGGAGCGGTGGTGGGAGGGGAGGGCAACGGCGGCGTGATCCTGCCCGCGCTGCACCACACCCGCGATGCTCCCGTCGGGGCGGCCCTGCTCCTCCAGTACCTGGTCGACGCGCCGGGAGCAACCCTGTCGCACCGGGTCGGCCAGCTGCCTGCCTATCGGATCGTCAAGGAGAAGGTCGCGTTCCCGCGGGCCCTTCTCGACGATGCCTACGAGGCTCTGGGGCGCGATCTCCCCGCAGGCCGGCGAGACCGGAGCGACGGACTGCGCCTGGAATGGGGGCGGGAGGCGAGTTGGCTGCACGTCCGGCCGTCGGGCACGGAGCCGGTCGTGCGGCTGATCGCCGAGGCCCCCACGGCGGAGTCCGCCCGCGACCTGGTGGACAGGGCGAGGCATGCGCTGGCCGCCACGGCGGGCGTCGACGCGGGCACGTGACATGTGCGGAATCATCGGGTACGTAGGGCCCCGGCCGGCGGGTCCGATTCTCATGGAGGGCCTCAAGCGCCTCGAGTATCGGGGGTACGATTCGGCGGGGATTGCGGTGCTCGACGCGGCAGGCCGGCTCGAGGTGGAGAAGCGGCCCGGCAAGATCGCCCAACTGGAAGACGCGCTGGACGGCCGCCCCCCGCCCGGCGGCTGCGGGATCGCGCACACGCGGTGGGCTACCCACGGTCCTCCCAGCGAGGCCAACGCCCACCCCCAGCTCTCGCCGGCGCGCGACATCGCGCTCGTTCACAACGGGATCATCGAGAGCGCGGGCCGTCTGCGCCCGAGGTTGCGCGATCTGGGCTACGAGTTCCGCAGCCAGACCGACACGGAGGTGCTCGTCCACCTGATCGACCTCGCGTTTCGCGACACGGGCCTGCTGGAAGACGCCGTCGCCAATGCCGTGTCGCTCGTCGAGGGGACCTACGGCATCGCGGTGGTCAGCTCCCGTGATCCGGGAAAGATCGTCGTAGCGCGCAACGGCAGTCCGGTGCTTCTGGGCATCGGCGCGACCGGGGAGAACTTCGTCACCTCCGACGCGACGGCGATCGTGGCGCATACCCAGAAGGTCGTTCGGCTGCGCGACGGAGATTCGGCGGTCCTCACCCGCGACGGCTACCGGACCTTCGACCCGGCGCGGCAGGCGGTGACCAGAGGGGCGCAGATCGTCGGCTGGGGAGCGGACGCTGTCGGCAAGGGCGGGTACGACCACTACATGTACAAGGAGATCCGGGAACAGCCGTCCTCGCTGCGCGACGTGATGCGGGGCCGGCTGCTGGAGGGGGAGGGCGCGTCGAGACTGGGCGGCCTGTCCATGGCGACCCGGGACCTGCGCCGCGTGAACCGGATCGTGATCACGGCCTGCGGCACGAGTTGGCACGCGGGTCTGATCGGGGGCTACATGCTGGAGGAAATGGCCCGGATTCCCGTAACGGTCGAGTACGCGTCGGAGTTCCGCTACCGGAACACGGTGCTGGACCGGGGCACGCTCGTGATGGGCATCAGCCAGTCCGGAGAGACGGCCGACACCCTCGCGGCGCTGCGGGAGGCCAGAAGACGGGGCTGCCGCACCATGGGCGTCGTGAACGTCGTGGGGTCGAGCATCGCGGCGGAGACCGACTTCGGCGTGTATCTGCACGCGGGTCCCGAGATCGGTGTGGCTTCCACCAAATCCTTTTCCAGCCAGGTCGTGGCGCTTGCGCTGTTTACGCTCTACCTGGCGCGGAGGCGCGGCATGTCGATCGTGGAGGGGCGCGAGATCGTCCGGGCGCTGCGCGAGCTGCCGGCCCGCGTCGAAGAGGTGCTGAAGGTCGGCGAGCGGATCGAGGAGCTGGCCCACACGTACCACACCGCACCCAACTTCCTGTACCTGGGCCGGGGCTACCAGTTTCCGGTCGCCCTCGAGGGCGCCTTGAAGTTGAAAGAGGTAAGCTACATTCATGCAGAGGGTTATCCTGCTGCGGAGATGAAACATGGACCGATTGCGCTGATCGACGAGAACATGCCCGTCGTGGTGCTCGCGCCCCGTGATGCCGTGTACTCCAAGACACTTTCCAATATCCAGGAGGTGCGCGCGCGCAACGGACGGATCATCGCGGTCGTGAACGACGAAGACGATGAGGTGACCGATCTCGCGCACGAGCGAATCGTCATTCCGGCGACGATCCCGGCGCTGATGCCCGTACTCGCCACCGTGCCGCTGCAGCTGCTCGCCTACCATATTGCCGTGATGCGCGGATGCGATGTCGACCAGCCGCGCAACCTGGCCAAGTCGGTGACCGTGGAATGAGGGTCGTCCTGCAGCGCGTGGCGAAAGCCTCGGTGGAGATCGACGGCGAGGTCGCGGGCTCGATCGGGCCCGGTCTCGTGGTGCTCGCCGGGTTCACGACCGGGGACGGTCCCGACACGGTGAGGTGGATGGCCGACAAGATCGCAAACCTGCGCATCTTCGCCGATGCCCGGGGACGGATGAACCGTTCGGTGCTCGACACCGGGGGCGAAGTGCTCGTCGTCAGCCAGTTCACGCTGTATGGTGACGCCCGCAAGGGCCGGCGGCCCTCGTTTGTGAAGGCGGCACGGCCCGAGGCCGCGGTGCCGCTCTACGAGGCCCTCGTCGAGGAGCTGGAACGCGTCGTGCCGCGACCGGTGCAGACCGGCCGCTTCGGCGCGGAAATGAAGGTGTCGCTTGTCAACGACGGACCGGTCACGTTGATGATGGAACGATGATGAAACAATGATGAAGCAATGATGGGAGAAGCGGTGACCACCGGCGCACCCGCCGCCCCCGCCCGAGCCGCGCGCGTGCCGGACATCGTGCTTGCCTCCGCGTCGCCGCGGCGTGCGTCGGTGCTCGGAATGCTGGGGCTCTCCTTCTCGGTGGTGCCCGCGGACGTGGAGGAGCGGCGCGAGGAGGGTGAGCCGGCGCGCCGCTACGTGGAGCGACTGTCCCGAGCGAAGGTACGCCGGGTAGTGGCGGCGCATCCCGATGCGCTGGTGATCGGCGGCGACACGGTCGTGGAGATGGACGGGCGGGTCCTTGAGAAACCGCGGGACGGGGCCGAGGCGGTGAGCATGCTGTCGTCCCTTTCGGGAGGCGAGCACCGGGTGTACAGCGGGCTGGCCGTGGCGGCCGGCGGCCGGATCGCTTCGAACGTGGCCACCGCGCGGGTGCTCTGCCGCGTGCTTGCGCGCGAGGTGATCGAAGCCTACGTGGCAACCGGGGAGCCCCTCGACAAGGCGGGCGCCTACGGCATCCAGGGACGCGGCGCCGCGCTGGTCGAGCGCATTGCGGGTGACTACTACGCCGTGGTGGGATTGTCGGTGACGGCATTTGTCGATCTGGTCCCTTCGATCGGCTTCGAGTACCTGCCGGGCGGGCTTGCGCCGCTGCCCCCGCCGGAGCGCGGCGGGCCGTGAGCAGCGCCGCGGTGCTGGCGCTGGACCAGGGTACGACGGGGTCCGCCGCGTTGGTGATCGGGGCGGATGGAGGGGTGCTGGCGAAGGCGTACTCGGAGTTCACCCAGCACTTCCCGCGTCCGGGTTGGGTGGAGCACGATGCGGAGGAGATCTGGCGCGTCACGGCGCGCGTGGCCAGGGAGGCCGTTGCCGCGGCGCGGACGGAGGTTGCCGCGGTGGGCGTGACGAACCAGCGCGAGACGGTCGTGGTATGGGATCCGGAAACGCTGAAGCCGTTGCACCGGGCGATCGTATGGCAGGATCGCCGCACCGCGCCGCTTTGCCGCGAATTGAAGGAGGCCGGACACGAAGCGATGATCCGGCGACGGACCGGGCTGCTCCTGGACCCGTATTTCTCCGGTACCAAGCTCCGGTGGATCTTCGACCGGAATCCGGAGCTGGACGCGCGGGCGCGGGCGGGAGAGCTGGCCGTGGGGACAATCGATTCCTGGCTCGTGGCCAGGATGACCGGCGGGGCCGTGCACGCCACCGATCCCACCAATGCGTCGCGCACTCTCCTGTACGACCTTGACGAGGGCGACTGGAACGAAGAGCTCCTCGGACTCCTGGGGGTGCCACGCCGGATCCTGCCGCATGTCCGACCGAGCTCGGGGGACTTCGGGCTCACGGACGGAGCCGCCTTCGGGCTGGAGGCGCCAGTCGGCGGAGTCGCCGGCGACCAGCAGGCTGCGCTTTACGGACAGGGATGCTGGGAGGCCGGAATCGGCAAGTGCACCTATGGCACCGGGGCGTTCCTGCTTCTGAACACGGGAGGGCGGCGGGTATCGTCCAGCCACGGACTCCTCGCGACGGCCGCCTGCGATGCGCGGGGTGGCCGCGCCTACGCCCTGGAAGGGTCGATCTTCGTGGCGGGCGCCGCCATCCAATGGCTGCGGGATGGTCTGGGTCTTCTGGAGGATGCTGCCGCGAGCGAGGAGATGGCTCGTGGCCTTGACGGCAATGACGGCGTGTATCTCGTCCCCGCGTTCGTCGGTCTGGGCGCGCCCCACTGGCGTCCCGACGCGCGCGGATCCATCACGGGACTGACCCGGGGCACGACCCGTGCCCACCTGGTCCGGGCGGCTCTGGAGGCGATGGCGTACGGCACCCGCGACATCGTGGTCGCCATGGAGCGCGACGCCGGCATCCGGGCCTGTGAGCTCCGCGCGGATGGCGGTGCGGCGAGGAACGACTGGCTGATGGAGTTCACCGCCGGTGTCCTGGGGATCCCCGTCCGCCGCCCCGACATGGTGGAGACCACGGCACTCGGAGCCGCGGGACTGGCGGGCCTGGCCGCGGGCGTGTGGGCCGATCCGGAGGGGTTTGCGGCCGCCTTCGGCGCGGGGCGAACCTTTGCCCCCCGGCTCGGAGAGGACATGCGCGGGGCCCTGATCGAGGGTTGGAACCAGGCGGTTCGAGGTACGCTGGCAACCCTGGAAACGGAGCGATGACCCACTCCCTGCGCGCGGTCCTGCGCGCCGCCGCACCGGGTGTCGGGCGATGGACGCGCCGTCGTGGGGATTTCGGGCAGGGGCATGCAGTGCGTAGATTGATAGCACCGGTCGTCGTCGGGCCGGGAGTCATTAGCAGCTGAGCCGCCCCGGTCCGGGGCTGGAGCGAACTGGATATGAAGAACGGACGGTTTCTCGTCGGGCTGGTCGGTGTGGCGGCCATGGTGTCCTGGCTGATGTGGACGGGAATCAGCGACAGCATGGTGTACTACCTCACCCCCGGTGAACTGCTCGACAGGGTGGAGGGCGATCCGGCCTTCCACGAACTCGGCGTCAAGGTCGGGGGGCAGGTGGTCGAGGGGTCCTGGGCCCGGAGGCAGAGTGGCGCGGGTACCCATGAGTTCCTGGTTGCGGACCTGGAGAATCCGGAGGTGGCCTTCGCCGTCCGGTACGGGGACATCCTGCCGGACACCTTCAACGATCAGGCCGAGGTCGTCGTCGAGGGCGTTCTGGGTACCGACGGCGTCTTCCGGGCACACACCGTTCTGACAAAGTGCGGAAGCCGGTTCGAGGCTGCCGAGGAGGAGCTGGCGGCGTGACGATCCTGGGCGAAGTCGCCCTCTGGATCGCTCTTCCGGTCGCCCTGTGGGGAACCGTCGTCTCGTTTGTCGGCGGGCGGTTCCGCCGCAGCGATCTGGTCCTGAGCGGCGAGCGCACCGTCTACATTCTTACGCTCCTGCTGGTGGTGGTGTCGGTCGGCATCATCGCGGCCTTCGTGGGCAACCAGTACGAGTACCGCTATGTCGCGAACTACTCGAACCGCGAGCTGGACACCTACTTCAAGGTGGCCGGGCTGTGGGCGGGACAACGGGGCTCGCTCGTCTTCTGGACGCTGCTGCTGTCGGTGTTCTCGTCGATCGCCGTTTTCCTCAACCGACGGCGCAACCGGGAGTTCATGCCCTATGTGAGCGGCACGCTCCTGGGCCTGCTGTCGTTTCTCCTGGTCGTGCTGCTGTTCGCCGACGTCAACCCGTTCGAACGCATGGGATTCACGCCGGTCAACGGCCGCGGTCTGAATCCACAGCTGCAGAACTACTGGATGACCATTCATCCTCCCACGCTGTACCTCGGCTTCACGGCGTTCGCGGTTCCCTTCGCCTTCGCGGTCTCGGCCCTCTTGACCAACCGCCTCGATTCCCGGTGGATCGCGATCACCCGGCGCTGGATTCTGCTCAGCTGGTTCTTCCTGACCAACGGGATCATCTTCGGCATGCGCTGGGCATACGAGGAGCTGGGGTGGGGCGGGTACTGGTTCTGGGATCCGGTCGAAAACGCGTCCCTGCTTCCATGGCTCACGGCCACCGCGTTTCTCCACTCGATCCAGATCCAGGAGAACCGGGGGATGCTGAAGGTGTGGAACATGTGTCTGGTCGTGATCACGTTCCTCCTTACGATATTCGCAACCTTCCTCACCCGCTCCGGGCTTATCGAGTCGGTCCACAGCTTCGCCGAGAACCTGCGGATCGCGTACATCTTCCTCGGCTTCATGGGTGGGTTGGCGGCGTTTTCGGCCGTGCTCATCGTGTACCGGCTTCAATCGCTCAGGTCCGAGAACCAGATCCAGTCGTTCCTGTCGCGCGAGTCGGCCTTTCTGTTCAACAACCTTCTGCTGATGGGCGTCACCTTCGCCGTGGCCTGGGGGACGCTCTTTCCGTTGATCACCGAGGGATTCTTCGGCGAGACGCGCAACGTCGGGCCGCCCTACTTCAACAGCGTAAACATCCCGATCGGACTGATGCTGCTGGCATTGATGGGAATCGGGCCGGTGATCGCGTGGAGGCGCGCGTCGCGACGCAACCTGCGCAAGAACTTCACGGTGCCGGTGCTCGCCGCGGCGGGCACGCTCGGCGCCCTCGCCCTGCTGGGCATTCGACACGGGATGGCGTTGGCGACCTTTACGATCGCGGTGTTCGTGATGACCATCGTGGTCACGGAGTTCTGGAAGGGCACGCGGGCGCGGGCCCGGATCGCCGGCGAGGGGAGGTTGAGCGCGCTGGGCAGCCTGGTGAGGAGGAACCGGCGAAGGTGGGGCGGCTACATCGTCCACGCCGGGGTCGTGATCGTCTTCACCGGCCTGGCGGGGGCGGCCTTTGATGTGCGGGTGGAGCAGGAAATCGGGCCGGGCGAAGCCATGAGCGTGCGCTCGGCACTGGGCACCGAATACCGCCTGGTCTACGAGAGCCTGTCGCACTCGCGCCCCCGCGTGGCCACGGGCGAGCGCGAGAATGACTGGCGCTGGACGGCGTTGCTGACGGTATACCGGGACGGAGAGCGGATCGGCATCCTGCGTCCGGAGCGGCGATTCTATCCGGTCATGGAGTCGCAATCCACCGAAGTGGGCATCGCGAGCACGGCCTTCGAGGATCTGTACGTGATACCCAAGGAGGTGGATCTGGAGAGCGGATCGGAGCGCGTGACCTTCGAGGCCAAGGCGCTGCCTCTCGTCCCCTGGATCTGGTACGGCGGGCTGATCGTGACGGTCGGCGCACTGATCGGACTCTGGCCGCCCGCAACCGTCGCCGCTCCGGCGGCCGCGCGCCGCAGGTCGCGACCGGGACCCCTGCCGGCGCCGGCGGGCTGAGCTTCCCGATGGCGGAAGTGCCGTGACGGCTCTGATCGGCGGAGTGCTTCTGGCCGCCGGTGTGGCGCTCTTCATCCTCGAACCCGTCTTTTCCAGGAGAGGCGCGGCGCTATACGGGGGTGACGACGACTTCGACGAAGGCGCTGCGCGCAGGCGGGTGGCGCTGACGGCGCTTCGGGACCTCGAATACGACCGCGCAACCGGCAAGCTCGACGAGGACGACTACGAAGGCCTGAAACTCGAGTTGTCTCGCGAAGCGCTCGTGCACCTGGGGTCAGGGCTGGATGCCGGCGAGGGCGAGGAGACCGAGGCGGCCCGGGCCGCTCGCCAGCTGGAAGACGAAATCGCCCAGATCAGGCAGGCGATACAGGCGGGCATGCAGTGCGCCTCGTGCGACCAGGTCAACATCATCGGCGCAAGGTATTGCGGGCACTGCGGCGAGCGGCTGGCCACCGGGCCCGGCCCTGGCGACGCCTCCTCCGACGGAGGCGCCTCTTGACCCTCGAAGGGCGGCGCATCGTGTGCGACTACGGCCCGGTGCGCGCGCTTGCGGGAATCGATCTGCACGCGGCCGGCGGGGAAATCGTCGCGATCGTCGGCCCCAACGGGGCGGGGAAGACGACGCTCCTCAGGGTCCTGAGCGGGGAGCGCCGGCCCGACCGCGGCGAGGTGACACTGAACGGGTCCCGGGTGTCGGGCTCCGACGCGGCGTGGCGCGCGCGGGTCGGGCTGGTATCCCACCGAACGGGTCTCTACGAGAAGCTCACGGCGATCGAGAATCTCAGGTTCTTTGCCGCGCTTCATGGCCTTGCGCGGAGCGGCCGCAAGCTGACGGCGACCCTCGATACCGTGGGCGCAGGAGGACTGGCCGGGCGGCGCATCGAGGCACTCTCGCGCGGCCAGCGCCAGAGGGTCGCGCTGGCCAGATCGCTTCTGCACGACCCCGAGTTCCTCTTCCTCGACGAGCCGTTCTCCGGACTGGATCCGGAGGGTGCGGCTGGTCTGGAGCGGGCGCTGGCGGCTCGCCGGAATGACGGTGTGGTCGTCGTCCTCGTGACACATGATCTGCGCCGCGGTCTCAGGCTCGCGGATCGGGTCGTCGTGCTGCGCCGCGGCCGCAAGGTCTTTGACGGCGAGGCGGCCGAGGATGGGGCCGCGGAGATTCTGGACCACTTCACTGCGGGAGCGCCTGATCCGTGATGAGGGAACTGCGCTGGAGCTGGCTGATCGCGCGCAAGGATCTGAGTCTCGAGTTCCGCGCCGGGGGCAGGCTGCTTTCCATGATCGCGTTCGTCGTTCTTGCCGGCTTCCTCTTCGGCTTTGCGCTCGACAAGAGCCAGGTCCCCGGCCGCGCGGTGGTCGCAAGTCTCACCTGGCTCACGGTCCTCTTCGCCTCGACGGCCGGCGCCGGACGGATATTCGACATGGAGGAAGAGGACGGCGCATTCCGCCACGTCCTCCTCACGCCGGTCTCCAGAAGGGCGGTTTTCATCGGCAAGACGGTGGCGAACCTCACCCTGACCTGGCTGATCACGGCCCTGTCGTTCGTTGCTCTCACCAGCTTTCTCGGCGTGCGCACCTGGGGTTCCCTGGCGGCACACGCGGCCATCTTCCTGCCGGGCACGATCGGTTTGTCGGCGACCGCAACCTTCTTCGGGCGGATGTCGCGCCACAGCAGCCTGGGCGACTCGCTGCTGCCGGTGCTCACCTTCCCGCTGCTCGCTCCCGTGATGTTCTTCGGGGCCACGGCCTCGGCACGGGTCTTCATGGCGTTGCCCTGGGATGAGATTTCGGGGCTGGCTCGCCTGCTTTGGGCGTTCGCGATCGGCTCGGTGGCCGTCGGGGCCGTCCTCTTTCACCACGTAACCGACGAATAGGAGTTCTTCCGATGGAGTCGACAAGGGTGCGGACCGCGGGCCTGCTGCTCGCGTGGGCGGGGATCGCCGCTATTCTGCTGGTCCACTGGATGGTTGCCTTCTGGGTCCCGACGGAAGCGGCCCAGGGCGTCGTGCAGCGGATCTTCTACGTGCACGTGCCAGCCGCCTGGACAACGTTCCTGGCATTCGGGATCGTGGCTCTGGCAAGCGCCGCGTACCTCTGGCTCGAGGATGAAAGGGCCGACGCGGCCGCTGTCGCCGCGGCCGAAGGCGGACTGATCTATGGGGCCATCATGCTCATCTCAGGTCCCCTGTGGGGCCGAATCGCATGGGGCACCTACTGGACCTGGGAGCCACGGCTGACACTGACGCTGCTGCTGTGGTTCACCTATCTGGGGTATTTCCTGATCAGGGGCTCCGTGGCCGACCCGCGACGGGGGAAGCGCTTCGCCGCGGTGGTCGCGATCGTCGGGTCCCTGAACATTCCGTTGATCCATGTCAGCGTCTCCTGGTTCAGGTCGCTGCATCCCGGGCCGGTCGTGATCAAGCCCGAGGGGCCCACTCTGCACCCCGATATGCTGACCACCCTTCTGGTTTCGCTGGCCGGTTTCACGCTGCTCTTCCTCGGGCTGTTCGCGCTTCGATACTCGATCGAACTTGTTGGCAGGCGCCAGGCGCGGGTCGAGGACGCTGCACTCGCTGGAGGAGTCTCATGATTATTCGAAGCTGTACGGCGCTGTTGTGCTCGGCGGCGGTTCCGGCGGCCCTGGTCGCGCAGGCCACGGAGGCCGGACGCGGGGCGCTCCGTCCCTACGTCCACGTCTTCCTGGCCTACGGGGTCACCTGGGTTCTGATCGCGCTGTGGGTCTGGATGATCGCGCGGAGGATGAAGCGCCTGGCGGCCCGCGAGTCCGCTGGTCCGGCGACCGATGGCGGCGGGTAGGCACCGGCGGGAATGCTGCGGTGCCGGTTTCCGGAACGGTGCTTCCGCCCTCGTCCTTCTCGCCCTGTGCGCCCGCCCTGGAACGGCTCAGCAGGACAGGGTGTCAGCCACGCTTCGCTACGGATCCGGGCTTCTCGATGTCCCGGTTGCGACCGTACTGCCGCACCTGACGGTCACGGCGACCTACTCGGGGTTCGGCCTTTCGGGGCGCTGGACCCGGGGCTCCACCCGGCCGGGCGAAGGGCGCGACGGCGGGGGGAAGGGGACGCAGTGGCTGTCGGACGGCTCAGTGGCAATCGGGCTCTTCGACCGCCTGGAGGCTGGCGCTACGCTTCAGCACTTTGCGGAACCCCGTGATGGGGGGACTCTGGTCGGCGGTTTCGGCCGTCTGTCTCTGCTGCCGCGTTCGCTGGAGCGTCTCCACCTCGCGGTGGGCACGCGCTACGTCACGTCACCGTCCTTCGGCGACCCCGAGCGCGCCGGATTCCAGCCCAACAGGCTTGGCTACCCGGATGCGCGCGTGACGGGCGATCCCCCCGGGCTGCGGGAGTTCCGCGGCAACCTGAGTCCGTACGTCGTGGCCACTGCGGAGCTTCCCGGCCTCGACGCGGTGCCCCTCGAGTACGGCGTGACCCTGAGTGCGGGATGGGGCGGGGGACTCTTCTCGGCGGGAAGCGACCTCGATTTCTATCGCGAGGCCACCACCGGAGGACTGTTCGCCGGATCCGCGCTTCACCTGGCGCTCGGAGCGGCCGCCCGTATGAGCCTCATGGCGGAGTTCAACGGTTTCGACGCAAATGCCGGCGTGCGATTCGACTTCGGAGGAATCCAGGCCGGCGCGTTCTCGCTCGGGATGAATCACGACGGGTCTTCCGGGTTCCGGTCAAGGAAGTTCGGTCTTGCGGGCTCAATTGCCGTCTGCGCCGGAGAACTCGGGCTTTGCCGCCGCCGGCCCGATGCTCCGGCCGACACGGTCACGCTTCCCGCACCGCCCCCGGATACCGTGATCGTCGAGCGCTCGATCGAGCTACCCGTCACCGCCGGCACGCCGGTGACCCTGTGCCTGTCTACGGGTGAAGACGTCCAGGTGTGGGTCACCGACGCCGGGGATACGCTGGTCGGGCCTGGCCGTGTATCGTTGGATGGGCTGGGACCGGGGGTGGTCCTCGCCGGCAGCTACGCGGAGGGACGCGACTGGTTTGACGACGGAGAAGCCATCGAATTCGCCGGCGGCAGCTACGCGAGACGCGGAACCCCGGCGCGGGCGGACTGTGGAGAGATCGAGCGCGTGGGGCGACAGGATGGGGTCCCAATCTTCGCGGATCGCGGGGCCGCACCGCCGTTCGACTTTCTGTATGTGCCCGTAAGACCAGGGTGGTGGACACGTTATGAGAACGAACTAAAGTGATGCACGAGATATTGTCTCGGGCTCATCCTGCTCCAGCCATCGCTTGACCTCCTGGGTCAGGTCCTCAGCGGTGTCAATGTCCCTTTCCACCTCCAGCCAGGTTGCCGACAGCCCAAGCCGTTCGATCCGCTCCACGGTTTCCGCGAGGACGGAGTCGGTGCTCCAGCGAATGCCGGCAAAAAGGGCCGGGTGCGGCCTTCGCAGGCCCAGCAGGTAGTACCCGCCGTCCAGCGCCGGGCCGATGACCACGTCGGCCGTGTCGAGGGCAGCGACGGCCCGCGCCACCGTGCCCGCGTCGACGGCGGGGGTGTCGGTGCCGATGACGACCACCCGATCCGCGTGCGGGAAGGCGCGCTCCACCATGCGGGACATCCTGGCGCCCAGGTCGCCGCCTCCCTGGGGCCAGCACCGGTGAAGCGCCGGGCCGAGCCAGTCCCGGATTTCCGCTTCGCTGTCCGGCGGATCGTAGCAGACGACCACCCGGGCCGGTGCAGCCCGCACGTTGGCGACGATCAGGCGGCCCATGCGGCGATACAGCCCGGTCGCCTGCTCCTCCCCGATGGTGTGTGCCAGCCGCGTCTTGACCGTGCCCGGCCGGGGCGCCTTGGCGAAGACGAGCAGCGTGGTTCTGTCCGGATCCGCGTCCAGGCCGGCCTCCGGCGCACCGGGGCGGCGTGCTCTTCGTGGGCGGTACCCGCGGGCAAGGCTGGAGGGGTCCGTGCCCAAGAGGAAGCCGGTGATCGTACGCATGTTGCGAAGCAGCGCCCTGATACGGCCCTCCTCTTCATAGCGCCGGGGGCTGGTGGTCAACTTCCCGGCGAGGGGCACGAGCTGTTCCCCTTCCAGCAATCGCCGGTTCAGGATGACATCCTCCATGATCGGTTCGTCGGGGTAGCCGCCGACACCGGCGAACCGGTCGCGCCGGATCAGCAGGCCCTGGTCTCCGTACACAAGACCGCACAGTCGTTCCCGAATCCTCTGTCCGCCTTCGATCAGCCTGTAGTAGAAGTGCTCGTGCGCAATGGCCAAGCCGAAATACCCGGCCTCGGGACCGTCCCGCCGGACGTGGTGCGCAATCGAGTGCAGGGCGGAATCGTCGAGCCGGGAGTCGGCGTGCAGAAACAGAATCCACCGCGTTGCAAGAAGGGTTGCGCCCGCGTTCATCTGCCGCGCCCGGCCGCAGCGGCTCCTCATGACCTCGGCTCCGCCGGTTCTTGCCGCGGCGACGGTCCCGTCCCGCGACCCGCCGTCCACCACCAGGATCCGACCATCGATGGGCAGGCGGGCAAGATCCTCAAGAAGGGGAGGCAGCGCTTCCTCTTCGTCCAGCGCGGGGATGACGATACCGAGGGCGGCCGTGCCCCTTTCCGCGTCGCGGTCTGTACGCGGCGGGTTGCGCGACCCCTGCGGAACCATCAATGCGGCGCGTCGTTCAGGGTCCAGTCGTAGTCGAAGAAGACCAGTCCGGCCTCGGGATCGGCGACCGCATCCCCGTCGGCCCCGTCGAGGTACTCGGCGAGGAACGCGAGAATGCCCTCGTGACCCCCGAAGTCTTCGTTGAACCAATCGAAGACCCTGTTGATTCTCACGGTCGGGGCGCCATCCGTGACCGACACCTCGAAGTGGACGGGGTCGCGGAGGAAGGCGATCACCCTCTCGTCCAGTTGCCGGTCCAGCGTGTCTCCCAGGTAGGCCTGTGAGATGAGGGGCGGACAACTCAGCGCGGCGCAGTTGATCGCGAGGTGGATGCGGGGATCGCCCATGGGACGAATGATCTCGTGTTCGATCTCGTCCTGGGAGCGGTCGGCCCCGGCGACGGGGCAATGCGTCCCGGTAAAGACGTCGGCGATCTGCCACACCGAGTTCTCCGGTCGGCCGGCGGCCGCGTTCCTCAACCGCAGAAGGCCTCCTGCCCTGCGGATCGGGTAGTGCTCGGTCACGCGCTTGAGCATGCAGGCGTTGTAGGCGTTGATCCAGAAGGCGAGCCGGTCCTCCTCGTTGGCGGCGTCGAGCGCAGATGGATCGGTAGATGCCAGCGCGGCGAGGTAGCGGTTCAACGCGGTGGGGTCCGCGGCCAGGCGCGAGTAGTTCACCACGGGCCCCTCGACGACTGCGGTGAGCACACGTGTAAAGTCCGAATGATCGGGAAGTTGCGGGACTGCGGCGTCCTGCAGGCCGCTTGCCGGCCGTCCCGCAAGCGAGAGGCCAAAGAGGGGCACGACGACGGCGGACATCCCCGGCAGCCTGACTCCCAGGCGTTTCAGGATCGCAGGCAGGAAACTCAGAAGAAGGAGAAGGCCGCCGGCGAGGAGGACCCCGAACAGCGCATCTCTCGACGCGTCCAGGGAGCCCTGGAGGAGAGAATCGGCGAAGAACGTGTATACCGCGGTGCCGGGAAGGATGCCTGCGAGCGTCGCGACCGCGTACGTGCGCCACTTGAGGGGCACGAGTCCCGATCCGAAGTTGAGGGCGTTGAAGGGGATGAGGGGTATGAGGCGAAGCGTGAGCACTCCGCGAAACCCATGCTTGCCGACGACCGTGTCCAGCTTCCTGAGCGCGGCCGAGTCGTCGCCCATCAGGCGTCGCACGCCGTCTCCACCGAGGGTGCGTGCGAGCACGAATGCGGCGTTGGCGCCGATGTTGGCGGCCACGTAGTTGAATAGCGTCCCCCAGTAGAACCCGAACAGCGCGCCGCCCGCGAGCGTCAGGATTGTCCCCGGCACGGCCAGCGCGGTGGCCGTCGCGTAGGTCGCCATGAAGATCAGCGGTGCCCAGGGGTTCCCCCGCAGCAGCTCGATCGCCTCTCCGATGCCCTCCCGCGTGAGGTAGGCCCCCAGCGGCGTCCGGGCCGCCGCCAGGTACCCCCCGATCAACAGCAGCGCCAGGACCGCCAGCTTCAAGAGCGCGCCGGTGCGACCGCCGGTCCGTGGCTCCCCGGACACAGACGCGTTGTGTCCGGAGCCGGTCAATTCGTCGGAGCCGTCGCCGTGCCGGCGGTTTTCGTCTATTTGAGCCATTGGATGATTCTCTTGAGCAGTCGGCCCGACGTCGTGTCGAGTCGGGAGCGCATGTACTCGCCCGCCGCCCGCTTTACGCCCTCGACCATTGTGGGGTACGGGAAGATGGTGTTGGCGATCCGGCCAAGGGTCAGTCCGTGTTGCCTGGCCATGACCAGGGGCAGGATCAATTCGCCGCCGCCGTGGGCGACGATGGTGGCTCCGAGCACTCTGCCCTTGCGGTCGGCGGATACCTTGACGAATCCCACCGCCGAGGCGTCCACGATGGCCCGGTCCAGGTCGTCCAGCTCGTATCGATAGGTCGTTCCGCCCTCCGCGGCCGCCTCCGCCTCGGACATTCCCACGTGAGCGATCTCGGGGTCCGTATAGGTCACCCGCGGGGCGCTGTCATAGCGGATCTTCGTGCTGCCCGGAATGATCGCGTTGCGCAGCGCGATCCTGGCCATGTGTTCGGCGACATGCGTGAACTGCAGTGCCCCTGTGACGTCGCCCACCGCCCATGCGGAACCGGACGAGGTCTGCAGCCGGGAGTCCACGACCACTGCGCCCTTGTCCGTCCGGATCCCGGCGGCCTCCAGGTTCAAGCCGTCCGTCAGGGGCCGGCGTCCGGTGGCCACGAACAGGCGGTCCGCGGTCACGGGAGGGCCTTCGCTCGTTTCCACAACCGTGGTGTTCCCCTCCGCACGAACCGCGGTCGCCATGGTTCCGACGCGGATTTCCATACCCTCGGCGGTCAGGAGCCGGTGCATGAAGGCGGCAACATCGGGATCCTCCCGGATCAGAATCGACGGCGCCATCTCGAGGACCGTAACGCGGGCCCCGAGTCGGGCGAACACCTGTGCGAACTCCAGTCCGATCGGACCGCCTCCCAGAATCGCGATCGAGCGGGGCAGTTCGTTCTGATCGAACACGGTCTCGTGCGTCCAGTAGTCCGCCTCCTCCAGGCCGGGAATGGGGGGAATGGCGGGAACCGCGCCTGTGGCGATCACGAAGCGCTTCGACCGGATTCTTCCGACTCCCTCCACCTCCACGGTCGAAGCGTCGAGGAACCGTGCGGTCCCGAAATGCACGGACACGCCCATCCCGCGGAACCTCTCCGGGTCGTCGTGATGGGCGACGGTCGCGCGCGCAGCCCTCATTCGCTCCATGACCACGCCGAACTCGCTCCGGGTCCCGTCAGCCCGCAGTCCCAGCGTGGAGGCCTGGTCGATGTTCCGGGCCAGGCGCGCGGACGCGATCAGTGCCTTTGACGGCACGCATCCTGTCCAGAGGCAATCTCCGCCGAGCGCCGACTTCTCCACGAGGGCCGGCTTGAGCCCCAGGTAGGCCGCACCGGCGGCGGTTACCAGGCCTCCCGTGCCGCCGCCGATGGCGACAAGATCGCAGTTGCCGGAAAAGTTGGCTCGTTCAGACATGTAATCGCCCATGGATAAGGATACCTTCACCGGTACGCAGCGAGTTCCCGAAACGGAAACGCGAAAAAGCGGAGACTGGAAGGTAGCCGGCCGAAGCCCGGTGCGGTCCTCCCATCTCGCCTTTCGCAGAGCTTGACCGGGAGCTATTTCGTTTTATCTTCGGTATTAGCATTCGTCGGTTGCGAACAGCGTCGGCCGAGTTCTCCGGAAGCCGTCGCGCGGCGTGACCGACCCAACGCCCCTGGGGGCAAGCGAAAGGTCGCATATGTCCAGGAACCCGACATCCGGAACACCGACAACACCAAGGAACGGTAAGGAACGGCAGCGACGGGAGAAAGCACTCAGCACCGCGCTTACCCAGATCGAGCGGTCCTACGGCCGGGGGGCGATCATGCGCATGGGTTCGGACAGCTCCAGGCTCCAGATCGAGAGCATCTCGACCGGCGCGATCAATCTGGACGGCGTGATCGGAGTCGGAGGAGTCCCCAAGGGACGAATCAGCGAAATCTACGGACCCGAGTCCTCGGGCAAGACGACCCTTTGCCTCCATGTGATCGCCAACGCGCAACGCGACGGGGGGATTGCCGCGTTCATCGACGCGGAGCATGCGCTCGACATCCAATACGCCCGCAGGCTCGGGATCGACGTCGACAATCTGTTGGTATCGCAGCCCGACACCGGCGAGCAGGCATTGGAGATTGCCGAGGTGCTCATCCGCAGCAACGCCGTAGACGTCATCGTGGTGGACTCGGTCGCTGCACTGGTGCCCAGGGCGGAGATTGAGGGAGAGATGGGCGATTCGCACGTGGGGCTTCAGGCCCGCCTCATGAGCCAGGCGCTGAGGAAGCTGACCGGAGCGGTGAGCCGGTCCAACGCCGCCGTCATCTTCACCAACCAGATCCGCGAGAAGATCGGTGTCATGTTCGGAAGCCCGGAAACGACCTCGGGGGGCCGTGCTCTCAAGTTCTATGCCTCCCTGCGCATGGATATCCGGCGCATAGGAGCCCTGAAGGACGGGCCGGAGATCATCGGGAACCGGACCAGGGTGAAAGTGGTCAAGAACAAGTGCGCCCCACCGTTCAAACAGGCTGAATTCGACATTCTGTACGGAAAGGGAATCAGCCACACGGGTCTTCTGATCGATATCGGCGTCGAGCAGGGAATCGTCGACAAGTCCGGGTCGTGGTTCTCCTACGGCGATCTGCGGTTGGGGCAGGGGAAGGAGAATGTCCGGACCTTCCTCGAAGAGAATACCGACATTGCCGAGGAAATCGAGTCGCGCCTCCTGGTGGCATTGGGGATCAGAGAAGCGGAGGAGAAAACGCGCGGGGGCGCCGGTGAGCAGGAGGGTCCCGCGGTAAAGGTGGTCTGAGCGTTGGATGGGGTGGGCGGATCGCTCGGGCCCGCACCCGCGGCGATGCGCTCCGCCAGCCGGCGATTCAAGCGCCCTTGGGCAGTTGAGTTCCGGTTGGGCTAACTTTACGGTCAGTCCGCCGTCGTGACATTCGGCGAGCGCAACGAAGTGAACCGACCGACCGGCGACGATCCCGCCGCTTTCCCATCCGATGAAATCCCCAGAAATCCGAAGCAGGTTCCTCAAGTTCTTCCAGGACCACGGCCACGAGGTCCGTCCCAGTTCATCGCTGGTGCCCGCCAACGACCCGACACTGCTCTTCACGAACGCCGGGATGGTTCAGTTCAAGAGCGCGTTTCTGGAGACCGGGAACCTGCCGTTTGCGCGGGTCGTCACCTCTCAGAAATGCGTGCGCGCGGGGGGCAAGCACAACGATCTCGAAGAAGTCGGACGAACGGCACGGCACCACACGTTCTTCGAGATGTTGGGCAATTTCTCCTTCGGTGACTACTTCAAGCGGGAGGCCATACGGTACGCCTGGGACTTCCTGACGGTCGAGATGGGGCTTGAAGTGGACCGTCTCTTCGTCACCGTCCACCACACCGATGATGAAGCGGCAGAGCTGTGGGTCGAAGTGGCCGGGGTCGCGCCCGAGCGAATCTACAGGCTGGGAGACAAGGACAACTTCTGGCAGATGGCCGATACGGGCCCCTGCGGTCCGTGTTCCGAGGTGCACTATGACATGCGCGCCGGGAAGGAGCGGGGGTCCGTGCTGCCGACGGCCGAATTCGAGGCGCGCGGAGAGGCGGGCGAGTTCCTCGAGCTGTGGAACCTCGTCTTCATGCAGTTCGACCGCGACGAAAACGGGGTTCAGCATCCACTTCCGGCCCCGAGTATCGATACCGGTTTGGGGCTGGAGCGACTGGCGGCGGTCATGCAGGGTGTCGGGAGCAACTACCACACCGACCTGTTCATGCCCTTGCTCGACGAGGTCGCATCGGTGGTCGGGCGCCCCTACGCGAAGGACACCGAGGAAGGGGTCTCGTTCCGTGTAATCGCCGATCACGCCCGGGCGGTCGCCTTCCTCCTCGCCGACGGCGTCTTTCCGTCGAACGACGGTCGCGGATACGTATTGAGGCGGATCCTGCGGCGTGGCGTGCGCCACGCATGGCTGCTGGGCAGGCGCGAGCCCACACTCGCGGCCGTGGCCCGCGTCGTGGTCGATGAGATGGACGAGGCCTATCCGGAGCTCGGCGCGCGGCGTGACAGCATTCTGGCAATGGCGCGTGCGGAGGAAGAGCGCTTCCTGGGCACGATCGAGGGGGGCATGGACAGGCTGGCCCAGGTGGCGCCGCGGCGGACTGCCGATACCTCGCCCCGACCGGTGATTCCGGGTGCCGAGGTATTCCGGCTGTACGACACGTTCGGGTTTCCGGCCGACCTGACCCGCATCGTGGCGGACGAACGCGGGTACGCTCTCGACATGGAGGGATTCGCCGAGGCGCTGGAGGCGCAGCGGCGGCGGTCGCGGAAGGGGGCGGGCGTCGGCGTGGCAACGGCGGAGGCCGGTGGACGTGACGAACCGGCCAGGGCGGGGCCCGGACCTTGCCCGTCGCCTCCGTGGCGGATGCGCGAAGGGACGCCGGTCCCGCGATTCGTAGGTTATGACACGCTTGGCACCGCCACGGACGTGATCGACTACTGCGCCGGGGATGGTCGGCTGAGTCTCATCCTGCAGGACCGTCCCTTCTATCTCGAAGCCGGTGGCCAGGTGTCCGATCACGGCCGCGTATTCGCCGACGGATGGAGCATGGACGTGGAGGAGATCGTCCGCGACGGCGACCACGTCGTCATCCGCGGTCGGCCCGCGGGCGAGTTCCCCGGTGAGGCGCTGCTCGGTGGCACGGTCACCGCCGAGGTCGATACGCGCTCGCGTCGCGATACAGAGCGCAACCACACCGGAACCCACCTCCTTCACGCGGCCCTGCGGTCCGTCCTGGGACAACACGTAGTGCAGCGCGGTTCGCTTGTAGCGCCCGACCGCCTCCGGTTCGACTTCTCCCATACGGCGCCCATGACGCGGGCTCAGATCGAAGCCGTCGAGGCGATGGTCAACGAAGGCGTGTGGCTCAACCACGCTGTGCGCACCTCCGTTCGCCCGTACGACGAAGCCGTCCGGGCCGGGGCGATGGCGCTTTTCGGCGAGAAATATGCCGAGGATGTGCGCGTGGTGGAGGTGTCCGGCGTGAGCATGGAGCTGTGTGGCGGGACACACGTCGCACGCACGGGCGAGATCGGGCTGTTCAAGATCACATCCGAGACCGGAGTGGGCGGAGGCGTCAGGCGGATCGAGGCACTGACGGGCCGAAGGGCATTCGAGCACCTGGACAGCTACAGGGAGCGTGTCGAAGCACTGGCCGTCTCGGTGAAGTCCATGCCGGACAATGTCGAGCGGCGCGTCGGCGAACTCCTGAAGGACAAGCGCACGCTGGAACGGCTGGTGGACGACCTTCGCAGCCAGGGCGCAGGTGGGGCGGATGTGCTGGCCGAGGCGGAGTTCGAGATTGACGGCCGTCGCCTGATCTATCGCAGTGTGCGCCTCAGCGTGCGCGGTCCGGGCGAGGTGCGCAAGTGGGGCGACGCGTTCCGTGCGTCGGAGGGTGCCGGCGTGGCGGTTGTGGTTGCCGAGATGCCGGAGGACAAGCTGTCCCTCTTCGCGTTCGCGAGTGATCGGGCGATTGCCGCCGGGGCCCGGGCCGACAACGTGGTGCGCGAGGTCGCGGCTGCGGTAGGCGGGAGCGGTGGCGGACGGCCGCACATGGCGCAGGCCGGGGTGGCTGATCCGGCCGGGATCGCGGACGCTGTCCGTCATGGTGCGAAGGTGATGGGCGAACTGGTTGGGTGATCGGTGCCATGACCATCGCGGAGTGGATTTCCGAGCGCGAGCGAAGGGTTCCGGACGGCTTTCGGTTCGCTCTGCGGGCCGGCGCCCCGGTGTCCCTGGCGACCCTTGTCCAGGCGGCCGAGGAGGCGTTGACCGCGTGTGGTGATGACGACGACCGGAGGGCCGCCTACGCGCTGCTGGCGGCGGACGCGTACATCACTTACGCTTGTCTCTGGGCGGTGTTGGAGGGGGGAGATCTTGGGACGTTGCGAGATGTGGGGGAGCGGGTGGTGCGCGGCTGGCGCGCCGGGAACGGGTGATGACCGGGAGCTACTCCGACTTTCACAACCATCTCGTCCCGGGGGTCGACGACGGATCTCGCAGCGTGGCTGACGCCCTGCACTCCATGGAACGCATGGTCGAAGCGGGGGTCGTCCGGATCATCACGACGCCGCATTTCCTGGCCTCCTCGCTCGATTCGCCTCTGTTGGGCGACCTGTTGGCGTACCACGACGAGCGCTGGCGAAGCATACGGGATGCCGCACGTCAAGCCTTTCCCCAACTGGACTTCCGCCGTGGCTTCGAGGTGCGCCTGGACACTTCGGACCCCGATCTGTCCGACCGCAGGACCCGTCTCGGCGGCACGCGCTTCGCTCTCGTGGAGTGGCCCGGCTTCCGTGCACCCGCCAACGGTCCAGAGGTCATGAGCAGACTGGTCGCCTCGGGCTGCGTTCCGGTCGTCGCCCACCCGGAGCGCTACCGCGGACTCGGAAGCGGGCTGCGTGCCGCACACGCCTGGAAGAAGGCGGGCGCCTGGCTGCAGGGGAACTATGGCTCCCTTTCAGGGCAGTACGGACCCGGACCGCAGGCTCGGATCATGAGAATGCTCAGCGAGGGCACGCTCGACTACCTGTCTTCCGATTTCCACGGCCGCCCCGAGTACACGTTCTACATGGACAGAGGCGTAGAGGTGCTGCAGCAATGGGATGGCGACGCACAATTGCGGTTGCTTGGGCAGGAAAACCCGGCGCGGCTGTTTCGGGGAGAGTCGCCGCGCGCGGTCCCACCGCTCCGGATCCCCGAGCCGTTCAAGCATCAAATGGGAGGTTGGGTCGATGGGTAGCATGGGTATTCGTTCCGGTTTGTCGGAACTTGCGACGGTTGCGGGCCTCGTGGCGGAAACGCTGCGCCCGGAAATCACGGAGTACGCTACCCGCGCGTTGGGCACCATCGCGGGCGGCAACAAGCTGATGTTCTGTGGCAACGGTGGCTCGGCGGCCGACGCCCAGCACCTCGCCGCGGAGTACGTGGTGCGCCTGGCGTGGACACGGCCGGCGCTCCCCGCCCTCGCGCTGACGACGGACACGTCCGTTCTGACCGCATGCGCCAACGACCGCGGGTATGACGAAGTGTTCGCGCGCCAGATCGCTGCGCTGGGAAGACCCGGTGATCTCCTCGTCATGCACTCGACGTCCGGAGAGTCGGCCAACCTGATCGAGGCCGCATCCCGGGCGCGGCAAAGGAGTGTAGCGACCGTCGGCCTTCTGGCAGGCGACGGTGGCCAGCTGAAATCCCTGGTCGATGTTGCCGTCCCGGTGCCAACGGAGCGAGTTTCCCGGGCACAGGAGGTGCACCTTGCGATCGGCCATATCGTTTGCCGCTACGTGGAAGAGTCCCTCTTCGGCGATGTCCCCACACACACCGACGATCCGCTGCATTCCGAAGGACGGTTGAGCACTTGAACGCACTTGACCTGAGACTGAAGGGGAAGCGGGCGCTTGTAACCGGCGGCTCACGGGGGGTTGGTTCCGCGACCGTCCGGCTGCTTGCGGGCGCGGGCGCCGACGTGGGCATTTCATACCACCGCCGCAGCGCCGAAGCGCGCCGGGTGGTGGCGGAGGCCAGGGACATGGGCGTCAGCAGCTGGGCGGAAGGTGGTGACCTCGCGGACCCGGAGGCCGTGGACCGCCTCTTCAGCCGGTTGGACCGGGAGTTCGGCAGCCTTGACATCTTTGTCGGCAACGCCGGCATCTGGCCGATCCCCGACGTGCCGCTGGCGGAGATGGACAATGTGCGCTGGAAACACACAATCGCCGTCAATCTGCATTCGATCTTCTATACGACGCGCGAGGCGCTGCGGCGCATGAACGACGACGGGCGCGTCATCCTGGTAAGTTCGACCGCGGGACAGCGCGGTGAGGCCTACCACGCCGACTACGCCGCCACGAAGGGTGCGATGATCTCCATGGTCAAGGGGCTCTGCGTGGAAGTGGGGGACAGGGGCATCACGGTCAATTCGGTGGCGCCCGGCTGGATCGACACCGAGATGTCACAGGACGCGCTGGGCAGTGAGGACCGTGCCAGGATCGAGGCGGACATCCCGATCGGCAGGGTGGCAACCGCAGAGGATGTCGCCGGGCCGATCGCACTTCTGTGCTCGCCGCTGGCACGCCACATCACCGGCGAGATTCTGAACGTTAATGGAGGAGCAGTGCTCGTCGGGTGAGCTGTCGGACTCCAGGCGTGGCGAGCGAACGCAAGCGCGCACCGCTTATTCCCGCGGGTCTGCTGGACGAATGAGCATGCGAATCGAGGTTCCGCCCGCCGTTTGCGAGATGGTCGAACGACTTGAGGAGGCCGGGTTCGAGACGTGGACTGTGGGAGGCGCCGTCAGGGATGCGGTCCGTGGGAGCCCGGGGGAACACGACGACTGGGATCTGGCGACCCGGGCGCGCCCCAGGCAGGTGCGGCGTCTCTTCGCGCGCACCGTGCCGCTGGGCATGGACTACGGGACCGTCGGGGTCTTCGGCGGTGACGGCGTCCTGTACGAGGTCACCACCTTCCGACATGACGTGATTACGTATGGGCGCAAGGCGGTCGTTGCATTCGCCGAAAGCCTCCACGACGACCTCGCTCGCCGGGACTTCACCGTAAACGCCATGGCTTGGCATCCCGGGCAGCGCAGGCTGTGCGATCCCCACGGTGGACAGGCAGATCTTGAACGGGGGGTGCTGCGGGCGGTGGGCGTCCCGGCCGAGCGTTTTCGCGAGGACTATCTGCGCGTGCTCCGGGGGCTGCGTTTTGCCGGAGCGCTGGGGTTCGAGGTAGAGCCCGATACCTGGGCGGGGTTGGTTGCGGCCGCACGGGGCATATCGAAGCTCTCGGTGGAGCGCATACGCGAGGAGCTGATGAAGGTTCTGGGTGGACCGCAACCGTCCCGGGCACTGGATCTGTACCAGCGTTGCGGGGCCATGGCGCATGTCTTCCCCGAGATTGGGCGGCCCTATCCCGACGACGCCCTGGCCACCGTGGACGCCCTGTCGAGGGACGACCCGGCCGTGCGGCTCGCGATGCTGTTGCTCCATGGCCTGGGCGTCGCCGCCGCCTTGCCGGCGGTATCCGGCCTGCTGGAGCGTCTCCGCTTTTCCAATAGCGACGTGGAGCGCATCCGGTCGACGTTCAGCGGAGGGCTCGGGCCGCCCGACGGGTTGGCGCATCACCCGGCGGCCCGCAGGCAGTGGACCGCGAAGAGGGGGAAGGCGGTGATTCGCGACATCTTCCAGGTATGGCGCGTTGTGGCGCGGAGCGGAGCGGGTCGCGAGGTGGTTGTGGAACAGGCCATCGCAGCCATCGCGCGCGACATCGAACGGGCGGTCCCTCTGTCCACCCGGGAGCTGGCCATTGCCGGACGCGACCTCGTCGCAATGGGATGGCAGCCGGGTCCGCACATCGGGAAAGCGCTGCGCCAACTGCTGCAGGCGGTCTGGGACGACTCAGTGCCGAACGATCACGCGAGGCTGCTCGAGGCGGCGGCGCACATGGATGCGGCCCGAGGCCCCTGATGGGCAAGACCTTCGATCTGTTTCCGGACGCCCCCACCGGCGGCCGGGCAGGGAGCGGGGAGGCGGACGAGGCCGGTACAGCCCCTGGTGCACGATCCGCGCCGCTGGCCGCGCGCATGCGGCCACGCACGCTTGCCGAGTTCCACGGCCAGGAGCCGGTCGTCGGGCCGGGGGGTTCGGTCCGGACGATGATCGACAGCGGAGAGATCGGAAGCTTCATCCTCTGGGGGCCGCCCGGCTCCGGGAAGACGACGCTGGCCAGGCTGGTCGCGGAATCCGCCGACGCAGCCTTCACATCCTTCAGCGCGGTTACCGAGGGCGTGGCGCGGGTGCGCGAGATCATTGCCGAAGCGCGTGCCCGGCGCCTGGCGAGCGGCCGCGGAACGATCCTCTTTTGTGACGAGATCCACCGGTTCAACAAGGCCCAGCAGGACGCGTTCCTCCCGGTTGTCGAAGCGGGTGTGGTCACCCTGATCGGGGCCACGACCGAGAATCCCAGCTTCGAAGTGGTGCGGCCCCTCCTCTCCCGCGCGCCGGTCGTAGTACTCGCCCCCCTGTCACGGCCCGAACTCGTGCAGGTTCTGTACGACGCCCTCGGCGACCGGGAGCGGGGGCTTGGCGAGGCCGGGCTCGTGGCGCCCGAAGAGGTCGTCCGCCGCATCGCCGACGTCGCGGACGGCGACGCAAGGCGCGCGCTCGGCATCCTCGAGCGTGCGGCGGTTGTGTGCGGGGCGGGCGGCACGCTGTCCGTCGAGGCTGTGGAGGCCGCGATGCAGCACCGCTTCGCGGTCTACGACAAGTCCGGGGACCAGCACTACGATCACATTTCAGCGCTCCACAAGTCGGTGCGGGGCGGCGATCCGGACGCCGCGCTCTACTGGCTTGGACGGATGCTCGATGCCGGAGAGGATCCCCTGTACATCGCACGACGCATGGTGCGCATGGCCAGCGAGGACATCGGCCTCGCCAACCCTTCGGCGCTCGCCGTGGCGATGGCCTGCCGCGACGCGTACCGGTTTCTGGGATCCCCCGAAGGAGAGCTGGCGCTCGCGCAGGCTGCGGTGTACCTGGCCGGAAGTCCGAAGTCCAACCGTCTCTACAAGGGGTGGGGCCGAGCGCTGTCGCGGGCGAGGGAGACGCCGGGCGAAGCCGTGCCAAAGCACCTTCGCAACGCCCCCACCAGGCTCATGAAGGACCTTGGCCACGGAGAGGGGTATCTTTACGATCCGGAACAGCCGGGTGGCGTGTCCCGTCAGCAATACCTGCCGGAGGGACTGGTCGGCGAGCGGTTCTACAGCCCCGGCGACAAGGGCTGGGAAGCCGACCTGGACAGACGACTTTCCGAATGGCGGAAACAGAGGAGATAGCGACCGATTCCGACCCAACTGCTGGACATGCGGACGCACGTCGACCGCGCGATCCTCGTGGGGACGCCCGGAGACTCCGAACGCGCGGAGAATGCGAGGGAGCATCTCGCGGAACTGGGAAAGCTGACCGACACGGCCGGCGGCGTGATCGTCGGCGAGCTCGTGCAGCGCCGCCGGGCACCGGGAGCACGCTACTACCTGGGACGGGGCAAGGCCGCCGAGCTGTCGGAGCTGGTCAGGGAGCAGGACGCGAATCTGATCATCTTCGACGATGAACTGACGCCCGCCCAGGGGAAGAACCTGGAGGAGCTGTGCGGCGTCCGGGTCATGGACCGCGCCGAACTCATCCTCGACATCTTCGCGACCCGCGCCAGGACGCACGAAGCGCGGATGCAGGTGGAACTGGCCCAGTTGCAATACCTTCTGCCCCGGCTCCGCCGGATGTGGATCCACCTCTCCCGCATCCGTGGGGGGATCGGCCTGCGCGGTCCCGGTGAGACGCAGCTGGAGACCGACCGCAGGCTGATCGGTACCAGAATCGCCGAGCTCCGCCGCAAGCTGCGCGGGGTGGCACGCGCGCAGGCGGTACGGCGCAAGCGGCGCAAGGGAAGTTTTCGAGCCGCCCTGGTCGGGTACACGAACGCCGGGAAATCCTCCCTGCTGCAGGCGCTGTCCGGCTCAAGGCAGCTCGTCGAGGACAGGCTCTTCGCCACGCTGGACGCGGCCACACGCCTCGTCGACGTCGGAGACGGGCACGAGGTGCTGGTTACCGATACGGTAGGGTTCATACGCAAGCTTCCCCACCACCTGATCGCTTCCTTCAGGTCGACCCTGGAGGAAGCGGTCGAGGCGGACGTGCTTCTCCACGTCATCGACGCCTCACACCCGCACATGGACGGCCAGCGACGCGTCGTGCGGGACGTCCTGGAGGAGCTCGACCTGCGCCTGCGCCAGCGCCCGCGCATCGTGGTGTTCAACAAGATCGATCTCCTCGGGAGCGACGACCTGCTGGCCTTGCGCCAGCGCGCCACGGCTCCGGACAGCCGGTGCGCGATACTCGCGTCTGCGGTCAGGCCCGCCACCCTGGAGCCGCTCCGGCGGGAGCTGCGAACGAGGGTACGGGCACGGATGCAGACGGTGGACGTGGAGATGCCGGCGGGAGAGGGCAGGGCCCTGGCCGCGCTGTATCACGAGGGTGAAGTGCTTTCACGCAGTCAGGACGGGTGCACCGTGCGCGTCGTCGCGCACGCACCGCCAGCGCTCATCGGCCGGCTTCGGTCCCGCGACGGGGTGCGGGTCAAGGCACATCAATCGCACGGAGGAACGCCGCAATGAGGCTCTATGTCAACATCGACCACATCGCAACAGTCCGTCAGGCACGGCGAACGGACGAGCCCGATCCGGTGCGGGCCGCCGTTCTCGCCGAACTGGGCGGTGCCGACGGGATCACGATCCACCTGCGCGAGGACCGGCGTCACATCAACGACCGCGACGTCCGACTTCTGGCCGAAACCGTGCGCACCGGCATCAACTTCGAGCTCGCGGCCGCCGATCCGGTGGTCGACATCGCCGTCGCGCTGGCTCCGATGCAGGCCACGCTGGTGCCCGAGAAGCGCGAGGAGGTGACCACCGAGGGCGGCCTCAACCTGGCGTCCGCCTCGGTTCGGGACGGCGTGGCCGCCGCGCTCCGGCGCCTCGAGGCCGCCGGGACGCGCACATCGCTCTTCATCGATCCGGAGCCCGACGCTCTGAAGCACTCGGCGGTGCTGGGGGTGCACGCGGTCGAACTACACACCGGAGAGTACGCCAACGCGGGCAACGACACCGAGAGGGCGGCCGAACTCGCCCGCCTGGCCTCCGCCTCGGAGTACGGGCACGGTCTCGGGCTGGCGATCCACGCCGGCCATGGACTCACCTACGAGAATGTCGAGCCGGTTGCAGCCCTGCCGCATGTCGAAGAGTTGAACATCGGTCACAGTGTGGTTTCCCGCGCGGTGATGGTGGGGCTCGAGCGCGCCGTCCGTGAGATGAGGGCAGTCGTCCTGGGGGCACCCCGACGCGTGCCGAATCCCGGAGCATGGGTTCCGCCGCGGGGGTTCTGATACCGTGTCCCTGATCGCTCTCGGCCATTCGGACGGCCCGCGAATCCCCGGCATGCGACGCTAGCGTCCCCGCGGTCCATGCGCCCAAACTGGAAGACGCTGCTGGGACTGGCCGTTGTCGCGGTCCTGCTTTGGTGGCTGTTTCGCGACGCCGACCCCGGCGAGGTCTGGGCCACCATCCGCGCCGGCAATCCGCTGTATCTCCTGGCGACCTGCGCGGTGGCCATGGGCGGCTTCGCGGCCCGCGCGGCGCGCTGGCGCTTCCTGCTCGCTCCCGCGCAGCCCCGGAGCCCCTACCGATCCCGCTTCGCGGCGGTCAGCGTTGGGTTCATGGCGAACAACCTGCTGCCTTCCGGGCGGGTCGGCGAAATCGGGCGGGCGTACGCGTACAGCCGACTGGAACCGGTATCCACGGCAACCGCCTTCGCCACCCTCATCGTTGAGCGGCTGCTCGACGGCGTCGCCGTGTTCGCGCTGCTGGTGATCGCCGTCCTGAGCGCTTCCTTCCCCGCCGAATCGCTGCCGGAAGTGCTCGTTGCCGGGATGCGGGGCCTGACCGCGCTCCTTGGGCTGGTCCTGGCCGTCACGCTGGCAGTCGTCGCGTTTCCGGAAAGGAGCGCAGGCCTATGCCGCGCTGTTGCCGCCCGCATTCTGCCGCCACGACTGGCAGCCGGCTTCGACTCCGTGTTCCGGGGAGTCGTGGCCGGGCTGGCTTCAATGCGGGGAGTGCGCCATATCGTACCGGCGCTGCTGTGGAGCTTCGTCGTGTGGGTCTTGCAGTCCCTCTCGTTCTGGATCGGGTTTGCGGCCTTCGGGATCGATCTGCCCTTCGCCGCCGCGCTCTTCACAAACGCGGCAATCGCCGTCGCGGTCGCCATGCCCGCCCCCCCCGGATACCTCGGGACCTTTCAAATCGGTGCGTCCGTGGCGCTTGTCGAGGTCTACGCCGTGGCCGAAGAGGCCGCCCTCGGCTTCGCGGTGGGATGGCATTTCGTCAACTTCTTCCCCATCACACTGGTGGGGCTGTGGTACGCCCGCCGAATCGGGATCACCATCAAGGACTTCGCGCGGCGCGGGCGGGGCCAGACCGGCGCATCCGGTGGAGGTGGCTCCCCGAATGTGGGCGCGGCCGGAGGGACGCCCCGGTGAGCCGGCCCCCGTCGCGAGGACATGACGCCCGGGTCTGCGTCACGATCCCGTGTCCGGCCAAGGTCAACCTCTTCCTGCGCGTCCTGGCCAGGGAGGACACCGGGTACCACCAGATCGAGACGCTGTTCCAGGCGGTGGGGCTGTATGATCGCATCCGGGCGCGGGCGGGAGACCCCGGAGTCGCGCTGCACGTGGCGCCGGGAGAGACGGCTCCAGGAGTCGGCGACCTCGTGTCCGAACTGCAAGGGGCCGACGACAACACGGTCATGAGGGCGGCCCGCGCGTTCTTCGCCGCCACGCGGATCGCCCCGGCGGTCTCCGTCGTCCTGACCAAGTCGATCCCTGCCGGCACGGGGCTCGGCGGAGCGTCCACCGACGCGGCCGGGACTCTCGTGGCGCTCAACGCGCTGCACGGTCAGCCGCTGGAGCCGGGTCAGCTCCTCGAGATCGGGGGTGCGATCGGAGCGGACGTGCCGTTCTTCTGCACCGGCTCGCCCACGGCGCTGGCGTGGGGCAGGGGAGACCGCCTGCTGAGCCGCCCGCCACCACCTGCCGCTACACTGGCCGTCGTCATACCGGAGGGCCGGATCGCCACGGCCGAAGCCTACCGGGAGATCTCGCGCACCATGACCCTCCCGGCTCCTCCGACTCGCCTGCGGGGTCTCGCGAAGGGTGGTTGGGAAGGGATCGCCGCCCTTCAGGGCAACGACTTCGAGCCCGGTGCGTTTGCACGCTTCCCCGTTCTCGCCCAGGTGCGTACGCTCCTCGAGGAGGAGGGCGCGGTGATCGCGCGCATGACCGGGAGCGGGTCCGCGATCTTCGGGGTATTCACCGATCCCGGGCGCGCACGTCGTGCCGCCCGGCGCGCGGAGACGACGCCCGGCGTAGTGGCGGCCGTTACCGCACCGACATTGGCAACAATGCCCCGCGCGGGCCGCAAGAGCGCACCGGGAATGTGAATCAGGGTTTACAGGATGTAACTTACAGTTGACACGATCGCCCCTTGCGAACGCAGGGGTGATGGAGTGGCCCGTGGTCTAATGGCAGGACACCGGTCTTTGGAACCGGGGGTGGTGGTTCGACTCCACCCGGGCCAATGGTCGAACACGCCTGGTCATCCAGCGGAAGGACATGTCGATTCCCATTCCGTTGACCGCCGCGCTCCTGGCCTGCTGTGGTCTGGCTGCGGCGGCACCTGCCCATGCATCCCGTTCCGGGGCGGGCGAGCCCCATCCCGAACCTGCCCCGCTGGCCGCGGCCATCTCTCTCCTCCAGGCCCCGAACGCAATCGACTCGGCCGACGTCCACTCCCGTGCGCGCGCCCTTCAGACCCGCTTCGAACGCCGACGCGTGCGAGACCTCCCTCGCACCCTCGGCGGGGGCAGTCATTCCTGCGATGCGATCATCGGACGCCTGTGCATCTGGGACGACGGTGACGAGGATTGGAAGCCCCGGGAGGAGCCGGAGTCGATCAGGGCCCGGCGCCTCGAATTGCTCACCGAACTGGCGTCCCTGGCCCGTGCCGTTCCAGGGGACCACTGGATCTTCGGCCAGCGGATCCGATACAGCGTGGAGGCGGGACTTCTTCCCGAGGCCGAGGCGCTGGGCCGCGGCTGCGGACTGCCGGCGCGGTGGCGCTGCAACGCGTTCCTGGGTTACGTCCACCACCACCAGGAGGACTTCGCCGGGGCGGAGTCCGCGTTCGCACGAGCACTCGCGGCGATGCCGGCGGACACGGCGGGCAGCTGGGCCGACCCCCAACTCCTGCTGGACGCGGAACTTCGCGAATGGCTGGAGGCACAGCCCGATTCCGCGGCCGCCGCCGGGCGGCTGTGGGCGCTGGCCGATCCGCTGTTCCTCGTGGACGGCAACGAACGGTGGAGCGCACACCTCAGCCGCCGGGTGTACGCCATGAGTTCCGACGGAGCGCTGAGCCCCCACCAGTTGCGCTGGGCCGAAGACATGACGGAGGCGGTGGTGCGTTACGGGTGGCCAATCGCGTGGGAGCGTTCGTGGCCCCGTGCGGGGCAAAGCACCATTCAGGTCACCGGGCGCGATCCGCCGGCCGCGGTGCGGACCCTGCCGCCACGCGACGTGCTCGACGGCGGTTCCGAGGGTCTGGACGCGGTGGTGTGGGAAATCCCCGAGGGTCACGCCCGCAGCGTCTACCTTCCCCCCTACCTCGACACGCTCGGCGCGCTCGGCGGACAGACGGGCAGGTTCTGGCGCGGCGATGGCGTGATCCTGATCGGAGCGGCGACCGTGCCGGATCCGCCCGCCGGCGCGCCGTCCCGGGAACCCGTCGCTGCGGGTCTGTTCGTGGAGACGCAAGGTGTGGTGCGGACGCTGGGACGCGCGGCTGTCGAGACGGGCGCGGTCGTGCGCCTGACGGGAGTGGCGCCCTGGGCGGACCGGGCCGTCGCAAGTCTCGAGACGTGGGCGCCCGGGCACCGCCGGGCCCATCGCCTTCGCAGGGGCGTCGGACTGCGGCGGCTGCCGCCCGACCTCCTGGCCCTCTCCGACCTCGTTCTGCTGGAGGCCGGAGCGGAGCCGGCCGGCCTCGAAGCCATGGCCGATGTCGTGAGGGCGTCCACCCATGTTGCCGCCGACGAGGACTTGACCGTGGCGTTCGAGGTCTACGGCCTGGGTCTTCGCGCCGAGGGCATCGGCTTCAGCGCCTGGGTCGAGAGGCGCAACGAGGGTGTGCTCTCGCGCTTCGGGCGCTGGCTACGGGTGCGGGGCCCCCGCGAAGAGGTGTCGATTCGCTGGGAGGAAAGCGGTCCGGAACGCCCCCGTCCACTCTTTCGGACCCTGCGGCTCAGGCTTCCGGGACTCGACCCGGGTGAATACCAGGTGGTGCTTGAGGTCTCCGTGCAGGGAAGGGCGCCCCTGGTGGGACGCCGCGCGTTCACGGTCTGGTGACGACGACTTCGAGAGTCTGACATCAGGGCGGGTGATTCGCTATACTATACGGCTGTCACCGAAACGTCAGCCCTCCATCCAGCTCCTCCTCCCGGCCATGGACGAAACCACCGGACGCGGACCTCTGCTCCTGCTCGCGGGACGGGCCAACCGTCCCCTTGCGCGGGAGATCGCCGACATGCTGGGCACGTCGGCGGAAGGGGTGACCATCTTCAACTTTGCGGACGGAGAGATCTTCGTTCGTATCGACCGCAACGCGCGCGGGCGCGATGTTTTCATCCTCCAGCCGACCGTGGCGGGGGCCGACAACATCCTGGAGCTGCTGCTGCTGGTGGATGCGGCCAAGCGTGCTTCCGCCGCCCGCGTAACGGCCGTGGTGCCGTATTTCGGCTACGGCCGTCAGGATCGGAAGGACCAGCCCCGAGTCTCCATCGGGGCCAAGCTGGTCGCGAACCTCATGGTGGCGGCGGGGGCGGACCGGGTGGTCAGCATCGACTTCCACCAGCACCAGATCCAGGGCTTCTTCGATATTCCGGTCGACCACCTCTACGCGGCCCCGGTCTTTACCGCCTACTTTCGCGGGATGGAGTTGCCGGATCTGGTTGTCGTGGCTCCGGACGTGGGCTCGGCCAAGATGGCGCGCGGGTTCGCGAAACGCCTCGGCGCCTCCCTGGCGATCATCGACAAGCGGCGTCCCTCGGCCAACGTGTCCGAGGTGCTCAACGTGGTTGGGGAGGTGGACAATCGCACCTGCCTCATCACCGACGACATGATCGATACCGGAGGTACGATCGCTCAGGCCGTGCAGGCTCTGATCGACCGGGGGGCACGCAGCGTGTACGTGGCCGCGACGCACGCCCTGCTCTCCGGCGAAGCGGTGGCCAGACTCTCCGCCGCTCCGCTCGAAGAGCTGGTCGTCACGAACACGATCGACATTCCGCAGTCCAAGAGATTCGACCGCCTGAGGGTACTCTCCGTGGCGGATCTCCTGGCGCGGGCAATCACCTACATTCACTCGAACGCATCGGTCAGCCAGCTGTTCGAGCTGAGAGACAAAAAAGACCCGCCGAAGATCGCTCTGGCCTGAGCACTTCGGGCGGCGCAGGGAACACGACATGGAAGCGAAACTGAATCTTTTGAGACGCGGCGAATCCGGTAAGGGCGCCGCACGAAAGCTCCGCCGGTCCGGGCGCGTCCCGGGCGTCATCTACGGGGGCGCGGACGAACCCGTCATGGTCTCCATGGAGGCCCGCGAAGCACTGCAGCTCTTCCGGTCCATCCCGGTGGACAACACCGTTCTCCAACTTTCGCTCGACGGTGAAGCGGCCCGCGAACAGGCGCTCGTGCGGGAAGTGCAGGTGCACCCCTGCCGCACCGAACTCCTCCACGTCGACTTCATACGCATTCAGCGCGGCGTTCCGATCGAGGTGCATGTGCCGGTACACCTCATGGGCCTGCCCGACGGCGTGCGCAACGAGGGGGGAATTCTCGACCAGGTTGCACACGACATCATCGTCAAGTGCATCCCGTCGCTGATTCCCGAAGCGATCGAGGTGGACGTCACGCACCTCGGCGTGGGCGATGTCCTGAGGGCCGGCGACGTCGTGATGCCCGAAGGGGTGGACAACCTCGTCGATCCCGAACGCATGATCTGTGGTGTCGCGACCGCGAGAGTGGACCTCGAGGATGTGGAGGAAGAGGAAGAGGAAGAGCTCGAGGTCGAGCCCGGGATGGAGACCCCGACGAGTGAGCCCGGCGAGGACCAGGATTGAATCCGGCGGGCGCTCCCGGTCCGGATACCCCACGCTCCTCGTCCGATGCGCCGCCACCGCCGGAGGACGCGTCCGGCGCCGAACTCAAGCTGGTCATGGGCCTGGGGAATCCCGGGCGGGAATACGACTCGACACGGCACAACGTCGGCTGGTGGGTGCTGGACCGGTTTGCCTACGACCACGACCTTGCGGCCTTCGAGCGGCGAGGCCAGCGGCTCGAGACCTCGGGCACGGTCGGCGGGCGGGAGATCCGGCTGGTCAAGCCCCGGACCTACGTGAACCGGAGCGGTCTCGCCCTCGCGGCGGTTCGGCAGACAGCGGGCTTCGAGACGGCGCGGGACCTGCTCGTCGTGGCCGACGACACGAATCTGGATGTGGGGCGAATCCGATTCCGGCGGGGCGGCGGTACGGGCGGCCACAAGGGTCTCAAGTCCGTAACCGCCGTGCTGGGCACTCGAACCTACGCAAGGCTGCGGATCGGCGTGGGCCTGGCTCCTCCGCATGCCGACCTCGCGGCCTGGGTTCTCTCGGCCATGCCGGAGGAGGACGAGGACGTGATCGTGGCCCTGCTGCCGGAATTGAGCCGCGCAGTGGCCGTCTGGGCCCAGGAGGGTGTGGAGGCCGCGATGAACCGCTTCAACAGGTGAAACCCTACAACACAGGAAAAAGGAAGCCGTGATCGATCTACTCGGTTTGACGAACTTGTCGTGGGTGGCAGGCGCCATGGGGCTGCTGGCCGCTCTCCTTGTCTACCGCTATGTCGTCGCACAGCCCGCCGGCACCGCCGTGATGACGGATCTGGCGGACCAGATCCACGATGGCGCGATGGCGTTTCTGCGGCGCGAATACGCCGTACTCGCCGTTTTCGTCGCCGTGGTCGCGCTGTTGCTCTATCTGGCCATCGGTCAGGCCACGGCGCTCGCTTACGTTGCGGGCGCGGGAAGCAGCGTGCTGGCCGGCTTCTTCGGCATGAAGGCCGCGACGCGGGCCAACGTGCGCACCTCGGCCGCGGCCAGTGACGAAGGCCAGGGGAAGGCGCTCCGCATCGCCTTCTTCGGAGGCGCCGTGATGGGACTCTCGGTTGCGGCGCTGGGACTGTTGGGACTCGGGGCCCTCTACACCCTGCTCGCGGCGAACGCCATCCCCGGCACGGGCGAACTGCCGCGTTTCGCGGCGACCATCTCCGGATTCGCCATGGGGGCTTCGTCGATCGCCCTGTTCGCGCGCGTCGGAGGCGGAATCTTCACCAAGGCGGCGGATGTGGGCGCCGACCTCGTGGGCAAGGTGGAGGCGGGCATCCCGGAGGACGATCCCCGCAACCCGGCCACGATCGCCGACAACGTGGGCGACAACGTCGGCGACGTTGCGGGAATGGGCGCCGACATCTTCGAGTCGTATGTCGGGTCGATCGTCGCAACCATCGCGATCGGCGCCACCTCGGTCGCGCTGGCCGCGAGTACCGCGGAGGCGGTTGCGCTTCCCGTGATCACCGTGCTCGTGGGGCTGGTGTGCTCGATCATCGGGATCGGCACCATGAAGCTCCTGGAGCGCACCGAGCCCGGTGCGGCCCTGCGCAACGTCACGTTCATCGCGGCGGGGCTCTTCCTGGTGGTCATGTACTTCGTGGTGCGCGGTCTGGACATGACCATCATCGATCCGGTCACGGGCTCCGCACGCTCGGCCATGGGGCCGTTCTGGGCGCTCCTGGCCGGGACGCTGGTCGGGATCCTCATCGGGGTAGTAACCGAGTACTACACCGGTGCCCGCCCCGTGAGGAAGATCGCCGAGGCTTCGGAGACCGGCTCCGCCACCAACATCATTACGGGTCTGGCGGTGGGAATGCAGTCGACGGCCATCCCGTTGCTGCTGATCTGCGCGGCGATCCTCGTATCCTTCCTGACGAGCGGACTGTACGGGATCGGAATCGCCGCGGTCGGGATGCTCGCCACGGTGGGGGCGACCATGTCGGTCGACGCGTACGGTCCGGTGGCCGACAACGCCGGCGGGATCAGCGAAATGGCCGGGCTGGGGCCCGAGACGCGGAAGGTCACCGATTCGCTCGACGCGATCGGCAACACGACCGCGGCCATCGGCAAGGGCTTTGCGATCGGGTCGGCCGCACTGACCGCCCTCGCCCTGTTCTCGGCGTACGCCACGAGCGTGGGGCTGCGCGAGACCGGAATCAACATCGCCGATCCCCTGGTGGTGGTCGGCCTCTTCATCGGGGGGATGCTGCCCTTCCTGGTCGGCTCGTTCACGATGACGGCCGTGGGCCGTGCGGCTGCCGGGATGGTCGAGGAGGTCCGCCGCCAGTTCCGCGAGATTCCCGGTCTGATGGAGGGAACCGCCAAGCCGGATTCGGCACGCTGCGTGGACATCTCGACCCGCGCGGCGCTCCGCGAAATGATGCTTCCCGGAATCACGGCGATCCTGGCTCCGGTGCTGGTCGGGCGCTTCCTCGGCATCGAGGCGCTCGGCGGGCTGCTCGCGGGTGCGACGGTCACGGGCGTGCTCATGGCGCTCTTCATGGCCAACGCGGGGGGAGCCTGGGACAACGCCAAGAAGTACATCGAAGGGGGTGCGCACGGCGGCAAGGGCTCCGACCCGCACAAGGCCGCCGTGGTGGGCGACACCGTGGGAGATCCATTCAAGGACACCTCCGGCCCGTCGCTCAACATCCTGATCAAGCTGATGAGCGTGGTGTCGCTGGTACTCGCTCCCTGGTTCGTGGGCGGGTGAGGCGCGCGGGGCATGTTCGCGATGACGGAGAGTGGGCGATGAGGGCGAAGAAGAGCGCTTCGTTCGACGGCGCCGTGGCGTTCGCACAGGACCTGATCCGCATCCCGTCGCTCCCGGGGGAAGAGCGGGAACTCACGCGCCGCGTGATCGACGAGATGGACGCGCTGGGCTATGACGAGGCCCATACGGACGAGCTCGGCAACGCGATCGGGATCGTGCGCGGCGGAGACGGCGCAACGGCCATGCTGAGCGCCCACCTGGACATGGTCGCCGAGGGGGATCACGGCGAGTGGGAATACCCGCCCTTCGGCGGCGTTATCGCTGAAGGGTGCCTGCACGGACGCGGGGCGATGGACATCAAGGGGCCGCTGGCGCTGCAGGTCCACGTAGCCGCGGCGCTGCGCGGCAGGGCGCCGGGAGACATCATCGTCGCGCACCCCGTCTACGAGGAACGCGGCGGCTGGGGAATGGACCACCTGACCCGCGTGGACGGCGGCCTGCGCCCCGACGTCGTGATCATCGGGGAGTCCACGCACGGCGATATCGCGATCGGTCATCGAGGCAGGTGCGAAGTCGAGATCGTCGGATACGGTCTGGCGGGCCACGCCTCCGCTCCCGATCGCGCCCGCAACGCGCTCGACCTGGCGCCGGCCATCCTGGCGGGGGTCAAGGACCTGTCGGCGGCCCAGGAGACCGATGACGTGCTCGGCCGCGCCTCGGTCGTAGCGACGGGCGTCGATGCCGTTCCGGCGAGTCTGAACGTGATTCCGGACCGCGTTACCGTCACTCTGGACTGGCGGATCCTTCCGGGAGACACCGAGGAGAACCTGCTTGCCCGGGTGCGCGACGCCCTTGCGCCATACCTGGAGCGCCTGGAAGCGGACGGCTGGCCCGGCGCCCGCGAGTCGGTGGAGGTGCGTGTCGCAACCGAGCGGCAGCGCGCGTATACCGGCGTGGAGGAGGAGCGCAGCATTCTTAGTCCCGGCTTCCTCATGGAGCCTGACCATCCCGTGGTGCTGGCGGCAGCGCGAGCGGTCGGAAAACCCGGCGGAGACGGATCCGGCGCCGCAGCGACCGTTCGCCCGTGGACCTTCGCGACGGACGGAGGGTGGACCTGCGGCGTGCGAGGCATCCCGACGATCGGCTTCGCTCCCGGCGAGGAGCGCTTCGCCCACACCAATACCGAGCGTCTCGATCTGGATGAAGCGCGGTGGGGGTACGAGCGGTACCTGGAACTGGTGCCGGCGGTGCAGTCGGCCGCGGACAGGCGCGACTAGCCGGGAGAGGCCCCCTTCACGGACGCTTGCCCGCCACGCGCCCGTTCCGCAGCGGACTACGTTTCAGTCCATCGGGACGGTCCGGAGCACCTTTCCTTCCACACGTGCAAAGATCTCGTCAAGGCTCGTCCCGGTCACCGTCAGGCCGTGGTTCTTCAACCCCACCACGCATCGGTTGGGGTCATCGGCCTCGCGCACGATGTCGGCAACCGCCTGGCCGAGTTCGCGCGTACCGCAGGGGTAGTTGAACTCCGTCGACGGGATCCCTTCCATCCAGCCGTGGAAGTGGAGGATCGCGCCGATCCGGGGGTGCTCCCGGTAGATCATCCAGTGCTCGATCGCATCCACCGAGACGCGGCGGGGCTCCACGCCCGGCGGGTGGCTCACCACCATGGCGTTCCCTTCGGGATCGTAGTCCTTCACCATGAGGATGTCGCGCCCGATTTGCCGCAGGTTTGATTTGTCAACCCCGCTGGCGCTCATCCAGAACCACTTGTCGTCGAAGCGCGCGGAAACGTTGCCGTAGGACAGACCGCCAATGCCGAAGATCCGCTTCACGTGCCGGAAATCGCGCTCCGTCAGAACCTCGTCCATCGGAAAGGGCGCCGGCAGCAGGTCCAGCTCGTCCAGCTTTCTGCCGGCGCGGTAGATCGACCGGGTGATGTCGTCTCCATCCCATAGCTCCTCGGGAAGATCCGGCTGGAAGGCGTTGTTGATCACCAGCGTCGACGAGGCCATGGGCTGAATCCGGGCGTAGACGCGCTCGAAATAGGCGCCGGTTTCGGATTTCCCCGGCACGATGTAGTGGCCCTGCTCCATCGTGATGAAGTGGGCGTCCGGATCGTTGCCGGACGACGGAATCAACCCCACGGCCAGGTTGGCCAGGGCGCGAAGCAGCGTGGGATAGCCCTGCACGATGTGGTCCGTGAACGGAACCGGGAACTCCGTAACGGCGCAGACGAAAACGGCTTGCGCCTGACGTCGAAACGGCTTCGGGCTCCCCTTCGGAAAGAAGTTGAAGACGAGCTTCGCCCCGTCGGACTGCGTGCTGTAGCGGTGGCCCTCCGCCTCCATGACTTTCCGCAGTCCCCTGGAGAACCACCGGAAGGTGTCGCTGTCAGGCGCTCCGACGAAAGCAAATGTCATGGAAGGATACCCTCGATGCGTGGTGTTCGCGAACCGTACAAAAGGTTCACACTAAGCGCCAGAACGCAACCCCCCTTGAAACGGCCGTCGCGACGCATGGCGTCGGACACTTCACATTGCAAGGCGTCTCTGGCTACATTTCCCTTGTCCCGCTCCGCCGGGGAAGCGGAGCCCGTCATCACACACGGTCCGAGGGAGTTCCCATCGCATGAGAGCGTACGAAATCGTCTACATCCTGGATTCGGCCCTGGAGCGCGAGGCCGTCGACGCGAAGCTCAAAGCCTTCCACGGCGTGCTTGGCGGGGAAATCACCGCCGTCAATCACTGGGGTGTTCGGCAGCTGGCCTATCCGATCCGGAAGTCGAAGACAGGCTACTACGTGATTGTCCAGGTGGACGCCGACCCCGCCGCCCTGCCCGAATTCGAAAGGGTGGTGAAGCTGGACGAGGAGACCACCCGATACCTCATCGTGGTCAATGAAGGCCAGCCCACGACCGGCGCCTCGGTGCTCGCGGTCCGTCCGCCGCCGCCGCAGCCGGAAAACGATGGGGACGAGACCGGTGGCGAGACCGCGGACGACGAAGCCGACGAGGCGTCGTCGAGCGACGACGAGGACGCCGACCAGCCCGCCGCAGCCCCACAGCCGACCGGTCCGCCGGAGTTTGCGGGCGCCCGCGGCCGGCGCCGGCGCCACGAGGGGCCGCCGATCGTGCTGCTCAACTACAAGGACGTGACAACGCTTGCCCGCTTCCTGACCGAACAGGGCAAGATCCTGCCCAAGCGGACCACAAAGGTGTCGGCCCGCTTCCAGAGGCGCCTCGGAACTGCCGTCAAGCGCGCGAGGCACATCGCCCTTCTCCCGTACATCAGGGATCACGAGGCCTGAGGTCATGAAGCTGATTCTGCGTGAGACCGTCGCCAGCCTGGGGCAGGCCGGCGAGGTCGTGAATGTCAAGCCCGGATACGCCCGCAACTATCTTTTGCCGCAGGGCCTCGCCTACACGGCCTCGGGGGCCAACATCCAGCGGATCGAGGAGGAAGCGGTCCGGCGGGAGGAGCGGACGCGTCGGGACTACCTGGAGGCCAACCGCCAGGCGTCGCAGCTGGAAGGACTCACCGTGTCCATATCCGCCAGGGCCGGATCGGAGGGGCAGTTGTTCGGGTCGGTCAACGCCCGCGACGTCTGGGACCTCGTACAGGAGTCGGACATCGACTTCGACCTGGACAAGCGCGCCGTTCTCCTGGCCGAGCCGATCAAGGCCCTGGGTGAGCACCTGGTGCCCGTCCGGCTTCAGTCGGGGGTCGAGACGGAGATCCGGGTAGTCGTGGAGGCCGAAGAAGGTTGACGGGGTCTCCGGCGGCCTCGGAGACGCACGCCTGCGTCCGGAGAGCCGTCCGCTACGCCCTGGAGAGGAAGGCGACCGAGGTCACGCTCCTGGACCTGCGCGACATTTCGTCCGCAACCGACTTCTTCGTCATCGCCACGGGCCGCTCCGATGTGCAGGTACGCGCGATAGCCGAACACATCGTCGACAGCGCAAAGCGTGACGGAGCCCGTCCCGAGCATATTGAAGGCCTGAACCAGGGGCGCTGGGTGCTCCTGGACTATATCGACTATGTCGTGCACGTCTTCCATCCGGCCGTCAGGGAGTTCTACCGGCTGGAGTCACTGTGGGGGGACGCGGTAGCAACCGTATTCGAGCAAGACGCCAGGTCATGAAGCTCAAGTCATTGGAACTGAGTGGATTCAAGTCCTTTCCGGATACGACAACGGTAGAGTTCCACGACGGGATCACCGCAATCGTGGGCCCCAACGGCTGCGGCAAGTCCAACATCGGGGACGCCATCCGCTGGGTTCTCGGCGAGCAGCGTCCCACGGCAATTCGCGGCGCCAGGATGGAAGAGGCGATCTTCCAGGGCACGGTTGCGCGTCGGGCTCTGAGCCGGGGCGCGGTGTCCATGGTCGTCACCAACGAGGACGGTGCGCTTCCGACCCCGTTTCGGGAGGTCGAGATCGGACGGACGATCTACCGGGACGGCGGCAGCAACTATCGCCTGAACCGCTCTCCATGCCGCCTGCGGGACATCGTGGATCTCTGCCGGGACACGGGCCTGGGGGCGAACGCGTACTCGATCATCGAGATCCGCATGATCGACGCCATCCTTTCGGAGCGCACCGACGAGCGAAGATCGCTCTTCGAGGAGGCGGCGGGGATCGGCAAGTACAAGGATCGCCGCCGCGCGGCGATACGGAGGCTGGAGACCTCGGAGGCGGACCTGCAGCGTCTGGAGGACGTGATCGGCGAAGTGCGCTCGAAGGTCCGCTCCCTGGCCCGGCAGAAGGGCAAGGCGCAGCGGCACGGGGAGTTGCGGGAGCGCCGCCTGGCGGTGGAGATCGCTGTAGTGGGCTCGGACCTGGAGGACATGAGGGCGCGGTTGACCCGAGTGGAGCACGAACTTGCGCGCGACCACGGCGAGACGGCCGGGATGGCCGCGCGCCTTGCGACCGCCGAATCGGAGCTGCAGCGCGTGCGCCTGGCACACGTGGAGGCCGAGAAGGTCCGCGTCGACGCCGCGGGACGGCTGGACGGAGTGCGAACCAGCCTGGCCACGGTCGAACGCGAAGTCGCGGTTGCGGGGGAGCGAATCGGCAACGGCAAACGCCGCCTCGAACAGATCGCCGGCGAGCAGGCGGCCCTGGCCGGACTGAGGGCGCGGTCGACCGACGAGATCCTTACCCTGCGCCGTGAGCAGGACGATTGTAAGGCAGAGTTGACATCATGTAAAGCAGAGTTGACATCACGTCGTGAGGCCGCTGTCGAAACGAGGACCCGCATGGAGGCGGCCCGCGACGAATTGGCGGTGGTGGAGGGACGCAGCCGCGAGGTGGCCAGAGCGATCGCCCGGGTCGAGGGAGATCTGGACAGTGCACGCCTGCAGACGGGGGAACTGAACCGCAGGCTGGAGCGACTCACGGCGGACTCCCGGGCCGGTGCCGGGACGTTGCGGGAGCTTCGGTCGCAGGGAGATCTGTTCGTCGACCGCAGCAGGGACGCCGCCCGGCAGGTCGAGCAAAGCCGTCGCGATCTCGAGCGGTCCCGGCGGCGAGCCGCGATGCTCCGTGACAGGTTGCGGGGAGCCCGCGAGACCGAATTGGAGGCCCGTACGCGCGTCGCGGCGCTGGAGACCGAGGTTACGGCCGTTCGGCGAATGACGCTGGCGGGCGAGGGCGCGGAGACCGTAGCGGCGGAAGCGGCAGAAGCGTTTCCGGACTGCGTCATCGGAATGCTGTCGGACTGTGTTCAGGTCGAGGCGGCTGCCGCCCGAACCGTCGACGACGCCCTTGGGCAGTTCAGCCTGGGGCTATTGGTCGCCGGTGTCGGTGACGTCGAGCGAATCCGGGCGTGGTATCGGTCCGATGAGGTCCGGGTCGCCCCCCTGGTGCTGCTGCCCCTGGACCGGGTTCCGGAACCGGACGGCGCCCTGCCGCCGGGAGTGGCCGCAACGGGGAAGGGAGCTCCGTGGGTACGCGCGCTGCTTGGGGGCGTCACATTTCAGGCCTCCGGATCTCGTGAGCGGCAGCCGGCTCCGGCCGGGGAAACGGACGCTGCCGGGGCGCCGGACTGGACCGACGTCCGGGGAGCCGTGCATCTGGTTCCGGACACGGGTGCCGAGGGTCCATTGGAGCGCAGGGAGCGCCTCGACCGCCTGGAGACCCGCGTCCGCAGGACCCGCGGTGAACTGGAGGAGGCGCGCCGGGCACGGAGCCACGTCGAGCAGGAAAGCCGCGAGTGCGAGAAGGAGGTCAACGCCCTGACCGAGGCTCTGCTTTCCAGCCGTGACGCGGCGAGGGCGGCGGAGGTGGAAGCCAGGGTGCAGAGCGGCCGCAGGCAGCGCCTCGCCCAACATCAGGACGAGCTTGCCAGGCAGCTGGAGGGTACTCGAGCCGCGCGAGCGAGCGCAGCGGAGCGTGCAACCGACGCCGACGCGGAGCGCGCCCGGCTGCTGGACGAGGAGAAGACCCTGAGCACCCGGCTGGAGGAACTGCGTTCGCTGCATGCGGCCGTCGACGCCGAATGGGAGCAGGCCCGCAGTGCGGAGTCGGAGGCGGCCATCCGCCTCACGCGCCTGGAAGGCGATTTCGAGCGCCTTGGAGACCGGATCGCGGATGCCGGGAAGACGGTGAACAGGACACGCGACCGGATCGTGAGGCTCAAGCGGGAGGCGGAGTCGCTCGACGACGAGATCGTCCGGGTCCGGGAGGAGCGGGAGCGCGCGCAGCAAGGGCTGGAGGGCATGTTCCGGCGGCGCGACGAGCTGGAGAGCGTGCTCTCGGAGCAGGACCGACAATTGCGGGAAGCATCGGCCGAGGTGTTGAAGGCGGAGCGTCGCGTTGGTGAAATCCGTGACCTCGAGCGCACGGCGGTCGACCGCAGGCATCGGCTTGAGCTCGAACGCCAGGATCTGCGGAATCGGGCCGCCCGCATCGGCGAGCGTCTGGAGACCGAGTGGGGGCGCCCCCTGGAGACGCTCCTCGACGAGGTCGAACCGGCGGAGGGGGACGCGGAGGACCTGCGGCGCGAACTGGACGGCATCACGGCCCGCCTCGCACGGCTCGGACCCGTGAACATGCTGGCGGTAGAGGAGCACGCGGAAGAGGGCGCGCGCCTCGAGTTTCTGGTCGGCCAGCAGAACGACCTGATATCCGCTCGCGACGACCTGAAGGCGGCCATCCGGCGGATCAACGCCACGGCCACGGAGCTCTTCATGACGACGTTCGAGGCGATCCGCGAGCACTTCCGGCGGACGTTCGAGCACCTGTTCAGTGGTGGAGAGGCGAATCTCTGGCTCGCCGACCCGGAGGACCCGCTGGAGTCGCGCGTGGAGATTCACGCGGCGCCCAGAGGGAAGAGGACGCAGCGGATCGACCTTCTTTCCGGGGGGGAGCGGGCGCTGACCGCGCTTTCACTGCTCTTCGGAATCTACCTGGTCAAGCCGAGTCCCTTCTGTGTGCTGGACGAGGTGGACGCTCCTCTGGACGAGTCCAACATCGGTCGCTTCGTCCGCCTTCTGCAGGGCTTCAAGACGCAGACCCAGTTCGTCGTAATCACGCACAATCCCTGGACCATCGAGGCGGCCGACTGGATCTACGGCGTTACCATGGAAGAGCCGGGGGTGTCCTCGATCGTGGGAGTGCGGCTGGAGGGACGCACGGAGACCGCGGGAACCGCGGCTTGACGCCCGCGGTGACGGTCGTCGGATCCGGGACGCTCGTTCCGTCCGGTGAGCGGTCGTCGCCCGCCCATCTGGTGGAGTACGGCCCGACGCGGGTGCTGCTCGACGCGGGGCCCGGGACGGTCCACGGGCTGGCGCGCCACGGCGTGGCCTGGTGGAAGATCACGCACGTCGTCTTCACCCACTACCATACCGACCACTTCGGCGATCTGCCCCACCTCCTCTTCGCCATGAAATGGGCCTCTCCCGCGCCCCGCAGCCGTCCCTTGCGCATCCTGGGGCCGCCCGGTCTGATCGAGCGCGCCGAAGCGCTGCGGCGCGCACACGGTGAATTCATGGTCCGTCCCGGATTCGACCTGGGCTACGAGGAGGTCGCACGTTCCGGGACCTGGCGTGCCACGAACGCTTCGCTGACGCTGCGGTTCCATCCGGTGCCGCACACCGACAGCTCGATCGCGGTGCGCCTCGAGGTCGCAAACTGGTCGGTCGGGTATACCGGCGACACGGGCCCGGACAGGACGCTGGGATCGTTTCTGCGCGGCGTGGATGTGCTGATCAGCGAATGTGCGCATCCCGACCCCGCGCCGCCGGGGCGCCACCTGTCCCCGGTGTCGGTCGCCGCAATGGCCAGACGCGCCCGACCGGAAAAGCTGGTGCTGACGCACATGTATCCCCCCCTCGACGCCGGCTCGGCAGCGTCGCTCGTGCGCGAGGCCGGCTACCGGGGGAACGTCGTCTGCGCCAGCGATGGAGAGCGCTTCGTGCTCGTGTAGGCAACGGCGAACGCGGCCGTGATGGCCGACAGGTGTCGGTCCGGCGACGCTCAGCCGCATGGGTGGACCTTTTCACCCGTGGTGCTTACGATTCCCTTTCTTTCGGCCAGTCCTGGCGCCAGGGCCACCGGCGTACCAGGCTGCTTCGGCCTTCACTTTGGGCCCCAACACGTTTTCCGAAGGAGAGGCAACCGCCGTGCTGATCGTCATGGATCATCGGGCCACGCCCGCCCAGATCGAGCGAGTCGTGGACGTTATCGGAGAAATGGGATACCGCGCCAAGCCGATGCTTGGACGGCAGCGGATCGCCATTGGGCTCGTCGGAAACGACGGACGCGTGCAGTCGGCCAGGCTCGAGGGCCTCGAAGGCGTCCGCGAGGTGATCAAGGTCAGCAAGCCGTACAAGCAGGTCTCGCGGGAATGGCGCGAAGAGGACTCGGTCGTCGAGCTCGGGACCGGGATGGCCATCGGAGGCGAGGGAGTCGTCCTGATGGCCGGACCCTGCGCGGTCGAGGGGCGCGAACAGATTCTCGACATCGCCACCCAGGTGCGCGACCTCGGCGCCAGCGTGCTGCGTGGCGGCGCCTTCAAGCCCCGGACCTCGCCCTATTCGTTTCAGGGGCTGGGCGTGCGCGGGCTGGAACTGCTGGCCGAAGCCCGGGAGCGGACGGGCCTGGCCATTGTGACGGAGGCTGTCGAACCGGAGGGTGTCGCCGTTGTCGCGGAGCACGCCGACGTGATCCAGATCGGTGCGCGCAACATGCAGAACTACCCGCTACTCAAGCGCGCGGGCCGCATCGGGAAGCCGGTGTTGCTGAAGCGCGGGATGTCGGCGACGATCACGGAACTGCTACTCGCCGCCGAGTACCTGCTCAGCGAGGGCAACCCTGACGTCATCCTCTGCGAACGCGGTGTCCGCAGCTTCGATCCGCAGACGCGCAACGTCTTCGACCTCACCGCGATTCCACTGGTCAAGTCGCTGACGCACTTGCCGATCGTGGCGGACCCCAGTCACGGCACCGGCGTGCGCAGCAAGGTCACGCCGATGGCCCGCGCGGCGGTGGCGGCCGGTGCCGACGGCCTGATCGTGGAGGTGCACCCCAATCCGCCGGAGGCGCTTTCGGACGGCGCCCAGAGCCTCTACCCGGAGCAGTTCGCCGAGTTGGTCGCCCACTGCGGGCCGATCGCACGTGCCATCGGCCGGAGCCTGGCAACCCTTCAGGAAGGTGCAGTGGCCGGCGCGCGGAAACCGGCTCCGCTCGCCTCCGCTTGACCGGACGTCCCACAGAGCCATGTAGGTGCCCACGCGGCGGGCACAGGTTGCAGTTCCATGAGGAACGATAGCGATCGGTGGGGCCTGGGACGGCGTGGCGAAGCCGTGGCGGCGGACTATCTGCGGGAACGGGGATGGGTGCTGTTGGCGCGCAACTTCAGGGCGGGCCCCAAGGAGCTGGATCTCGTCGCGGAACGCGGCGGTACCGTGGCTTTCGTGGAGGTGAAGACCCGTTCCTCGACCACCGGCGGGACGCCCCTGGAGCCGATTCGGGCGCCGAAGCGGAGAACCGTGGAGGCGGCGGCCCGCCGATGGATCCACGAAAACGGCAAGGCCGGGGGCACCTACCGCTTCGACGCGATCGCAGTGGACATGACCCGAGGCACGCCGCGCA